>OLXS01000016.1_pt1 | contig 137934 bp, 143 predicted proteins | sample 1673921 | NCBI WGS metagenome assembly OLXS01 (sample SAMEA103958134, study PRJEB25191) | human gut metagenome
ATGAAAGTACAAATTTTTCTGTCTACCAATGATGGAGCTACATAAAATTTTTTTGTCATACAAAAAAAGCCCTCTCATTTGAGAGGGCTAGATACAAATTTTTTACTGGTTTTCAGTACTTAAATGAAAACGCTGCTTCTTCGATTGATAATTTTCATTCACGATGATAAGGGTGATGATTAATAATCGTTTGTATCCGATAAATCTGTTCGGTTAAAACGGCCCTCATCAACATATGCGGCAGCGTAAGTTTTCCGAAAGAAAGCAGCAAATCCGCCCGATCCCGGGTCGATTGGAGATGACCGTCCGCACCGCCGATAAGGAAGCAGACTTCCGAACAGCCGTTCAACATCCAGCTTTCAATTTTTGCTGCCAGCGCAAGGCTTTTCATATTCTCGCCGCGTTCGTCCAAAACAATGACTTTTGCTCCCGGAGAAATATTTGCCTGCAAAAACCTTGCCTCCTCTTCCTGAGACGCATTGTCCTTTTCCTTAAAAGCCACATCCCAACCGGAACGCTTGACATATTCATCGATAATCATCGCCTCCGGAGAATTTTTCTTACATTTGCCAATGGCTAAAACTGTTGCTTTCATCTCTTTTCTTCCTACCCAAACACTCACAGTAAAATACATCTGCCCAACATTGTCAACCGGCATTGACATTTAGACAAAAACCGCGCATATTGACCTTGTTTTATTTTATTAAATATTCTCTACGTATATGTCTTACCAAAAATACATTTGAACGATGAAAACAAAAGATTCCCAGAGGCCTGAACAGATAACTGGCAAGGCTCCCGACAAAACGTCTCCGCAACCACCTGCTCCGCAGCCGCCGCTTTGCGAAGAAGAATTTAACGCTGAAACAAATTTCGGCTGGTATATTGCAGCCATTGTCATCGCAGTGCTGATTATGGCCTCGGCCTTGTATTTCAAACCGGTATTTTAAAAACTTATTTTTATGAAAACGCTTTTAAAAAGACTCAGAACCTTCTGTCTGGAGAAAAACTATCTCTGGCTGAATCCGCTGAATAAGGAAAAAACGCCCGATGGCATCCTTATCTATCAGGACAAAAGAAAAAACCTGTTTTTTTCCGCCGAAGAATTTGCCCGCACACTGCATAATCTGACCGGCCGGAAAATTTACATGGCGCAGATTGCCCATTACAACATGAAAGCACTGCACCCCCGCGGCAACAATACCGTAGCTTGGTGCTGGCGGCATAACCGCTTTTTCTACTTTGCCCCGGTCGGCGGCAACCGGATATTTCTGGCTCTGACCCGCCAATACCAGTATTACAGGCGTTGCAAAGCCTCTGTCATACTGGATGAAAAATACGAAAACGGCGACGTTCCCTCTTTGATTGTCCTCAATTACCGGACGACGGAGAATTTAATTCTGCAGCCGCTGGAACTGCTGCTGGAAAGAAAGGAGAAGCGTCTGCTCCTCGCGGAATATGCCGCCGGCGACAATGCCAGCCTCGTTATGAATGACATTCGCAACTGGCAAAACCGCAATCTTGAACTGGGCAGCGTTTTGAGAATTGGCTAAACAAATTGCTAACGGCAAAATCCGAATCTTCTTCGGGTTTTGCCTTAAATTATTAAAAATATGGATACTTCTCACTTGTATATGTTTGTCGACTATGACGGCGTTGTCAAAACCTACGCCGAAAACTTTCCCGATGAACTGCATGACGAAAACATGCCTTTCAGCATGTCCATGATTCGGGTACTGTCAAATATTGCCGGTCTTTCCGGCCTGCCGGCCTATTTTATGCCGATCAGTTCCAGTCCGGGCCGTCTGAGCAAAGAAGAACTTTTGACAATGTTTCGCTGCACTTACCGTGTTGGCAACCTGGAACTGCACCCGCATGAACCCGTTGTCCCGGTCAGAACCGAACGCGCAGAATATGTCAAAAAAATACTGAAACGATACGACGTCGCCTATCACCTGATTTTAGACGACGAGTTTCATTGGTATGAAGGCGAAAGACTAAACTATTTTCAAACTCATACCTTCGACGGCATCAGATTCGAAACTTTTCTCAAAGTCGCAGAATTCGCCGAAAACATTCGCAGACAAAACACAGCAAAAGCGGCTCCTTAACCGGAACCGCTTTTGCTTTAGTAAAAATTTTTACCTTACAGTTTACGAACGGCTTTTGACCGACTGCCACATTTTTTCAATGCTGTAAAACTCTCTGACTTCCGGCTTAAAGATATGTACGATAACGTCAAAAGCGTCTATGAGAACCCAATCCGCCTTTTCCTCGCCTTCTACCGTCGATTTAAATCCGGCTGCCTTAAGATTTTCCTGAACCTTTTCGGCCAGCGACGCCACATGGCGCTGCGACGTGCCGCTGGCAACCACCATCTGGTTGGCAATAGAAGTCTTGCCGCGCAAATCGATTACCACCACGTCTTCGGCCTTGTTTTCGTCTAGCGTTTGGATAATAATTTCCAAAACCTTGTCTTCTGCGTTCATCTCAACTTTTTTAGCTGCTTTTGCCAATCTTCTTACTCCTGTTAATCCAGCGGCGACCAAACTTTTTTCACTTCCTCGACGACATTGATTTTTTCGTCTTCCTCGGCCTTGGCCCGCCTCTCTCTTGTAATATACCTGCTTACCTCGTTAAGGCAATCAAAAAGTCCCTGTTTTGCAATGGCCGAAATCGGAAAGACCTTCCGACCGCAGGCTTTTTCAAGTGCCTTGGCTTTTTCTGCAATTTCCTTTTCGTCCAGCGCGTCGATTTTACTCAACACGACCACTTCGGGCTTCCGGCTCAAATCTTTCTTATAAAGTTCCAGTTCGCGCCGAATGGCCTTATATGTTTTGGCCACGTCTTCCTCTGTCGCGTCAACCAAATGCAGAAAAGCGGCACAACGTTCGACATGGCGCAGAAAACGGTCGCCAAGGCCGACACCTTCGTGCGCTCCTTCAATCAGCCCCGGAATATCGGCCAAAACCATTTCGTAGTTGTTGACCCAGGCCACGCCCAAATTCGGATGCAGCGTTGTAAACGGATAATCGGCAATCTTCGGTCGCGCCTTGGTCACAACCGACAAAAAAGTCGATTTTCCCGCATTCGGCATGCCGATAAGCCCGACGTCGGCAATCACTTTCAACCGCAGCCAGACCCAGCGTTCTTCGCCCGGCCAGCCCGGTTCGGCATAACGCGGCGCCTGATTGACCGCCGTCTTGAACTGCGCATTGCCGCGGCCGCCGTCGCCGCCTTTGGCAATCATATAAAGCTGACCGGGCTTAACCATGTCGACAATTACCGTTTCGCCGTCATCGGCAACAATCTCCGTCCCGACCGGAACCTTGATGATAATGTCGTCGCCTTTGGCTCCGGTCTTGTCCGAACCCATGCCGTGCTGACCGCGCGGCGCCTTAAAGTGCTGGTTATAGCGAAAGTCGATCAGCGTATTCAAATTCTCAACCGCTTCAAAATAAACGCTGCCGCCTTTGCCGCCGTCACCGCCGTTCGGGCCGCCGAACTCAATATACTTCTCGCGGCGGAAAGAAACACAGCCTGCGCCGCCGTCGCCGGATTTCACATATATTTTTGCCTGATCCAAAAACTTCATTGTCTTCTCTCTGTCGTTAAAGCGTTGCCAAACTTTATTTAAGCATTCGCTTTCGGAATTCCACCTTGCCTTTAGATAAAAACGGAGGGGATGCAAAACACCCCCTCCGCCTGAAACTTTTCGGCTTTAGGCCTATTCGGCAACAACCGAAACAAAAGTTTTGTCGTCGGCTTTTTTCGTAAATACGACCTTGCCTTCAACCAAGGCAAAAATGGTATGGTCTTTGCCCATGCCGACATTCTCGCCCGGATGATACTTGGTGCCGCGCTGACGGATGATGATGTTACCCGGAATAACAGCCTGTCCGCCGGACTTCTTCAGACCTAAGCGGCGGCCTTCTGAGTCGCGTCCGTTATTCGAACTACCACCTGACTTCTTGTGTGCCATGACTAATTTCTCCTAAACTTCTTATTACTTACCGATAATGTCAGTAATTTTAACAATTGTAACACTCTGTCTGTGACCGTTTTTGCGACGATAATTCTGTCTTCTTTTTTTCTTGAAGACGATAACTTTCGCGTCACGGGCCTGTTTCAAGACGGTAGCCTTAACCGAAGCGCCGGAAACCAGCGGCGTACCGACAGTGTCGTCCAAAGCCAGAACTTCGTTGAAAATTACTTCCTTACCTTCTTCACCGGCGATTTTCTCCAGCTTAACAACGTCGCCGGAGGCAACTTTGTACTGTTTTCCGCCTGTTTTAATTACTGCGTACATTTCAATTCACCTAATTTTTGATTATTTCGTTACATAAATCGTTGTTTGCAATATACATAACTTTTTCCTGCTGTCAATAAGAATCTATATAAAAAGTTAACTTTAATGCGCATAATCCCTATTTAAACAAAATCCGATACAGCTCGGGCTTCATATATTTGCCCTGCCATATTCCGAGTTTGGCGCGTTTTGCATCGGCCTGCGCCTCCAGATAGGCGGCGTCCCCGCTTTTATACACCACAGCCCAGCCGCTGCGCACCATTTCCAGATTAATGTTCGTCCGGCCGGCAAAACATTCGCTCATGTCGCGGTTATATATGTCCCTGCCGACCATTTTGCAGCTGAGTTTGCCGAGCTTAAGCAGGCTTTCGAGCTTTTCACGGGCCTTGATGCCGCAGTTGTAGGTGCTCTTGTCGGCCCGTTTGCAGGTCTGATAATATTCCGGCGCATCAATATGCGCCAGACGCACGTTCTGCTCGCCGAGTTTAAGGCTGTCGCCGTCCACGACATAGACATCGCCGTCCGCATAGGCCGGAACCGCGCTGAAAAAGGCCAGAAAGAACATAACCGCAAATCTCATTCTTCACATTCTCCCGTTTCGTCTTTACAATATCGGATTCAACTATATAATTTCTGCGGATTTAATCAACAGGAGATTTGACAAATGACCGAAATCAGCCGCCTGCTCGCCGGACACCGCTCTTTCCGCCAAAAATATTTTGTCGACAACCCCGAACTTTATCGCAGGCTTCATCAGGAAGGACAGTCGCCCAAGGTTCTGGTCATCGCCTGCAGTGACTCCCGGGTCGACCCTTCGATAATTCTCGGCGCCGAACCGGGCGACCTTTTCGTTATCCGCAATGTTGCCAACATCGTTCCGCCCTACGAACATGACCTAAGCAGCTGTCACGGCACTTCCGCCGCCATTGAGTATGCAGTCAATCATTTGCAGGTCGAAGATATCGTCATTCTCGGCCACTCGCACTGTGGCGGCATCAGAGCCCTGGTTGACGACCGCGAGAACGACCATACGTTTATCGACAACTGGATCTATATCGTCGAAGACGCCAAATTCGAGGCCGCCCACCGCCATCTTGATCATGAAGAAAGCTGCGCTTTCTGCGAAAAGGCCGCCATCGGCATATCGCTGCACAACCTCGAAACCTTTCCTTTTGTAAAAGAAAAACTTGCCGCCGGAAAACTCCGCCTGCACGGCTGGTACTTTTCAATCGAAACCGGGACGCTCGAAACCGTCGAAACCCGCTAGAAAATTGTGAAAAAGTTTGGATAACAGCATTAAAAGGTTTGTTATTCTCAATGCTTTGCCTTATGATAGGCTAAAAGTTTAAAGTCAGGTATATAGAGGATAACTCAAAGTGTCGAACATTTTTCATAGAGTTTTTGCGCTGGCCGTTATGACGGCAGCCCTCGGCGGCTGCGAATTCTGGAACCGCAGCGTGCAGGACGTTCTGAACAACCCGTTCAAAAGCGCCTCCGTCCGTGAGCCGGCACCCCTGCGCATGCCTTCTTCGGTCGTCGTCTGCCGCACCAAACAATGCGCACCGGCCAAACTGTCGATGTCCCGCGAATACATCTACAACAGCCTGCTGCACCTGCTTGACAACAACAACCGCAAAAAGGCTCTTGTCTGCCAGGCCGACGCAGGCACGCACGCCTGTACCGAAACTTTCGTTTCGTTGCCGATTACCGTAGGGATTACGCCTGCTTACATGTACATTGATTCGGTCAAAATTACCGACGTTTCCATTGCCAAGGGCAACCGTTCGCTTAACCTGATTCTGAATTATAACGTCACTTACAACGGACAGACGCCGGATTGCAAACCGGCCAAATCGCTGCTTTATGTCAAGAACGTCAACAACATTGTCCTTGAAGACAGCGGCTATATGTGCCGAATGACATCCATCGGCCAGACCATGATAAAAACGCTGTTCGTCATTGACTACATAGACCTTGACTATGGCTATATCGGCGGCTTTTATTCCGTCGGCCTTTCCGGCCCCGCTTATGGGGGCGGCACCGGTTACATGCTTATCCGCCTACCCAAAGACGCCTATCCGCTCAGCCCTGAACTGACTTCGGCGGCTGCCGGCAGTTCGTCGGGCAATGCCGGACAGGAATATATCAACGCTTCCGCACCGCAGATAAATGCCGCCGGTACGCCGAACGTCAATGCCAACGTTCAGGTTTTCCCGATTAAAAAATAACGAAACTTAACGCCGCCCATAGGCAAAATACTGTGGCGTCTGGTAGGCTACGATTCTTTCTACGTTGCTGAACTTTAGTTTCAAAGCGCCGTGGCTGATTTCGCCGTTTGGCGAAGGCATTTTGCCGTGTTTGCTCTCAAATTCCTGCAAATCGCGCATACTCATCACCAAACCATTGTCAAAAGATACATTCCAGCCATACGCTGAAGTGCCGACATTGACATGAATGTTTTTAACCTCGTCAGAACCGGTAAATTCGCCGGACTGCGACGCACCGGAAAACTCAAAATACCTGTCTTCAAGATTTCCGCTATACCATTTGGCCGCATGCTGTCCGGCCTTTTCGTCATCGCCGGCCGCCTGCTCCGGCGACGAAACCGCCAGTCTGCCAAGCTGGGCAAAATATATCTGCGCACCGTTCGGACCGCTCAACCAGCCAAAAACCGGATTTTCAAAAGTTATAACTTTCCCGGAATTTTCCCGCAGACCGATATTCACAAAATCATTGACAATCAGTCCTGTATCATCGCCAGTCCGCCCATAAATAAAATGCTTCCGCGCCGGGACAAAACCATCGGCGGGATCAGCAAAGCGATATTCCTCTTCGTTATAAATCTCAAGCTTTTCCGTACCTTGTTTAACAACGGTCGCCGCCCGAATGGTATCCTGCGGCTGAACGATTTCAATCACGCCGCCGGCCTCTGCCGGAACCAGATTCTGATTGAAGATAATCAAATGCCAGTTTTCCAGAGCCGAAACCTCGCTGACATTCAGCAACAGGCCGCCGCCCCGCATCTCAAAAAATTGCAGACCGGAATTCTCATCGGCAACCCGGTCCTTAGCCAGCATCTCGGTTCGAAGGTCATCTGTCAGCAAAACCGACTGGTAAGCAACCTGAACAATACGTCCCATAACGGTTTCGGAACAAATTTCCGTTCCGGAAACGCTTTCGTCCGGCCGTACCTGCTCCTGTTCCGTATTTTCTTCAACTGCCGGTTCAACAACTTCCGGTTCGGAAATAATTTTCGTAACCGGCGCATAAACATCCGGTTCAGCTTCCTCAAAAACCGGAACAACCGGCTCGGGTTCAACGACCGATTCGGGTGCAACAACCGGTTCGGATTCAACAACCGGCTCAAGTGCAACAACCGGTTCAGGTTCAACAACCGGTTCAGGTTCAACAACCGGTTCGGGTTCAACAACCGGCTCGGGTGCAACGACCGGTTCAGGTTCAACAACCGGCTCAGGTACAACAACCGGCTCAGGTTCAACAACCGGTTCGGGTTCTGCGGCGGCAGGAACATCATCGGTCAAATCACTCCAGATATTACGGCGCAGAGAACCGTCGTCATCTTCTTTATTTCTAATACCCGCAATCAGTTCATCAGCCGAAACCTCACGGACATCGCCGATTCCGGCCGGTACTGCCGCGGCGTCTTCTCCGAGTATGTCATCAATCGAAACTTCCTCAATTTTTTCCGACGGCTTGTCTGCAAACAGGTTCCGGGCAAAATCGTCACTGTAATCGCCGTCCAGCAACGTCGATGCGTCAACCTCTTCAATCTCTCCGTCATTGTCAAGCAAAGCGTTTAAATCTGCCTCCTCCACCGGCGGAACCGCTGCCGGTTGTGAAACGGCAGCCTGCGGCACAACCGCGTCAACTGGCTGAACAGGCGCGGAAGAGACCGGCACGGTAACAGTTTCCTCTGCGGAAGGTATAATCGGTTCCGGCGTCGATACTTCCGGTTCGGAAACGTCAGACGTCGATACGACGGCTGTCGGCGGTATCATCGACGGCATCTCGTCGTCCGAAACCTCAACATACTCATATTCCGCATCTTCTGGCAGCTCTTCTCCTTCGGCAAGTTCAATATACTCGTATTCATATTCCTCACCGTCCGCCGCCGGATTGCCGGCAGCTGCCTGCACATTATCGGGATTCTGTAAATCTTCAGCCATCGCTCTTCACCTGTAAAAATTGCATTCTGAACGGATTCTAATATATATATGTTAAAATGACTTTAACAAACAAAACCCGGTCGAAAATTCCGCCGGGTTTTTGAAGCAAACATAATAACTTACCTCCTGTTCAGCCTTTCCGTCCCTGTCAGTCGTTGGCTATTTTGACCCGCGGACTGACATAGACCTTGTTGAAAGTATAACGCCGAACGTGGCCGCTATAGGGGAATACTGACGAGAACCCTCAAGCCTCCTATCGGACTGTCGAGAAGCTCAATCTTGCCCCCGTGTGACGTAATGATATCTTTGGCAATTGACAGACCCAGACCGACGCCGCCGGTCTCTTTATTGCGCGAACCTTCCAAACGGTAAAAGGCCTTGAAAACCTCCTCTCTCTTGTCTGCAGGAATTCCCGGACCGTCATCGTCAACCGCCACTTCAAGTTTGTTGTTGTTGCTTTCCAGACTGACCGCTACCGTTTTGCCGTAATCAAAAGCATTGGAAATAATATTGGTCAGAGCCCGCTTCAGCGCCTGCTCGCGCCCCTGTATCGCGCTGACTTGATCATTGGTCGAATAGCGGATAAGAGCTTTTGTATTGCGAAACTTGTTGATGATGCTCAAAATAAGCTCGTTCATATCCACAAAAGTCGATTTCTCGCCGCCTTCGCCGCTGACAAACGACAAATAGCCGTCCAGCATCTTTTCCATTTCTGAAATGTCGTTTAAGAAGTCTTCCTTATCCTGGCTGTCTTTCAGCATCGCCGTCTGCAGCTTCATCCGGGTCAGCGGCGTTCTGAGGTCATGAGATACGCCGGCCAGCATCTGCGTGCGTTCGCTGATCTGCCGCTGAATGCGTTCTTTCATCTTGATAAAGGCAATTCCCGCACGGCGAACCTCTATCGAGCCGTAAGGCTTAAAGTCCTTATTGTCAATTCCTTTACCGAAGTCTTCGGCCACTCTGGCCAGTTCGGCAATCGACCTGACCTGAATCCGCAGGAACAGTGCCGCCACCAGAAACAACAGCAGCGACGTGCCTATCATCCAGGCAACGAAACCGAATATTGAAGTCGAGAAAATGTTTTTGGACGACGTCGAAAACTGAAACAGGCCGTTTTCAGTATCAACGAAAACCACCATGTTGTAATCACCCTTGCCCATGTAAATGCTGCTGATGGCCTCAGGAAATTCACGGCGCAGCGCATCTTCCAAAAACCCGGTTACCAGCTTGCTGTTGCGGCTGGTTTTGTTTAAGACCTTGTGCTTTTCGTCATTGCCGTAATACTTCAAATCAATGTCAAAAATCGACCGGCTCAGTTTCTGAATTTCAGACAGTTTGTCCGGCGACTTTTCCACCAGCTGCATCATAAAGGCCATGTCCGAAGTCAGATTCGTCGACAGCCTTTTGCCTACCCTGCCCCAGCTTCCGTCAAAAAAGGCCACGATGGAAACCACCTGAACCACAATCAGCGGAATGAAAATGAGCAGCATCGTTCTGAAAAACAAGGTTTTCGGCAAAAGCTTGAGTTTCAGAAACCGCAAGCCGTTGTCCACCTTTTCCGGAAATTTCAAATGCATATGTTTTCTCCTGATAATAAAACTACTTTCGATATTAAACCAATCAAAAATAAATGCCAGTAAAATTAACTGACAAAGAATTACAAAAGAACATTTGTCTGATGACTTGTATTGGCAGTCCCGCAGAAACCTGCAAAAAACTATTCGGGAAGCAGCATATACCCCTTGCCGCGTACCGTTTGCAGATAACGCGGATTTTTAGAGTCCTTTTCGATTTTTTTGCGCAGGCGCGTAATCTGAACGTCGATGGAGCGGGGACTTTGCCCGGCTCCCAGCAGTTCCGCCAGCTTTTCACGCGTAAAAATCTGCCCTGACTTCTGCCCCAGCACACCGAGCAGCGCCTGTTCGACCGGCGTAATGTGAATAATCTGCCCCTGTTTGGTATGCAACTCTTTTTTATTCAAATCGTACACGCAGAGTCCCAAATCAAGCTTGTCCCGAACCTCCTCGCGAACCTGCGGCGCGCGTTTGAGAATATTCTTAATCCGCAGCACCAGTTCCAACGGCTCAAACGGCTTGGGCAGATAATCGTCCGCCCCGGCCGAAAGTCCGGTAATCCGATCCGCCGTTTCGCCCATAGCCGTCAGCATAATTACCGGCAAATTGCTCTCGGCGCGAAACTTTTCCAAAAAAGCCAGCCCCGTTTCGTTCGGCATCATAATATCGACAATCAACAGGTCAAACTTGTATTCGGTCAGCCGTTCACGCGCCTCTGCCGCATCTTTGGCCGTTGAAACGTAAAACCCGTTTTCCCTCAAAAACCTTTGCAGAAGCGAACGCAAACGGGTATCGTCATCAACGACCAGAATATGTGCTTTGTCTTTATCCATTCGGATGCCCGGCTTGATTAGGCCTTTTTGACGGCAGTCTTTTTCGGAGCCGCTTTGCGGGCCGTTTTTTTACCGGAAGCCTTTTTGGCAGGCGCGGTTTTCTTCTTGGCCGGCTTTTCGGCTTTTGCTGCCGATTTACCCGCTCCGGCTGCCGGCTTTGCCGCCTTTTCGATTTTTTTGATGTAGTTCAGACTCTTCTGAAAATATTGATAACCGGTAATAAAAGTCAGCACGCCGGCAATCCACAGCAGAATCTCGCCGATGCCGCCCCAAAGCCAGAAACCTTTCAGCAGCATCATCGACAACGCCGTCATCTGAAAGCCGGTTTTCCATTTGGCCAGACGCGTTACCGGCATACCGACCTTGACTTCCATCAGAAACTCGCGCAGGCCGGAAACCAGAATTTCGCGGCAAAGGATAACAATAACGGGAATGTAACTCAGCTTGCAGACAACCATGCCCGGAACCGCCAGAATGACCACCAGCGCCGACGTAACCAGAAGCTTGTCGGCAATCGGATCCAGCAAACGGCCGAAAGCCGAAGTTTCGTTGCGCGAACGCGCCAGATAGCCGTCAAGATAATCGGTAATCGAAGCCACGATAAACAAAATCGCCGCCACCAGCTGCCACAGAGTGGCATGAATATAAACCATCATGAAAATAACGGGAATGACGACAATGCGTGAAATCGTCAGAAGATTCGGTAAGCTGTACACTTTTTGCATCCTTTACAAAAATATATTAGCGAAATATTTGCAGGTATCATAGGACAGATTTTTTATTTGTGGAAGTAGTTATAAATCTTTTCCGCCGTTTTTTTGCTGATTCCCTCCACTTTTTCAATGTCTTTAATCGAAGCCTGAGAAATTTCTTCGACCGAACCGAAATAATTCAGCAAATCGTGCTTACGGCGGCTGCCGATTCCTTCCACTTCGTCCAGCCGCGACTTGGAAACAGACTTGGCGCGTCTCTTGCGATGCGTGCCGATGGCAAAACGATGCGCCTCGTCGCGCAGATTTTGCATATAAAAGGCTATCGGAGACTGAAACGGCAGCGCAAAACTTTCGCGTCCGAGCATATGGTAAAATTCCTTGCCCGCATTTCTGTCCGGCCCTTTGGAAATGGCAATGACGGCAATGCCCGAAAGGTCAAAATCCTTCAGGCTCTCATGCACCGCATGCAGTTGTCCGAGACCGCCGTCAAGCAATATAACATCCGGTTTGTTTTCCGGCGTCATCCGGTTGAAACGGCGCGTCAGCACCTCCTTCATCATCGCGAAATCGTCATTGGTAATCTCAGGATTTTTGATGTTAAAAGTTCGATACTGCTTCTTGTCAAATCCGTCCGGTGTCGCCACGACCATCGCGCCGATGGCATAGCTGCCCTGAATATGAGAGTTGTCATAGACCTCAATCCGCTGCGGTATCCGCGGCAGATTGAAAATCCGCACAAATTCTTCCAGATTGCTTTTAACCGACGCCTCTTCGGCAATTTTGCGCTCAATCGACGCCAGCGCGTTTTCTTTGGCATTGGCGGCCAGCTTGGCCTTGTTTCCTTTTTGATAGGTATTGATTCTGGCGCCGGTGGCTTCTTCCAGAAAATCTTTGTTTTCCAGTTCTTCGGAAAGAATAATTTCTTTCGGCGGAATATGGCGCGTATAGAAACTGCTCAGAAAAGCCTCGAGAATTTCGCCGTCTGCCGCGCCTTCTATCTGTTTCGGGAAATAGGGCACGTTTCCGCAGTTCTGCCCCGAGCGGACAAAGAAAACCTGAATGCAGACCAAATCGTTCCGGCGCGCCAGAGCAATAATGTCAGCCGATTTGATATCGGCATACTCCACCTGATTGCCGTGCTGAATATTGGTCAGCGCGCGGATGCGGTCGCGCAGCACCATCGCCAGTTCATAATTCTGCGCGTTGCTGGCTTCCTGCATTTTCTGCGACAGTTCTTCCTGAATCCTGGAGTTTTTACCTTCAAGAAAATCAACCGCGTCACGCACCAGCCGCCGGTAGTCTTCCGGCGATATTTTGCCAACGCAGGGCGCCGAACAGCGCTTAATCTGATACATCAGGCACGGACGGTCACGGTGTTTGAAAACGCTGTCGCGGCAAGTGCGGAGCAAAAACGCCTTCTGCACGGTATCCAGCGTGGAATTAACCGCCAGCACACTGGCAAACGGCCCGAAATATTTGCTTTTGTCATGACGCTTGCCCCGATACTTGCGCAAACAGGGAAACTCAGATTGCACGTCAATCACCAGATGCGGAAAGGTTTTGTCGTCCTTAAGCAGAATATTGTAACGCGGTTCAAGCTTCTTAATCAGCTCATTTTCCATCAACAGCGCCTTGGCTTCGTTTTCAACGATGATAAATTCCATCCGCCTGATTTCCGAAACCATCCGCTGCAAACGTATCGGCAGTTTTTCAATATGCGAATAGGCGACGATTCTCTTCTTGATGTTTTTGGCCTTGCCCACGTACAGAACCTTGTCGCCCTCGCCGAGCATCCGGTACACGCCGGGTTTTTCGGGGGCGATTTTAATGTTCTTCAACAGAACCGATAATCCGTGTTTAATGTCTGCCACTTTTCTGCGCCTCTGCCAATATATAACCTCTTATTACCAAAAATTCCAGATAACATTTCCGCAAAACCGGTTCGGCATCCGCCGTTGTCTCCGTTTTTTTTGCCACTCTAGCGGCAAAACCGCCGAAAGGCAAACATTTTCTGCCAACGGCATCATTAAGTTTTTTAATGAAAACTTAATTTTTTTATGCTATAATAAAACTTAGTTTTAAGGAGAAGAAAAATGGCAGAATTAGGCGCTCTGAGTTCTTACGCGTTGTCTGTTCAGCAGATGCAGATGTCGCTGATTAAAAATTCCGTTGAAATGCAGCAGGAAGTGATTGAAATTCTGCTCGGCGACGGCAGCCGCACGGTTTCCCCTTCCCCGACCCACGGACACAACGTCGACATCTCCGTTTAGCAAAATTTCCGCAAAAAAAAACACCCGGCCGGGTGTTTTTTTTTCATTCAGGTCAAACTGAGCATGGACAGAAAAGAAATCATCAAAATTCCTGAAAGAAAAAGTTTGAAAGCAGATCCCAGCACGTTCAGCAGCGTCGCACCCGTATCCAGATTATACCCGCCTTCCTGATATACCTTTTTAAAAAGAAAATTATAAACAAAGGCAATCAAAAGCCCCAGCAGATAGAAACGATAATCCGAAAACAACGCCGTTATCTGCTCTGCCGTCAAATACACATAACAGAAAATTCCGATGAAAATTCCAAGCAGCACCATCGGGTTAAGTATCGCCCCCGACGTAAACAGCGACAAAATTCCCTTAATCAAATTGTCTTACCCCATACGCGGCGCGAAATTATCCGGGAGTCGCGGCTTTCCGAAGCGCTCGGCCATACACAGCGCGAACCGCTGCTGACCATGTTTCCGTTTTTAAACGTCGTCGCCGCCAGCAAAGACAGGTTGCCGCGTTTTTTTATCTGATAGGGTTTGTTTTTTTCCCAGTCAAAACCGGTTTGCATACTGTTCATAATCAAGCCTCGCTTTCCTATGGATACAAGTCTATATAATATTGACTTTAGGCAAATAAAGTAAACAAATGTTTAACCCGGCCTCAACTTTACGGCATAACCTTAACGGATTCGTACCCGGGAGCCTTTGCCAGCACTGCGGATATTTCGCCGTTGACCTTGTCAGCCAGCGCTGCGTCGTCTCCCCAGACCCAAACCTGAATCTTCGGCTCAGTGCCGGAAGTCCGGACCAGAACCCTGCCCTTGCCTTCAATTTTTCTTTCGCCTTCGGCAATCGCCGTCTTAAACGCCGGCAGTTCGAAAGCGGCCAGCATTTCCTCCCGGCCGGCAAAACGGGTATCGACCCGTTTTTTATACATCGGTACAAATAACGGAAAAATTTCGCTCATCTTTTTGCCGCTTTCCAGCAACCCCTGACTGACAACCAGCGCCGCAATCATTGCATCACCGGTTCTGGCGTAGTCAGAAAGCACCATATGCCCCGATTCTTCGCCGCCGACATTGGCGCCGTGCCTTTTCATTTCCTCAATCACATAACGCTCGCCCACGCCGGAACGCACGCAGTCAACCCCTTGCGACTTCAGAAAACGGTCCAGCGCCGGATTGGAAACAATCGTCGCCACCACTGCATTTCCTTTGAGGCGCGATTTGCCTTTCAGATACTGTCCCAAAAAGGCGATAACCTGATCCCCGTCTAGGCGAACGCCTTTTTCGTCACAGATAATTATCCGGTCGCCGTCGCCGTCCACGGCAATTCCCAATTGGGCATGAGCGCCGCACACCGCCTCGACCATTTTCTCGACATGCTGCGAGCCGCATTCTCTGTTAATGTTCCAGCCGTCCGGCTTATTGCCTATGGCAATTACCCCGGCACCGAGTTCCATAAACACCTTGGGCATAATCTCTGAAAAAACGCCGTTGGCGCAGTCCAAAACCACACGCAGACCTTTCAGCGGTTTTCCGTCCGGCACGGCGGACATTGCCTGAACGATATATTTGTTAACCAGCGTTTCCTCGCTGCTGACCCGTCCGATTTTTTCAGGAGAGAGCGCAAATTCCCCGTTGGCAATCAGCGCTTCCAGCTCGGAGGTTACCTTGTCCGAAAACTTGGAACCGTCGGACGCAATCAGCTTAATTCCGTTGTCATGCCACGGATTGTGCGAAGCGGTAATCATTACCGACATGTCGACTTTCAAATCCGGCGTCAACGTCGTTACCGCCGGAGTCGGCAGAACACCGAGACAGATGACGTCAATACCGGCCGACGTAAATCCGGCAATCATCGCCGCTTCCAACATCTCGCCGGAAAGGCGCGTATCCCGCCCAATGGCAACTCGACGTTCCTTGTTGCAGACAAGCTGTCCGGCTGCCGTTGCCAGTCTCAGGGCAAACTCTGCCGTCATCGGATAAATATTGGCCTTGCCGCGCACGCCGTCGGTGCCGAATAATTTTGCGCCCATCGCTGAAATCCTTTCTCAAATAAGTTTTACAATGTTTCAATCATAAAGCCCGAACATAAAAAAACAACACCTGAGAGCAGATATTCACCTCAAGTGTTGTTAATGTTTGTTACAGACAGGCAGAAGCCGACCGGTACTTAGATTTCGGGAATGGACGCGTGCGTCCGTTTTTCCTCGCAGACCGGACATTCTTTGGACTTGTCCACCTTTTCGCCGGCCAGAACCTGCTTGATTTCGTCGCCGGTCAGCGTTTCATATTCCATCAGGGCCTGAGCCAGAGTTTCCCACTCCTTGTTCTTCTCTTTAAGCAGTTTCTGCGCGCCCTCATAGCTTTCGGTAACCAAACGCTTGATTTCGGCATCAACCAGCCGCGCGGTGTCTTCGCTCATGTTTTTGTTCTGCGTAACCGACTTGCCGAGAAAAACCTCCCCGGAATTTTCGGCATACAGAACCGGACCGAGCTTGTCACTCATTCCCCATTCCGTAACCATGGAACGCGCCAGATTAGTCGCCGCGGCAATATCCGAGGAGGCCCCTGACGTAACCTTGTCGTATCCGAATTTCAGTTCTTCGGCGACCCGTCCGCCCATCAGAATAATCAGACGCGACAGCATCTTGGAACGCGAATAGGAATACTGGTCTTTCTCCGGCAGCTGCTGAACCATACCCAAAGCCCGTCCCCGCGGAATAATCGTCGCCTTGTGAATCGGATCGGTGTCCGGTACAAACAGCGAACAGATGGCATGACCGGCTTCATGATAGGCCGTCAGTTTCTTCTCCGCCTCGTCCATCGCCATCGAACGGCGTTCGTTGCCCATCAACACCTTGTCCTTGGCATCGTCAAAATCTTTCGACGTCACTTTGTTTTTGTTTTTGCGCGCTGCCAGCAGTGCCGCCTCATTGACCAGATTGGCCAGATCGGCGCCGGAAAATCCTGGCGTGCCGCGGGCAATAACCGACAGGTTAACGTCTTTGGCCAAAGGCACCTTGCGGGTATGTACCTTTAAAATATCCTCGCGCCCCTTAATGTCAGGATTCGTTACCGTAACCTGACGGTCAAAACGCCCCGGACGCAGCAAAGCCGGATCAAGAACGTCGGGACGGTTGGTCGCCGCAATCAGAATAACGTTCTCGTTCGGTTCAAAACCGTCCATCTCGACCAGCAATTGGTTCAGCGTCTGTTCGCGTTCGTCATTACCGCCGCCCAGACCGGCGCCGCGATGACGGCCGACAGCGTCGATTTCGTCAATAAACAGCAGACAGGGAGCATTTTTCTTAGCCTGCGCAAACATGTCACGAACACGCGACGCACCGACGCCGACAAACATTTCGACGAAATCCGAACCCGAAATCGAGAAAAACGGTACATTTGCCTCGCCGGCGACCGCTTTGGCCAGCAGGGTCTTTCCGGTACCCGGAGGGCCGACCAGCAAAACGCCTTTCGGAATTTTGCCGCCCAGTCGCTGAAACTTGGAAGGATCTTTCAAAAAGTCAATAACCTCTTCCAGTTCCTGTTTTGATTCGTCAGCGCCGGCTACATCGGCAAAAGTGACTTTTTTGGTGTTTTCAATCAGCCGGGCACGCGATTTTCCGAAACTCATCGCCTTGTTGTTTCCGGAACTGGCCTGACGCATGAAATATACCCAGACGCCGATTAAAAGAATCATCGGAAACCACGAAATCAGTACGCTCCAGAATGTGCCTGCGGCACTTCCTTCCGGCTTAGCAGTCACCTTGACGCCGCTGTTGCGCAGCGTTTCAACCATCGTCGGATCCTCCGGCGCATAGGTATAGAACTTGTGCCCGTCCAAATACGAACCGGAAATCTCCGCGCCGGTAATCGTCACTTCGCTGATTCTCTTGCCCTCAACGTCCTTCATAAAATCGGAGAAAGCCAGATTTTCAGCCGTTGCGCGCGCGGATCCCTCGCCGAACATATTCATCAGAGACGTCAGCAGCACAATGGCTACCAGCCAGACAATAATACTTTTTCCTGCTCTCATCGTGTTTCCTTACAGTTTAAAATTACAGCTTATTCATATATAGGGAGGATTTGCCCAAAACTCAAGAGCTTTTATAAAGGCTGAGTTTCAGCTTGTAGGGGAGCGCAAGCCTGCCGTACTGCGGATGCAATGCGGCATAAGCCCCCCAGTCCTTTTTGGAAAGCCGGACTTGTCCCTTAAGTTCGGGAACAATCCACAGCCTGTTCCGAAACGGAACGATTTCGCAGCCGGCCAGCGTCGCACCGCGAAAATTCTCATCAAACAGCCGGCGCTGCAACCTGTCAACATCATCGGCCCGCGGAATATAATCGCGCCGGCCGGTTTCTTTCAACAGAAAGCAAAGCACCCGAAAACAGACTTCCGCATGCAGCCCGGCCAATTGCAGACGGGAAACCGAAAACCCGGCCTTTTCGTACCGGCGGACATAACGATCAACAAATTGCGCTGCCTGTTCTTCCAGACAATCGCGGCTCCGCGCCAAAACCGACATCGTGTCGGCAATCCGCTCCGGCGTAATGTCCAGCGTCGCCGCCAGCTGCGGCAAAAATTTGCGTACCCGCACCCGCAGATAGTCGTCGCAACGGTTGAAGGGGTCTTCCGCCCAAGAAACGCCGCGTTCACGCAGAAATTCTTTCAATCGCTCGGGATGAACCTGCAAAAAGGGTCTAATCAGCCTGACGCCGTTTTTTTCGCTGAGCGGCGCCATGCCGCACAAGCCGTTGAGACCGCTGCCTCGCTGCAAACGCATAAAAAAGGTCTCCGCCTGATCCAGCAGGTGATGCGCCACCGCCAGCGTACCGACGCCATTATCCCGGCACCAGCCGCAAAGAAGGCCGTAACGGGCAGTGCGCGCCGCTTCCTCAATGCCTTTTTCCGGCTTTTTCCCCTCCCAGGTTAAAATATGGTGTTCGATTTGACGTTCTGCCGCCAGTTTTGCAACATATTCGGCCTCGTCGCGGGATTCCGGACGCAGGCCATGGTCAACAGTCAGGGCAATAACCCGCCGGCCCTGCGGACGCAAAAAGGCGTCAAGCTGAAAAAGCAGCGCCAGTGAATCGGCTCCGCCGGAAACGCCGGCCGCAACCGCCACATCTCCAATCTGATATTTTTCAAAAAACTCCCGCAGCATTATTTGTACCGTCGCATCGATTATCGCTCTAAAAGCCTGTTACGCAAAGTTTTTCAAAACGCTGAACAGACATGACAAGGATTGTTTACGCCGCCGCTTACTTGCAGTTAAGCTTCGACGCCTCACTCTTCGCCCGGCTGAGGAGCGCCGCTTCGGCTTTCGGAAACTCCGCCGGCAATGACATAAAGGCAACGCAGGCTTCCGTTTTTTTCTTCAGCTCGCGCATGGACATGCCCAGTTTCAGCAGACTGTCCGGCCCTTTCGGCCCCTTGTATTTTTCATAACCTTTGGCAAAAGCCACAGCCGCCTTGGCAAAATCCTTGCGACCGTAATAAACTTCTCCCAGCCAATACTGAGCATTTCCGGCCAGGCTGTCTTCCGGAAACTTGCTCAGAATAGTATTGAACTTTTCTTCGGCAAGCTTGTCATTCCCTGCTTTCAGAGCTTCCAGACCTTCCTGATAAATGCCCTTGACGTCAAAACCTTTCAGCGGTTTCAGGTCATCGCCCTTAATGCTGTCGCCGACAATTGACTTTGGCGCGTCTTTAGCCACCGGCGCCGCAAACTTTTCTTGAGCCGGAAGCTCCAGCATGCCGCTGCCGCCGCTGACCGGTTTTCCCTCCAGGAGTTTAAAACGGATATCAATGTCTTTGTTCATAACGTCGAGACGTTCGTTAAGCTTTTTGATTTTAAATTCCAGTTCGTCGGTACGCCCGATAACCTGCCTCAGCAGTTCGTCAAACTGCCCTATTTGTACGGATACGTTCTTTGATGAAGTCAGACTGTCAACGCCGGCATTATTGTCCTTATACACCTGCCGCTGCAGGAAAGTGACGTCTTCCCGCAGCTGCGCCAGTTCTTCCTCAAAAGACCCCGTCTGCGCCAAAGCCGTTCCCGAAAATCCCGCCAGAACGGCAGCCAATGCGATTGTTTTGAACATTTTCATTTCTGACCTCAATAAATGTTATTCCCGTTGCAGTTTTTTTGCCTGTCAGCCTAAGATAAAATAAAAGTTCCATAATCACAAGCGCAAAAAGCCTGTTTCCCACCAGACATAAAAAGGAACGCGCCTAAAGACGCGTTCCTTTTCGAACTCTTACGATACCGTAAGCTGATTAGTTGGCAGCTTTGACAACAGTAACGGCACGACGGTTCTGAGCCCAGGCAGCTTCGTTGTTGCCGAGAACGGCCGGACGCTCTTTACCATAGGAGATTACAGAGATTCTGTCTGCTGCAATGCCCTGGGATACCAGATACTGCTTAACGGCATTGGCACGACGCTCACCCAAAGCCAGGTTGTATTCGCGGGTACCTCTCTCATCGCAGTAACCCTGAACGATGACGTTAACTTTCTTGTGGTCTTTCAGCCATTTAACCTGAGTATTCAGGACTTCGACGGCGTTGTCGGAAAGAGCCGAGCTGTCGAAAGCAAAGAATACTCTGTCTTCAGCATTGGCCATGAAGTCACGGGCTTCTCTGGATTCACATTCGCTGCCGCCGAACAGGCCGCCGTTGGAACCGAAAGAAGAACAACCGGATAAGAAAGCGATTGCGCAAAACAAACTTAAAAGTTTTTTCATTTTATATTCTCCAATTGGGTTTAATATTTTTAATTGCTAAACAACTAATACAGCTTTAACTTAAGCAATAAAAATTTATTTTTCAATAACAAAAGTAAAAAGACCGCAAAAAATGCAAAAAAACTTGCAGCAAAGCCCCTTTGCCGCCATTCAGCCCGGTTTTGCCGGTCTCCGGCCGGAGTCAAAACGCGTCCGCCGGAGAAAACATATAACCTTTTATCGGTTTGCGACGCTTTAAAATCAGCGATTCCGTAAAACTTCCGTATATACAAAAAGAGCGGCGTTTCCTTTCGGGAAACCCGCTCTTTAACGTCATGGCGTCAAATCATCGTTCAGTTCTTTCTGCGAAAGCGTCTGGTTGCTCTGCAGGTTATCCAGCCCGTTCAGCATAAAGTTCAGAAAACGGGTCGAATAATAATGCCCCGGCTGCAAAACTTCGCCGATTTCCACGTCAAAAGACGCATAATCAAGAATTGCACCCGAATTGGGCATGCAAATCAGCACCCTCAGCTCTTCGTCCTTATCCCAGTAACACCTGATTCTGCCCAGCGAATTCAGACCGTCTTCCAGCCGGAAACGAAACCAGCCGGAACCGTCTTGCAGCGCCGTGCCTCCGACCCGGGCGATTATCCAGTCCAGAGCCGCGTCCGCCTTTTTGGCAACAAGCTGTTCGCCGTTGTTGAGCAAGAGCCTGCAACAATAGCCTTCGCCATCTTTCCAGACATAATAGGTTCGGGAATAATGGCAGCGTTTGCCGACGTTTCTGCCGCCGGGAAGACGGGATGCGCCAAGGCCTGCGACAAAAAAATCGGCACCTTTGCGCGGCGTTTTGGAAACCAGAATGTTTTCGGCATATTTGTCCGGCGCATACTGGTAGGTTCCTTCGTCTACCCTTGCCGACACGGCAATTTGCATCGGACCTTCCTGCTCATAACCGGGATTATAGGCAAAAAAGCCCTTCAAATTGTCCGCAAGTTCGTCAACTCTCTGCGAAAACGGAGTCCGCCGTTCTCTCTTCCCGCCGCCGACAACCGGCACTCGGGAAATCTTATAGCTGTTCATCGCATAAACGCATTTACATTGTCCGCACTGACACGGGCAACAATGTTATTGGACAGCATTCTGAAACGCAGCAGCGGATTTACCATATCGGAATATTCGCCTTTTCTAGACAAAACGGAAAGCTTGACATCATTGGCATCAAGTTCCGGCAAAATTGTTCCGGAATTGAGCATGCAGATAATCAGACGTTTCCGGCCGTCTTTGGCAACATAATATCCGACCCGGCCGAAATCTTTGATTTCGCCGTAGGAAAAATCGCACCACTGCGGCTTTTCCTCTTCAGACATTTTTCCGCCCAGACGCTTAACCGCAATCTCCAGAGCGCGGTCAACGCGGTCGGCAAAAAGCCAGTCATTGTTGTCCAACAGCCTGTCAAGATGAATAATCCCTTTGCCGTCAATATGCAGATAAAATGTATTTGCATACAGACAACGCTGGAAACGTCGGTGAGAACTTGCACAGTTTCTGGCTTCGCCGAGCAGGGCCACAAAATATTTTGCCCCGCGCAGAGGCGTTCTGGAAACCAGCACGTCTTCCATATATTCGTCCGGCCCGATCTGATAAGCGCCGACGTCTTTGGTCGCCGAAACGACAATCTGAATCGGACCTTCCTGAACATATTCGGGATTATACTCGATAAAACGGTCAAAATGCCCGGCCAGAAACCTGACTTTTTCATAAGGTTTCATGCGGTTTTCCCAAAAACGTTTGGCCTTTGTTTCTGCAACACCTTCAGCGGCTGACAATGTCAGGTCTGAAATGATAACTTTCTTTTCCATGATTTTTCAATTTAAATTAAACTATAGTAATACTCTCGCATATTCTTAATATCAATCGACCCGCAAAATACCACTCTGGACAAATTTTGTCAATATTCATAAGCCGTCAAATTTATTTAAAACAAACGACAGGTCTGCCCCTTAGGACAAACCTGTCGTAACAAATTATCCGCGCATGGCAACCGGGGTTTTGAAAACCGCCTTTGCCGCAACGATTCTGCCGTCAACAACTACCCATTCGCCGGCATCGGCCATAAACGAATGTCCGGGCAGATCATAACGGATCATTTCAGAATTTTCTTTCAGCACAAATTCCGGAAAACGGCTGTGTTTGCCGCTGAAAGCCCGGACATAAACGGCATAAGTTTTCTTCCTGTTGTCGGGAATCAGAAAATTCATGCAGCTGTAAACAAAATTCCGATACCGGTTTTCAGTCAGAATTCCGTGATAGTAATACACGAAACAAACGCCCAATCCGGTTACGCCTTCCCCACAGACGCAAAAAGGCGAAACCGTCACTTTGCCGCTGCCGGGATTTTCAATCAGGAAAAAACGGCCTATTTGCACGTCGTCTTCCTTTACAATTATGCCAAGCCGTTCAAGCTGAACTTTGGCATCTTTTTTGGAGAGAAGATTTTCCTTCATACTATAAAAATTAAAACGTTATAAAAATATGGTAAAGCCTGAGGCTTAAAATGTTTTCAAAAAACAAAATACTCCTAAAAAATATATTAACTATGGCTGTAAATGTAATCAAAGATCAGTTTTTGTCAATATCATCTGACAACTTATCCGGCTTTTCGGGTGCGATTTTAACAAAAATAATCCCCTCGCGCGGTACATAACTGCATTTTTTGCCTTTTTCCCAACGACAGCTGCCTGTATCCAAATGCGGATACAGATAACTGTCAAACAGTTTAAACCTGCTCAGCGGAAACGGCACCGCCCGGATTATTGACCAGAGGTCGCCGCAGTCTTTGTTTTCAAAGCGAATTATTGAGGCCGTGTTCGGCGCCGTCAGATATTTGGCGATGACTCTGGTCGCCCGTTCAAGCGGCATGTCCATCCATGTAAACGGCCGCTTATAGAACAACCGCAGCCGATAATGCTCATACATGTACTTACAGGCCTGTTCCAAATACATCTGCATAATTTCAAAAGAAGAGCCATGATAGAGAACCTCTTCAAACAGCCCTTTGTCCAGCAGAAACTGCATCATATGCTGATAAAACGCGCAGCCCTCCTTAAAGCTGAAAATATGATATTTGCGCCCGGCATAACGACATGCGTTGATAACGGCATAAATGCCGCAGAAAAAATCGACATTTCCCTGGTTATACGGTTTCATTTCACACCTCACCTGTATTTGAACAAATACATATACCACGAACCTTAAAAAACAATAAAAAAGGCGCCCCGAAACCTCTTTTCGCCCTCATACAATAATCGTTTCACGCGGCAAAGCTAAAGCCATATCGGAAAAGCCTGAACCTGGCTTTTTCCAAACTCAGGAAAATACGCAAAACAATAAAAAGAGAAGAGAAAAAACAAAAGCCGATATACGAGGATTATAATAAGAAAAAGCCTTTTAGGCGACAGGCGCGTACATCAACGTACGTAACTTAGCCTAAAAGGACTTATTTTTTTACACAAAAAAACTCTGGAGAATGAGCGGAATAATAAGAAAAAAGAGGGCGGAAAATTTTAGTGTAGACAAACCTACATGAATTTTCCGCCTCTCGTACTTTCTGTATTAGTCAGCCATTATACAGAGTTTTTTAAGCTGACTTTTTGCAACAGCAGGAACTATTGCACTCTTCCTTTTTGTCGTTCTTGTGGCGAACGGCAGCCTGGGCAGCAGCCAGACGGGCAACCGGTACGCGGAACGGCGAGCAGGAAACATAGTTCATGCCGCAGGTCTGGAAGAAGTCGATGGACGCCGGATCACCGCCGTGCTCACCACAAACGCCAAGCCAGATTTTCGGATTGGAGCTGCGGGCTTTTTCGCAGGCCAGTTTAACCAGACAGCCGACACCTTCAACATCAATTGAAGCGAACGGATCGGCAACATAAACGCCGCGGGCGCGATATTCATCCAGAATGGCGCCGGTATCGTCACGGCTCATACCCAGAGTGGTCTGGGTCAGGTCGTTGGTACCGAAACCGAAGAACTCGGCGGACTGAGCCAGTTCGTCAGCTTTCAGGGCTGCGCGCGGCAATTCAATCATTGAACCGACTTCATACTTAATCTTCTTGCCTTTCTCGGCGAAGACCTTCTCAGCCGTCGTATCGATAATATCCTTAACGATATCCAGCTCTTTCTTGGAACCGGTCAGCGGAACTTCGATTTCCGGCAGAACCTTGACGCCGTCGTCGGCGCATTCGATAGCGGCTTCCAGAATAGCGCGGGTCTGCATTTCGCAGATTTCCGGATAGGTAATCGGCAGACGGCAGCCACGATGGCCAAGCATCGGGTTGGCTTCATGCAGAGCATTGGCGCGATTCTTTACCTGCTGCAGGGTCATGCCCATCTTGTCGGCCAGTTCCTGCATTTCGGCATCGGTATGCGGCAGGAATTCGTGAAGCGGCGGATCCAGCAGACGAATAACGACCGGCATGCCTTCCATAATCTTGAACAGGTCTTTGAAGTCCTGTTTCTGATAAGGCAGCAGACGAGCCAGAGCGGCGCGGCGGCCTTCTTCGTTCTCGGACAGAATCATAGCGCGCATGTCCGGAATACGTTCAGCGTCAAAGAACATGTGCTCCGTACGGGCCAGACCGATACCCTGAGCACCGAAATCGCGAGCCGTCTGAGCGTCTTTCGGCGTCTCGGCGTTGGCGCGGACTTCCATGGTGCGGATTTCGTCAACCCAGCCCATCAGTTTGCCGAAATTACCGGTGTTGGTATCGGCTTTGACCGTCGGAACCTGACCTTCGATAATCTGGCCCTTGGCACCGTCCAGAGATACCCAGTCGCCTTCTTTGACAACGGCACCGGACTTGGTGGTCATGGTCTTGTCTTTATAGCTGATGACAATGTCATGCGAACCGGAAACGCAGGGGGTACCCATACCGCGGGCAACAACGGCCGCGTGAGAGGTCATGCCGCCGCGGGCAGTGATAACGCCCTGAGAAGCGTGCATACCGCCGATGTCTTCCGGAGAAGTTTCGTTGCGGATAAGAATAACTTTTTCGCCCTTGGCAGCCCAGGCTTCGGCATCTTCGGCATTGAAGACGGCACGGCCGACGGCAGCGCCCGGAGAAGCCGGCAAACCGGTAGCGATGACTTTCTTCGGAGCCTTCGGGTCAAGCATCGGGTGCAGCAGCTGGTCAAGCTGGTCGGCACCGACGCGCATAATGGCTTCTTCTTTGTTCAGCAGGCCTTCTTCGACCATTTCGACGGCCATGCGGACAGCGGCCTGAGCGGTACGTTTGCCGTTACGGCACTGCAACATCCAGAGTTTGCCGTGTTCAATGGTAAATTCCATATCCTGCATGTCTTTGTAGTGGGCTTCGAGGTTGTTGCGAACGTCAACCAGCTCTTTGTACAGGTGCGGCCATTTTTCTTCCAGCGAAGTGCCGTCGCCCTTGGAAGCCATCGGCTGCGGCGTACGGATACCGGCCACAACGTCTTCGCCCTGAGCGTTAATCAGATATTCGCCGTAGTAAACATTTTCGCCGGTAGCGGGGTCGCGGGAGAAGCATACGCCGGTAGCGCAGTCGTCGCCGGCATTACCGAAGACCATGGTCTGTACGTTAACAGCCGTACCCCAGTCGCCCGGAATATTGTTCAGTTTACGGTAGGTAATGGCGCGGTCGACCATCCAGGAGCCGAAAACGGCGCCGATGCCGGCCCACAGCTGTTCCCACGGATCCTGCGGAACAACTTTGCCCAGTTTCTGACCGATTTCCTTATATTCCTTAACCAGTTCTTTCAGGTCTTCGGCGGTCAGATCGGTATCAGACTTGTAGCCCTTGGACTTTTTCATGTTTTCCAGAGCTTCTTCATAAAGGTCGAGGTCAGCGCCCAGAACCACGTCGGAGAACATCTGCAGGAAACGGCGGTAAGAGTCATATGCGAAACGCTCCGAACCGGAAGCCTTAGCCAGAGCCTTGACGGTTTCGTCATTCAGACCAAGGTTCAGAACGGTGTCCATCATGCCCGGCATGGAAACGCGGGCGCCGGAACGAACCGAGAACAACAACGGGTTATTGGCATCGGCAAATTTTTTGCCCATGATTTTTTCAACACCGGCAACGGCTTCCTTAACCTGTTCTTTCAGGTCTGCCGGATAGGTATGATTATTGTTGTAATAATAAGTACAAACTTCGGTTGTTACAGTAAATCCGGGAGGTACGGGCAAACCAACGACATTCATTTCTGCCAGGTTGGCACCTTTACCGCCGAGGAGATTTCTCATGCTGGCATCGCCTTCGGCTTTGCCGTCACCAAATGTATAAACCCATTTAGTCATTGTTGTTTCAGCTCCTATAGCTATATTGTTAAAACATGGCCACACGCCCCGAAAGGCGCAGGCCGATTCTTTGAACTGTCTGCGAATCTATAACATATCAATTGATTCTTCAAGAAAAATATTAGTTTTTCAGACTTATCCCTTTCTCCGTCCTTTCCGTCATATTCGGGCTTTCTTTTATCTGTCATGTTCAGGCTTGTCCCGGACATCTCCCCTGGCGTCATCCCCGGGTTTACCCTACCTCTGATGTCATCCCCGGGTTTACCCTACCTCTGATGTCATCCCCGGGTTTAACCCGGGGATCTTCCGGCTTTCCCCGCCAAAACCGGAAATGACAGGAAAGAGAAAAGGAATGCCTGACAATGACAATCAAAAAAGTCCAAATACCACAAAACAGCTTTTCCGAGTCGGACATCTCCGGAAAATTCGCGCCGAAATACAAAAAACACTCCGATTCGTTTCTTTTTGAGTCCGGGATTCTGCTAAATTTGTGCAACCATCAGCTGCGCGGATTCATTTTGTTTCAAAAAAGTCTTAAAATTCACAAACTTACGTCATCGGCGGCGACTCCCTGAAAATAACCGATTTTGTCCAAACTTGGACATTTTAAACATTGTTACACTTTTGTTAAAACGATAAAAATCAAAGAGATTCATATGGTTTTTATTGTTTTTTAATCAATTTTGTGCTATTCTAAAATTCGACAAATAAGGATTATGTTAGATTACAATGGCCAGTTATTTTAAAAGAATAAAAGGATTCATAAAATTTAGGTTAGACCAAAGGGTTATCAGCTGAATTTGAATCTCCATCTCTGACATAATTTTTCAAATAAAACTTCCCGAAACCCATATTTCCCGAAGTTCCCTCCAAAGAAAATAATAAAAGTAATAACAATAAAAAAACAAAAATCATGAGAACAATGAAAAATTTCGCAGCTGCGGCATTAGTAATGTTGCTCTGCACAGTAGTTTTTGGTGCAATGTTTACTTCTTGCACTAACAGTGAAGATGGTATGCCGACATTCACGGCTTCCCAGAAAACCATCGAGGTTATCATCGAGAAAAAAGATACCATCTGGTATCCCCTTCACGACACATTAACTGTCGAGGTAATCAAAAAGGAAGGCATCAAAGCTGACGGCAATCCAGAGCTCTACTTCAAAGATGAAGAACACTACACTTCATACTATCCCATCATTGAAGATGGTATAAGCAAAGAAGTACGCACCGACCTGAATGTCAGAGCTTCAATCGCTGACTGTGATCACGATATTATCGTGGTTCCTGACAGCATTATCGGAGCTCCGAGTTTCTCAGCTACCAGAGCCACTCGTTCTTACCAAAGCGGAGACTTCACTAAAATGGAGTTTAGCGCTGGTTGGAACTACAACTTTGGCAGTTTCTCAGAAACCATCAATACCGTACACGAAAAAGCATGGTATAAAGGTTGGGAGATGAAATCCAGCTATTGGTTAGGCAATTTCAAGGGTGTTCGTTACGGAGAAAAGGGCGAAGCTTACACTCATGAAGGCATCGAAGGTAAACTTTATACCAACACTCTCGTGTGGGAATTTGTTTACAATGAAGATGACGTTCGTGAGTTTACAAAAACCCACAAATTTTTCGTAGCCAATAACACCATTGAGCCGGATCCCGAAGCTACGGAAATGTTTGGAAAGAACTTCACGTTCAAAACCACATCTGACAATACTGCCGAAACAGCATTCGAAATGTGGCAAAAATTGAACAACGGTAAGGAAGAAAAACTTTCTGATGTTTCTGCAACACTACGCTTCTGGTTGGTTAATGCCGAAGGCGTTATCGTTGATTTGAAAGACGATGAAGCTTTTGCTTTAACAGACTTAGAAGCGGTTGCCGGTTCCAAAGAAAAAGTTGGCGACCCGAGATTGGTAGGATCCATTTCCATTCAGGAGTACGTAACAACTTACACAACCAAGACCGACAAGTCTTCAAGTGTATTTTACGCACACACTGAAGAGGCCACTTATATTGTGCCTCAGGGAATGGGAGAAAATATACAGTTCTTGAGCAAAGATTTCTCATTCCGCGACAGCGGCACAACCGAACTGACCGACATGGCCGGATACGGTTATGAGCAGAAACACGCTTACTCACGGATTGTTGCGACCTACTATGACCGTAACCTGAACGGCGAAGGAGAAATTATTCTCCGTAAGCTGAAAGGCGAAGAACCAAAACCTGAAAAGAACCTGACAAGAGTAACCGAAAAGAGTTTCGACGGTGACAAAACTTATGTGATTACACGTTATTATGACGACAACACATACAGCGACACCACCGTTGTCAACAACTACGGTTATGCAAGCAAAATCATCATGCCTAAACTGGACAGACTGTATCGCGACAACACCAATTTTGGCAACCCGACAATTGCTAAGAAAGGCAACGCAACAAAAGTTGGTTCATCTACAAAGCATGAAGGTTTAACTTTCCAAACCATGTCTCAGGATATGACCGCTTCTTATAACGGCCATGCTCATGAGATTGAACTCCAGTATACAGCTTTGACTTATACTGAAGGCGGAAAGAGCTGCAACTTGACAGTTCCGATGTGGGTTTTGGAACATTCTAAGACTTCTCTGGGCAATGTACGTGAAGAAAAAGAGAACAACCACAACTACGAGGTTACTCCGGTATCTTTCATTTACAACGCTGCTTTCGGTAAAAATGCTGCTTCGGCACACAACACCGATACTGAAGTTTGGAATGACAAAGGTGAAGAGGCCAGCCCAAAAGGAACTATAGGCAAAAACTTCGGTTTCGATTACGTAAATCCGACCACCTCTTATACTTATGCTACTTTCTATGCCATCATGTCTGACGGCACTGAAAAGGAACTGGGTACTGACGGTGTTCAGATTTTCAATTCTATCGAAGCTCCGGCCGGCCAAAACATTGACACTGACAACTTCAACGTTTCAGACGCCAATGCAGTTGAAGGATCCAAGCAACTTGTAAGCACCCGCGAGGCTGCCGGCAAGTATGGTAAGTTTACTGTAAAGAAGTACAAAACAACTTATACAACAAAGACTAACAAAGCCCAAGTTGTATTTGCTGCTTATCATGAAGAAGCTGAATTTGTTCCGACTATCGGCGACAGCTTTGCAATGACTTCTAAGACATACAGCTTTACCGATTTGGGTTCCTCCAGCCTTGTTGACCTCGGTCGTAAAGACGGAAAGAACGGCATGATGTACAAATCTCAGATTAGTGCAACATTTAACGGCCGTTCAACCGACGCCAGCGCAGAAGTCAACCTTTGGGTCGTTGCTCCTAACCAGTTCGGAATCTCATCTGGAAGCCAGTCTCATACTTGGGATTACAACAATGCCCATCACATTGCCACAATCTTCGTTTACAACATCTATGAAAATGGACAACTCGTAGGCGGCGGATTAAAGGGCTTTATCGATGGCAAAGAAGTAGCCAAGAAGAGCTGGGATGAAGTAAATGCTCCTTCCGGTGTTGCAAGCCTTGCTCAAAAAGCTGACGGAACATGGGTTTTCACTCGCGCATATCAAAGCGGTAATGCCTTTATCTGGAGAAGCATTGAAAAAGCTAACAACAACACCGCCATTACATCAATCGAACTCAACCAAGTTCAAATTGCTGCTCATGGCAAACCGGAAGTCTATATCGCATCTTCTTCCAAGGAGAACGCCGATGGTTCTGTAACAGTATCTTCGGCTGAAGGTTCTGCTACTGCTGCAGCATGGTAACTTACCACTGCTGTCAGAAATAAGAGAAAAAAATTTAGCAAAATAATCCTCCCCGGGCATAACAACCGCCCGGGGAACTAACACAACTTTTTATGAAGACTTTCAAATTAGCAGCTGTCGTAGTAGCTATGATTGCTGCAACAACAAATATTAGTGCGCAAGAAAATACCGGCGCAAGTGTTGAATACGATTTCACAGCTGTCACCGAAACAGGAGACACCGCTGCAATCGACATGTCATACATCGATCTCGCTGATGCTTTCGGAGGGCAACCGTATGACGTGAAGTTCAAAGACGGCGAGCCCAAAGCTACCGTCATCACTGGCTGGAGCATTGGAGCAAAAGCCGGTATAAATTCTTACGGGGGCGCTCAATATGGTGCTTTCGTACAGAATTACTTCGGCTGGGGACACGTCAGTGTCAACGCCGAAATTGGCGAAAAAATGGAAATAGCTAAAGAGCTTGGACAACAGTTCCGTTCTCTTGGCGCCTCTGTTGATTTCGCCATCACTCTGGCGCATTTTGGGAATAAAACAGTGGTAAATACGACGGGCATGACTCCTTATCAAAAGAAGCATGCTCTCCGCAACGAACGTTACGGGAGGTCGTGGAGATTATATGCTGGTCCGTCAGTCGGATACCAGTATTGCAAAAATACCACCAATTTCCACTATGAAGATCCGGATCCGGACGTTGATGTCCCCGGCACAGTGGACTTCCCATCTGTAAAGGATGGCAGTTCTGTCAAATATGGAGCTGTCCTTGGTCTTGAGAAACGTTTCATTGGCTCAATAACCAAAGTTTCTCTTGAAGGACGTGTTGAAAGCTATCAATTCAAAAGCTTCGGCAAGTCCTACCAACCGGTTTACGGGTCCGTTACGGTAAAAATAGAATTCGGCTTAGGACGCCGCCCGAACAAGGGTCGCTTCTAAACCAATAAAAAATATTATTATAATAATATAGAAAGGGTGGCAGGTTTACCTGCCGCCCTTTCCCTTTTTAAAATCCCCCCTATCGTCATCCTCTGGCCAATTCCGGCCAAGCGTTTCTGTCATCCCCGGATTTAGTCCGGGGATCTAGAAACGCTTAGCCGCTTGGATTTCCCGCTCAAGCCGGGGAATGACAAAGGAAAGAAAAAGTGCACGGAAATGACAGAAAAAAGTTACCTTCAGATATAACCGGAAATTCCCGAAATAAGCCGAACACTTACCCTAATTACCGAGTCGCAAAATCTTTTGCCGAGTCGCGCCTGCAAACGGCTCAAACCGGCTTTTTTTCAACTCATCTGCCTGAAATATCAGCTTTATTAATCACATTTTAAGACATTTTGGCTAGATTTAAGCATAAAGTATGAATTTTAGACTTGCGTAATTAAACAAATTATTGTATAAATTTGGACAAAATAGACTTTTTCAGCTAAATTTATTTGGAGTGAACGAATGAGCAAAAAACTTTTATCGGCATTTACGGCCTTTGTCATGTCTATGAGTCTGGCCGCGTCTGCCTCTGCCGAATGCGACGGTTTTTATATGGGCGTCCGCGGCGGTATCGTTAACCATAACGTCGGCGATTCCGACGAAGCCCTCGGCGACAGACTGGAAGTAGACGACAATGCCTGGATGGCCGGCATCGCTCTCGGCTACCGCTATACTTATTTCCGCGCCGAGCTCGAATATACCTGGCGTGAAGAAACCGACAAGGCCACCGGCGAAATTGACGCCAGAAACCATTCGAATTTTCAGACCATGTCTTACATGTTAAACGTTTATGCCGATTTGACCCCCTACTCGATGTTTACGCCCTATGTCATGGCCGGTATCGGTATGACCAACATTCAGTACGAATTTCAGGGTTTCGGGCGCCGTTCCGTCAAATATGAAGAAGACAACTTTACCTGGGCCGTCGGCGGCGGTCTCTCGGCCAAGCTGACCAACCGTATCAACATTGACGTCGGTTACCGTTTCTTGCACATGGGCGAAATTGAAAAAGCTTCGGTTCGCGCTCACGAAGTCTACGGCGGTATCCGCTACGTCTTCTAAGCCAAGCCCTTTCCCCAAACAAAAAGCTCTTCTCCCCGAAGAGCTTTTTTATTTCTGCTACACCTGGCGCAGTATGGGGAGCAGCTCCGGTGAAGCTGCGAGCCGGCTGCGGTGCAGTCCTGTTGGCGAGCGGTTGAGCGACAGCAAAAACCACGAGACTTACAGAACAAACTCGGCACGTATGGGGAGCAGCTCCGGTGAAGCCGAAGCATGACCGACTATTTAGCCAAAATTGTGCTTGCATTTCCGTCATCCTCGGGCAGCACATAGTGCCAACGCCGGGGATATATAGATTCCCTGCTCAAGTACTCGCTCTGTCATTGCCGGACTTGATCCGGCAATCTAAGGATTCCCAAGTCAAACCGGGAAATGACGAAAAAAACCGGCAATGACAGAACAAATATTTTATTTAAAGGAGTGAACCAACGACCCGGCCAACATATACCACCCGTCAACCAGAACAAAGAAAATAACCTTGAAAGGCAAAGCCAAAACCGTTGGCGGCAGCATCATCATACCCATCGACATCAGCACCGAAGCGATAACCATATCAATAATCAGAAACGGCACGAAAATCAAAAAGCCGATTTCAAACGCGCGGCGCAGTTCGCTGATCATAAACGCAGGAATGGCAACTTTCAACGGCGTTTCCGCAACCGTTTCGGCCGGTTTTTCCTTAGCCAGATCGGTAAACAGCAGCAAGTCTTTTTCCCGGGTGTTCCGAATCATAAATTCCTTAATCGGCTCCGCAGCCTTTTCCAGTCCCTCGATAATTTCGACTTTCTCTTCATACATCGGCTTAATGCCCTCTTCCCAGGACTTTTCAAACGTCGGCGCCATAATGAACATGGTCAGGAACAAAGCCAGCGAGAGCAGCACCATATTCGGCGGCGTCGAGTTGGTCGCCAGCGCGCTGCGCGTAATCGAAAAAACGACGACGATACGTGTAAACGACGTCATCATTACCAGCAGGCTCGGCGCAATCGACAACACCGTAATCAGCAGAATAAGGTTAAAAATCCTTGCCGTTGCCGAACCGCTCGGCTGATCCTGAATATTCAGGCTGAGCGTCTGCGCCTCTGCCGGAAAACTGAAATACAGCAGCGCCGCCGCAAGAACAAAACCAAAAAGAAAGAATTTCCTAGACATTATTTTTGAGCCTTCTTAAGCGGAACGGTTTCAATCAGCAAATTCTGCGCCGCACCGAGCAAAACCAAATGCTCGTCTTTGTCTTTTCGGAACAAAACAAGCGTATTCCGCGCGTCCAGACGGCGAACCTCCAGAACCTGCAATCGCTGCTGTTCGCCAAGTTTGCGCATAAAACGGCTTTTGGCGCCATGCAGCTGGCAGTACCTGACCGCCCACAGCGTCAGGAACATCAGTCCCAACACAAAAGCCAGCGAAAGCATGGCTTTCAAAATCATCATACCTTCCATATTATCGTCCGTCCGGTCGCTGTTATCCTTTCTGCGCTGATTATACGGGGCTTCGCCGCCAAAAGTCAATCGCCGCCGCCGTGTCTGTTGATATGTAAAGCGCGGGACTGGAAGAAGAAAAAACAATATGTTAGAGATAAACCTATGAAAGAGGAAAAAATCAAAATATCCGACGAACGCAAAACCATGGGGCTGTCGTCGCTGTCAAAAACCATTCTGCCTTTCGCCAGACAGATTTTGGGAAGCAGGGGCTTTGTCGAAGTCGACATCTTGGCCGGCTGGCACGAAATCGTCGGCGAAGAGCTGGCCGAATTCTGCCTGCCGCAGAAAATCGACTTTCCCCGCGGACAGAAAAGCAACGGCACCCTGTACTTAAACGTCGCTTCCGGCGCTTTTGCGCTCGAAATCCAGCACCGAGAAAAATTTATTCTTGAAAAAATCAACACCCGTTTCGGATATCAGGCGGTAGCCAAAATAAAAATTGTCCAAAACAACAGCCTGACGCTTGAAAAACTGGATAAAATAAAGAAAGAGGAACGTTCCGAAACTCTTGTAAGCCCCGAAGAGGAAAATTATATTAATAATCTGGCGGAAGACCTAAACCATTCCGAACTTAAGGAAATATTAGTAAAATTAGGTAAAAGTGTATTTAATGACAACAAAAGAGAGAATAAGAAAAAATGAAATTTGAAGATACGATAAAAAAAATCAGCGGCTTTGTTGCCGGACTGCTCATTTTTTTCATTGGCGCCGGAATGTATCTGAACCTCAAGGGCTTCATTATGAGTCCCGACGGACGCCCGGTTTTGGTTAAAGAAGCCCGCGCTGCCGCAAACCCGAAGGATGCCGACGGCCTGGCAGAGAAAATCGCGGCCAATGTCAACGTAATCCTTCCCAAGGGACACCCTGTCGGCAGCAAAGACGCGCCGATTTCAATTTACGAATATTCCTCTTTCGGCTGCTACCACTGCTCCGATTTTCATCTCGAAACCCTGCCCAAACTTCAAAAAGACTTTATTGACAGCGGCAAGGTCAAACTCGTCTTCGTCAACTTTCCGCTCGACAGCAAATCAATGATGGCCGCCATGATTGCCGACTGTATGCCGGAGAAAAACTATCATGAATTTATCAAACTCCTGTTCAAAAAACAACGCGACTGGGGACTTTCGCTCCGCACCGAAAAACTGTTGGCCGAATACGCGTCGCTGAACGGACTGAGCAAAGAAGAAGTCGCCAAATGTCTCAAAAACGAAAAACTGGCTCAGAACATAATTGAAGAACGCCAGCAGGCCATAGAAAAACTCAAGGTTCAGGGTACGCCGGCGCTGCTCGTTGTCAGCAAGGACGGCAAAGAAGTCATTCACGGCGCCCCAGACTATGAACTGCTCAAGGCTTTTTTGGAAAAAAAGCTTGCAAATAAATAACAAAGCCGCCTTTTTTTAATAAGTCGGTAACAATTTATGAGTATAGTAGGTACAGATGAAAAAGATTCCCGATGACCTGAAATCGTTGGAAGAACGCATAAACAAACAAAGAGCGGTTGAAAAAGCCGCGCGGAAAGACCGTCCGGAATCAGAGTTTGCCTATGCGACCAAAACCGGATTCCGGGTCGGAACTGAACTGGTTTCGGGCGTACTGGTCGGGGCCGCTCTGGGCTACTTTTTGGACAAACTGTTCGACACGCAGCCCGTTCTGCTCATTGTTTGCCTGTTTTTCGGCGGTGCCGCGGGATTCTTAAACGTATACCGTTTTGTCAAAAACGAGGACCGGAGCAAGGAGTAAGTCAGTCGTGTCTAACCCAATGGAACAATTTACGATTAAGCCGATTATTCCCATCGAAGTCGGCGGCGTGGACATCTCTTTTACCAACTCCAGCCTGTTTATGGTTTTGGCGGTTGTCGTTTCCACGCTCGTTTTCGGCCTCTGCCTGCGCAAAAGGACCATCGTTCCCTCGGTCGCCCAATCGGTACCGGAAACCGTTTACGAATTTGTCTCCTCACTGCTGAAAGAAAACGTCGGCGTCGAGGGGCTGAAATACTTTTCGTTTATCTTCACGGTTTTTCTGTTTGTCGCTTTCGGCAACCTGCTCGGCCTGTTCCCCTACGCCTTTACCTTTACATCGCATCTGGCCGCCGTCGGCGGACTGTCCGTCATCGCGCTGCTGTTCAATATCGGCATCGGCATCAGAAAAAAGAAATGGGGCTATCTCCGTACCTTTCTGCCCAAAGGAATTCCGGCCGCGCTGGCGCCTCTGATCGTCCCGATTGAAATGATATCTTTCCTTTCAAAACCGTTCAGCCTGACCGTCCGTCTTGTCGCCAACATGACCGTCGGCCACATTATGCTGAAAATCATCGCCGGCTTTATTGTCGCTCTCGGTATCGGCGGCATTGTCCCTCTGGCGTTCGACGGCTGCATTATCGTCTTTGAAATTTTCATTGCCCTGTTGCAGGCGTTTATTTATACGGTTCTGAGCTGTATTTATCTGGGCGACGCCCTGCACAGCCACTAAGGATTAAGTTTTGGCCATGTGCCGAATATAATTATGTCGAATAAAAAACACAACAACCGAAGTTTGGATATTGCGCCTAATACGCCGCAAGTTTTTTCCGCCGTGCATAACGAAGTACATAAGGAAAAAAGTTGCAAGCAATAAGCCAATAAACAAACTTCCCCGAACAAAAGGAAAAATAAATGGAACCTATGGCTTATATCGGCGCCGGTATGTGCGCTTTGTCAATGACTGTCGCTGCTTGGGGTGTGTCTCAGGTCTGGACAACGATTATTTCAACCGTCGGCCGCAACCCGCAGGTAAAAAAAGACGTAGACATCTACGGCTGGGCAGGTTTTGCAGCGGTTGAGGCTATTGCTTTGTACGCTTTGGTTATTGCTCTGGTAATGCTCACGGGTAACTAATAGGTTTCGTCTTGGTCAGAACCGGGACAGACAAATTTCCCGGTTCTGAAACAGACGGCTGCGTAAAGGATAAACCATGCCTCAGTTAGATACATCGACATTCACTTCCCAGCTGTTCTGGCTGATTGTCTGCTTTTTCAGCATGCTGTTCATCATGTCCCGTTTCATCGTGCCGCGAATTGCCGATATTCTGGAACAAAGACAGCGCAAAATTGACGGCTATCTGAACAAGGCTCACAACATCAGGCTGGAAGCCGAAGAGTCGCTGAAAAAATATCAGGACGCCCTGGCCGAAGCAACTGCCGAAGCCAACAGGTCGCTGGCCGCTACTCAGGCTGAGCTGAATGCCTATATGCAGGCCAAACAGGATGAACTGGCAGCAAAACTCCAAAAGAAAATTGCCGCCGGCGAAGCCGAAATCGCCAAAAGCAAAGAAGAAGCCATGGCCAGAGTCAAAGATATGTCCGAAGAACTGGCGCAGGCCGTTGTTGCCAAAATCGGCTTAACGTCGATTACCGCCAAACAACTTAAAGAAGCCGTAAAAACCGTCGAGGCAGAACAGAAATGACCACCGAAAACATTAATTCCGGCAAAGAAATCATCGACGCCGCACAAAACGCGGTTATGCAGGCTGCCGATGACGTTTCCGGCATAATTGAGAACACCGCCGAACAACTTCACGGTCACGAGGAAATCTTCTATCAAAGCGCCGAATTCTGGGTCGGCGTAGCTTTCGTTCTGGTCGTCCTGCTGCTGGCCGGACCGGTCGGCAGGCTGGTTCGCTCAATGCTGAACAAACGCATTGACAACATAACCAAACGCATCCACGACGCGGCCGAACTCCGCGACGAAGCGCAGAAACTGCTGGCCGATTATGAAAAAAAATTTCTTAACGCCGATAAGGAAGCACAGGCAATATTAAACAAATCGCAGAAAGAAATCGAATATCTCAAAAAAGAAAACCTCGCCAAACTTGAAGAAGAAATGAAAATTAAGGAAAAAGAGGCCGAAGACCGGATTACCGCATCTAAAGAAAAGGCGGCCAGAGAAATTTCCGATTTGACCAGTGAACTTACCATCAAAACGGTCAAAGCTGCCATTGTCAAAAATTTGGATGCCAAAACACAAAATAAGCTGATTGACGATTCCATCAGCCTGATAACCAGACTGTAAACGGTTTCAAAAACATTTTCATACAAAAAAAGACCGGACAATTCCGGTCTTTTTTATCACTCTCCGTTATTCCGCATTAAACGAACATCGTATCCAGCAAATCCTTTGCATAAGCCCGCATCTCCGGATTGCGCATCAATTTGAGCTTAAGGTCGGAATATGCCAAATCCTTGTTGGTGCCGCAGTCAAACCTCATAGCGTCACAAAGAACGCCGCTGAGTTTGACACCGCGCGCCGCCGCCAGATTCATGGCGTCGGTCAGATTGATTTCGCCGTTGGAACCTTTGCTGACCTCAGGCAGAATGTCCATAATCACGTTCGGCAGAATATACGGCCCCATGCTGGCGTAGTTTGACGGAACTTCTTCAAGCTTCGGCTTCTCGACCAGGCCTTTGGCATGAACGACCCGGCCGTCGCGAACCGCGCCGACCAGAGCACCGTAACGGGTCATCTGTTCGCGCGGAAATTCCATGATATTCTCAACCATGCCGCCGTATTCGTCATAAACTTTAAGCAGCTGTTTCAGAATACCGTCGCCGTGAATATTGATATATACGTCATCCGGCCACATTACGATAAAGTCACGGTCGCCGACGATCTCCCTGGCCATCAGAATGGCATGGCCATTGCCTTTGGGTTCCTTCTGCTCGGCAAAAGAAAACTTCATGCCGTGCGGAATAATGTCCTGAATGACTTTCAGAAGATCAAGCTTGTTTTTTTCTTTTAAATGGTTTTCCAGCCACGGATAAGGTTTGAAATAGGTTTCAAACAAATGTTTGCAGGACTGGTCACTGTAGATGAAAACAATTTCCTTAACCCCGATTTCCGCACAGGCATCAACCGCATACTGAATAATCGGCAGACTGTCGAGGGTAAGAAACCCTTTGTGAAGAGCTTTTGTTGCCGGAAGGTTTCTGGTTGAAAGTCCGGCTACGGGCAAAATACAAACTTCAGGTTTTTTTATCATGTAAAACTCCAATAATACATAATGTTACACAATGCCCAAAATCATATCATAAAAAAACGATTCGACAAGCCAAAAACAACCCTTGCACAACCCTTAAGTCAAAAGAGTCTGATTTTAATCGTCTACCCTGATTATTTTGCCCGAAGCTTTGGAAATTTCGCCCAGAGTCTGCTTCAGCAGAGGCTTTTCGGGCTCAGACGCCGGCTCTGCCGCAACCGTTTTTTCCGTTGTTTCGACCGGCGCCGAAACAACGTTTTCCTCTGCTTTCAAGACCTCCGGAAATGTTCGCCCGACCGGTTCGAGTTTCTGCCATATCCTGACGCTCCCCGAAGTCGCATTGTCAGTTTCCGCTGCTGTTTCGCCTTCCAGAATTATCGTCGGTTTCTTGACGATTCCGCTCGGCGTTTTGCCGCTGAAATCCAGAACCGGAATATCCTCTTTCATCTTGGCGGCTTCCATCTTTTCAATTTCTTCAATATCGCGCGTTACCGTAATGTCCTCTCCCCGCGCGCCTGAAATTTTGCCGGTGTTTTCCTCCAGCTTTTTCTTGATTTCCTCTTGCTTGAGCTTTTCGTCATAAGCTTTTTCTTCTGCCGACGTAATTTCCTCCGAATACTTGAACAGCGCTTCGATTTTTTCATTCAGCAGTTTCAAATCCTCCGCCGACTGCACCTCCAGGCCGGCAATTTTGGCGGCATAATCTTCCAACTGCCCGAGATCATGACTGTTCTGCATAAAGATATAGTCTTTGACTACCTGCGTATTGACCGCGTCCAGCGCCAGCAGCCTGTCCTCAATTTCTTTTTTCATTTCGATGACCCGGTCGTCCTGTTCTATGTCCAGCATGGTCTTAATCATCGCCAGACGCCGGCCGAAAACGCCGTAGTTGTCACGGTAAGTGTTGACATCCGCTTTCGAGCGGTTGTAATTGTCGACGATTTTGTTGTAGAAACCGTTGATTCTCTTTTTAACGTCCTGCTCATAAACGCCGAGTATTTCGTTTTTAAATCCGGCTGAACGGTCGTCCAGCTGCGAATTTTTCTCACCGAGCGCCTTCGGCAGGCTTTCGTCGAACTCGGGAACCAGTCCCTGAACAATAACCTCGTCCAAACCTTTGCTGACTTCTTTGACCCGGTCGTCAATCTCTTTGTATTTAGCCAGAATATCGGCGTCCGTCGTCATTTTGCGACGCGCTTCCAGTTCCGGAATAACGTCTTTGAACAAACGCTGCTGAATGTTCTTGGCATAATTCTGCTGCTCGTCCATCAGAGCCTTCAGATGTGCCTTGCGGGCATCCTCCGCAGCCTTTTTGTCCGCGGCAACCTTTTCCCAGTGAGCGTCGTAGGTATCGGTAATCGCCTTGACGTCAACGGTCAGAGCCGGCGAAATCATCGGACCGGTCATTGCAAAGCCGAACGGTTTGACCTTGCCGCCGGGAAAAGTTACCGTAAAGCCCGCATCCATGTCCCAGGTGTCCAGACTGCCTTTGTCGGTCATGGACACCGTCCAGCCCGGCGCCTCAAAGACCGCGTTTTCAAAAGTATATTGCGCATTCACGATTTTAACTTTGCCGGCAGCGCGCGCAAAGGCCGTTTCGCCTTTTTGCAGATTCTCCTGTACCAGCGCCGCCAGCCCGTCCGAACGGTCGCGTTTTTTCAGGTCTGTATCAACGACGCTTAAATTCCAGCCCTTGACGACCGGCGCTTCAACCGTATAGCTGATGTCTGCGCCCAGACCGGTCAGCATTTCTTCTTCGGAAGCGGCGCCGGTATAAAAAGCGGCCTGTGCGGACAAAATTCCCGATTTTATGCCGTACACGCTGCCGCTCCAGCTTTTTTCCGCCATTTTCTGCCCTTGCAGATTAAGTTCGCCCTTCAGATACGGCACATCGACCATACCGAGTTCGGCATTGCCCGAAACCTGTCCGCCGTTGTAATCCGCGGCAAAATTGCCAAGCATCAACACCCCGTCTTTCAGAACGCCGTTCAGTGCCGCATTTCTGAAATCCTCGTTTTTGTATGTCAGCGACGCAATTTTAAAGTTTCCGTTCAGATCAAACGTTTTGTAAAAATCATAATTGATTTTGCTCTTGTCCAAAAACGGACGGGCAACAAAAGCGGCATTCTCGGCTTCGCCGGCGCGGAAATTAACCTTATTCTCCTGACTCGGCGCATCATTGTAAAAAAAGCGCTCCAGTTCAAACTTGTTAACGTCCATCCGAGCCGTAATGTTCGGACGCCCCAGGCTGCGGTCAACAGCCAGCTCGCCTTTAAAATTGTTGGAACCGACAAAGGCATTCAGACCGGTAAGCCTGAATTTGTCGGCGGTTCCCGAAACTTTGGACGCCAGCGTAAAAATCCCCAGCGAAAAGGCCTTGGGCTTGTAGTTAAAGTTAAAATCGTTAACCAGCTGAACAAAATCCGGTGCCTTCAGATCAACCTCTCCCGCAAAAACCCACTGCCCATTCTGCTTTCCGGCCTGCCCGCCATAAATGAAATCAATGTTTTCCAAACGTGAGACCGTCTTCATTGCCATAAGTTCCGGACTGCCGGTTAAAATGCCCTTAGAACTGAAGTTTTTGAGTTTTTTCAAATCGGCATTCGGCAGCGGCAGCGTAAATTTGTTCAGAAAAGATGCCAAATCCTTGGTCTCCAGACTATACTTCAGATTTTCAAACTGCAACGACTGTCCCATGCCCTTCAACACGCCGGAAACGTCAACCGCCGCATTGGCCACTGCCCCGACATTAAGTTTCGAAACCGTCAGCACGCCCTGCGCCGTATCCATGTCAAACTGCGTATTTTCAAACGGAATGTTCTCATAAATGCCCAGCCCGATTTTACCGAAAAGCCGCATGTCGAAATCATTCAGGAAACCAAGTCTGGCAAAACGGCGGTTAATTTTTTCGGCAAGGGTGCCGCCTTGCTCTTCGGCCGGCAGCGGCGGAATATAATTGTCAAAGTTAACGCTGTCGGCATTAACCTCAAGAAAGACATTCGGCCTCTCGCCGGTAATAATGCCCATATTGCCGGAAAAAGAACTCTTGTCGACACTGATTTCGTACGGCGAAACCTTTACCGTTTTCAGCGTTCCTTCCACGGTTGCGTCGCCGGTGCTGCGCTTATAGGTCGCCTGCGTTACCTGATTAACCTGATATCCCAGCCAGCCCAGCAGTTTCTGCAAATCATTGGTCGTATATTCGGGTTGCAGCGAATAGGTAAGCTCATCATTGTCGGCAAACACGTCGCCGGTAACCTTAAATTCCGTTTCGCCGGGCAGCGTCGCGCTCAGATTACGGAGAGTCAGCTGGTTGTCCAGATAATCGGCGCTCAGGTTGAAGTTTTTCAACGTCTGGCCGTTATAGGTCGTGTTGATGGATTTCAAGTCGGCAATAAAATCAAACTTAAGCTGCGGATTATAAGCCGCCCCTTCCGCGCCGTACTTCTCATAACCGGCTTTCAGCGCCGCCGCAATCGGCGTTAAATCAAAGTCGGTCATTTCAAAACCGATTTCCGCCCGCCGCCGGGACGGTTCCTCGTCCTCGTCGGCATATTCTTCCGCAAGCGGAATCAGAATATTTCCGGCACCGGCCGTCGTTCCGTACTTCACAACGATATTTGACAGGGAAGCTTTGGTTTTATTGGTGTCCAGCTGCATCGACAAAGCCAGCGGATAATCATACGCCGTGCCCAGATTGACGTCTTTGAAGTTTTTGTTGATGAAGTCGACCGGTTTTTTCGATTCGACAATCAGGTTGCCGTTAATCGCATCGTTCTTCAGCAGTATCGAACCGTCAAAACGGACAAAGGTTTCCGAAGTAGGATGGTTCAGCACAAAATTGACCGATGTCGCAAAACTTTCCGAAAACCGTCCCAGCGACATGGCGAAGCCTTCCGGATTGTTGTCCTTGATATAGCTGCCTTCAATACGGTACGGACCGAAGATGCTCGGTGCAATCACTTCCGCATTCAGATTCTCCAGCTTGATGTCAACATCATGCTTGGCATTGACGAAATTCAGCGTCGCTTTTTCCAGCAGCACGCTGTCGAGCTTTATTTCCACATTGTCCAGATTAAGCTTCTGTTCTTCCGTAATCGACGACTGCCAGTTTAATCGGCCGTTGTCGTCAACGTCCATCAAAATCTTCGGCTCAATCAGCGACATCATCTTGACTTCGAAGTTGCCTTTCAGCAGCGGCCACAGCGACAGTTTGGCCACCAGCCGGTCAATGGTCGCCAGCGGCACGTCCTGATTGACGCCCTCGCGGCTGTAAATCTTGATATTGGAGGCGGTCAGGTCCGGCGACGGAAAAATCTTGAAGCTGACCGGTCCCTCAAAAACGACGCGTTTGCCGCTCACTTCCGAAAACTGCGCGGCAATCTGGTCCTTGTGCTCATTCCAGTCAATCATCGCCACATAGGCCGATACGCCGCCGACTGCCAGAACTAACACCGCCAGTATAATGATTGCCGCCTTTTTCAAAACTTTTCTCCCCCGCCGGTAATGCAAAAAGTTAAAATAATCTTTGCTAAATCCGCAAACTGTATATAGTATTAAAACATAAATTAATTAATAAACATTTTAAGGGAAATATGCAAGAAATGAATAATATCCCCAAGCTGTTTGAACTCGCCTCCGCGGCAATGAAAAACGCCTATGCTCCCTATTCGCGGTTTGCGGTCGGCGCTGCCGTTCTCAGCGGCGACGGCCGTTTTTACGCCGGATGCAACGTCGAAAACGTGTCATATCCCTGCGGCAGCTGTGCCGAAACCGGCGCCATTGCCGCCATGATTGCCGGCGGCAGCCGTGAAATTGCCGAAATTCTGATTTTGGGCAGCGGCAAGGAGCTGATTTCGCCCTGCGGCGCCTGCCGGCAGCGGATAAAGGAATTTTCCGCGCCGCAGACGCTGGTTCATCTGGCCGACGCGTCCGGGGTCCGCAGAACCTGCACCGCCGCCGAACTTCTGCCCTTCGCTTTTGATGAAAAGGATCTTGCCAAATGATAGAGAAAATTGCCGCTCAAATCAAAGCCCGCCTCGGCGCCTACAGTCCAGAAACCGCCGTCATACTCGGCAGCGGCCTGGGAGCGCTCGGCGATCTGGTGGAAAACCCGGTCATTATCCCCTATGCCGAAATTGAAGGCTTTCCGCAAAGCACCGTCAGCGGACACAAAGGACGCCTGATTATCGGCCGGCTTGAGGGCAAAGACATACTTTGCATGCAGGGACGCGTCCATCTTTACGAGGGTCACAGCCCGCAGAGCATAAACACCTTCATCAAGGCGTTTCAGCTGCTCGGCATAAAAAACCTGATTGTTACCAATGCCTCCGGTTCACTGACCGCGGAGCTGCCGGCCGGAACGATTATGTTGATTTCCGACCATATCAACCTCAGCGGCGCCAACCCGCTTGTCGGTCCCAACGACGACGCCTTCGGCCCCCGTTTCCCCGACATGAGCAACGCCTATGACGCGGAACTCCGCACCCGGGTCAGACAAATTGCCGCACGGGAAAACATCCCGCTGGCCGAAGGCGTCTATCTGATGGTCAGCGGTCCGACTTTCGACACCCCGGCCGAAGTTCGCGCCTATCGGATTCTCGGTGCCGACGCTGTCGGCATGTCCACCGTTCCCGAAGTTATCTGTGCCGTTCATTCCGGCATGAGGGTTCTCGGTTTTTCGGTCATCGTCAATCTGGGCTGCGGCCTGAAACAAGGCGCGTTAAACCATGCCGAAACCCTGCGTGAAGCCGAAAAGGCCTCCGCAAACCTTATCCGCTTAGTCAAAACCTGTATTCGGGAGATTTAGCCATGGATGACGTTACTGCCGCCAAACACCTCGTCCGCCTGCTCGACCTCACGTCGCTGAACAACGACGACACCGAAAGCCGCATTGAAAAGCTCTGCGCCAAAGCCCAGACACCCTACGGCAACGTCGCCGCCGTCTGCATATATCCGAAATTTCTGCCGCTGGCCAAAAGCCTGCTGGACGGCACCAGCGTCAAACTTGCCACGGTCGTCAACTTCCCCGACGGCGGCAGCGACCTGAGCAAAGTCCGTGCCGAAACGGAATACGCGCTCGAAAAGGGCGCCGTGGAAATCGACGCCGTCTTTCCGTACAGGAACTTTCTTGCCGGCGATTATCAGACCTGTGCCGACTTCGTTGCCCTGATAAGTAAAATTACCGGCAAAAAACATCCTTCCAAAATCATTCTGGAAACCGGCGTTATTGAAAAAGCCGCGCTGATTGCCCGCGCTGCCGGCATCTGTATCGACAACGGCGCCAACTTTATCAAAACCTCCACCGGCAAAACGCCGGTTTCGGCAACGCCGGAAGCCGCCAACGTCATTCTGGAAACCGTCGCCTCCGGCCGTCGCAATGTCGGTTTCAAGGCGAGCGGCGGCATCAAAACCATCGACGACGCAAAAAAATATCTGGTTCTTGCCAACGCGATCATGGGCTGGAAATGGATAAGCCCGTCCAACTTCCGCATCGGCGCCAGTTCGCTGCTCGACAATCTGATAGAAGTAATAGAAAGAGGATACTGATATGACTTTTCTGCCGCAGGAAATCATTCGCAAAAAACGCAGCCGCCAAACGCTGACCGGCGAAGAAATCGGCTTTTTCGTCAAAGGCATAACCGACGGTTCGATTGCCGACGCCCAAACCGCCGCCCTGACCATGGCAATTTTTCTGAACGGCTTTTCCCGAGACGAAACCGTCGCGCTTACGCTGAACATGCGCGATTCCGGCGACGTGCTGCAATGGCCGGACATTGACGGGCCTGTCGTCGACAAACACTCTTCCGGCGGCGTCGGCGACAAAGTCAGCCTGATGCTGGCGCCGATGATTGCGGCCTGCGGCGGTTTTGTGCCGATGATTTCCGGCCGCGGGCTCGGACATACCGGCGGCACGCTCGACAAGTTCGATTCCATTCCCGGCTATCAAACCGCGCCGGACAACGACCGGTTCCGCCAAACCGTTCGCGAAGTCGGTTGCGCGATTATCGGGCAAACCGGCAATCTGGCCCCGGCCGACAAAAAAATTTATGCCATTCGCGACGTCTGCGGCACAGTTGAATCCGTCGAACTGATAACCGCTTCCATCTTGTCCAAGAAACTGGCCGCCGGACTGAACTGCCTGGTTATGGACCTCAAATGCGGCAACGGCGCTTTTATGGATAATCTTGACGACGCGCGGCGGCTGGCAGAATCCATCGTTACCGTCGCCAACGGCGCCGGAACCAAAACCTCCGCCGTCCTGACCGACATGAATCAGGTTCTCGGCCGCACCGCCGGCAATGCCGTAGAAGTCGCCGAAGCCGTCGCTTACCTTAAAGGGCAGGACGTCGATTCGCGTCTGCACAAAGTCACCATGGCGCTTTGCGCCGAACTTCTGATTTCCGCCAAGCTGGCAAAAGACGAAACCGAAGCGGAGAACAAACTGACAAAGGCATTGTCTTCCGGCCGGGCACTGGAAATTTTTGCCCGCATGGTAGCGGCGCTCGGTGGCCCGGTCGATTTCTGCGATTACCCGGACAGATATCTGCCCCGCGCCCCGGTTGTTAAACCGCTGTACGCCGAAAAGGACGGCTGGATTGCGTCCATGCAGACCCGGAACATAGGCCTGAGCATTATCGGCCTCAAAGGCGGCCGCATTACCCCGGACCAGAAACTTGACTACTCGACCGGCTATACGGACTTTTGCCAAATCGGCGATTACGTCGACGCCCACAGACCGCTGGCCGTTATTCATGCCGCTGATGAGACGTCCTGGCAACAGGCCGCCGCAGATCTCAGACGCAGCATAACCGTTTCGGAACAGAAACCGGTAAACAAACCGGTCATAATTGAACACATTGCCTGACACAAGGAGAACAAAATGGGACGCGCCGTAATTTTGATGATGGATTCCTTCGGTATCGGCGGAGCGCCGGATGCCGGAAAATTCAGCAATGACGGAGCCGACACTTTCGGCCACATTGCCGCCGCCTGTCCGGACATGAAGATTCCTAACCTGGCCGGCCTCGGACTTTGCAAAGCCTCGGAACTGGCAACCGGCCGCCAAACGGCACTTTCCGTTCAGGCGGAAAGCCGGCTCGGCCTTCCCTCCGCCTGGGGCTGCATGCGCGAAATCAGCGCCGACAAAGACACCGTTTCCGGACACTGGGAACTGGCCGGCCTGCCCAACCTCAAGGGCTGGGGACACTTTCCGCCGGCTTACCCGTCTTTCCCGGCCGGCCTGGTTGCCGGCATCTGCGCCGAAGCCGGTCTTGACGGCATCCTCGGCAACAAAGCCGCTTCAGGAACCGTAATTATTCAGGAGCTGGGCGAAGAACACATTGCCACCGGCAAACCGATTTTCTACACCTCAGCCGACAGCAACCTGCAAATTGCCGCCCATCAGGAGCATTTCGGGCTGGAGCGTCTGTACGAACTGTGCCAGATTGCTTACCGGTATGTACAGCCGTATAATATCGGCCGTATTATCGCCCGCCCGTTCATCGGCGAAAAAGCCGGAAGCTTTACCCGCACCAAATTCCGCCGCGATTACACCGCGCAACCTTTCGGCGACACGCTGCTCGACCGACTGAAAGCCGCCGGGCGCGATGTCTTTGCCATCGGCGCAATCAATGACATTTATGCGCACCGCGGCATTACCGAAGAAATCCACGGCGCCGGTTTGGAAGAGCTTTGGAACCTGACCCTCGGCGCCTTACGAACCGCACCGGACAACAGTCTGATTTTTACCAATTTTGAAGACTTTGACATGCTCTGGGGCCATCGCCGCAATGTCAAAGGCTATGCCGAAGGGCTGGAATATTTCGATTCGCGCCTGCCTGAGATTCTGCCGCACATTCGCGATGACGACCTGCTGTTCATCACCGCCGACCACGGCAACGACCCAACCTATGAAGGAACCGACCACACCCGCGAGCAGGTGCCGGTGCTCATGTTCGGCCGCCAAGTCGCTCCCCGCAGTCTCGGACGACGCGCCTCCTATGCCGACCTCGGTCAAAGCATTGCCGCCTTTTTGGACATTGCTCCGCTCGCTTACGGCGAAAGCTTTTTGAAATGAGCTGGAACGCGCCCAACCTGCCGGCGGACAAACACCGCTTTTTCGACCGTCACGGCGGCGTTTCAAACAGCCGTTACGAAAGCTTGAACGTCAACCGCAAAAGTGCCGATGCCCCGGAAAACATCAGACAAAATATCAACATTGCCGCCAGCACTTTCGGGATGGCGGCAGCTGCCGCCGCTTTTCCCTGTCAGGGCGTAACCGGCCATGCCGAATATACAGACGCCCCTTCGCTGCACCGGATTGAGGCCGACGGTTTTGTAACGGACAGGCCCGGAATTCTGCTCGGCATAACAACCGCCGACTGCGCACCGGTTTTGTTTGCCGACTTCAAAAACGGCGTCATCGGCGCCGCGCACGCCGGCTGGCGCGGCGCGGTGCGCGGCATTATGGAGAACACGCTGGCTCTGATGCTGCAACACGGCGCCGAATTAAAACATATTGCCGCGGCCGTCGGCCCCTGCCTGCAAAAAAAATCTTTTGAGACCCGGACCGACATGCTCAGCGAGTTCCTCGCGCAGGATCCGGAAAACCAAAGTTTTTTCACGCCGGCCGGCACCGAATGTTATCTTTTTGACATGGAACAGTACCTGCTCTTCCGTCTGCGCAAATTCGGCATTGAAAACATTGCCGCCTCCGGTATCGACACCTTCACCGACCCGGACTATTTCAGCTACCGCCGCGAATGCCGCCTCAGCCGCATAACACGCCCTGCCGACTTTCCGGTGCAGTTATCAACCATAACTTTATAAGAGCTTTATTTTCCGGGAAATTTAAGCTATTATGAGCCATCATTAACCGTTAAGAAGAAAGTTTATGGCACCGCTGGGCAAATTCACGTTATCTGTCATCGGGCTGCGCTTGTTCGGCGCCGCCGGTTTTTTCTGGGGAATGTTCCTCGGCCATCTGCTGATTGACCGTTCGCTGGTCGGCAAATGGATTGAGAACCGCCTGAGCGAACTGGACGACAATGTCCGTCTGCTGCTTCCCTATGGCTTTTACAAATATTACAGTCGGCTTGACGACAACCTGTTCGGCAAAGTCTGGGGAGCGCTGCTCGGCGCGGCAGCTTTCGGCTGGGGCGGCTTTATAACCCTGTTCATTCTCGGACACATCCTGTTCGACGTCCGTGGCAACGCCCTGGTCAAAGATGCAAAAAAAGGCTTTGAACATTTCTGGAACCGCCATTGGGGAAAAATCTTCGGCTTCATTCTCGGCTTTTCGCTGCACAGCCGGATTGTGTTGTTTGCCGGCATCATTATCGGCTTTTTCGCCGATCTCTACCGGCTGGAAGGCACCTGGCGCAGCAAGCTGAAAATCAACCGCCTGCTCGGTTTCTGGGCCAGAATAAATCCGCTCAAGCTGGCGCTGCATTCCGCCGAAGCCCGCAAGGTTTCGCTGATTCAGTCCATGGCCGGACTGTCGGCAAAAGTTGCCAAGGCCGACGGACAGGTCAGCGAAAACGAAATCCGCGCTTTCAAAAAGATTTTTGACATTACCGCCGGCAGCAACGACAAACTCGCCCGCATTTTCAACGAAGCCAAACAAACTGCCGACAACTTTGAACCCTATGCATTTCAGCTGCGCCTGTTGGCCAAAGACGACCTCAACCTGCAGGAAAGCATCGTTGAAAACCTATTCAAAATCGCCGTGGCCGACGGTCGTTTCGGCGATGCCGAACTCGGCATTATCCGTTCGGTAGCAACCATCATCGAACTTCCCGACGGCAATTTCGAAGCCATTCGCCAGAATTTCGAAATCCGCACCCAGGCCTCTTCGCTGAATGACTGTTATCAGGTGCTCGGCGTTTTCTGCAACGCCAGCAACTGCGAAATCAAACGCCGCTGGAAAGAACTGATTAACCTGTATCATCCCGACCGTGCACAGGCCAACGGCGCCGACCGCGGCACCATCGAGGCCTATACGCTCAAAATGGCCGAAATCAACAATGCTTATCAAAATATCATGAAAAGCCGCAAGACCATTTAGGAACCGCCGATGCAGGAATGCTTTCTTCCCCACTACAACGAACGCCGAACGCCGGTCGACATGCTCGTGCTTCACGCCACCTGTCACGCCGACGCCGACGAAGTTTTTGAAAGTCTCGACAAACTGGAACTGAGCTGCCACTACTTCGTCGACCTCAACGGCAGGATTACCCGCATGGTCGATGAACCAAAACGTGCCTGGCATGCCGGAGCCGGCTATTGGCAAGGGATTGACACGGATTTGAATTCGCATTCAATCGGCATTGAAATCGGCAATCTGAGCCTGGGACAGCAGGACTTTGCCGAAGCTCAGATTGAAAAGCTGATTCCCTTCTGCCGCAAACTGATAAAAAAATACAACCTTGACCCGCGCCGCATCGTCGCCCATTCTGATATTGCCCCCACACGCAAACCGGATCCCGGCATTCGTTTTCCGTGGAAACGTCTGGCGCGCGAAGGCATCGGTTTATGGTATCAGCTCCGCAATGCCGAAAAAATCGGCGTTGACGACCCGACCGAGCTTCTGAAAATCATCGGCTATGACACTCGTGACGAGGAAAAGACCATCGCCTCGGCTTATGCTTTCCGCCGTCGTTTCCTGCCGCAAGAAGTTGCCGTAGACCCGGATATAAAACATCTGGTCGACAATGTCTACCCGATCGGCCGACGGGAACTTCTGCAAGGCGAAAAGTTTATCCGCACGCTTAAAGCCGTCGCCTACAGCTATGCCGGTAAGTCTTAAAATCTTCATTGCAAATTAGAAATTACCGCTTATAATCATTTCTGCCGACGGAAACGGTTAAACCGGCGGCGGAGTGTGGAAACTCCTTATAGAGAACCGATTATAACCTCCTTTGTGGAGGATGACGCGAGATAAGCCGCTTTGCGGGCGAATAAGCGTACTGTCTCTATACAGTTTCCAACTCCTCCCACCTTACCGTCAAGTAAGGTGGTTTTGTTTTAACAAAACATTGAAGGAGTTGAACATAATGGCAACCAAAAACCACGAAATCATCAAAATCAGGAACGGCATTGCCCGCCAGCTGCGCGAAGCCCGCATCAGCGCGCATTTATCGCTGACACAGGTTGAAAAGCTGTCCGGCATTCCGGCCAATATTATCGACTTGCTGGAAGTCGTCATCAAACCGGTTGACATCGGCCATCTGCACCAGCTGGCCAAAGCCTACGGCAAAACCGTCAAAATCAGCCTGATATGAAAAAAGCCCCGTGATTGCAAGTCAAACAAAAAAATAATATCGTCATTGCCGGACTTGGAGTCGATAGTTGGCGAGAACGAGCTATAAGCGAAATTCGAGGCTTACGGAACGAAAGGGGCCCAACGTAGTTGGGAATTTACACACGGCAATCCAGAGACCCCGGGACAAGCCCGAGGGTAACAGGGGAAAGAAAATGATACTGTCATTGCCCGGCTTTTTTTCTTTTTCGTCATTCCCCGGCTTGACCGGGGAATCTGTAGGGGAGATGTCCGGCTCAAGGCCGAACATGACAAAGAAAAAACCCCTCTTTTGAGGGGCTTTTCTGCAAATCAGGGCAACAGCGGCGACCAGGCCGGATCTGAAGCCTCGGCCGGCGTCACAATCATCCGCTCGTTATATCCGGTCAAATCGATTGAATACAGCTTGACCGGCGCATTGCTGCGAGAATTCCCCTTATCCTGGCGGAAATACATCAACACGCGGCCGTTCGGCGACCAGGTCGGCCCTTCGACCAGATAGCCGCTGGCCAGCAAACGCTCGCCGCTGCCGTCCGGATACATAACGCCGATATAGAACTGACCGTTGGCCATTTTCGTAAAGGCGATATAATCGCCGCGCGGCGACCACACCGGCGTCGCATAACGCCCGGTACCGAAACTGATACGGTGCACGTCGGAACCGTCGGCATTCATAACATAAAGCTGCTGATTGCCGCCGCGGTCGGAGTTAAACACAATCTGGCTGCCGTCGGGCGAATAGCTCGGCGACGTATCAATGGCCGGACCTGAAGTCAGCTGTTTGCTGGTGCGGCGTTTTAAATCCATCTCGTAGATATTGGTGCGGCCGTTGTTCGCATAGCTCAGCAGAACCTTGCTGCTGTCCGGAGAAAAACGCGGCGCAAAGGTCATGCCCGGAAAAGATCCCAGCAGTTCCTGACGGCCGGTTTCAATATCCAGAATATAAACTTTCGGCATGGAACCGGCATAAGACATATAGGTCACTTTCTGCAGATTCGGCGAAAAACGCGGCGTGAGAGCCATCGCGGCGCCGGAAGTCAAAAACTTGTGGTTTTCGCCGTCCTGATCCATAATCGCCAGCCGCTTGACGCGCTTGGTCGCCGGCCCGGTTTCGGAAACATAAACAATCCGGGTGTCAAAATAACCCTTCTCGCCGGTCAGGCGCTCATAAATGGCGTCGGCAATCACATGGGCTACCCGGCGCCAGTTGTCTTTGGTTGTGGTAAAAGACTGACCTTTGAGCTGATTCTCGGCATAAACGTCCCACAGGCGAAACTCGACCCGCAGCGTGTTCGGATTCACTTCCTTGACGGCACTCTGTACCAGAGCATGCGCATTAATTGCCTTCCAGTCAACAAAGTTCGGCTGCTCGTCCACCGAAGTAAGCTCCTGAATATAGCTGTTTTCGGGAATAATGCGGAACAGCCCCGAACGCTCCAAATCCGCGATAACCACGCTGCGGATTTTGCCGGCATACTGGCCAACCCAGAAACCTTCGTGAATCATCTCGGGAAAAGCCAGCGGCAGCGGATCACGCATTGCGCCGTTGACGTCGATTTGCAGTTCGGCTTTAGCCGGGGTTACGACCAAACACATAACGAGGGCTAAAATATATTTTAATTTCATTATATCACCTATGAGAAAAAGAATTTTACTTGAGCAGAATAGTAGTATAATATTCTTAAAAATCAATTAGCAAATAGCTGTATTTTTAAGAATTAAAAGAGGTAAGACTTGGATATCCGCGAATTTAAATCAGCCCTTAAACCCTACCGGGCGCTCATCGGTTTCGACTACGGCGCCAAACGTCTCGGCGTCGCCGTCTCCGACCTGCTGCTGACCGTTGCCACGTCACATAAAATCATCCAGCGCGGCAGCTGGGAAAAAGATCTGGCCGAAATCAGCCAAATCCTGTCGGAAAAGGAAATCGGCGGCATGGTCTTCGGCCTGCCCCTGCAAATGAACGGCGAAGAGGGAGAAATCGCCAAAGAAGTCCGCGCCTTTGCCGAAAAGCTGCAAAAAGCAACCGGCCTGCCGGTCTTTTTCTGGGACGAAAGATTATCGTCATCAGCCATGGAAAACTTTCTGATTAAAGAAGTCGACATGTCCCGAAGCAAACGCCGCAAAGTTCTCGATTCTTCTGCCGCCGCCTACATTCTGCAAGGAGCACTCGATGCCCTCCGCTTTGTCTGAACACTTACCTCCCCGACATTTCGTATTAGTCCTCCGTTATACAGATTTCGCAAAAAGCCCGGAGTGTAAGAGAAATAATTTTATTACCCGCTAATCCTGTATTAGTTCCCCGTTATACGAGGTTTTTACTTGTCGCCGATACGCAAAGCCTCAATAAACGCCGATTGGGGAACTTCAACCTTGCCGAACTGGCGCATTCTGAGCTTGCCTTTTTTCTGCTTGTCCAACAGCTTGCGCTTACGGGTAACGTCACCGCCGTAACACTTGGCCGTCACGTCTTTGCGCAGCGCTGAAATCGTTTCGCGCGCCACCACGCGCCCGCCGATGGCCGCCTGAATCGGAATTTTGAACAAATGCCGCGGAATCAGATCTTTCAGACGCTCGCAAATCTGCCGTCCGCGCGATTCCGCTTCCGAACGGTGACAAAGAAACGCCAGCGCGTCAACCGGTTCTTCGTTAATCAGAATCTGCACTTTAACCAGGTCGGATTCCTCATAGCCGGTCAGCTCATAGTCAAAGCTGGCATAACCGCTGGTAATCGATTTCAGACGGTCATAAAAGTCAAAAACGATTTCGTTCAGCGGAATCTGATAAACCACCATAGCCCGGCTGCCGACATAGGTCAGCTCATGCTGTTCGCCGCGGCGTTCGGTACAGAGTTTGAGAACCGCACCCAGATATTCGTCCGGCACCATAATCGTCGCCTTGACCATCGGCTCCTCAATCGACGCCACCTGCGACAAATCAGGCATATCGGCCGGATTGTGCAGCGTTATCGTTTCGCCGTTGGTCATGTGGATTTTATAAGCCACCGAGGGTGCCGTCGTAATCAGGTCAAGATCAAACTCGCGCCCCAGCCGCTCCTGAATAATTTCCATATGCAGCAGCCCGAGAAAACCACAGCGGAACCCCAACCCCAGAGCGGCCGAATTTTCGTTCTGATAGTCAATGCTCGCATCGTTGAGCTTCAGCTTGGCCAAAGCGTCTTTCAAACTCTCGTACTGACTGCTGTCAACCGGAAAAATCGAACAGAACACGACCGGCACCGACGGCTTAAACCCGTGCAGAGGCGCGGCGCAGGGATTTTTGTTGTCGGTAATCGTATCGCCGACCCGGCAGTCGCTGACACTCTTGATGCTCGCGGTCAGAAAACCGACCTCCCCCGGATACAGCGCCTCAATGTCCTGCATTTTCGGCGTAAAAATACCGACTTTTTCCACCTGATAAGTCGCGTTGCTGCTCATCATCCTTATCTGCATTTTCTTTTTCAGCACGCCGTCCTTAATCCGCACCAGAATTACCACGCCCAAATACGGATCATACCAGCTGTCAATCAGCAGCGCCTGCAACGGCGCTTCGGCACTGCCCTGCGGCGCAGGGAGCCGATGAACAATCGCCTCAAGCAGATCCTTCACGCCCAGACCGGTCTTGCCGGAAGTTTCTACCGCGTCGGACGCATCCAGCCCGATGACGTCTTCAATCTGCTGCTTGACCCGCGCCGCATCCGCGGAAGGCAAATCAACCTTGTTTAACACCGGAACGATTTCATGATTGTTGTCCAGCGCCAGATATACGTTAGCCAATGTCTGCGCTTCGACGCCCTGAGTTGCATCCACCACCAGCACCGATCCCTCACAGGAAGCCAGCGAACGCGAAACCTCGTAAGAAAAGTCCACATGTCCCGGCGTATCCATCAGATTTAACTGATAGGTTTTGCCGTCGTCGGCCTTATAGTTCAGCCGCACGGTCTGCGCCTTGATAGTAATGCCGCGCTCTTTTTCGATGTCCATGGAGTCCAGCACCTGCTCGGTCATTTCGCGGCGTTCAAGTCCGCCGCAGTATTCAATCATGCGGTCCGCCAGCGTCGACTTTCCATGGTCAATATGGGCAATAATGGCAAAGTTTCTGATTAAATTCAAATCGGTTGTCATCTTTTTTACTGTTTCCGTTTAAAAATTTTTCTTGAGTAATAGATAAATGAAAATCTCGGATTAAGCAATATAATATTGATTGAATTATCAATTTGTGCTTATAATAGGAAGAAACCAGCTAAGGAGGGCGCCATGAAAAAAATGATTGACATTCCGTTCGGATCTTCCCGCTATGACGACTTGGTCGAACTCCGCTACAAAGTCCTTCTCGAGCCGCTGGGTCTCAAATTTCTGGACATGCACCGCGACAAGGAAGCCGGCTATCTTCACATCGGCTGCATCGAAAGCCTGGACGACGCCTTGGTCGGCGGACTGATTCTGGCACCGGTCAACAACGAAGAAATCCGCATGATGCAGGTTGCTGTCGACAACCGTTATCAGGGCGAAGGCATTGGCCGCGAAATGGTAAAATACGCCGAAAAACGCGCCAGAGAAGCCGGCTATTCACGCCTTGTCATGCATGCCATGCTCTCGGTCGTCAACTTTTACGAAAAAATGGGCTATCGTCAGGAAGGCGAAATCTTCGAAGATCAGGGCATCACTTTTGCCCGTATGGTCAAGGACTTAGCCTAATGGACAAATTTTATACAAAAATGTTGCTTTTTAAGAAAATATAAACTAAGATAAGGTCATAGTCTTTTCTGAACAGGAACGGAACAATGGCCGAATACAGCATGCAGGACAAACTCATCCTTAACCGTACGGCCGCACTGTGCCGCGAATACCGCTTTTACGAATCCCGCCGGGACATTGTTCAAACTGCCGGCCTGCCCCCGGAAACCGCGAAACTCTCCATCTCAGAACTCAGGCAGATTATCGATTCGCGCATTGCCAATAAGGTCACGCCTCCGGTCGTCGGCGAAATGCTGAGAATAGAAAGCACTTTTCGCCATATCCGCGACATTCACAACTACAATTGCCGGCAGGCAGGTGCAGTCATCGGACAATTGGACCGTACGCTCCCCTGTCTGGACAACAAAAACCTCTGGTTTGCCATCCGCAAAATGGAACAAATTTACCATCTCGGCGGTTATGAGCATTTTCGCTACAAACTGAACGAACACCCCAAGGCCGTCGACAAAGTGCGCTTGCTCAACCGTATGCTCAAAAACAAAAAGAATCCGCTGCCGGCTCCAAACTATGCCGAAGAAATCAAAAGGCAAATCAGTACGGAAGGTATTCGAACCATTAACGAAGAACTGAAAAAAATAAAATCCGCCGCAGAAAAAATCCGCCTTAACGAAGAAAAAATCTACCTGATAGACAACAGCGGCTGGAGCCGCAGCCAGCGCTTTTTGGCAAAGAACCAGACTTACAACGCATTATACGGCATTCATTCTCAAATCGGCAATGACAACAAGGCCGCACAGGCTCTGGAAAAATGCACCCGCTTCTTCTCCGCTTATCAGAAGACGCTGCAGTTTAATCCCGAATACCGCCGCAGGCAGGCCTACGAAGAATGGGAATATAAATAAAACCCCGCTCAAAGCGGGGTTTGTCTTACCCATCCGAACAGTTAATTCAAAAGGGTAATGTTGCCGGCAGCCTTGCGGCCGCGGTCGTCATAAATGTCAAAATTGACCCGCGAACCTTCGGACAAACTGCGCAGTCCGGACTTTTCCAATGCCGTAATATGAACAAACACGTCTTTTTCTTCGCCGTCGGGATTAATAAAACCATAACCTTTTTTGTTGTTAAACCACTTAACCGTACCTCTTAGCATTGTAGATTCCTCGCAAATTATTAAACACAAGTGTTAAATCGTTCCGCCCCAAAGACCGAAACCGAAGAATCATATAATCCGCCGTCAAAGAGTTTAAACTGACAAAAAGTTTTAAATTTTAAAATACCAAATAAAAAACCTCGGAGAACGGGGAAAATAATAAGGATTTATTTTACCTGCTAATCCTGTATCATTTCCCCGTTATACGAGGGTTTCCCTAGCGGGTAAGTTTCCTGTACTTAATGGCATGCGGTACCAGGGCATCGTCGCCGAGACGGCGTTTCTTGTCTTTTTCGTATTCCTCAAAGTTTCCTTCAAACCATACGACCTGACTGTCGCCCTCATAAGCAAGAATATGTGTTGCCAGACGGTCCAGGAACCAGCGGTCATGGGACGTAACCAGCACGCAGCCCGGATATTCCATAATGCCTTCTTCCAGAGAACGCAGCGTATCGACGTCAAGATCATTGGTCGGCTCGTCCAGCAGAATGACATTGGCGCCTTTTTTAAGCATTTTGGCCAAATGTACGCGGTTGCGTTCGCCGCCGGAAAGCTGCCCGACTTTTTTCTGTTGGTCGCCGCCCTTAAAATTGAACTGTCCGACATAAGCGCGCGACGGCATTTCCTTTTTGCCGAGCTGTATCATGTCCAGACCGTCAGAAATTTCCTCCCAGACGTTTTTGTTCGGATCCAGCTCGTCGCGGCTCTGATCGACATAACCGAGGTCAACCGTCTCGCCGATTCTGATTTCGCCGGCATCCGGTTTTTCCTGACCGGTAATCATGCGGAACAAAGTGGTCTTGCCGGCGCCGTTCGGACCGATAATACCGACAATCGCACCCTTCGGAATCTTGAAGGACAGATTATCAATCAGCAGACGGTCGCCATAACCTTTGGAAATGTTGTTGGCTTCAATAACCAAATCGCCGAGCCTGTCGGTCATCGGAATATTGATGTGCGCCTGCGTGATTTTGTCTTTGGTCGCCGCGTTCAGCAACTCGTCATAGGCATTGATGCGCGCTTTGGACTTCGCCTGACGCGCTTTCGGATTTTTGTGAATCCATTCCAGCTCGTTGGCCAGCGTTTTCTGACGCGCGGTTTCCTCACGGGCTTCCTGTTCCAAACGTTTCTGCTTCTGTTCCAGCCAGGACGAATAATTCCCCTCATAAGGAATGCCCTGACCGCGGTCAAGCTCCAATATCCAGCCGGTAACATTGTCCAGGAAGTAGCGGTCGTGCGTAACCATAACCACGGTTCCCTTATATTCTTTAAGATGATTTTCCAGCCAGGCCACCGATTCGGCGTCCAAATGGTTGGTCGGCTCGTCCAAAAGCAGCATGTCAGGTTTCTGCAACAGCAGACGGCACAGAGCCACGCGGCGTTTTTCGCCTCCGGAAAGTTTGGTAACGTCGGCATCGGCCGGCGGACAACGCAAAGCGTCCATTGCAATCTGAATGGTTCGTTCAAAATTCCAACCGTCACAGGCATCGATTTTTTCCGACAAAGCGGCCTGCTCTTCTATCAGGGCATTCATTTCGTCATCGCTCATCGGCTCGGCAAACTTGGCAGAAACTTCCTCAAAACGTTTCAGCAGGTCACGGGTTTCGCCCAGTCCGTCCATAATGTTTTCCATAACGTTTTTGTTTGGATCCAGTTTCGGCTCCTGCTCCAGATAACCGACCTTAACGCCGTCGGCCGCCCAGGCCTCGCCGTTAAACTCCTTGTCCACACCGGCCATAATTTTCAGCAATGTAGATTTACCGGCGCCGTTCACGCCCAGCACGCCGATTTTGGCGCCCGGCAGAAACGACAGCGTAATTCCCTTGAACAGTTCCCTGCCGCCCGGAAAAACCTTGGTTAAATTCTGCATAACGAAAATATACTGATATGATGCCATTTTATACTCCTGAAATTAAATGTTTGCCCCGAGTATAACGGAAATTTATCAAGTTGCAATCTTAATATTTTCAATCTATAATTACCTTTACAGCCACGGAGAAAAACATGGAAAACCGCCGTCCTTTCAGAAAAGAACAAAGCCTGGCCGTTCAAAAGGAAATCTATGCTGCCGTTCCCGAAGAACGCCGAAACGAACTGGCGGCGCTTTATGCCTGTCTGGACTACCGGAACTATTCGCCGGTCAAACGCTTTGAAAAGGCCTCCGGACTGCGGGGCATTTATCACAATTACAAATTTCCCGAAGACATGAACCCGCTTGAATACGAAGCGCTTATGAAGCCGATGCGTATATACGAAGTCATCGAACGCGGAATGAATCCGGGCACCGACACTCTGGCCGCCGACTTGCAGAAAACCAAGCCGCAAAGTCTTTTTGCCGTCCGCAGAATGTATCAGGAACTGGTTGACCTCAATCCCGAACTGAAAGAAGCCCGCGTTTCGCCCTCTCGGGTCAGAAGCTATGTCGCGGTCATTTCGGGTGCCTGCTCCGGCTTTCCGCCGGAAGACATTATCGAATTCAGCCGTGCCGAAGGCGCGGACAACGACCGCCTGAACGAAGAAAAACGCCGTTTTTCCCAGCTCGTCGAAAGACGCACCGGCCGACGCGGCCCCGACAATATGCCCCTGATCGAAAACTGGTGCCCTTCCGAAAAAACCCGCCGCCGGATTTTACGGCTGCTTGACAACCGTGACCAAAAACGCGCCGTATCTTTCGACAGCGGCGGTTTTTATTCTTTTCTGGCTGACCGGGGTTGGTTTAACGATTAGTTTTCCACCGGCTTTTAATATGGCCGATACCGGCGTCCTCCGCCGGTTCCGTCCGGCGTACCTCAGCCGGACGTTCCGAAACGGCTGCCGGCGCGGCAATTTCAGCCGACGACGGCTGATAAACGGCTTTGACTTCCGACGAGCTTCCCTCCTGTTTTATTCTGATTTCGCCGACATTCTGCCGGCCGCCGCCGTTATAAATCGCTTCGGCGTCAACATCCGCGTCCTTATTGTAAACCAAGGTCGCGTCATAGGGCTGCCGCGGCGTTACCAGCGTACCGTCCGGCATTTTAATCGTTCCGTCCCTGTAAAGCGTGGCTTTGAAAATGTCCTGATTGTCAAAACGGCGGTTAATCACGTCACATTCGAAAAAACCGTCCATCTGCTTGGAGATATAAGCGTTGGCTTTAGCCTCGTTATAGGTATAAACCGCTTCCGACTGCATTTTGTCGCTCGGGGCCTTGGAAATGAGAATCGCCCGGGCCAGCAGTTCGAAAGTGTCGTATTTGGAAGCGCCGCAGGCCATTCCCTGCCCGGCCACGGCTCCCAGCGCCTTCACTTCGTCCAGATAAGGCATCTGCGCCTGCGCCGAAAACGCCCAGAACATGCCGATAACCGCCCAAAAGCCCGAATATTTCACTTTTTCCTCACTATCCAGCAATTTTCTCATTGACATTTAGTATCATTTAGCATATTTTGCGGACAAGTCAAAGATAAAAGGATTGTTTAAAATGAAAATTTATAGCTCTTTAAAATCAAAAAAAGTACGCGATAAGGACTGCAAGATTGTCCGCCGCAAAGGCCGCGTCTATGTCATCAACAAGAAGAACCCGAAGCTGAAGGCTCGCCAGGGTTAATTCGGATGAGATTTTTGAAAAGTTAAAAACCTGCTTGAATCAAGCAGGTTTTTTTATGCGGCACCTAACCGACATACAAGTATGAAAACCCTTTTTGCCGCTGCCAGACAAAAAGCGCCGAATTCGGCGCTTTTTCTGCAAAGACAACTTGGTCTCTTATTCCACATAAACCGTATGCAGCATGTTTGTACGCCCTTTTTTGCCGAGCGGAAAACCGGCCGTGATGATAATATGGTCGCCGGACCGGGCAAAACCGTTTTCCACCGCGATTTTAACCGCAATATCCTCAATCTTGTCAAAGCTTTTGAAACTCTCTTTGTTCACAAAGCTCTTGGCTCCCCAGACAATTCCCAAACGGTCGGCAACCTTCGGTTCGGACGTAATCGCCAATATCGGCAGATTCGGACGCTCGCGCGCGGTCAAAAACGTCGTCAGTCCCGAAGACGTATAGGTTACGATACAGGCGACCTTCTTCAAAATAGACGAAATGTCGCTGGCCGCAAAAGTAATCGAATCCGCTTCGCCCGAACAGCAGTTGTTCAAACGCGAATTTTCCATCAGCTTAAAAAACAACGGGTCGGACTCAACCTGCGTAATGACCGAATTCATCATTTTGACCGCTTCAACCGGATATGCGCCGGCCGCCGTTTCTGCCGAGAGCATAACCGTATCGGCACCGTCATAAACCGCGGTTGCCACATCCGAAACCTCGGCACGGGTCGGGGTCGGCGCCTTAATCATCGATTCCAGCATCTGGGTCGCAATAATGACCGGACGCGCATATTTGCGACAAGCCGTGACGATTCGCTTTTGCAAAACCGGCACCGTCGGCAGCGGACATTCAACGCCCAAATCGCCGCGGGCAACCATAATACCGTCGGAAAGCTTGATAATCTCTTCCAAATCGTCAATCGCGCTCGGCTTCTCAAGCTTGGAAATAATCCAAGCCCGGTCACCGATAAGTTCGCGGGCTTCGCGCACATCGTTGGCCGACTGCACAAAAGAAAGGCTTATCCAGTCAAAGCCGAGCTTCAACGCAAATTCCAAATCATTGCGATCTTTTTCGGTAATCGCTGAAATCGGCAGCTTTATGTTGGGCAGATTGACACCCTTATGCCCGGAAAGCGGACCGCCGACCAAGACTTCGGTCACGGCGCGGTTTTTGCCGCATTCCTTAACCAGCAGCGCAATATTGCCGTCGTTCAGCAACAGCTTTTCGCCGGCTTTCAGCGCTTCGAAAATTTCCTTGTGCGGCAGTTCGACACGGCTTTCGTCTCCCGGTTCATGCTCCATGTCCAGCACAAATTTCTGCCCCTCTTTCAGCATAACGCTGCCGTCGCGAAACTCGCCGACGCGCAGCTTCGGCCCCTGCATGTCCGCCACCAGAGTAATATGGCGGTTCTTTTCCTTGGAAAGCTTGCGCACGATTTCAAAACGCTCTTTGTGCTCGGCATGAGTGCCATGGCTGAAGTTGAAGCGGAAAGCATCGCAGCCCGCATCGATTAACTTTTCGATTTGTTCTTTGGAAGCCGAAGACGGACCGATTGTCGCCAAAATTTTCGTATGTGTTTTCTGTGGCATTTTTTGTTTCCTTATCTATTAAGCTTTTTTATGAGCCGGATAATAGCAAAGATATATTAAAAAAGATATTACTTTTAAATAAGATTTGAACAAATTATTACTTGTCAAAAAGCGGAGATTTTGCTAGTTTCAATGCAATTGATTTTATTAACAGGAGAAAGAAAATGACTGAAGTTGGCGGCATTGCCGTAGACAGACTGCGTTCCCTGATTGAACGCATTGAACGCTTGGAAGAAGAAAAGAAAGCCATCGCCGGAGACATCCGCGACATTTTTGCCGAAGCCAAATCCGCCGGCTTCGACGTAAAGGTCATGCGAGAAATTCTCAAACTCCGCAAAATGGACGCCGCCGACCGCGACGAAAAGGAACTTCTCCTGGAAACCTACCGCAAAGCCTTGGAAATCTAGCTAAAAAAAGCCTCTCTGCAGAGAGGCTTTTTTTTACAGCCGAAACACAATTCCCGCGGCCGCGCCGCCCAGAATGAAAATGACCGGATGCAGCTTGTGCCAGCGGTGCACAACGGCAAACGACGCCAAAGCGATGACGCCGGTTTTAATGTCGGTTATCGCCAGCTCGGCCAGAATATAACCTGCATATAAAATCAGCGCCAGAACCGCCGGACGAATGCCGAGCAGAATATTCTGAAAAGTCAGACAGCTCTGATACTTCATTACATATTTGCTGATAAGAACAATAACGACCAGAGACGGAAACACCAACCCCAAAGTCGCCGCCAAACCGCCCCAGATGCCCGCGGCGTTAAAACCACCATATGTTGCCATATTAACCCCTATGGGACCCGGCGTCGATTCGGAAACCGCAATCATATCGGCCAGCTGCTGTTTGCTGAACCAGTCATATTTATCGGTCAGTTCCATCAGAAAGGGTATGGTTACCAAACCGCCACCGATAGCCAGCAGCCCGATTTTGCAAAACTCCCAAAACAAAACCAGATAAATCATTTGCGCACCCATTTTAAATAAGCCGGCCCGATTACCGAAGCTGTCAAAATAACGGCAATCGGACTAAAATGCAGAAAAACCAGCAGGAAAAGGCTCAACACGAAAACAGCCAGACCGATTCGGCCATGAACGCCTTTCTTCCAAAGTTCAACGACAGCTTCCGCCACCAGCGCCACGACCACGATTCGAATTCCGGCAAAAGCCTGCGTCACATGAGAATCATACATAAAATTCTGCAAAACCGCAGCAATCAGCGTAATGATGATTATCGAGGGCGCCACCACGCCAAAAGTCGTCAGCACCGCTCCGATCACGCCGCGCAGCTTATAACCGACAAAAGTCGCGGTATTAATGGCAATAATTCCCGGCGTGCATTGCCCGATAGAATAATAGTCCAGCAGTTCTTCATCGGTTACCCACCGGTTCTTTTCCGCCACCTCGGCACGAAGCAGCGGCAGCATTGCCGCACCGCCGCCGAACGTAAACAGTCCGACGCGGAAAAACGTCCAAAACAAATTCCAATAACCGGCCATTTCGCATCTTTCCCTGTGAATGAGTTTAAAACAGTTTGTCTAAAACCTATATAGTAAGATAAGCTTTCAATATCGTTAAAAACAACGGAGACCATAATGATTATTTCCATTCCCCGGGAACGCCGCAACGGAGAAACCCGTGTTGCCGCAACGCCGGAAACCGTTCGCCGATACGTTTCCCTCGGCTTTGCCGTGCGCGTTGAGCAAAACGCCGGCCGGCTGTCCGGGTTCCCTGACGAAACCTATCGGCAGGCCGGAGCCGAAATTGTCGCAGATACGGCCGCGCTTTGGAAAGGTGCCGGTTTAATTCTTAAAATCTGGGCGCCGCAGCCGGAAGAAGATGCGTACCTTTTCCCCGGCCAGACAATCGTTGCCAACTTTCAGGCGCTTGACAACCGTGAACGCGCCGCCGTTTTCGCCGCCCGGCAGACAACCTGTTTTGCCTTGGAACTGATACCGCGCATTTCCCGCGCCCAAAGCATGGACATCTTAACATCACAAAGCAATCTGGCCGGTTACAAGGCCGTGTTGAAAGGCGTCAATATGCTTGACAGGGCTTTGCCGATGATGATGACCGCCGCCGGCACTGTACCGCCGGCCAGAGTTCTGATTTTAGGCGCCGGCGTTGCCGGGCTTCAGGCCATTGCCACAGCCAAACGTCTCGGCGCGCAGGTATATGCCGCGGACGTCCGGCCGTCGGTTAAGGAACAGGTTGAATCTCTCGGCGCCCGTTTTGTCGACGTCGAAAATGAGGAAAATTTCGAAGACAACGGCGGTTACGCCGGAGAAACCTCCGCCGCCTATCAAAAACGCCAGCAGAAAGCCGTGGCCGAACAACTCGCCAAAACCGATCTCGCCGTCACGACCGCGCTGATTCCCGGCAAACCGGCGCCGCGGCTGATTAGCGCGGAAATGCTCCGCAACATGCCCGAAGGTTCGGTCGTCGTCGACATGGCCGCGGCGGCGGGCGGAAACGTCGAGGGTTCCCAAGACAACCAAACCGTCCGTATCGGCGGCGTTACCGTCATCGGCGATTCCAATCTTGCCGCCGGCGTTCCTACCTCGGCCAGCACGTTGTTTGCCAGAAATGTTTTCAATTTTCTAAATGCCATGTACAACCCCGAAACCCAAAACATAACTTTCGACTTTGCAGACGAACTCGTTGCCAAGACCTGCATCTGCAAAGACGGACAACTGACAGGAGCGCTCAAATGATTGACATCTGGATGCTGTTTACCATACTGGTTCTGGCCTGTTTCGTCGGCTACTTTGTCGTTTGGGGTGTTACGCCGGCTCTGCATTCGCCGCTGATGAGCGTTTCCAACGCCATTTCGGGTGTCGTCATTGTCGGCGCACTGATCACGGCCGGCACGCCGGAAATGAGTTCGCACAAAATTCTCGGCCTGATTGCCGTCGTCTTAGCCTCAATCAACATTTTCGGCGGTTTCGCCGTATCACAGCGCATGCTCGAAATGTTCAAGAAGAAAAACCGTCGTCCCGGGGAGAAAAAATAATGACCGCCGCTTATGTTTCCGCAGCTTACCTGCTTTCCAGCATTCTGTTCATCTTGTCGATTCGCGGTCTGGCTTCGCCCGACACTGCCCGGCGCGGCAATATTCTTGGCATGCTTGGCATGGCCGTTGCAATATCGGTTACCGTTTACTCGCCGACTGTAAGCGAATATGCCTGGATGCTTGGCGCCATTGCTCTGGGCGGCGTCATCGGCGTCTGGTTTGCCCTGAAAGTGAAAATGACCGCGCTGCCCCAGATGATTGCCGCATTCAACGGCCTCGGCGGCTTGTCTTCCGTTTTCATCGCGGCCGCCGAAATCGTTTCCGGTTCACGGACTTATCTTGAAACGTCGCTCGGCCTGCTCATCGGCGCCGTAGCATTTTCCGGTTCGGTTATTGCCTTTGCCAAACTTCAGGGACTGATGTCGCCAAAAGCCGTCGTCTTCCCCGGACAACAATTGCTGAACCTTGTTCTCGGCCTGTCCGTCGTCGCACTCTGCGTGCTCTTTATTTTCAGCGGCAAACACGAACTTTTCTATATTCTGGCCGGCTTGTCCGTTCTGCTCGGCTTTCTCCTCGTTCTGCCCATCGGCGGTGCCGACATGCCTGTCGTTATATCGGTTCTAAATGCTTACTCCGGCTGGGCGGCCGTCGGCATCGGCTTCTCGCTCAACAATGTTCTGCTGATTATCGTCGGTGCCATTGTCGGCGCCAGCGGCGCAATTCTTTCTTACATCATGACCAAAGCCATGAACCGTTCGTTGAGCAGCGTCATGCTCGGCGGCTTTGGCGCCGAAACCGCCAAAACGTCTTCCGACGAAGGACACGATAAAGTCGCTAAGGCCGGTAACCCGCAGGACGCCGCCTTTATCATGGAAAACGCCGCCAAGGTCATCATCGTTCCCGGTTACGGCATGGCCGTCGCTCAGGCGCAGCATATTCTGAAAGAAATGGCGCAGGACCTTCGCACGCTTTATGACGTCGAGGTAAAATTCGCCATCCATCCGGTTGCCGGACGCATGCCCGGCCACATGAATGTTCTGCTCGCCGAGGCTAACGTGCCTTACGAAGACGTCTATGAACTGGACGAAATCAACCGGGAATTTGCAACGGCCGACGTCGCCTATGTCATCGGCGCCAACGATATTACCAACCCGCTGGCCCGAACCGATCCGAACGCGCCGATTTACGGCATGCCGATTCTCGAAGTTGAAAAAGCCAAAACCGTTTTCTTCGTCAAACGCTCGTTGGCCAGCGGCTACTCCGGCGTCGAAAACCCGCTGTTCTTTGCTGACAACACCATTATGCTTTATGGCGATGCCAAAAAAGTTACCGAAGAAATCGTCAGCACATTGGAGCGTAAATAATTAAATATACAGCAGGAATAAAATTCCGACAGCCAGATACATGACAACGCCGCGAAAATACATGCCAGCCACCTTAAAATCAACCGAAGATGGAATGGCGTTTTCGACAATAATCGTCTGCAACAGAACATACAGGACATAGTTTGCAAACGTCGGCTGCATAAACGGCAGCATGTGCCGATTGAGGTAAAAGCCGATAGGCAGCAGCAAAAACGGCGCCATTGCCGCCGGAATGGCATTATAATAGGCAATGTTCCGAAAACCGACGCTTCCCATCACATAATCGCCGTTTTCGTTTTTCTTCGGAAACAGGGTAAAATTGCAGGGCTTGGCATTAAACAGCGCACCGACCAGAAAATGCATCAGTTCGTGCAGAAACGTTCCCGGAATATTGACAAGCGCGCTCATCCACATGCTGCGATAGGTCGTATATTTAAAGCGCATCAACACCACAACCAGCAAAATCAGATAAAAGCGGTTGTCGAAAAAACTTTGCAAAAACTGCGGATTATTAAAAAAGCTGAGAATTTTATAATACAAATGCCAAGCAATATCCATTTCATCAATCCTTTTTGAGAGCGGTCAAACCGGCCAGATAAGTGTTAAGAAGAAGCTTACAGATGGTTTTCTTGCTGACGCCGCCCATATTGTCAAGCACCCTCGTCGTCAGAAACGAACTTACCGAAAACAGCGACAGCCACAGCACCTGCATTGACAGGCGCCTCTCCCGCGGCCGAATGTCGCAAAAAACGTCTTCAAACGCCGGACGCCAGATTTCAATCACGCCGACCAGCCGGCGCAGGTACGCCCGCGGCAGTTTGCCGGCACCGGCCTGCAAATGAAAGTTATACAGCATAAACCATAAATTGCGGTTGCCCAGCACAAAACGCACAAAGCCGTCCAGATAGCGGTTGAGGGTTTTGTAGGCGCTGCTGTCCGGCTGCAGTTTTCTCAGGCAGGCCGCCAACTCGTCCAGCGTCTGCAAATTTTCGGCCATGATGAAATTGTCCATATTGGCAAACTGGTTATAAATGGTTCCCACCGAACAGCCCGACGCCTCGGCCAGCTTGCGCGCGGTCAGAAACGCCGCGCCCTGTGCCGTCACAAGGCCGCGCCCCTTGGCAATCAGATATTCGCGGATATTGTCTTTTGTCATGTCAATCTTATATTGTTTAATAAAATATTCGTAAATTAAGCTTAATATAGGTTTTATCTTAGAATAATTTTGAACGCTGTTCAATTTTTTTCTTGTTTTATTAAGGAACAAAGTTATGAAAAAAGTTTTCTGCCTCCTCAGTCTGGCTTTGCTGTGTCCGGCGGCGGCCAATGCCGCGGAAGACGCGGGCGATTTTTACCAAAACCTGCTGGTAACCGACGAGGTCATCGCCGCCGAAAACGAAGACATCGCTATCGAAAATGCCCGGCGAATGCTGGACTCAAAGCCCAAAATTCTGAAAATGAAAGACAACAAGGTCGTCCGCCTGCCCAACCGCGACGCAGCCCAAAAGCCGGCTGCGGCAGCCGAACCGGCAGCGGCGGAACCGGCTCAGCCTGAATACGGCTCTGCGCCTTTCGGTCTTGTCTGGGGGGCTTCGGCCAAAGAAATTGAAAATCTGGGCGTTACCCTGACACCCGCCGGCGAAAAGGATTACATGAACAACTACATTGCCGGACATCTTCCCAACAGCCTGCACGACTTCCGCGACGTCATGCTGACTTTCGGCATCGACAACCGTCTGTGGCGAATCATCGCCTACGGCAAATTTATCAAAGACGATGCAGCCGCTTCCGGCGTATTGAAAATGTACCGCGGTTATTTCAAACTTCTGTCACAGAAATACGGCCATGCTCAGGAATTTTATACCCCGAATGTCGTCAACGTTGACAAAACCGTAACCGACGCCCGCGGCAAACCCCAAACCGTAACCGAAGAAAAGAAACAGCCGATTGGCAATCCCGATTTTCTGAAAGAGCTGCAAAACGGCGACGCCGAACTTTATGCCACTTTTGAAAACGGCATTGTCGGCGCTGCTCTCGGCGTCAACGTTGACGGCAACGGCCAAAGCTACATTACCATTGATTACAAAAACCTCAAACTAATGAAAGAACGCGAAGCCGAAACGCTTAACGCACTGTAATGATAAGGACGATTTAATGACTAAAGTAAGTTTTTGCGGAATCTCGGGCAGCGGCATGAGCGCCCTCGCCCAAATACTGAAACTGCGCGGAAACGAAGTTTACGGTTCCGACCGCAGTTTCGATCAGGGAAAAGACGAAGCCAACAAAAAGGCTCTTGAGGAAATCGGCATTGTTATCAAACCGCAGGACGGTTCCGCTGTTGCCGATAACCTCGAAACGCTCTACGTCTCTACCGCGGTCGAAGACAGCATTCCCGACGTCAAGGCAGCACTGGAAAAAAACATTCCGATAAAAAAACGTTCCGACCTGCTGGCCGAAATTTTTCACCAGTACCCCTATAACATAGCCGTCGGCGGCACCAGCGGCAAAACCACCACAACCGCCATGATCGGCTACATCCTCGACACGCTCGGTAAAAAACCCTGCGTCATCAACGGCGGCCTGCTGCTGAACTATACCGGCCACAAAGGCATTCCCAACATCATTTACAATCAGGGAGACATTTGCGTCATCGAAGCCGACGAAAGCGACGGTTCAATTGAAAAATATCACCCATATGTCGCGCTTATCAACAACATTACCCTCGACCACAAACCGGTTGAAGAACTCCGCAAGCTTTTTGCCGACTTCGCACGGCGCGCCCGCGGCGGTGTCGTTGTCAATGCCGACTGCGAAGCCTGTGCTGATATCCGCAGCCCGGACAAAACCAATCTGACATTTTCGATTGAAGGCCGGAGCGCCGACTTTTCGGCCGACCATATCAGACCGCTGCCCGACGGCACGGAATATAAATTTGACGGCAGAACTTTCCGTCTCAAACTCATCGGACGGTTTAACGTCGCCAACGCTCTGGCCGCCATCGCCGCCTGCTCGCTGCTCGGCGTTGACAAATTTGCCGCCGCCGAAGCCCTGGAGAGTTTTCTCGGCACGCACCGCCGGCTGGAAGTTATCGGCACGCGAAACGGCATTACCGTTATAGACGACTTTGCCCACAATCCGGACAAGGTTCTTGCCTCAATGTCGGCGTTGCGCAGCTACCCCGGACGTCTTCTGGTCATGTTCCAGCCGCACGGTTTCAGCCCGATGCGCCTGATGGGACGCCAGATTATCGAATCTTTCGCACAAACTATGACCGACGAAGATATTCTGCTGATGCCTGAAATTTATTTCGCCGGCGGTACGGTTACCCGTGACATTTCGTCAAACGACCTGATTAAATATGCCGGCGAACTCGGCAGACAGGCGCTCTTTTTCGATAACCGCAGGCAAGCCGGCGACTATCTGAAAAACAATGCCCGCCCCGGCGACCGCATCGTCGTCATGGGCGCCCGCGACAACTCGCTGCCGGCCTTCTGCAAAGAAATTTTAGAGGAGTTATAAAACATGAAACTTAATCCCGGCGACAAAGTCGGCATCATCAGCCCTTCGTCTTTCCTGCGCAACCGCGAAGCCGTTGAACTCGGCCTCGATTATCTCCGCTCTCTGAAACTGGAACCGGTTCTCGGCGAACATGTTTTCGACGCTTTCCGTTATATGGCCGGCACCCCTGAAGACCGCACCGCCGATTTGCACCGCTTTTACGCCGCGCCGGAAATAAAAGCCGTTTTCTGCACTGCCGGAGGTTCCGGCAGCCAGTACATGCTGCCCCTGATAGACTATGAGCTCGTGCGCCGCAACCCTAAACCGCTGTTTGGTTTCAGCGACAACACCGCCTTGCAGCTCGGCCTTTACGCCCGGGCAAAAGCCGTAACCTGCACCGGTTTCACGCTCAAATACGATTTCAAAAACGGACACATTGACGGCTTTGTCGACGAAACGCTGCGCACCGTTATCAGCGGCGGAAAACTTGATCTTCGCGGCGGTCAAACCGTTATCGGCGGTCAAACTGAAGGCATTCTTCTCGGCGGCTGTCTGAGCCTGTTTCGCAATCTTTGCGGTACGCCGTTTTATCCCGATCTCACCGACGCTGTTTTGCTGATTGAAGACGTGGGAGAAAAAACCTACAAAATTGACATCATGCTCCAGCAGCTGACCCAATGTCCCGGCTTTGAGCGGATTAAAGGCGTCGTTTTCGGAGAATTTGCCGATGCCGAAATCGCTGATCCCGAAGACGGCAGCATTGACGACGTCATCGCCGAATTCTGCCGGAACATCAAAATCCCGGTCATTAAAAACTTCCCTTACGGACACGTCCCGTCGCGGGCGGTTATGCCCATCGGGGCGCCTGTTCATCTGAACGCCGACGACTGCCGACTGACCTGGCTTTAGAAAACAAGCTTCATCACATATTCGAAATTAAGAACATTCAGGTTCTTGATAAGGGTCTGATAATCCCAGAAACCGTCCCAACCCCGGCTGTTGAAAGCCAACATGCTGCCGATAACCCAAAAATTGGCGCCGGGCAGAAACATCCAGCAAAACCGATAAGACACTTTCGGCAGGTCAGTCTGCTTTTCATGAATCTGCGAAGCCACCGTATCCATGTGATAACCGAGAAAATACCCGAGAATCCCATTCAAAATCAGATTCATCGGCGCAAACGACGTCCATACCGAAATAAACAGCATATAAAAGAAACCGAACAGCGGAAAGAAATACGGCGCAATGATAATCAGCCAGTTTCCTTCGCCCTCAAACCCCATTGAACCGCCGCTGTCGTCAGCCTCAACCCGTATATGCTTGACCTTGTGAAACGTAATCAGCGCAAAAAAGGCGTGCGTCAGCTCATGTGCCACAATCTGCATGCTGGTCTTGACCGAAGCGTCGGCCATCTGCCGGGCAATGAAAAACAGAATAAACCCGGCGCCGAGCACAATAAACTTGATGTTAACGAAATTAAAATAGTACAGCGAACGGATGTAAGCGGGTATGGAAATCAGCATATACAGCGCCAACGGCCATTTTAACAAGGTAATAAACCGGTCGATTAAAACTTGCATAGTCGTCCTTCTCCAAATAACTGATCTCAGCCTAACGCATTTTCAATCCGATTTCAGCAAAATAAGTTCAAATATTAACATTAGTCTTGTCAACCGAAAATAATTTAACTAATATGAAAACAACGCAATTTGAAACATAAGGACAAAAAAATGAACGCGGACGTTTTCGACACTTTCGACTTTCTGATTAACGACGAAGATGAAGTCATGCTGCTTTTGTATGAACGCGAAGGCGAACCTGAAAATCCGCGTATTGAACTGAATGCCGAAGAAAACGCCGCCCTGTTGGTTCGCAACGAAACTGACAGCCTGCTGCTCAAGGACGTTTCCGCTGACGTTTTTGACAGCCTTCAGGATGCCGATACGCTGATGGTCTGCGAACTGAGCCGCACCGAGAACGAAAAGGAAACCGAAATCGTTCACGCTTACGAAGCCGAAATCAGCGACTAGGTCTTTCTCACGCCAATTCCGGCCCCTCAAATGAGGGGCTTTTTCTTGGTCATGTCCGGCTTTTTTTCCTTACAGTCATGTCCGGCCTTGAGCCGGACATCTCTTTTAGATTCCCGTGCCAAGCACGGGAATGACAGTATTATTTTCTTCTGTCATCCTCGGACAAGCGCAGCGCGTTCCGGGGATCTCTTCCTCATGGATTGCCAGATCAACTCCGGGAATAACAGTATTTTTTTCTTATGCTTGATTTTTAATATCGTTGCCTTTTTGTGTGACAAAAATAAAGGCGGTTCCATCATTGGTAGACAGAAAAATTTGTAGTTTCATTAATAGTTGACTCTTTCCCCAAATCAGGTTATGCTAATCTACAGGTGTGGATGTTATGCCGCGGCGGAAGGCCGCCTGCGGGTATGTGCAGATATATGAGGATATGCGCGGAGACTAACCGTCTTCCGTTTTTGCTGTCCCCGTTTCGTTTTATCTTGCCTGTCTTTCCCATATCTCCTCACCTGTCTGCTCCCTGCGGGCTTCGGTTCTAACTTTGTCGCGAGGTGATACTATGAAGAAATCCGTTTTAATGTTCTCTTTGCTCTCCGGAACTGCACTTATGTTCCCAAGGCTAACTATTGCCTCCGGCATTTTATCGACACACACAGGCACACCCGAACCAAAGCCCGCCTTTCAGTTTGAACAACCCGACAAAGCCTATAAAACCGCCGGCATCTGTTTCCTCGGCGTCGGCGACTGCGGCGGTGCCGCCGGTTACGATTCTTCGTCTTCCGGCGCCGGTTCGGCCAACGACGACTTTTATATCGATACGACTAACCAATGTCTGAACGAAGGCTTTGTCAGACAGAACTGCAACTCCGTACAGACCATTGACGGCGTTTGTCCCTATAACTCCGCCTACGGGCTGGGATGCAAATGTCGGCCCGACCTTATCTCCTGTCCCGCCGGACAGGTCGGCGTCGGCGAAAGCTGCGACGAAATGTATGCTTCCTGCGAATGCGACCCCGCTCTGGTTGCCTGTTCGGCCAAAGAGAACGGTACCGGCGCTTCCTGCGGCGGCAGATATGAAAGCTGCGTCTGCAAGCCGGAATATCAATATACTTCTTCCAACTGTTCTTATCCGCGTTCGGTATCCGGGGACAGCTGCGGCGGACAATATACCGACTGCGTCTGTCCGGCCGGGGTTGACGAAGGGCCGTACGGCTGCGCCGAATATTATCCTTCGCCATGTTCCTCGGTCTGCAAGGTGGCCTACTCCGACAACTGCCATATCCGGGAAAGCGTGAACGTTCCCTATTACTGCGAAAAATACTGGGACGACTGTCCTTCCAAATGTGAAGTTGCCGCCGCCGACAACTGTATCAACCGTACCGCCGTATCGACGCCTTACGGCTGTGAAAGCTATTACAGCGACTGTTCTTCAAAATGTCAGACGGCTTACGGCGACAACTGCCGGAACCGGGACAACAACAGCTGTCCTTACGGCTGCCAGTCCTATTGGGGCGACTGTTCTTCAAAATGCCAGACCTGCTATGCCGACAACTGCCGGAACAAAACGGCGGTTTCGGTGCCGGCCAATGCTCACTGCACGTCCTACTACTCCGACTGCTCCTCCAAATGTTCCGCCTGGAGCTGTGACTCAGGGTATACTCAGTCCGGAAGCTCGTGCTACAAGTCTTCGTCTTCCGGCGGAAGCTCCGGAGGTTCGACGGGAGGTTCTACAGGCGGTTCGACAGGGTTCAACCGCTGCGGCGGCGGCATTAAAGGCAGCCATTGTTACTGCACCGGCGGTACTCACAGCAGATATCAACCTGCACATCCCTGTATCCAGCAAATGCGTTGATAAACAAAAGGCTCTCTTTCCGAGAGCCTTAATTTTTACGCTTCGGTTTCTTTTTTATGAAAGTGCATGAATACCACCGGTTTGATGCCGGTTTGGTTATAGATACGTTTGCGGATTTTGGCACTGATATATTCCTTAACCGCGCTTTCCCGATGGTTGAGTTTGATTGCCTCTTCGGGAATCGCTTTCAGCATATCGGCGCGGATTTCTTCAGCCAGTTTCGTCCAAGTTTCCTCATCCAGAATATCTATCGAAGATATGTCCAAATACTCGGGCTGCCAGTTTTCATTCAGAACCGCGGTTATAAAGACGCTGCCGTTATAGGCGATGCGTTTGCGGTTTTTGACCAGCTGCGAATTGATTGAGGTTATCTGATTGCGGTCTACTCCCAAAATGTCAGTCGGAACTTCGCCGACAGTTTCGATTTTGTCGCCGTTCAAAAGCAAAACATCACCGTTGCGGGGCATTACCACGTGACTGATGCCGCAGCTTTTAGCAAAACGGCTGTGCTCACGGATAACCCGTCTTTCGCCGTGTACGGTTATCAGGACATTCGGTTTGAGAATTTCGTACATCTGGCGGGTTTCCTTTTTGCCCCCGTGGCCGGAACAATGCACCAGATATTCTTCTTTGCTGATGACCTCTACGCCCTGATCGCGCAGTTTTTCCTGCATGCGTTCAATTTTTTTCTCATTGCCGGGAATAATTTTGGAGGAAAAAATGACCGCGTCGCCGGGACAGAGAATCATATCCTTATTTTCACGGTTGACAATACGGGTCAGACCGCTGCGGTAATTTCCCTGCGAACCGGCGCAGATATACATGATTTCATCATTGGGAATTTCCGCCGCGTCCTTGGCGTTGACGTACGGCGGCAGATTTTGCAGATAGCCGCAGTCTTTAGCCATCTTAAGGTTCTGATTGAGGCTCATGCCGGCGACAACCGGCGTGCGCCCGGCCGCATGCGCGGCAAGAATAAGACTCTCCAGCCGAACGACATTGGAGGCGAAGCAGGTGGCGACCAGTTTGTTCTTAAAAGTCGGCACCAGTTTCATCAGGCTCTCGCGCACCTGCATCTCGGTCGGCTGTTCCTCGGTGTCGAGCAGATTGGTCGAATCGCAGACAAAAGCCTCTATGCCTTCGGCGGCAAAATCCTTAAACGACTGATAGTCAAAAGGAAGCATGCCGCAGCTGCCGTCGTCAAAGCGCCAGTCGGTGGCATGGACGACATTGCCGTAGCGGGTTTTAATCAACAGCGCCGAGTTTTCAAGCGTCGAGTGCACCAAAGAAGCAAATTTGACCTCAAAATTCTGCAGTTTCACGGTTTCGCCGTCATTGACGACGTTAATCTGCGGTTCTTTTTCAAGCTTATAGTCCTTAAGCCGGGAGACGATATGCGCGGCGGCAAACGGCGTTGCATAGACCGGACACTTCAATTTCGGCCAGATGTGGGCAACGGCGCCGAAATGATCTTCGTGCGAGTGGGTAATGAACAAGCCCTCAATATTGTCAATTTCGCCTTCCAGCGCTTCCGGCGAGGCGAAGCCCAGCTCCATGCCCGGAAAATCGTCGTTAAAAAATCCGTATCCGCAGTCGACGACGATTAATTTGCCGTCCGCGGCGTAAACATACATATTATAGCCGACTTCTTCGGCTCCGCCCAAAGCGATAAAATACAAACCTTCCTTATCAAAACTACTCATTTATTTTCTTTTTCCTTCAAATAAAATATATCCCCGGCATAAATTTTCTCAATGCCGGACGGGGTTTCCAGCAGCAAAACGCCGTTTTCGTCTACCCCGGCAAATTTTCCGGTTTTCCGTTCCTTTTCCATATTGACGGTTATTCCGGCTCCCAAATTTTTGGCATATTTCAGCCAGTTTTCCCGTATCGGAGCAAAGCCTTCGTTCTCCCAGCAATCCAGATTGCGGTCATACGCCCGGACAAAGGCATGCAAAAAGGCCGTCCGGTCGGTTATTACGCCGGCCTGTTTAAGCGAAACGACCGGATAAAGTATGCTGTCGCACTGCGGCGCGGCAACAATATTAACGCCGACGCCGACGACCAGATAGTTTCCGGCGGCCTTCTCCAGCAAAATTCCCGAAACCTTTCCGCCCCCGACCAACACGTCGTTTGGCCATTTCAGGCAGACATCAGCCTGCGGCGCGAGCTCCCTTACCGCCTCAAGCAGGCTTAATCCGACGACAAAAGTCATCTGTCCCAGAAGCTGCGGTGCGACTTCCAGTCCGAAAGAAACAAACAAATTGCCTTCAAGACTGACCCAGCCCCTGCCCCGGCGGCCGCGACCCGCATTCTGCCGGCGGGCGGCAACCATAAACCTTTTGCCGGAAGGTGCCGCGGCGCAAAGCCTTTTTACTTCATCATTGGTGCTGGAAGTTTCTTCCAAATCCACCCACTGCCAATTTGCAAATTCTGCCATTCCTCTTCCCTAAAAAATCGTTACCAGCATAGCTTCGACGTCGTTCATCAGATATTTGGGGTTCAATATGGAAATAAGCACCAGAATCAGATTGACGGTTAAACATATATACACCCCTTTGTCAACGCGGTCAAAGGTATTCGTACGCGTATCGAAATATAATGCCTTGATAACGTTCAGATAAGCGTAGACCAGCATCAGCACTGCCAGCAAAACGACAAAAATTGTCGTATAGGCGCCCTGAATGACCAAATTGTTGACTACCGAAAGTTTACCCAGAAAACCCAGCATCGGCGGCGTCGAAATCAGCGAAATAAGAAAGACCAGAAAGCCGGCGGCAATGTAAGGGCGCACTTCTGACAGGCCGGATACGCTTTCCAGTTCCATCAGATAAACACCTCGGCTCCGCATGCCCAGAAACGAGGTGTATATGCCTGACATGGCCAGAACATAGACCAACATATAAACAAAGCTGCTTAAAACCGAGTTGTCGTCAAAAGCGGCCAGGGACAAAGCGATGACGCCCAGATGATATAACGTGCTGAAGCCGAACAGGCGGCGCATATTGGTTTCGGCATTGGCTCCGATGACGCCGAAACCGACCGAAAGCAGCGCAAAAGCAACCAGCACGGGCTTCAATACCGGCCAGACCGGAAAAAACGCATTCAGTACCACGTCCGTCAGACAGGCGACGCAGGCAAACAGGGGAACAATGGTCAAAAAGCCGCTGACCGGCAATATCGCCACGCCGATAACGTCAATATACCAGAAATGAAACGGAACCAGACCCAGCATAAACAGCAGCGGCAGAAGAACCATTGCTGCGGCGGCATAGTCGGAATAAGACAATTGCGCCGTCCGGCTGAAATACTCATAAGCAGCGGCATATTCCAAACTGCCGGCACGCATAAAAATCAGAACGCAGCCGCAGGCAAAAAAAGCGGCAAACAACAAAGCGAAGCACAGAAAACGCCGGGCGGCATCACGTTTTTTCTTTTCTTCGTCATCGCCGAGGCGTATGAGACACCAGTTGAGCAGAAAAGCGCCCTGAAGCCCGACAAAGAGCGCCGCAAAGTTCAAAGCGGAGATGGCCAGCGACAGAAGCAGAACCTCCAGAAGGATGAGGCTGTAAAACGACCAGCTGGAATAGTTCTTGTTCAGAAACCATTTGCAGGACAAATACGCCCAGGCCAGCGTAAAAAGACAAATAATGATTTTAAACAGGCTGGTATAAGGGTTGTTTTCAAAAATCGGCGGCAGCCAGCTTCTGTTGTAAAAGACGACGGTTGTCAGCAGCGTAAAAGCCAGAAAAAATTTTCCCAGCGTATGAAAGGTTTTCGGCGTGTTTTCACTCCGGAAAAGACGAACCAGCGCCATGACAAGCAAGCCGGCGGCCAACGAGATTTCGGGAAGAGCGGCAATATAATTGTGAATCATCAGTTTCCTCCCTTAACCACAAACCACAACGGGTTGACAAAGGTCAGCAGCAAGAAGCCGCAGACCAGCAGCAGAACGCCGTAAGCCCTGGCCGAGATGTCGGCGGCGCAGGGTTTGTCGGGAACGACACAGCTGTTGTCTTTCAGGCGATAGAGTTCCTGCAGCAGCGCCGCGGCAGTCACAATCAGAGAAAAGACGACCAAACTGCCCATTTTAATATTTTTATCCAGCAAATCGGCTACCAAAACAAAATTGTTAAGAAACATTGAAGATAAAGGCATGCCTACCGCCGCCAGCACAAAAAACGAAAAGACCAGCGACGCGCGCGGCAAGGCGCAGAGAATGCCGGCAGAGCCGATTTCCATACATTCCTGCTGTTTTTCCAAATGGTTGGAAAGCACCTCCAGACCGGCGGCGATAATCAGGAAAGAAAACAGGGAGTAGCCGATGTTCTGCAAAACCATGTCCGTCGGCAGAAAAGCCGCCAGCAGGTATATGATATAGCCAACGGTCATAAAAGAAAAAATCTTGTATTGAATATCTTTGTTTATCAGTCCGATTAAGGCGATAAAAACCATTGAAATAACGCAGACGATTTCAAGAATTATCATGAAATACGACAATACGCCCGGAACCGTCTTCGGCCAGAAACGGACGAAACCGTAGACCCCGGTCAGCGGTATGACGTTGGTAATGATGAAGACCAGCGGATTGCGCAAACCGGTGCTGATGGAAGAAATCCAGTAGTGAAACGGCCAAATCGGTATCCGGGACAGAAACGACACGAATATCGCGCCCCAGACGAAAATTTCCAGCCGCATGTTCAGGTTTACCAGGCTGACGGCATTCAGGGCGATATTGGCGCTCCGGTAATTGTACAAAATGACCGTGGCAAAGAACAAAAAGATGGCGCCAAGCAAATTATAGATAAAAAAGCGGGCCAGCACCCCCTGCTTTCTGATACCGCCGAACATGCCGATAATCATAAACAGCGGCAGCAGCATCGCTTCGAAAAAGATATAAAAAGAGAAAATGTCCGCCGCGGCGAAAAAACCGGTAACCATGCTGACAAACATCAGGGAAAAAACCATCAGCGCCTTGCCGTCTTCTTTGTTGTGTCTGGCGCCGAACATACCGATCAGAACGGCGGCATGCACGGCCGAAATAAGCAGCAGAGAGAAAACGTCCATTCCCAGAACGATGCTGATTTTCGGGTTTTCAAGCCACTCGTAGCGTTCAACCATTTGCAGCCCCGGCGCCGAAACGTCCAGCAGCGCAAACATCCGCCAAATAACCAGAAGATTGGTCATGATTGCAAAAACGCTGACATTGAAGACATTGCGCCCGTGCGTCTTCTCGTCGTCTTTGGCCGCCAGCGCAAACAGCAGCCCGATAAAAGGAATGGCAATAATCGTCGACAGAAAGTTAAAAGAAGCAGCCATCAACCGTTCACCTTTACATAAACAGCCGCCGCCGCAATCAGCAAGCCGGCCGAAACATACAAAAGACTTCCCGCCCAGGAGCCGGTATGCATCCGGTCCAGTATGCGGACGAGCAGTGCCGTGCCTCCGCTCAGGGAAGACACTATCGTCCGCTCAATAATCAGAAAGTCGATGGTCAGCCACAAAATGCGGCCGAGAATTTTAACCGGCGCAACCAGCAGCGTTTCATACATATCGTCAAACCAATCGGCCTCCTGAACGGTTTCCGAATCATAAAGCCGCCTGAGCCGACGCAGCGGACCGGAAAACAAAACCAGCAGAAAGGCCGCATAAACATACCAGCTTCCGACATGACAAAATCCGCTTTTCCAAATCATGAAGACGACGGCGGCCGCGACGGGAAGCAGAAAAAGCAGCGGCGGATTTTTCAGAAAAGCCCAAACCCGTTCGTCCGCATTCGTCTTGCCCAAAAATATCTGATACAAAACATGTGCCAACGCCGTCAACAATACGGCCGAAAAGACATAAATCCACCGTTCGTTTTGCGGTGCGGCTGCCTTTGTTATTCCCTGAACCAAAGCAAATACCAGCAACAATGCCAGCACAAAAACCGTTTTCAACGGACGGGCAAAGGCTCCCATGTTGGAAACAAAAAGTTCGTTTGAAGCCGAAACGGCAGTCATCATCCATAATATGTTCAACAGGCAGCCAGCCAACAAAAGGCCAGGCAGAAGCTTCAGCAGCGGATTCAGCCCCAGCGAGAGCAGTCCGACCATCAATGCGTAGAACATCAGGTTAAAATAAAGCGCCTTATCTTTGAGATTATCAATGCTTATGGCACCAACGAAGGCCCAAAGCAGCGTCAGGCCGCCAAAAAGCTCCAGCACCACCGGAGCATATGGGACGTTGCCCAACAAAGGATAGGCTTTTATCAGCAGCAAAATGCCGATGAGCGGCGTTGCGCAATAGGAAACGGAAAGAATACGGTTAAAGCTCAGGCCGGCAAGATTAAGGAAGCCGCCCTGAAACAGAAACATTCCCGATTTGATAAAGGCGCAGAACAACAGAAGGCCGACGGTCAGTTCCGGATACTGTCCGGGCTGATGATAACCGGACAACGCCGACAGGCTGATGCTGCCGGTTTGCTTCCAGATTAAGGCAAAGAGGGTAAACAGTCCCATATCGGCCAGCAGATTGTAAAAAACATAGCGGCGCTTGCCTTCTATATCGTTAATCATAAACAGGCAGAGAACATCGGCAATGCAGACCGCCGTCAGCAGCTGCATGAAGTTTTGCGCGCAGATGACCAGAATAACCGCCGCCAAATTCAAAAGCAGCAGGCCGTTGAGGCGCAGTTTATCGGTTTCGGCGTTATAAAAGGTATTGTAAAACACAGACATTCCCGTCAACAGGACGAAAGGAGCAGCCAAGCCGTAAACGGCTGCGTCGGTATTCAAATTGACATCTACCCGCATCAGGGACGTGTCTATCCAGTGAAAAGCAAACGTTTCAACGACGCCGAGCTGCCCGTTTTCCCAAAAATTGAAACCCAACAGCGCCAAAATGCCGAGCAGCAGAAAAGACCACAACCTTTCATAACGGGCTTTGGCTGCCGCTTCGGCGGCAAAACCGGCGGCAATCAGACTGAAAAACAGGTTTGCAATCATTAAAAATCATCCATATAACGCTCAATTGCTGTCAATATAACAAAAAATAAGGGCATTTAAAGCCCTTATTTTACCTGCATTGTGTATAAGTAAGCGGCATCAGGCGCTCTTGGCCGCTCCCAGAGATTCCAAACTGCGGACAATGCGTACCGGAACCTTGTATTCACGCGCAACATCGTCGTCTTCAATCTCAACCATTAAAACTTCATCAACCGACTTAAGAGGCTGGCGAGCCGCCATATTAATGGCGTCAAGCAGAACCGCGCTCTCGCGGCTGCGGTAAAGCAGAGCCTGCGCACCGCCGTCATAAACCAGACGCGGGTTTTCCGGACCGCCTTCGCGATACTTTATAATGATGAGAATTTCGCCGGCGCCGTTCTGTAAGATATCGTATCTGCCTTCCTGCTCTGAATTAATATCCTTAACCATATTTACCTCTAAACTCGTGTTTTATCAAAATTTAGGGGAATGCTAACATATAATTATTAACAAATAAACTACATTTTGAATTTTTTTAACTTTTTTTATTTTTTTTGTTGACTATAAATTTTTTATCGACTATGTATACTTCCGTTGTCGTAAACGACGGGTGCGTAGCTCAGCTGGTAGAGCATTTGACTTTTAATCAAAGGGTCTCGGGTTCGAATCCCGACGCGCTCACCAATTAAGGAAATCTCTGCAGAAATGCAGAGATTTTTTTGTGCGCTAAGACTTAGGAAATCAAGGGATTTGAGAGATTGAAAGACGGTATTTTAGTCTACGTGTCCCCTTCTTAAAGCCCCGAATTTCGGTCTAAACGGGTCTAAAGTCTCAAATAAGAAGGGAACAATGTGTCGTCGTTCCTACATCGGTTTTATTGACTTTGAGGGCAAAATGGTTAAAATCGGTTCGATAGTAAAAACCGCTTATCGGTCATCTAAAAAGCCGGTAATTCTCGAACTTTTGCATCAAGAGTTCCGTCATTAAACAAGTTCTAAAAAATTGCCTATATTTTATAAAGTGTAAGTATTTTAATTTTTAGGGAACAGATAAATGAAAACTTCACTGAAAATGATGTGTGTTGCATCTTATTATAACTGACTGAATTCCGTCTGTCAGAACGGAAACGATTTACAGAATTGGAATAATGCTCTGACACAGTTGTCAGCCAGGATATTTGTGGCTGTTTGTAATATTTTGCCCGCTCGTGATATTCGGTATGGCATCGCTCGTATTTGGGCATATAACGTGCCAGCAGCGGTTCCTGCATGCCGAAATTGTGAATAATACACCGCCCATAAGGCAGAAATCCTCAAAAAAGGTATGCAAAGCCCGGTTGCTTTCCGCTGCCAGCAGGCTAAACATTTTGAAAAATTTGGTTTCTTTGGCAGAACTACCGCCATACATGAATTTGTCTTCTTTCGGAGCGGTAGATTCCGACGTGGAAAGTGATGACAGCTGAACGGCAGGTGTTTGCTGAAGTGTCGGCGGCGAAAATCAAGGGCAAACTGATCGGACATTTTGTATCCTCTCTAAATATATAATAAGTGTGAGGATTGCTTAAGTATTGGTATTAGTCCTGTTGTTTTACTTTTTATCTTGGCTAAGATTTGAAGTTTCATTTATAGTTTGTACTGACTTTGAGTTTTCATAAATAAAGAACAAAAAGTCTGACTGCTTGCCATTAACCGGAATGGTTATTTTTTCAGTACCGCAGCGAATCATGCCTTGGTGTTCATAAAATCCGTAATTACAAGTAGTATCAGTAAATACATAAAAATCTTCAATTCTCACGCTATCCATATAATTCTGAAAGCGATAATAGAGTTCCTTGCCAATTCCTAACCCCCTATAGTTAGGATGAATAGCAAAAAAAGATAGTTCTCCTCCATATTGGCGGGATTGTGCTGATAATAATCTTCCGTAAATTTTGTCAAGCTCCTCGAAAAAATGAGCTGCTCTGCGTCCCTCTGACGTCATGGAAAGTATTAACATATCTTTTTTGGCCTGCAAATGAGGGATTAAGGGTTTGGAAGTACAATGAAGATTATTGCCCATAATAATGCCAACAGCTTTTCCTTTACATACGGCTACCTGTGTAAAAGTCTGTTCTGCCAAGCAAATCCGTAGATATGCATTGGATAAGCGGATAGCTGTAGATTGACTGTAATTTTTTTCGTGTTCCCATGTGATATTAATAATTTCTGACAATGCACCGAAATCTTGTTTTTTATACGGTCTGTATATAATTTGTTCCATAAAATTCCTCCTAAAAAACAAAAAAAGCCAAACAAAATAGAAAATTTCACTAATTGCCTTACCGATGAAACCGTACGCGATAACATCATCAACAATTAGTTTTTCAAACTATTTTGTTTGACTCTTTGTAGGTACGCCTACATTATAAACTGAAAAGGAATTATCATAATTAGACCTAAATGTCAAATCAAAGTTGTACAATACCAATGGGTTTATGCTTGCCTTATTCGGCTTTTGTTGGTGGTACCGCTATCTTGTTATAGTGGTTTTAATCCCGGCAACAAGCCATTGGATCGTATTTTCATCAATAACTCCGGGAGCAAAAACATAATCTGCTCCGACCTCGGCAACTTCATAAATAACTGCCTCGCGCGGGGTTCAGACCGATGATCATTGCCCCCGAACCGCAAGCCGGTTCGGCAACAGGTTTGAAACGAATGCCCCAAACGCCGGCAGAGAGATATTTTGAGGGTTAAAAGAAAAGCCTCGTTGCTTTTGGGCAACGGGGCTAAAGCTTAACAAAAAGCAAAAGCCTTGTCTGCAAAAATGCAGCAAGGCTTTTACTTTGACAGAATTTAATAATTCTGATTGAACGGATGCGTGGGATCTCCCGGATCGTAATCCTGCGGTTCTCCCTTAATACCCAGTTTTCTGGTAATCCAGAGAACCGGATCAGCGACAACTGCTCCTATCAGACCGACGCCAATGGACCATCCGCGTTCCAAACCAGACATGTCTCTTTCGGTCAGCCCTTCTTTCAATAATTCGCAGAAGTAGCCTCCTTCATCGTCATCATATTTTCCCATAATATTAAGTTTTAGGGGTTAGACAATTGAATTATAATAGAGATAATTGTTTACAGATGCATAAAATTTTATCTATAAAATATACATTTGTCCGCATAAGTCAACAGAAAACGCCGAAAGCAAGACGCGACACAGCCGCCCTGCCCTGTGCGGGGCGGCCGTCCGAAACCGTTTATTTCAGATTGTTTTTAAAGAACGTTTCAATTTTATCAAACGGGATAATATCCGTCCGGTCGTACAAATCCGTATGATTTGCATTTGGAATAATCATCAGTTCCTTATTGTCGCCTTTCAGCTTTTTATACGCGTCTTCGCTGAAGTAGCGGCTGTGCGCCTTTTCGCCGTGAATCATCAAAACAGCGCTTCTGATTTCATCGCTGCGCGTTAATATCGGCATGTTGATAAAGGACAGCGCATAGGTCATGTTCCAGCCGGTATTGGAGTTTTTGGAACGCTTGTGATAACCGCGCGGCGTTTTGTAATAATCATAATAGTCCTTAACAAACTGCGGTTCGTCTCCGGTCAGTTTGTCCGGCAGGCCGGCTTCCGCCGCATAAGTTCCGTTTTTGAAATCTTCGGTGCGCTGCGCATTGAGTTTCCGTTTCAATTCATAACGCTCGTTTTCGCCCATCGCGTCAAAGTAACCGTTGGCATTCACTCTGCTCATGTCATACATGGTTGATGTAACCGTCGCCTTGATTCTGGTATCCATCGCCGCGGCATTCAGGGCAAAGCCGCCAAATCCGCAAATGCCGATAATGCCGATTTTGTCGGCATCGACATCCGGCCGATTGCTCAGGTAGTCGACCGCGGCACTGAAATCTTCGGTATTTATGTCCGGAGAAGCCACCAGACGCGGTTCTCCGCCGCTCTCGCCCGTATATGAAGCGTCAAAGGCCAGCGTGATAAAACCGCGTTCGGCCATCGTCTGGGCATACAGCCCCGAGGACTGTTCCTTTACGGCGCCAAAAGGACCGGAAACAGCTATCGCCGGAAGTTTCTCCGCCTTTTTGCCTTTCGGCAAATATAAATCTCCAACTAAAGTTATACCATAACGGTTTTTAAAACTCACTTTCTGAACGTCAACTTTTTCGCTTTTGGCAAAAACCTTATCCCAATTTTGTTCTGTATTTTGTTCTGTCATCTCTGCTCCTTCGGCTGCCGAGGTTAAAACAAGAAGTCCGCACAAGGCCGACAAAACCGGCCTCATAAAACTCGCTGCAAAAAATTTCATCTTTTTCGTCTCCTGTCAGATTAAGATATAGTATTTGTTTTCGTCAACTGACAGAGCCAGCATAATTTTTAGAGTATACTCCAGGTCAAATCATTTCGTCAGTTATAAACATTTTTGTTTGCCGGATGAAAAAAGGCCATTTGTTTTCTTAACGATAATTTAAATGATTAAGCGGTATTTTTTATAAAAAAGCGGAGTAGTGTGTAATGTTTGACAATATTATGTTTGATGAAGAAATTTTGTTTACCTACATCGGCTATGCGGCCGGTCTGGCAACGATTTTGACTTTTGCCATTCAGATTTTGCGGATTATCGAAACCAAAAACGTTACCAACCTGTCCAGCTACATGTACATCATCTACAGTCTGGGGCTGGTCTGCTGGTTTGCCTACGGCGTTTACATCGATTCCTATATTCTTCTCTTTTCAAACCTGATTACGTTTTTCTGTACATTTATCATTCTTATCCTCATCATATATTATGACGCGGAGGACAAGATTGAAAGAGAGCGCCGGGACGACATCACAACGGTTTACAACCGCAAATATTTTGAGCAGGCCGTTCCCGAAAAAATTGCGCAGGCGCTGGTCGCCAAACAGAATTTTGCCCTTGTCATGCTGAAGGTCGACAATTTGGCCGAGTTTCGTCAGAAATACGGCGACAAGACGGCGGACAAAGCGCTCAAACAGGTCGGCGGCGCCTTGGAAAAAGACTTGCGCGGAACCGACATGGTTGCCCGGTACGACAATGAAAAGTTTGTCATCTTTCTTGCCAATTCCGATGAAAAAGGCACCAAAACCGTTGCCGGACGTTTGAGCGAAAACATTAAAAAACTTTCGGTAAAAATCAACCGGAAACAAAATCTTGACCTTACGGTCAGCATGGGCGCCTGTTCTTCCAAACACGCCAAAGCGCTGACCGATTTAATCAACGGCGCAAACAAGGCTCTGGACAACATTCCGCCGCGGAGCAAAATAAAAATCCAGTTCTGCAAGAACAAATAGCGACAAGGCCCGGCAATCGGGCCTTGATTTTTGTTTATTTGTGAAAAAAGGCTTGACTTAAAAGCTTTCTCAAAGCTTATACTGTAGAAAAACAACCGCCGAGAAAAGAATGTCCGAAGCCAAAAAAACATATCTGAGCAAAATCCAGCTTAAAGCGGAACTTGACCGTTGTCTGAACTGCAAAAACCAGCCCTGTATGCATGCCTGTCCGGTCAACTGCAATCCTCAGGAGTTTATTAACCACGCCAAACAGGGCGCTTACGGCGAAGCGGTCAAGACCATTACCCGCACCAATCCGATGGGGCAAACCTGCGGCCTTATCTGTCCGGACAAATTCTGTATGCGGGCCTGCACGCGCAGCCGCATTGACTTTGCCGTCAACATTCCCAAAGTGCAGGCGACAATTCTGGAAAACTTTCGCAATGACGGCGAAGACTATTCGCAAACAAAGCCCAAAGGCAAAAACGTTGCCGTCATCGGCGCCGGTCCGGCGGGAATTGCCGCCGCCTCGCTGCTGGCAAAATCAGGATACGAAGTTAACATCTTTGAAGCGGGAAATCAGATCGGCGGCGCGTTGAACATGATCCCCGACGCCAGACTGCCGCATGACGTTATCGAAAAAGACTGGAAGTTTATCAGCAATACGCCGCTGATAAGGCTGCACCTGAACGCCCGGGTCGGCGACGTCCGTCCGCTGCTGATGCAGTATGACGGCGTTATTATCGCGACCGGAGAACCGAATACGGCGCAATTGAACATTGAGGGCGAAGAACTCTGCCTGTCGCATATGGAATATCTGCATCATCCCGAAAGATATGCCACAAGCGGCCGGGTTGCCGTCATCGGCGGCGGCAACGTTGCGGCAGACTGCGCTTTTACGGCGGCACAAAACGGCGCCGAACAGGTAGAAATGTTTGTCCGGCGAAGACTGTCGGACATGAAGATATCAAAAACAGAATATCTGGAGCTGCTTTATCATCAGATTAACATTTCGCCGCTGTGCAGTCCCGAAAAAATCGAAAAACGTGATGACGGCCTGCTTTTACAGACACACCGCAACCGTTATGACAACGGCAAAACGGACCCTCTGCCCGACTCATCGGTCAGACTGCCGGGTTTTGCTCTGATTATCAAAGCGGTCGGAAGCTATGCCGACGACAAAATCGAAGACGAGCGGATTATCTATGCGGGCGATTGCAAAACCGGCGGCTCGACGATTGTCGAAGCGATAGCCTCGGGCCGGACGGCAGCAGCAATGCTGGCCGAAAAGCTCGGCTGAGCGGTATAGTCAATAACAAAACGACCCATGGTTACGGCAAAGCTCTTGAAAAAGAAATTTATGCCGCGGGACGGAAGATGATTATGGACAGTTTGACCGCGCAGAGGCTGTAAGCTGACAAAATCTGTTTACTATTCGGCCGTTTGTGTTATTTGTATAGAAGACACCGTTTATACAAGGAACCGATTATGAAAAAAATTCTGACGACCGCGTCTTTGACGCTTCTGCTTGCTTCCTGCGCAACGCTCATCAGCGGAAGCAGGCAGGATATTTCCTTTGACTCCAATGAAAAACATACCCGGATTTTCATTGACGGCAAAGAAGTCTGCCAAACCCCCTGTATTGTGAAAATCGACCGGGAAAATTCACAGGTTATGGTACAGGCGCGCAAGGATGGTTTTGAAGACAAGACAATTTTCATCAACAAAGGCCCCAATCCGATGACGGCGCTCAACGTCGTAAGCACCGTTTTTTCAACTTTCGGCCTGACGACGGACCTTAGTTCCGGCGGTTTCTGGGAATATTCGCCAAATTCGTTTTATGTAACCATGCAGAAGGAGCCTAAGACGGCCGCCGAAAAGAAACAGCGCGCCTACGAAAACAAGATACGCCATTTTGTCCTGCAGAATTACGGACAGTTGAAAACCGAAGTTTTCAGCAGCGACGGCAATCGCGAATACATTAAGACCGTGGCCGAAATGACCGGCCTGCCGAAAAGCGACGTCATTTTCATTGTTCAGGATACGGACAGCGAAGGAGAATGCGCCGAGAAAATCATCAACGCCTATATTTCAAAATAAGAAAAATCCCGGAACCGTCCGGGATTTTTTTCTTATTGCCGGCTTACTTTACGCCGCGTCCCATTTCATACGCCTCCTGCATGGCCGGGCTCGACTTTATGTCTCCGGCCTGCCAGGCGCCGACGCCGTAAACGATGCCTTTTTCCCTTGACCCTTCAAGACAATCGTCGGCAAAAGCCCGAAAACCTTCAATTGTTCGGCGCATATTGTCCCGATTGTCATCGGCGGCCGCGACAATATAATAAAAATCCTTGCCGCAGATTTCTTCATAGCGGGGAACCGTGCGGTCAATCAGGGTTTTCAGCTGCCCGTTCATCGAATAAAAATAAACCGGCGTTGCCATGACGATAACATCAGCCGCAACCATCTTGTCCAATACGGCGGCCATATCGTCGTTTTGCACGCATTTGTGCGTCCGGTTGCAGACGCCGCAGCCCCGGCAATAGCCTATGCGCATATCGCTGACATAAATTTTTTCCACTTCGTTGCCGGCTTCCCGCGCGCCCTGAATAAACCGGTCGCAAAGCATGTCCGAGTTTCCGTGTTTGCGAAAACTTGCCGACAGAACCAACACTTTTTTAGTCATCTTTACTCCTTTGCAATTTCGTTAACGGCAGCTATGGCATTCAGCGAACGCGGATAGCCGATATAAGGCAGCAGCACGGTCACGGTGTCCAGCAGAACCTGACGGCCGTTGCCCATATTCAGGTTTCCCTGAACATGCGAACGAACCTGACTGTCAACGCCGCCAAGCGAAATCAGCGTTGCAAAAGTCAGCAGTTCGCGGGTTTTCAAATTCAAACCGCCGCGGGTATAATAATCGCCGAAACAATTGGCCGAAAGGTAATCCTGAATATGTTTCAGTTCCGCGGGCGCCGAAGCGCGCATCTCGTCTATATGAGAGCCGAAAATTTCCTTTTGGGCGGCCAGTCCTTTTTCCAGACGATTTTGCGGCGTCGTCCGCGACTGTCCTTCCAGAGGCAGTTGAATCCCCTTTTCGGCCATAACCTCGTTGGCGGCCAAAACAAAGTCGTAGGCTTTGGCCATGCCGACATAGGGAATTGTCTGATACAAGGCCTCTTTGGCCTCGACCGGACTGACCCCGTCGTCCAGCGCCGCGGCCAAAACCAACCGGTATTCATTCGGCGACTGGGCGGCAACATGCCCCGCCTGCAAAATCAAATGCCTGGTTTTTGCATCCAGACTGCCGTGCGGCCGGACATCGTTACCGACAAAATTTTCCCAGAGCGCGGCCAGCTCAGGATCGGTTGCTTTCAAATTCCGCATTTTTACTTTCTCCCTTGCAGAATGCGCATACCAGCCGGCACAGACCGAAGCGGCAATCAGCAGCGCCGCCAGCAAAACGCGTTTCATCATTTATACTCCGCAGCGGTTACCGGTTCAAGCCAGGTCGTTTCGTTGTTCGGCAAATTGGTTTCCACCGAAATATGCGTAAACCAGGAATCGGGCGCGGCGCCGTGCCAATGTTCAACGTTCAGCGGAATACGCACAACATCGCCCTTATGCAGAATCCGGACCGGTTTTCCGCGTTCCTGATACCGTCCCTCGCCGTCCAAGACCAGCAGAATCTGTCCGCCGCTGTGCTTATGCCAGTTGGTGCGGGCGCCGGGTTCAAACGTGACATTGGCCAGTGACGAATGCCAGGTTTCGTCATTGGCACTGAGACGCTGCAAATAGGTTTGTCCGGTAAAATATTTTCCGTAGGGATTCGGTTCTCCCTGTCCGAAGACGGTATCAAGCGGCGCTTTTTTCATTTCCTGTGCTCCTGCTAAAGTTGAAAAGGTTAAAATCAAGGCACTCAGGCCAAACATCAGTTTTCTGCTTATCATTTATTTCTCCTATTTTTCGGGCGTTAATTTGAGAACGGTTATTTCCGACGGCGCGAGAAAGCGCATTTGCGGCCCCCATTGTCCGGCACCGTTGGAAACGTAAATTTCGGCACCGCCGGGCATCGGATACAAGCCGCTCAAATATTTGTTATGCAGCTTGGCAAAAATATGGAACGGAAAAATCTGACCGCCGTGCGTGTGCCCGGAAACTTCCAGGTCGAAATCGCGCCCGGCAAAATCCGACGGCGTATGCGACACCAACAGGCGGAAAGCGCCCTTTCCGGCTTTGGCAAAAGCGCGGTTCAGGTCGGGCGTTTTGCCGTAGGCCGCGCCGGCAAAAGTATCGGGAACGCCGGCGAGATAAAGGTCTTTGCCGACGGCCGCGCCGTCGTTTTCCAAAAACATAAAGCCCAGATTAGCCAATTCGCGGACGGTTTCGTCATAACCGGCGTAAAACTCATGGTTTCCGGTCACGAAATATATCCCTTTCGACGCTTTTAAACCTTTCAGCAGCGCCGTAATTTTCGAAACTCTGCGGACATCATCGTCAATGATATCGCCGGCCAGAAGAACGACGTCGGGATTCTGTGCGTTGGCAAGGCTGACAATCCGTTCTATTTTCTGCGGACTAATCACGCGATGAATATGCAGATCGCTCAAAACAACAACCGTATATTCGCGAGTCAGCTTTTCGGAAGAAATATGAACATTCTTTACCACGGGTACTTTGACACCGGCATACAGCGCCCCTGCCGCAAACAGCAGGGACAAGGCCAAAATTCCCCAATTCAGCCATCGGCAGCAGAAGGAAAATTTCGTCAGCAGCGGCGTAAAGCTTAACAGCCAAAACAAAGCGTCGGCAATCAGCGTTACCGTAAAGAGGATTATACAACCAATAAAAATAAAATACAAACCGTAACGGTAAAACGGATAAAAAGAACCGAAAACGTTTTCCAGACGGTAAGAGACCAGCAGCGGGACACAGCCGGCAACCAAAAACGGCACAAACAGCAGCAGGCGCGGCAAAAGGCCGATGTTCAGGCACAGGGTATAGCGGAAATAAAGGCAGGTTGTGACCAGACAGCCCAAAAAAGACGTCGTTACAGCGCAGGTAACCATTAAAACTCTCCCGAAAGGTTAAAACGAATCTGTATCGTTTTGAGCGTAACATTTAGAGGTTACTCTAAGTCAAGCGTTTTTATTTGCATTGAAAAAAATTTTTTCGGCATTAAAATATCGTCGTTTGGGAGAAACGAAATGACGGAAGACATTCTGGACAGACTGGCAAAATCAAAATTCCGCAGTTCTTTCCGGCTCAGCAAGAAATACCGCGATTACGCGGCGGAAAAAGGAGCGGAAACCATCCGCCGCCATGCCGAAGACTTTATCGCGGCACGGCTGGCACCCGCGGTTATTGCAAACGACGGGCACCAAACGCCGATGAAAAACCATCCGGTGTTTATTGCCCAGCATGCCACGGCGACCTGCTGCCGCGGCTGCTTTGAAAAATGGCACGGCATTCCGCCGGGAACAGAACTTACCCCGGAACAGCAGAAATACGCCGTTGACCTGATTCTGCGCTGGATTGAAAGACAGACAACCGTTTAAGGCATTATTATATCGGCCGTCACGCAGCCGATAACTTTCCGCAAACCGGCCAGCGAGGTTTCGACCTGATAACCGACTTTTCCGGCGCTGTAGATAATCGTTGCATAATTTTCGGCGCTGCTGTGAACGACGGTCGGAAACTGTTTTTTCATGCCTATCGGCGAACAGCCGCCGTGAACATAACCGGTTAAGGGCAGCAAATCCTTTTGTTTGAGCATTTCGACATCTTTTTCGCCGACGGCAGCCGCAGCCTTTTTCAAATTCAGTTCGGCCGCAACCGGTATCATGAAAACATAATACCGGCGCGACTTGCTTACCGTTACCAGAGTTTTAAACACACGGTCGGCATCTTCTCCCAAGGCCGCCGCGACTTCAATTCCGCTGACTGCGCCGGTGCCTTCGTAACAGTAATGGTTATAGGCTATTTTCTGCCGCTCCAGAATGCGCATGACGTTGGTTTTAACTTCGCTCATGGCTTAAAGTCCGTTGACAATGCTGATGGTCAGGTTCGGATTGACGGCATTGTCCGTTCCGAAATGGGAAAAAACGATATCCCGGGCTTCGTCAACTTTCAGAACGGATTTGAACGGCGTACCATATCCGTAGAAATTTTCAAAAGAATAATGATAATATGATGTCGGCGTATCGTTCAAAAGCAGAAAAGCCTTCGGTCCAAACGGCAGGCGGCTGACGGTTATGACACCGCCATCGGCCTCCGAGACAAGCACGACTTCAACCGCGGGGAAAAGCTCCCTGACCTGAACCGGAGACAATTCAACCTGTTCAAATTTTCCGTCGCGGTAAACCACTTCGAAAAATTTCAGTTCGTGCTCGCTGTAACCGATGAGCCGCCCGGCATAAAGAAACTCGTAAGTCGAAGAAAGGTAAAGGGTTTGAACATCGGAAACATATTCGGAATAGCTGCCCGAACCCGGAGAAACATGTTTGGTAAAGACAATGCGGTCTTCGGCCATGCCGCCGTTGTTCCAAACGCCAGCCGACGGCGAATAAACGACCTGATAATTTTCCCGGACGGCATCTTCCGTTACCGCTGCCGGAAATTCACAGGCGGAATTGCAGGCTGCCAACAGACAGACCAGACACAGAACAGCCAGATTTTTCATACCTATTCCCTTCTTTTTGTTTCAGAACGGAAAAAGTTTAGAGCCAAATTACCATTTTGACAACCCGCTTAACGCATTTTGTTGTCTTTTTCCATGCGGATAAAACGGCATTGTCCGTTCAAATCCTCGTCCGCGCCAAAATTCAAAGTGCCCCGGGTAATGAGATTAATGACTTTCGGACTGTTGTCATATTCGGTATGGGCAGCCACAGGATCGACGACGCCGAAGCCGAAAGCCGAAATTTCCGGGGCAACGTTTACCGATACATTGGTTACCCGAGGACAAATGCGTGAATCGAGGTATTTGTCTGCAAAAGTCTGCGGTATGGCATAGCTCAGGATATCGTTGGGATCGGAAAAAGCGACGATGTTTACACCCTTGAACAGCCTGCGGCCGTAACGGCTGCCGCCTTTGAAACAATAAGCGTCCGTCTGATTATGGATTTTCGGCAGCGGGTGGCCTATCTGCAAAATCGGCAGCTGATTGGCCAGCATAAAAACGGTTATCTCCTTCTGCTGCAGCTTTCTGACGGCAGCAAAGCGCCCGGCGCGGTTCCCGGCAGCGGCAACCTCGTCGGCTTCGGCGGTCAGCGTATCCATCAAAATTTTACTGCCCAGGGAATGTGTAACAAACATCAGGTTCTGCCCGGCAAGGCCGGCAATCCGTTCCTCCGGAGTCAGGGCACAAACGGCTTTCTGACCGTCGGGAACATCATTCCAGCCGGTTTTGAGCATCCAGCAGAGCGACTGCTTGCCTGATTTCAGAATCAAATCGCTGCGGTCAACTTCATAAACCAGCGGATCCGGCAACGTGTTATCCAGAAAAACTTTCATCGTATTGTTGAACGGCACCCGGAACTTTGAATAGCGCTCTTCGGTATCAAAGGCAATAATCTCCTTGTCCGGCGCCGTTATCATTGACCAGGTCAGTTCGTAAAACAACATCCGTTTGCCGCTTGCCTTGTTTTGCCAATAGGTAACACGCAAATTGCCGATTTCGGTTTCGCCGTCGGCAGGATCAAGCAAAGTGACGTTTTTGGGCAGACGACTCACAACATTGAAGCCGATATTGCCGGCAAGGTTTTCCTGAAGACGCATGGAATAGCCGGGATGATGCGTGCCGACACCGTGAATCATCAAAAGTTTTAAGACCTGCCCGCCGTCCAGCGCCGAATCGACCCCGCCGTATTCAAAGCCTTCGACTTCGCAACGGTTGAGACTGACTTTGCCGGTGTCCACAATATCTTTGACGAGACTGCGTTCCAGCGAAGCGCAGCCGGCGACCAACAGCCAGGACAAAATGATGATGATTTTTTTCACGGCCTTTTCCATAAACAAAAGATTACAAAACTTTCGGTCTATATAATCGCCGTCCGAAAAAAATAAAGCGGAGCCCAGAAATTTTTATTGAAAAGCGGCCGGAGAATATTATATCAGCCTCAGACAAGGGACACAAAATGGTTTTAAAAAAATATGACATGGGACTTATCAGCGTAACCGCCATGGGAATCGGTTCGGTCGTCGGCGCAGGTATTTTCGCCCTGCTCGGCGAGGTTATTCTGCAGGCGGGCAACCTGAGCTACTACTCCTTTATCATTGCCGGCATCGCGGCGATGTTTTCCGGTTATTCCTACGCGAAACTTTCCGGAAAATATCCGGATTCCGGCGGTCTGACCGACTATTTTAAAATTGCGTTCAAATCAAGGGCGGTTTCGGGAACATTCACGCTGATTTACTACATTACCTCGTTTGTTTCAATTTCAATGCTGGCGAAGTCTTTCGGCATTTATGCCTGCAAGTTTCTGCACGACGCGGCCATGGAACCGGTCTGCGTCAACTATTTTGCCTCGGGCATAATCATTGCGCTGGCAATTCTGAATATGATGGGGGCAGACAAAGTCGGCAACGCCGAGACCCTGATGGTCGCCTTTAAGTTTTTTGTTCTGCTGTCGCTGATTGCCGGCGCGTTTATTGAACTTGACGTCCGCTCCGACAAGGTCGACTTCATGCCTACGCCCACCGCTTTTCTGGGCAGTATCGGCATCACTTTTTTCGCTTATGCCGGTTACGGCATCATTACCAATGCCGCAGCCGACGTAAAAAATCCGAAATTTACGATTGCGGCGGCCATTTATCTGACGATCATAATCGTCGCCCTGCTCTATACCAGTCTGGCGTATATCATTCTCAAATACATTCCCGAAGCCGATCTGACCGCTAACGCCGACACGGCCATAACCATTGCGGCCGAAAAACTGTTCGGCAAGTGGGGATACGGCATTATGTTCGCCGCGGCGATTATCGCCTTCATTTCCGGCATCAGCGCAACATATTTCAGCGTTTTCCGCATTTCCTACGCTTTGGCCGAACAGAAAATCATGCCGAAAATCTACCACAAAAGATTCTGGGAACACGGCACTTACGGCAACGCTTTGTCCGTCGCTGTTCTGACGCTGGCAACCATATATTTTGATTTCAATTCGATTGTCAATCTGGCAAGCGGAGCCTATCTGGTCAGTTATCTGGCGGTCTTTGCCGCCAGCTGGGTGCTGCGCAGGGAAACGGGGGCTTCGCCGGTTCTGATTCTGCTCGGTTCGGCACTGATGGTTTTCATTTTGGTTATGTTTCTGGCCAACATTTACTGACCGAGCTGTTCCAGCCGTTCGGAAAGTTCAAGCCATTCTTCCTCATATTCGCCTAACGCAGCGGAAATCCATGCCAGTTCCTTCTGGCTGCGGATAATTTCCTCAGAAGTCAGCGGTGTCTGAAAAGCCGCCTCAATCGCCGCCCTGTCGGCATTGAGCTTTTCCATCTCCCGCTCCACGCGGCGCAAACGCGCGCTGACGCTTTTCCTTTCCTCGCGGACATTTACCTTCGGCACTTCAGGTTTCGGTTTAACTTTTTTCTCCGGTTCGGTTTTGGCAAGCAGCAGGTTTCTGTAATCGGCCAAATCGCCGTCATAGGGTCTGCAACAGCCGTCTTTTACCAGCCACAGGTTATCGGCTATCAGTTCAATCAGATGAATGTCATGGGTAATGAGAATCACCGAACCGTTATACTCGTTGAGCGCATTTATCAGCGCTTCGCGGCCGTCAATGTCCAGATGATTGGTCGGTTCATCGAGAATGAGCAGCTGCGGCGCGTTATACGTCATAGCGGCAAAGAGCAGCCGGGCCTTTTCTCCGCCGGAAAGAAGCGCAATCCGCGTCAGGGCCTTTTCCTGTCCCAAACCGAAACGGGCAAGGTGCGCGCGAACCTTCGGCTCGGGCAAATCGGGCAGCAGGCGCGCCATAAAAGCGCAGGCCGTTTCTTCCAGAGGCAGTTCTTCGGCCTGGTGCTGAGCAAAATAACCGACCCTGAGTCTGGAGGAACGAATATCGCGGCCTTCCATCAGCGGCAGGCGTCCGGCAACCAGTTTGGCCAAAGTCGACTTGCCGTTTCCGTTGGCGCCGAGCAGCGCAATGCGGTCATTGTCAACAACCTGAAAATTGAGCTTTTTCAGCACCGGACGGCCGTCATAACCGACGACGCCGTTTTCTATGGTAAGCAGCGGCGGCGGCAGCTCTTCAGTCTCGGGAAAACTGAACCGTGCGGAAGCTGCGTCTTCCATCAGCGTTACGCTTTGCATCTTTTCCAGCATTTTGAGGCGGCTCTGCGCCTGTTTGGCTTTGCTTGCCTTATAGCGGAAACGGTCAACAAAAGACTGCAGGTGGCGGCGCTTCTGCTCCTGCTTTTCCGCCTGCTTTTGCAGCTGTTCTTTCCGCAGGGAACGGGTATTTTGAAAAGTATCGTAATTGCCGGAATAAGTAACCAGTTTCAGATTGTCAAAATGAACGATATAATCGCAAAGCGCGTTGAGAATATTCCGGTCATGGCTGATGATAACCAAAGTACCGCGATATTTCTGCAAATGGTTTTCCAGCCACATTCCGGCTTCCAAATCGAGGTGATTGGTCGGTTCGTCGAGCAACAGGACTTCGGACGGCTGAAACAGGGCCGCAGCCAAAGCCAGACGCATGCGCCAACCGCCGGAGAACTCCCTTATCGGGCGTGACAAATCTTCGTTTTTGAAGCCGAGGCCGTGCAATATTCCGGCTGCCCGCGCCGGCGCCGAAGCCGCTTCAATCATGTTCAGGCGCTCGTGAATTTCGGCAAGTTCATCGCCGGACGCGGTCTCCAGCCTTTGCTGAAGTTCGGTGCGCTCACGGTCGGTCGAAAGCAGAAAATCCAATATCGGGACGTCAATATCCCGCATTTCCTGCTCAACAAAAACAACCCGGTAACTGTTAGGGAAAAAGACCGAACCGGTTTCGGTTTCCAATTCGCCTTTCAGCACGCGGAACAGCGTTGATTTTCCGCAGCCGTTGGCGCCGACCAGACCTACTTTCTGACCGTCGGAAATATGCGCGGAAGCATGTTCCAAAAGCACTTTGGAACCAATGCGCACGGTTATGTCGTTTATCTCTATCATTCTTCAGGCTTGATAACACAGAGATTGGCGCCGCGCAACACAAAATTATCTGTATCTTCGGAAAATTGCCATGGCAAAAATATCGGCAGTTTCAGAAGACTAATGACCGCCGCCGACAAGCAACGACGCCGGCAGCCGGTGCCGACGGGCGTAAAAAAGATAAAACAGCGCAGAAAAAACCACCGGTATCAATGTAAACAGGTACATGTTCCGATAACCCCAGCGGTCGGCGATAAGCCCGAGGACAATAACGCCGATGCCCATGCCCAAATCAAGACCGGTAAACAACGTGGCGTTGGCGGCACCAAGACGGTAATGCGGAACATCGCGCACGGCCATGGTCTGAATGGTCGTCTGCAACGCGCCGAAACCGATGCCGTAGATGACGGCAACCAACAGAAACTCCCGCAGGACCGAAGCTGCCGACAAAATGACAATTGCGACAAACAGCAGCATAAAGCCGGGGATTATGGCAACGTCAAAGCCAAACCGGTCAACGGCTTTGCCGACCAGCGGACGGGTAATCAGAATGACAACCGCATAAACGGAAAAAAAGACGCCGATGCTTTTTATCCCCTGCGAATAGGCATATAAAGGCAGAAAACTGATAATTGACCCGAAAGTGAAAGTCAGGCAGAACATAAGCACGGCAGTCGGAATAACCGACTTTTCGTAAATTTCAACTTTCAGACGCTTGGACAGCAGCGCATTTTTGCGATGACTGCATTTGATGAAAAAACCGATGCCAAAACTTACCAGGGCAATGGCTGCGGCAATAAGAAACACACTGCGCAGGCCGCAAAGGCCGCCGAGATAAATGCCCAGAGCCGGCGCAAAGGCCATTGACAACCCGTTGGCCAGACTAAACCAGCCCATTCCCTCGGCAAAACGCGACTTAGGTATGATTTCGGCGGCAATGGTGGCCGTCGCAGTACCGGCGAGCCCCCAGCCCAGGCCATGGCCGAGGCGAACCAGAATAATCAGCGCAATGCTGCCGACCATGCCGTAGAGATAAACCATAACGGTAAAAACGCCAAGACCGCAAAGCAGCACTTTCTTTTTGCCGATACGGTCAAGCAGAATGCCGGCCGTCGGCCGGGCAATCAGGGTTGCGGCCGTAAAAATACCCATGACAAGGCCGATAACGGCGTCAGACCCGCCGAGACTTTTGACATAAAGCGGCAGGGTCGGAAAAATCATCTGAAAGCTCAGAAAGACAAACAGATTCACAAAACTGACGGCAATAAAATTACCCGTCCATATCGGTTCGCGGCGCGACGGCATCGGTTCTCTCCCAAAGGCAGCAAATTAACAAGGAACCGCAGCGGAAAAAGCCTCCAGACAAACGGTATCGACGGCCGTCCCCATATTCTGCGGCGAATAAACCCGGTGCGAATAGATCGTAAATAAGATAGCCATTACAATAACGAATCCAAGAAGTCCGAGTTTAAAATGTTCAATCAGAATCAGCAACGTCCTAAACATTTATCCCAACACTTTCAGTTTTTATATTCCGGTCTGACATTTACAGTATAGTTGTACGGAAAATGCCGACAAGCATATAATTGATTTAGGCACAAAAAACCGCCTTTGCAATATTTGGCACGCATTTTGCATATAAACATATAAGTTTAATGTGATTTTTGCGGAGTTTTTGCGTTATGAATGCAAAGAAGTTTAAGAAAACAGCCACTTTCACACTGGTTATGCTTGTCAGCCTGCTGTTAAGCCTGCCGGCATTTTCGGCATCGCGCATAAAAGATATTGCCGATTTCGAGGGCGTCAGAGACAACCAACTGGTCGGTTATGGCATGGTTGTGGGCTTAAACGGCACCGGAGACAACATCAAATCAATCAATTTTGCCAAGGAAAGCCTGGTTTCGCTTCTGGACAGCGTCGGCATCAACTCGCGCGACGGTCAGCTGAAGTCAAAGAACATTGCCGCGGTCATGGTTACGGCCAATCTGCCGGCTTTTGCCAGACAGGGCAGCCGAATTGACGTTATGGTTTCGGCGCTCGGCGACGCCAAAAACCTGCAGGGCGGCACGCTGATTGCCACGCCGCTGGTCGGTGCCAACGGCGAAGTATATGCCGTGGCGCAGGGGCAGGTTGCCGTCGGCGGCGTTTCGGCCCGCGGCGCAACAGCTTCGGTCACCAAAGGGGTTCCGACTTCCGGACGCATTGCCAACGGCGCGATTATTGAAAATGAAATCCCTTTTTCGCTGGAGAGCCTGGACACTATCCGCATTGCCCTGCGCAACCCCGACTTTACGACGGCACGGCGGGTTTCGGACGCTATTAACGCCTTTTTGGGAGAGCAGACGGCCAAAGCGACCGACCCGGCAACCATTCAGCTGGACGTTCCGGATCAGTACAGGGACAAAATCGTCGACCTGATGACTAAAATCGAACAACTGCAGGTGCAGCCCGACCAGACGGCAAAAGTTGTCATTGACGAAAGCTCCGGCATCGTGGTTATCGGCAAAGACGTCAAAATCAATCGTCTGGCCATTGCCCAGGGCAACCTGACCATCAAGATTACGGACATGCCGATTGTATCGCAGCCGCTGCCGTTTTCCGACGGCACGACGGTTACGGGCGTCACTTCGGCGATTGACATTAACGAAAGCGTCGAAACCAAACTCAGCGTTCTGGATACCGGTGTCAACCTGCAGGAACTGGTAGACGGCCTGAACGCTCTCGGCGTCAGCCCACGCGACCTTATCAGCATTTTGCAGGCTATTAAGGCCAGCGGCGCCCTGCAGGCAGATATTGAGGTAATTTAAGATGATGAGCCCGGCATTACATACCGACTACAGCGGACTGGCCATTGAGCGCCAGAAAAGCCTGATGGCAAGCGCCCAAAAGGGCAGTACCGAAGAAATCAGACAGACGGCCGAGGACTTTGAGGCCTTTTTCCTGAGCCGCATGGTCGAAACCATGTTTGAGGGAATTTCGACCGACGGAATGTTCGGCGGCGGCAACGGCGAAAAAGTCTTCCGTTCGCTGCTGATAAACGAATACGGCAAGGCAATGGCCAAGACCGGCACCGTCGGGGTCGCCGACTATGTAATGAAGTCCATTCTGGAAATGCAGGAAGTTCAGTCTCAGGGCTTTATCGACGGAACAAAAAACAAAGAGGTGTAAGATGGAAAACCTGTCGCAGAAAGAAGAAATCAAAGCCAAAGCCGCGGATTATCTGGACATTGTCCGCAGTTTCTCCGAGCTGCTCAGAGAAGAAAACGACGCTCTGGAGAAGTTTGAGACGGACAAAGTCGCCGCATTATACGAGCAAAAAGTCAAACTGGTTACGGCCTATCGTTCCTTTGTGGCCTTTTTTATCAAAAATCAGGAAGGACTGAAACTGCTGGATCAGGAAGACAAGCTGACCCTGCGCGAAGAAGCGCTGAAGCTTGACGAACTTCAGCATGAAAACAGCAAGCTTCTGCAAACCAGAATGAAAGTCAGCCAGACGATTATGGATTCCATTGTCAATCTGGCCAAAAACCGTACCAAGGCATGCTCAACTTCGTACGGAAGCCAGGGCAAGTATTCGCCGCTGGACAACAGTAAAAACGCAATAGCGATAAACAGAACTTTATAGGAGTTTTTACCATGGCATTATTATCAGGATTGCAAACTTCCCTTACCGGAATGAAAGTGGCGCAGCAGCAGCTGGACATCATCGGCCGCAATGTCGCCAACGTGGATACGGAAGGCTATACCCGCAAGACGGCGGCGCAGAAGAACGTGGTTCTGGCCGGACAAAACGCCGGCGTCGCCCTCGGCAATATTACCCGTACCGTCAACGAAGGCCTGCTGCGGAGTTTTCTGGCGGCAAACAATGCCTATGGTACGGCCAACGGCAAAAGCCAGTATCTGAGCAAGACGGAAACCCTGCTCGGCACGCCGGAAGGCGATGATTCCATTTCGGCCAGCGTTGCAGACCTTCAGGCGGCTTTCAACACCTTTTCAACCGACGTCACTTCCGCGACCGGGCGTTATAATCTGTTAAATGCGGCGAACACGGTCACTTCACGCCTGAACTACCTTTCGGAAGAAATACAGAAACTCCGCGGCGATGCTGACATGAGCATCAAGGAAGACGTCGACCAAATCAACAACCTGCTGGACGAACTGAAAACCCTGAACGACAAAATCGTCAAATATCAGGTCTTGGGCTATGACGGCGTTGCCGATTTGGAAGACCAGCGAGATTCTGCCCTGCGCGACCTCAGCGGTCTGATTGACATCAATTATTTCAAACGCGAAAACGGCGAAATGGTCATCCAGACCAAAAACGGCGTAACGTTGCTTGACCGCGACGTTCACAAGCTGAGCCACAACTCGGTTGCCCAGGCCAGCGCGACAACTTCCTATGCCGGCGGCGGCATTTCCGGAATTTATGTTGACGGCGTCGACATTACCAACCAGATTGCCGGCGGCGAAATTCAGGGGCTCATCGAAATCCGCGACGTTACCCTGCCCTCGCTGCAATCGCAGCTGGACGAGCTTGCCGGCGTTCTGAAAACGCAGATTAACGCCATTCACAACCAAGGTACGGCTTACCCGAACACGCCGTCGTCGCTGACCGGCACCCGCAGCTTTATTGACCCTAATGCGCAGCATATCAGTATTGAAAACGGCGACGTCCGTTTCATCATCTTTGACTCGGAAGGCAATCAGGTTGCCACAACCAACCTCAACGGCGGTCTCGGCTTTACCGAAGGCACCGTTGCCGAGATGACCCAGCGCATCAACGACTGGCTGCAATCACCCGACGGCGCCAATCTGCCGCAGGCCTCCGCGGGCTTTGACGACGACGGACATCTGGTTATCGACACCGGCGACAGCGAATACAGCATTGCCATTATGGACGAGGCCAGTTCGACCGTCGGCAGCGAACAGAGCAGCGTCAGCATCAAGTTCGACGCCAACGGTGACGGCACTTACGACCGTACTGCCGAAGGTTTCTCAAGCTTCTTCGGACTGAACGACTTTTTCGTCAGCAACACCAACGAAGCCATTTATGACTCAAAAGTTGTCAGCAAAGGCATGAACCTGGGACTGAAAAACGTCGTTACCCTTAACTTCTCGGATACGTCGCACGGTCTGAACTACGGTTCCATCAACATTTATCCGAACGACAGCCTGCAGACCATTGTTGACAAAATCAACAGCGATCCGGTCTTGAACGAAAACATTCAGGCCTCGCTGGTTCCGAACGGCAATGGCTATGTTCTGCGAATTGTCAACGCGTCCGGAGAGCAGATGGAAATCAGCGAAAGCGTAGCTCCCGGCGGCCAGGGCGGCGTTATTGAAAAACTCGGTCTGGCGCCTTCGAATGCCGGCGTATCGTCGTCCATCAGCGTCCGCGAAGAGCTGCAGACGACCCCGGCCCTGATTGCCAACGGTTCGCCGCAGTATGACGTTGCCAGCAGCGAATACAAGCTCAACCAGGCATCGAACACCATTGCCAATGAAATGGTCAAGGTCTTTACGGAATCGCAGTCGTTCGGACAATCGGGCACTTTGTCGTCAATGTCAACCACCCTGTCCAACTACGCATCGACCTTCGTCGGCAACATCGCGTCGGAAACCAACGAAGCATCCAAAACGCTGGCATATCAGCAGGAGCTGACAAATTCGATTTCAACTAAAGAGGCGCAAATAAGCGGCGTTGACATGGACGAAGAACTCAGCCAGCTGATTGTCTTTCAGCAGAGCTACGCGGCCTGCGCTCAAATGTTTACGGCGTCCAAAGAAATTCTGGACATGCTGCTGAATATGGTTAACTAGGAGGTATTGCCATGGTAAGAGTTCCAACTTATTCAACTTACATTAACATGATGAACGGCGCGCTTAAAAACAAGCAGCTGGTTGATCAGTACAGTTTTCAGTCGATTACGGGCCTGAAGTCGCAGACCTATTCCGGCTACGGCATGAGCGCTTACAGCATTGTCAGTCTGGAGGCGGCGCTGACCGTAAACAACAACTATATGGAAAACAACAGCATTCTTGAGGTAGAACTGAACACTATCAATACATCGCTGGAATCCATTCAGTCGACCATCAAGGACTTTAAAAGCATGCTGACTTCTTTCAGCGGTTCGGTCAGCGATACGTCGACCCAGAAAGACCCGGACAAGACCGGCGGCGAAATCACTTTTACCAGCGACAACAAGGCCGATTATCTGGGACGTTCGATTACGATTAACGGCACCACGTACACCTTTGCGGAAGACGCCATCGGCAACAATATCGACATCAGTGCCGCAACTTCCGCGCAGGACGTGATGGACGCGCTGGAAAACAAACTGCCCGCCAATGACAAATTCACGTTTAACGGCACGACTTTTTCCTACCCGCTGTACACGGTTGACAACACGTCTTCCATCCTGAACGCGAACGGCGTCAAAACCGGCACGCCGAAATCGGAAAGCAGCGCACTGACGGGGAACCTTACGCCTGACTATACCGGCGGCGAAATCAGTTTCTCAAGCAACGACATTAACGACTATCTGGGCAAGACCCTGACCGTTAACGGCACAACATATACCTTTGCGACCAACGGCGACGGCAATAACATCGACATCAGCGGCCTGACCAGCGCCGAAGAAATCATGAACGCGCTGAAAGATAAGCTGCCGAGCAATCCCGAATTTAAGTTCGAGGGCACCAAATTTTCTTTCCCGCTGTACACCATTAACGGAAGTTCAACGGTTCTGAAAGCCAACGGCGTTACGACCGGCGAGCCGCACACGATGAGCAACGACCAATATCAGGAAATGAAACAGTTGCAGACAACCGCATTTTCGACGCTGAAAATGCTGGTTGACAGCCTCAACACCTTTGTTAACGGAAAATATCTGTTCGGCGGCGGAAACACGACCCAGGCGCCGATTAATTTCCCGTTCAACTCGCTGGAAGATTTTCAGAACTATTATGACGGCATTAACATTAAATTCCCGGAAAGCGCCGCGGCCAACCTGACCAACATGTCGATGGACGGCAAAAGCGTCGGCAATCTGACTATTGCGTCAACCGGCGGCAATACGGCCACCCTGACAGCCGGAAACGCCGGCGGTTTTCTGAAAGAAGGCATTACCGCCAATGACCGTACGACCGGCGACCTGACCTTTAACCGCGAAAACGGAACAATCAAGGCTACCCAGCATGGCGCGTTTTCTTCCCTGAAAGCCGGCGACACCATCGTCATCGGCGGCGACGGCGCCGGGGCAAACGCCAAAGCCTATACCATCAAGTCCGTTTCTTCCGACGGCAAGACCATTACGGTTGACGAAGATACGCCGATTATGGAAAGCACGACGATTTCGCCCAACGACGACGTTACCTTCTCGACCTCTTTCCCGGTCGGCTCGGTCATCAATATGGAAGGCTTCGGCAGCAACACCGTGCCGCGGGTTCAGGTTACGGGCATCAGCGACGACGGCACGACACTTTATGTAACCGCCGACCCCGGATATCTGCCGGACGAAGGAAACCCGCAGGTTATTGACGCTTCGGGAAAATGGAGCATGGAAACCCAGTCTTATTATCAGGGCGGCACCCTGTCTTCCAGCAAGATGATTTCCGACAACCAGAGCCTGACTTTTGATATCAACGGGCAGGACGCGGTATTTGAACAGATGTTCCGCGCCCTCGGTCAAATTGCCCAAGGCAATCTGGTCGACACGCGCAATCCGGCTGACGGCACGGACAGTCTGATTAACTCCGATCAGGCCATGGACCGGGTAATGGACTCGCTGGATTTGATTCAGAACGCCCTGTTCAACTCTTCGGCCGATACGTCCACTTCCAACCCGGATTTATATTCAATTCTGGCCAAAACCAATTCAAACACGGTACTGTTAAACAACGTGACGGAAAACCAGACGCTGGTAAAAAACAATCTGGAAAACAACATTTCGTCACTGAAAAACGTCGACAAGACGGAGGCTGCGACCAAACTGCTGCTGGCGGTAGAAAACCTGCAGGCTTCCTATTCGGTCATGCAGACGACCATGAGCTTGTCGATTTTGGATTACCTCAAATAGAATGCGGAGGTAATCGGGGCAGAGAAAAGGCCTTTCCAGAAAGGAAAGGCCTTTTCCTTTAAGCGGGTGCCGATTACCTCTCGCGTCGGATGGCCCTGATATTGCGGATATAGGCAATATCGGTTTCGAATTTTTCCAAATCAACCGGAAGCTTGCGGCGCCAGTTCGGATGTTTGTCCCGGTCAACGCCCGGAAGGTTCTGCATTTTTTCAACATGAAAAATGTCTTCCGGCTGCGCCAGAAAAACTTTGGAAACCGAACGGGCGGCAAAACGATGAACCGCCTCTTCAATTCCTTCGGGATAGGCTTCGCCGTAGATATAATCGCCTTTGCGAAGGTTGTCTTCCGGCCAGACGCCGTTAATGTCCAAAACATGAAGGAGTTTCCAGCGATCGACTTCGCGTTTCTGGTAGGCATGGGACTGTGTCTCATCATTGTCAATAATGTTCAAGCTGCGCATGAGGGCAATGTCATATCCGAACCACCACATCCGCAACGGCGCCATGTCGTGGGTGCCGATTGAGGTAAACGCATATTCGGGATACTGCTGCGGACTGCGAAAATCGCCCCAGCCGGCGTCAAAACGCTCAGCCCAGAGGACGCCCAGAGAATAGACATTGCGGGCGCGCAGCGTGTCAATGAAACCTTCGGGCACGTTGCCGATGCTTTCGCCGACAATCATGCACTGGTTCAAATGGCTCTCCAGCGCGACGATATTGAGCATATCGCGAAAATTGAAATAAAGGTAAGTTCCGGCAGTGCCGCTGTCGGGAATTATATACAAACGCATCAATCCCATAACATGGTCAATGCGCAACGCGCCGGCCGAACGCATATTGGCACGCAGGATTTTGATAAAAGGCTGATAGCATTTTTCCTTGAGGACAAAAGGGTTAAAGGTGCCAAGACACCATTTTTGCCCAGCAGGAAAAAAAGCGTCCGGCGGCGCGCCTGCGCCGACACCGGGAATAAACAGTTCCGGATCGCTCCAAACTTCGGTGCTTTCAGAATTGACGCCGACCGGCAAGTCACGGTAAAAGCCGAGACGCATGCCGCATTCCACTGCGGTCTGATGCGCCAGATCAAACTGCCGCTCCGCTTCAAACTGCATATACTTAAAGAACTCTATGCGTTCTTTGTGCGAAGTTATGTATTTTTGAATCGCCTCGGTGTTGAAATTCTGAAACTCTTTTTCCCATGCCCGCCAGCCGCCGCACCATCCCGACGCGCATTTTTCGTCATACAGGCATTGGAAAACGGCCATCTTGTCCAAGTCGACGCCCTTGCTTTCGCAGAAACGCTGATAATCCGTCTGTCGCTTCTGATCCTTGCCGAACTTGAACCGTTTGTAAAATTCGCCCAGCAATTTTACCTTAAGGCGATAAACCTCGGTATACTTAATCAGTTCGCTGCCGCGGAGTTCCTTAATCAGCTCCAGATTATCCTCCCGGTCGGACGGCGTAAACTCCGGCACATTTTCAATGTCGATATATATCGGGTTCATAAACAGGCGGCTCAGCGAACTGTAAGGGCTGGCGTCTTCCGGATAGGTATGATTCAGCACGTTGAGCGGATTGAGACCGATGACATTGGCGCCGCTGCGGGCGGCGATCTTGACCAGTTCGGACAGATCCGTAAAATCGCCGACACCCCAATTGCGTTCGCTTTTCAGCGAATAGAGCTGTATATTGAAACCCCAGACCTTGCCGCCGGACAATGCGGCATTTTCAAAACAGCGGCGGGGCGCCACGGCCAAAGTCGAAAAGAAAAGGTCTTCATCCATCTTAAAGGTCAGGCTGTAATAGCCGAAACTCAGCGCCGTATTGATGCGCACCTCTATCCGTGCCAATTCCGTACCGTCCAGAACATAGCGCTCGCCGGTATCACTGACGCGAAAAGACAGCTGACCGAAAATGCCGGGGCCGGAATTCTCAGGCGCGGCGATAATATCAAAGGCGGCGCCGAGACGCGAAACGGGAACAACCGCGCTGAAACTGACGTCACCTTCTTCCACGACATAAATCGTATCCAGCGTTTGCATCCAGCGACGGCGTTCTATTTCGGCCAGCGACACATTGACATCATCTGCCGTCCAGGCTTTAAATCCCAGACTGTCGGCAATAAAGCGGATAACGTCTTCGCTGACTTCATAATCTTTTTTAATCAGTCCGGCGTCGGAAAAGCGCACCGAAAGTCCTAACTTTTCCGCCAGAAGCCTGAGATTTTCCTCCATCTGATTTCCCCTTGTTTTCTATCGTTTAATTTCAAAAACCAGCACGCTCCAGCCGGGAACCCTGATTGTTTTGTTTGAGGCCGGCACACCGGTAAATTTGGAAGAACTGTCCAAAAGCAGATTCCAGGTCATCGTGTTGTCAATATCGGGAAGCTTCCAGCTCAATTCGTTGAAGTCAGCATTAAAAATGCACATGACGTAGCGGCTGCCGCCGTAAACGCAATAAGACAAAGACTTACGGTTTGCGTCATGCCAATCCGCTTCGGCAAACTCGCAGCCTTTTTCCGTATACCAGGTAATATCCTTGACGCCGCTGCGGCTGACCGGACGCCCGGTAAAGAAATGACGGCGTTCGAAAATTCTGAGCTTCTTGCGCAACTGCACCAGTTTTTTGACAAAGCGGGCAAAACTCCGGTTCTCGTCGGTAATCGCCTCCCAGGCAATCCAGGTCAGCACGTTGTCCTGGCAATAAGGATTGTTGTTGCCGAACTGGGTATGCGCAAACTCATCGCCGGCCAGCATCATCGGCGTCCCAAAAGACAGCAGCAGCGTCGCCATCAACGCCCGGCCGCGGGCGTAGCGGTTGGAAGTGACGGTTTTGTTGTCGCTCTCGCCTTCGGCGCCGGAATTCCAGCTCCAGTTGCTGTCGCTGCCGTCACGGTTTTCTTCGCCGTTGGAATTGTTGTGTTTGCCGTTATAACTTACCAAATCGCGCAGTGTAAAACCGTCATGCGCCGTGATAAAGTTGACGCTTGCCCAAATATCGCGATTGTTATAATTAAAGACATCGGACGATCCGGCTATGCGGCTGGCAAGTTCGGGCGTCTGACCCAAATCGCCTTTCCAGAAACGGCGCACGACATCGCGGAACTTATCATTCCATTCGGCCCAACCCGGCGGAAACCCGCCGACCTGATAGCCGCCGTAACCGACATCCCAGGGTTCGGCAATCAGCTTGCTCTGCTTCATCAGCGGATCCTGCAGCGTGGAATATAAAAAACCGCTCTGCTGGCTAAAGGCCAGATTATGACGGCTGACCGTCGTTGCCAGGTCAAAACGGAAACCGTCCACATGCATTTCCCTAACCCAATAACGCAGCGAATCCATAACCAACGTTAAGACATTCGGATGCTGAACGTTAAACGTCGCACCGCAACCGGTCGTATCAAAATAATAACGCCGGTTTTCGGGATTGAGAATATAGTAGGATTCATTGTCGATGCCGCGATAACATAAAGTCGGACCGAGCTGGTTGCCCTCCCCGGTATGGTTGAACACGACGTCGAGAATAACCTCGATATTGTTTCTGTGGAGGGTTTTGACCATATCCTTAAATTCGCGGATATCGTCACGGCTCAGGTAAGACTGCTCGGGAGCAAAGAAGGTAAAGCTTTCATATCCCCAGTAATTGTCAACAATATAACCCTTTTTGTGCCGGTTGCCGAAAAAGGCGTGAATCGGCAGCAGTTCGACCGCGGTAATGCCCAGCCACTTAAGATAGTTGACAACCGACCGGTGCGACATGCCGGCAAAAGTGCCGCGTTTGGCATCGGGAACTTTCGGATGCAGGCGGGTAAATCCGCGGGTATGGGTTTCGTAAATCACGGTATCTTCAAAAGGACGGCGCAACGGTTCGTCGCCTTCCCAGTCGTAGGCGTCGTCAACAACCACGGACTTCGGCACATAGGGCGCGCTGTCCAGTTCGGAGAAAGACAAATCCTTGTCCGGGCTGTCCCAGTCATAGCCGAAAATGGCCTTATGCCAGATGAGCTTGCCGACCAGCTGCCGGCCATAGGGATCAATCAACAGCTTGTTCGGATTAAAACGCTTGCCCTCTTCCGGCCTGTAAGGGCCATAAACGCGGTAGCCGTAGACCTGCCCCGGCTCCAGTCCCGGCACATAGATATGCCAGATGCTGTTGTCATTTTCGGTTATGGCGTAACGCTGCACCTCCTGCGCGCCGGTTTTGTCAAACAGGCAAAGCTCAACCTTTTCGGCATGAGCGGAAAACAAGGCAAAGTTAACACCCTTGCCATCGTAAACCGAACCGAGCGGATAGGGTTTTCCGATTGTGGGTTTGCTGCCTGCCATTGTTTTTCTCCCTTATGTTAAAAATCAGCGTATCGGCTTAATTACGATGGTTGACAGAGGCGGAAGCGTTATCTGGACGGAATAAGGTTTCATATTCCACTCCTGTTCCTGCGCTTCCATAAAGCCTTCGTTCTTAACGCCGCTTCCCCAGTAGTTTACATCGTCGCTGTTAAAAATTTCCTGATATTTGCATTTTTCCAGAACACCGACGCGGTAATCCCTGCGAACCACCGGCGTAAAGTTGCATATGACAATCAGATAATCGCCGGGCTGCGTGCCTTTGCGAACATAAGAGATGACGCTGTCATCAGCGTTGGAATGTTCAATCCACTCAAAACCGCGGTAGTCGAAATCGACCTCATAAAGCGCCGGATTTCCCTTATACATCAGATTAAGGTCGCGGACACAGTTCTGCATGCCCTTATACATCGGATATTGCAGCAGATGCCAGCGCAGGCTTTCTTCGGCGTTCCATTCCCAATCCTGCCCAAACTCGTTGCCCATAAACAGCAGTTTCTTGCCCGGATGGGTAAACATGAAGCCGTAATAGGCTCTCAGGTTTGCAAATTTCTGCCACTCGTCGCCCGGCATTTTGGCCAGCATGGAGCCTTTGCCGTGTACCACCTCATCGTGTGAAATCGGCAGAATGAAGTTTTCGTTAAACGCATAAAGCAGACCGAAAGTCAGCATGCCGTGATGATATTTGCGGTGCACCGGATCCTTGCTGATATAGCGCAGCGTGTCGTTCATCCAGCCCATGTTCCATTTGTAACCGAACCCCAGGCCGCCCATGGAAGTCGGACGCGAAACCATCGGCCAGGCCGTCGACTCTTCGGCGCAGGTAAAGGCGCCTTTGTTGTGGCCGTAAACAAGCTCGTTCATCTTGCGCAGAAAAGATATGGCCTCAAGGTTTTCGTTGCCGCCGTAGATATTGGGAATCCACTCGCCGTTTTTGCGCGAATAGTCCAGATACAACATAGAAGCGACCGCGTCAACGCGCAGACCGTCAATGTGATATTCCTTCAACCAGTAGAGCGCGCTGGCGCAGAGAAAATTGCAGACCTCGGTACGACCGTAGTTATAAATTTTGGTTCCCCAGTCGGTATGTTCGCCCTTGCGCGGATCGGCATGCTCGTACAAATGCGTGCCATCAAACTCGACAAGGCCGTGACCGTCCTTGGGAAAATGCGCCGGCACCCAGTCCATGATAACGCCGATGCCGGCCTGATGAAATTTGTCAATCATATAGCGGAAATCGTCCGGATTGCCGAAACGCGAAGTCGGCGCGAACATGCCGGTAACCTGATACCCCCAGGAAGCGTCCAGCGGATGTTCGGACAGCGGCAGAAACTCGACATGCGTAAAGCCCATGTTGCCGACATAGGGGACAAGATAGTCGGCAAACTCGCGGTAAGTCAAATATTCTTCGCCATGTTCGCCCTTGCGGCGCCAAGAACCGAGATGAACCTCGTAAACGGACATCGGACGGTCGAAACTGTTGGCCTGCTCGCGGTAGTTCATCCAGTTTTCGTCTTCCCAATGATAATTTTCGATGTTGTAAACGACAGATGCCGTATTCGGCCTTTTTTCGGAATAAAAAGCAACCGGATCCGACTTAACCAGTATGTAGTCCTGCTGGGTTTTGATTTCGTATTTGTAAAGTTCGCCCTGCCCGATGCCGGGAATGAAAATATCCCAGACGCCGCAGGTCGGATGTTTGCGCATGACGTTGACACGTCCGTCCCAATTGTTGAAGCCGCCGACGACGGAAACACGCTTGGCATTCGGCGCCCAGACGGCAAAACTTACGCCGGCCACGCCGTCCATCGTCATCGGATGCGCACCGAGTTTTTTATACATGTCAAGATGGGTGCCTTCGGCAAAGAGATAGGCGTCGATGTCGCCGATATTCGACTGAAAACGATAGGCATCTTCGGCCATATAGGTATTGCCCAAGTCGTTTTCGATTTTGAAACGATAGGCGAAATTTTCCCCGACGCCGAGGTTAATCTGATAGAAGCCGCGATCATCAAGTTTGGTCATCATCCCCAGCGACGTGCCGTCGTTTTTCAGGACCTCGATTGAACGCGTATTGGGTTGATATGCGCGGATAAAGACCTCTTTGCTGCCCTTATCGCGATGAATTCCGAGTACGGCAAAAACATTGCCGTGGTCGCCGTTGATTACAGCCTGCATTTCTTCTTTAGATAACAGATATTCCATATAGCCCCCTATAGCCTTAGACATAATTAATTTTGATAATAGTTCAGCCCTTTAAAACCTAGATATAAATTCTTATAATATTAAATGCAAGCAAATTGAGAGGCTGTTATCTTTTATTTTGCAGAATCAATATTATCACTCGATTTGTTATTGACGTATAAAATTTTGAATGTATATTAGAACGTGTTGAGCAAACATTTTTTATTTTTATTTGGAGTTAGTTATGGTTAAAAATAATGAAAATGCAATCAAAGAAGCTGCCTACTATCTGTGGGAAAATGCCGGCCGCCCGATGGGTCAGGACGAGTATTTCTGGTCTTTGGCCGTAGCTCAGTTTTCTAACAACTGCAAGTCTTCTTCCTGCAAGTCTGCCACTTCCGGCAGCGCCAAGAAGAGCACTGCTTCCGCCAAGAAAACCAGCAGCAAAAGTTCTTCCTGCAAGAGCGCTTCTTCGACCAAAAAATCCGCAAAATAATTGCGTTTTTTTGAAGTTGAAAAAATGAAAAAACCTCTCTGGACAGAGAGGTTTTTTTGTGGGCGGAATCCGCTTGTCAGACACCTTGTTTCCGCGCGGCAACGACATATCCCCAAACTTCGGAATCACCCTCGTTGCGCAGTTTTTCCCGGCTGATTTTTTCCAGCTCGAAACCGGTTTGCAAAAGCAGTTTTTCAATATATTCGCGGCGGTGCAGAAAACGTCCGGAAATGTGCAGAAACCAGTCGGAATCGTTTAAGGAATTTTCCGAAACGGTAAAGATAACGCGGCCGTTTTTTTTCAGTGCCCCGAACAAAGCGGAAAACAGGTTTTCAAGGTCGCCGATATAGGTAAAAACATCGGCGGAAACCACCAGTCCGTAACGCGCTTTCACATTGTTCAGCCAGTCTGTAATCTCCCGGCAAATCAACTTGTTATAAACTTTTTTGGCCGCGGCCTCCCGCAACATTCCGGCCGACAGATCAACGCCTTCCAGACCACGAAAAGAAGCATATTTTTTCAGGAAAACCCCGCAAAGCCCGGTACCGCATCCGGCATCGAGAATCCTCATTTTCGGATGTTTTTTTTCGCCGTAAATATCCCTGAGGAATCCGAGAATCAAATCCGGCGCACGATATTCCAGACTATGCAGAACCTGCTCAAAATCGGGGGCGAAAACATCAAAAATATCGCGCACGTAGCCGGGCGGCGCGACCGGTGCGGAACGCCCGTCGGACAAGGCTTTGCCCATATGCCGCACAACCGGATTTTCAGGGTATTTCTCCAGCCACTTTCGGGCATAACCGCCGCAGAGGGAATCCGCCTTTTCCAACGAAGCTTCATAAAGAAGGTAGCCGAAATTTATGTGGTGCGCTTCGTCGCCGCCGCTTTTTTCCACAGCCTGCCAGCCGTTTTCGAGCGCTTCTTTCCAGAGCGATTTTTTCTGGTAAGCCTGCGAAAGATAATTGTATATCCAGGGATCGGAAGAATCGATTTCCGCCGCTTTGGCAAAAGCGTCCAATGCCGCGTCAAAAACACCGTTTTCCAGCGCCGCATTTCCCAACAGCGTCCAGGCTTGCACCGATCCGGAATCCAGAGCGGCGGCGCTTTCAGCATGTTTTGCGGCGGCGGCATAATCCCGCAGTTCAAAATATGTATTGGCCAGGTTGATTTCGGCGACGTAATAGCCGGGACGCAGTTCGGCGGCCTGCCGATAATATTGCAGCGCGGCGGCATAGTCTTTTTTGCGATAAAGAACATTGCCGAGATTTATCAGCGCCGGCAGACTTTCGGCATCAAGTTTCAGAGCCTGACGCGAATATTTTTCCGCCGCTTTCAGATCATCGGTTTCATAACAGGCGATAGCCAGATTGGTCAGCGCCGGCAATGATTTTTTGTTGACCTTATGCGCCTTGAGATAATATCCGGCAGCGGCCTTTTTGTCGCCCAGCGCGTCAAAGCAGTTGCCGCTGCTGACGAGATAATCGTCGCGCCTGGGAAAATTCTGCGACAGTTCAAGCCATGCGGAAAGCGCCTGCGCGTATTCTCCGTTTTGGTAATGGCTTCTGGCTGTTTCTTCAAGACCGGACAATTGCGAATCCTTTATAATGCTTTTTCGGTTATTGATATAATCAGCATTTTTTAGTAAAAAAACTATTGACGTTGCGAGATAAATAATATATTTATTTGGGCAATGACGGGGGTATGGCGGAACTGGTAGACGCGCTAGACTCAAAATCTTGTTCCCTCTGGGAGTGTCAGTTCAAGTCTGACTACCCCTACCAAATTGAAAAAAACCTTGATTTATTATCAAGGTTTTTTCTTTTTTTGATTTTTCATTTTAATTTCCGGCACAAAAATTAAATTTGTTCCTCTTGCTCCGCATTAACGGCGGTTTTGGACATGGCGACAATAAATTCATAGAGGTGTTTTACGGCTTTGCGATTGGGAAGCTTATAATAGGCTTTAACCAGCTCAATCGTTTCCTGACGCAACATCGGGTCGCTTGGCTCTGCTTCGGCCTCTTCCTTCAAAGGCGGACAGCCGCCGGAAAGCTGAAACATACGCGGCGACTGTCCGGCCGTCGCTTCGTCCATATCCTCAAAAAAGAAGCTTATCGGCACACCCAGAACTTTGCCCATATCCCACAGACGGCTGGCACCGACGCGGTTCATGCCCTTTTCATATTTTTGAACCTGCTGAAAAGTAAGCCCCAATAAGGAGGCCAGTTTTTCCTGACTGTATCCCAAAAGCTGGCGGCGCAGCCTAATCCGGTTGCCGACATGCGTGTCTATCGGGTTAGGCTCTCCGTCCGGGGTACGGCCGCGGCTTGAAATTTTTATTTTTCTGATTTTGGAAACCTCTGCCTGCAATCGTTCGGTTTTGTTCTGCTTCATGTAAAAACTCCTGTATTTATAAAAACAATCTCCACCTTTTTAGAAGGTGGAGGAGTTTTCAGTACACAAAGTCAGTGCAGTCATTATTCGTCATGCATGCACGCTTATTTTTGACACTCCTCCGTTTAAAACATTGGATGTGTCAAATTTTTTGCCACCTAACAATTTGACGGTGTTAAGACTTTAGGCACTGAAATACCTCGTGGTCTTTATAATAATATGGTTGTTATAACGGCGGATAACCCGCACGCTGCAAGTATAAGCAGAAATTTGCCGATAATCAATTAAAAAAAAAATCCGCTTTTCCAAACAGAAAGCGGACAGATTGACAATTTTGCGGATTACTCAACGGTTTCGATAAACTTCGAATAGCGCCCCCGGCTCTCTTCCGACTGTTTAAGGGCAACGTCGCTCATAATCTTGTTTTCGTAAAGTTCCGTAAAATAAGGCGTCGGTTCGACCGTCAAGATTGACGAGGCCTCGTCGTAAGACAGATTCAGGCCGATGAGCGGCGCGGTAATTTCGTTATTGACGATCCGATTATAATATTCCGGCGCGATTTTAAACTTTGCCGCCGGCGGCACTTCGGCTCCGGCTTCGCGGCTGCGCACATACAGCGACGCGGTTTCAAAGCGGATAAAATTTTCAATCAAAATCGGAAAAAACTCATCTAAAACCGGATTTACTTCACTCATGACATCCTCTTGCAAAACTTATTCCGTTTTTGTTTTAGCCTGCTCCGGGCACAGAGTCAATACATCTATCGGAAAGCATTGCCGCGATTAAGATTGATTCCGCGTTCAGACTGGGAATAGACGAAAAATTCGTTGCTGTTCATTTTGCGCAAATCGTCATAAAGGTTTTCGTCATCGTTGGCGCGGCCGGTAACCTTAATGATTTCCAGGTCGGCAAGATAATTGTCATAGGCCCTCTGATAGCGCGGCTTGACGGTTTCTTCAAATTTGCGCGCCATGGCTTCGGCATCGGCGACACCCGCTTCGTGATAACGGCGGGAAACCTCTTCGGCACTTTCCTCCGCCGCTGCCGGCAGGCTGAAAGCCAGAGCGGCACAAAACATACATAAGACTATCCTTCGGCTCATTTTTCCTCCATACCGTTTACAGGTTAGTAAATAAATTTTAACAAAGGGATAATAAAATTGTTTCAGGTTAAACGTTTTGGACAACAAAATGAAAAAATCGGCAATACTGGTTCTGATTTGCGTCTGTTTTTTCACGGCAAAAGCGGCTGCCTGGAGTTATGGCGAATTTGTGTCCTGCGACGCCATCAATCCAAAGCCGAAAATTACGTTTTTGACCTCTTACGGCCAGCTGATACACGACCTCTCGACCCCGCAACGGGAAATTGAACGCATGGCCGGCGGCGCCGAAAAAGGCTTTTTCGTCGTCGGACTGGCAACGCTCAAGCCCCAGTATCAGATTTGGATCAAGGACGTTTACGTTAAAACTTTAGATCAGAATCACGCCTGTCTGCTGCCCAGCGAAATTGAGATAAAGTTCGGCTACAACGATCCGCTGATTTATGTGTCAAAAGAGATTGACCGCAACAGCTGCAAATTTTCGCAGGTTATCCGTCACGAACAGGTTCACCAGCGCATCAACATTCTGACCCTGGAATATTTTCTGCCGCTGATTGACGAGACTATTCGCAATGCCATAAGCGAAGTTCGCGCCATTAAGGTTTCCGGCACCAGCGACGCGGAAATCCGCGCCGGAATCGACCGGCTTTATAAATATTACACCGCCCGGCTGAAACCGATTATCGACGAATTTCACAAGGCCAGAGAAAACGAACAGCGCAAGCTCGACAACATCGTCAATTATACGATGGAATCGGAATTATGCCGCGAATTTGACCGCGAAAGACCCGACAAAAGACTCTGAAATCCAAAAGAAAAAACCGCGGGAAATGCAAGCGGAAAAGCGGTTCATTAACATAGACTTTAGTTCTATAAACCTTTGAGTTTCAATTATTAACAATATATTAACGCAGGTTAATCGTTCATTATAAAGGAGATGTATAATGAAAGCTAATGTTGCCAACTACATCATTCAGGAAATGTCAAGCCGCTTTCCGATGCGCAGCGAAGACGTCGTCAACGCCGACCTGATTGATGCCGTGATTGACGACTGGTCGAATAACCGTTTCAGAGCCTATGGCAAAGACTTCAAATTTCACAGCGAAAGACTCTCCCCGGAAAAATATCTGATGTAGGAACGGCAAAATCCTTATGTACAAAGCATAAGAAAATTCTTATAATGGCTGCATCTTTTCTTTAACCGCGCAAGGAGAACATAATGACCGACACATTGGAATATAAAGGCGTTAAAATCCGGTATTTGGGACACAGCGGCTTTATCATTGCCAAAGGAGAATACAGCATCGTGCTGGACCCTTTTCTGACCGGAGCGCCGATGGCCGTCATGAAACCGTCCGACATCAAGGCTTCGGACATTCTTCTTACGCATGGGCATCAGGATCATCTCGGCGACGCCGTCGAAATTTCCAAAAACAATCAGGCCAAAATTACCGCGGTTATGGAACTGGCGGAATACTGCACCGAACAGGGGGCCGAAACAATCCGGGTACCCATCGGCGGCACCTGGCAGTATCCATGGGGATCGGTGCAGTTCCGCTATGCCATGCACAGCGGTTTTCTGCCCGACGGAAGACCTTTCGGACAGGCGGCCAGCATTCTGTTGAATATCGGCGGCGTCAAAATTTATGACCTCGGCGACACCGCCTTGCAGCAGGATTTCAAGCTGGTGGGCGAAATATACAAACCCGACATCGCGTTTATTCCCATCGGCGGGCGCGCCAACATGAACATCAACGAAGCGCTGGTTGCGGCACGCTGGCTGGGCGCGGGCATTGTCGTACCGATTCATTATGACCTTTATACGGAAGGCAGCGTCGACCCGTTTGAATTTAAAAGCAAACTGGAAAGCACGACCAACATTCAGTGCATGGTCATGCGGCCTTAGGCGAATCCGTTCCGGTGCGGGCACCGGATATTTTTATGAAGCTTTTATTCTGTGTACTTATTTTTCGTTGCCTGAAGACATTTTTTACAGCCTGTACAAAAAAACGTTTTGCGTTTAGACTGTATACAGACTTCAGGAGACCGGACTGACGACACATATTATCAAAACAGTTAGAAGGAAAAGACTCATGAATAAAGAAACTATTTCGGAACGTGCGGACTCATCGGAACAGGACATTGTCCTAATCAGCAAAATTTACGAAAGTTTTGAAGCTTTGGAAGAAACGCTCGGAAAACTGAAACTGGAAGAGCCTCTTTTTATAACCCACGTGGCAAAAAAATCCTTTGCCGACACCATCTTCAGTACGGTTCAGAAAAATAACGACAGAAAAAAACTAAAACGCCTCAAAAACTGACAACTCCAAAACAAAGCCCCGCAACAGCGGGGCTTTGTTTATCAAGCGCCTTAAAATTATGCGCGCTTCCAGGTCGTGCCGGACGGAGTATCTTCCAGAACAATGCCGGCGTCTTTCAATTCGCCGCGGATTTTATCGGCAAGCGCATAATCCCTGTTCTTTTTGGCGGCCAGACGTTCGGCGATTTTGTTCTCGATATCGGTTTCGCTCAGGCCGCCCTTTTCATCGGACACGCCCTTAAACCAAACTTCCGGATCCTGATACAACAACCCCAGAACTTCCGCCGAAGCAATCAGTTCCGACTTGTATCTGACTTTGTCGGCTTCGGTTTCCGACTTATTCAGATTATTGACAATTTCATGCAGCACCGAAAGCGCCAGCGGCGTATTGACGTCATCGGCCAAAGCTTCCATCAGCCTGGCATTCGGCGACGCTTTTTCAACCTTTACCGCCGCATTTTGGCGCAGGGCGTTGTAAAACCTGTCCAATGCGGCCTTGGCCTGATTCAGCCCTTCAAAAGTGAAGTTGAACGGCTGGTGATAATGCGTGGTCAAAAACAGCAGGCGCAGCGCCTCGGCCGGATATTTGGAAATAATCTCGTCAACGTTGTAAAAATTGCCAAGCGATTTTGACATCTTAACACCGTCGACCATCAGCATGCCGGCATGCACCCAATATTTGGCAAAGCTTGATCCAGGGTGTGCACAGCAGGACTGGGCGCATTCGTTTTCGTGGTGCGGAAAAATCAAATCGGAACCGCCGCCGTGAATGTCAAAAGAATCGCCCAACAGCTTGGAACTCATGGCCGAACATTCCAGATGCCAGCCCGGACGGCCGTAGCCCCAGGGGCTGTCCCACCCCGGCTGGTCCGCCTCGGACGGCTTCCACAAAATGAAGTCGGCCGGATTTTTCTTATAATCGGCAACTTCAATGCGGGCACCGGCCAGCATTTCCTTCATCGAACGACCGGACAGGAAACCGTAGTTCGGCATGGAATCGACGCTGAACAAAACATGGCCTTCCGCCTCGTAGGCATGACCGTTTTGCAGAAGCAGCTTAACCAGCTCGATCATTTCCTGAATATATTCGGTCGCGCGCGGACGGTGGTTCGGATTTAACACGTTCAGTTTTTTCATATCGTCCAGATACCACTGAAAAGTCTGTTCGGTAATTTCGCGGATAGACTTGCCGGTTTCCTTGTGTTTGTTCAGAATTTTGTCGTCAACGTCGGTAATGTTGGAAACGTAGGTCACATGATCCTTGCCGTAAACCTGACACAGAAAACGATACAGCACGTCAAACACGACCGAAGTTTTGGCATTGCCGAGATGGGCGCGGTCATAAACGGTGGGACCGCAGACATACATACGCACGTTGTTCTCGTCAATCGGGGTAAATTCCTGTTTGCGGCGCAGCAGCGTATTGTGCAGGCTGATTTTCATTTTCTCTCTCCTAATCTCTTATTCCGTTAAGGCGCTTATACGCCTTTTCCCTGCCGATAAACGGCAGCAGGTGTTTCAGTTCCGGCCCGTCGGGAAGCCCGGTCAGCGCCATCCGCAGCGGGTGAAACAAATCGCGTCCCTTTTTGCCGGTCTGTTTTTTGACAGCTTCTATCCATAAATTCCAGGTTTCGCCGTTCCACGGTTCCGGCGGCAAAAGTCCGGCGGCCGCAACAGTCAGCTCATTGTCTTCAAGCACGGGCTCAATTTTTTCAAAACAGACGTCATGCCAGATTCTGACATCGTCGACCCGGGTCAGATTGCCGCGAACCGCATTCCAGAAAGTTTCGCCGACGGCGGTACGATCTTTGACATTTTCATAAGGCAGGCCATGAAGATAAACGGTATTGAAACGGCGAAGTTCAGCTTCGTCAAACTTCGGCTGCGAACGTCCCAAGCGTCCGAAATCCAGCGAAGCGGCCAGTTCTGCCAGCGAATAAAACGGGGTTATGCTTTCCGAGGTGCCGATTTTGGCCAGAAAAGAGCAAACGGCCAGCGCTTCGACGCCTTCTTCCCTCAACTCGCGAACGCCCAAAGATCCCAAACGTTTGGAGAGTTTTCCCTCTTTGCCGGTCAGCAGCGGCAAATGCGCGAACTGGGGAATTTTGCCGCCGAGAGCCTCAAACATCTCTATCTGAACCGCCGTATTGCTGACGTGGTCTTCGCCGCGGACAATGTGGGTTATGCCGAAATCGACGTCATCAATGACCGACGGCAGATGATACAAAAAGCTGCCGTCTTCGCGAATGACAATCGGGTCGCTTAATTTGCCGGCGTCATATCTTACTTCGCCGCGCACCATATCGTGCCAGCGGATTTCGCCGGCCGTCAGGCGGAAGCGGTAATGCGGCCGACGTCCCTGCTTACGGCGCAGGACAATTTCTTCATCGCTCAAAGCCGAAGCGTCGCGGCTGTAAATCGGCGGCAGACCTCTGGCAATAAGGCGCTTGCGCATCAGTTCCAATTCTTCCGGCGTTTCCCAGCATTCATAAATCCGTCCCTGCGCCTTCAGCTTTTCGACTATCTCGTAATAGCGTTCCAGACGCGCCGACTGGCGGGCTTCTTCCGTCCAGTTCAGACCGAGCCAGAGCAGAGACTCCCGCAGAGAATCTTCATATTCCCTTTTGGAACGTTCCCTGTCGGTGTCGTCGATGCGGAGCATAAAGCAGCCGCCGAGCTTTTTGGCCAGAAGCCAGTTAAACAGCGCAGTGCGGGTATTGCCGATGTGCATATGGCCGGTCGGGCTGGGCGCAAATCTGACCTTGATGTTGTTCATTGTAAAAAAAATCCACTACGGTTTTGCAAAACTATAGCGGATAATATAAGTTTACGACAATAAATTCAACAGATTTTTAGAGGTTTTGTCCGGTCAGCGTCATTTGATTCTGCTGTTCTGCGGAAGAAGTAATCAGCTCCAGGTCCTCAAGAAACCACTCAATCTCGTCGTCATTGCGGCGCAGCATCTCGTAAAAACGGCCGCGATACGAGAGAATCAGGCTGCTTTCGGCCAGTTTCAGGTCAATGATTTTAAGTTTGCCGCCAACCTTGTGAATGCGAAAACCGACCAGAAACTTTTCCGCCGGCTGCCCGGGCTGCTGCCGCCCGTCAAGAGAAATGTCGGCGGTAACGTCGGCGTAGTCCCTGTCCAGTTTGACGCCGGTAATCTTAAAGTTTATTTTGAAATCGAAACTGAGCGGAAAGTTCTTATACAGGCTCAGGGAATAGCGCTTGAAAAGAGGAATGTACCGTTCGCGCTGTTCCGGCGTCATCTGCCGCCAGTATTTGCCGACGACGAATTTGCCGACATAGTCCAAATCGACGTCGTTCAAAAACATTTCGTCAAGTTTGGCGTATTTGGTTTTGACGTCCGGTTCCGAAAAAGTATCGAGCAGCTGCCGCCCCTTTTGGTTCGCCCAGACCTCGGCCTCGGAAGCCGTTATCTTTCCGGCGGCGGCCGCCGGTTCTGAAAAGCATGTAAAACAAAATATGATAAGTTGCAAAAAAATCTTACTTTTCATGAAAAATCCCTTATTATCACTTCATCTTGTAACAGTATAACATCATTTGGTTAACAAAATGAAACTTAAATTTGTGCTTTGCTGTCTTTTTTTGGTTTCGGCCGTTTCCGAAGCGGCGGCCGCCGACGCCGGGCTGCGCTATATTCAGACACGGGGCGTCGTGCGCTGCGGCACGGACCTTTCGGCCAAGACTTACGCCTATAAGGACGCGGACGGCTACTGGCGCGGCATTGACGCCGATCTGTGCCGGACGCTGGCGGCGGCCGTTCTCGGCGACAAAGAACGAATTGAAATGGTCAACGTTACGACCAACATGGTATCAAAATATCTGACGACCAACAAAATCGACGTTATGCTCGGCGGCGCCCCCTACTCTGCCGGCATGGAAATAAGCTCGCAGGCAACGCCGATCGACGTCATCTACTATGACAAGCAGATGTTTCTGGCTCGCAACGCAGACAAAGCCGGCTCGATGGAAGACTACCGCGAGCAGAAAGTCTGTGTGGTCAACAATTCGGAAGACCAGTATAATCTGGAAGAATACAACGCCCGTTACAATCTTGACCTGAAGCCGCTGCCCTTTGCCAGCTCGCAGCGCGCAAAAGAAGCTTTTCTGCTTAACCGCTGCACGCTGCTGACCGGAAACGCCCTGTATTTGACCAACACGCTGAAATCGGCCGGAATCAAAGACGAAAACACCATGGTTCTGCCGGAAGTCATCAGCGTCAAACCGGTTTATGCCTTTGCTTCCAAAAACAACAACGCCCTGCGGATTTCGGCCAAATGGATTCTGAACGCGCTCAAACTTGCCGAAGACATTGGCATCAATTCGTCAAACATCGACATTTTCATTGGCGTGGAAGATACTTCGACCAAAAATCTGCTCGGCGTCAACGATGCGCTCTGGAACAGGTTTAAGGTTCGTGACCCGCAATGGGTACGAAAAGCGCTCAAAGAAATCGGCAACTACGGCGAAATTTATGAAAAGAACCTCGGCAGGGAATCCGAATTTAAGCTGGAAAGAGAGCAGAACCGGCTTCTGAAGGACGGCGGCCTGATTATTCCGCAGCCGTTTCTTTAAACCTTGAGCGAAGATAGGCTGCCGCCGCATCCAATGCGTCTTCGGTTACGCGATGGCGCCCGCCTTCAATGACGTAAGTCTGCACGTTGCAGCCGAGACGGCGCAGGTTACGTTCTGAAAAATCCAAAGCCTCAAACCGAACCAGATTGTCGTCATTACCGTGAATGAGCAGCATATCCGGCGCGCTGTTGGCATGCGCCAGCAAATAGCTGCTGGGCGCAAAAATGCCGCTGAAACTGATACAGCCGCCGATTTTTCTTTCGCGCATCAGCGAAATGTATATCGCCAGCATGGCGCCCTGAGAAAAGCCGCAAAGGTATAAATCACGATCTTCCAGCTGATATTCGTCCAGACAGCGGTCAATATAGGGATTGATATAGTCGAAAGCTTCACTGTATCCGGGCGACATCCGGTCATAATAGGCAACGCACTCTTCCAGCGTGGGGACGGTTTTGCGATCGTCGTTGGGATCAAAGCGGTGCATGGAATACCACTGGCGTTTGTTCGGATGAATCTCACAGGTAAACGGCGACTGCGGCACATGAACGGCAACGTCGTCCAGACGCTCGATCAGAGGCGCAATCGACTTGTCGGTCGCCTCGGAAGAATCTATGTATCCGTGCAAAAAAACGACCAGCCTTTTAGGGTATCCCTTAATATGGACAATTTCTTCGGTAATTAAATCCGGCACCGTGTTTGCTTTCCTTATTTATCCTCTTTCAAAAAGCTTTAACCAATAATTCTTAAAATAAGTTAAAGACAGATAAAAAAACTGGATTTTCGCACAGATACTATCGACAAAAAAATTGACTTTTCGTCAACCGAATGTTATGGGTAAAAAACTTATTTATGAAATTGTTTATTACGTTATCAAAATACTTATTATGTTATGGAAACAAAATTTGAAAAATTGGAAAAAGTTCTTTCGGAACTGAACATCAGCGACAAAGAACTGATAAACTGGGTTAACAACCGCAGTAAAAGTCCTGCCGGTTTGATACCGACGGCATTGCCTTTGGTGTATCGGCGCGGCAATGAATTGACGGTTGAAAACGGGTTGAATTTGAGCCGCAAACATGAACTCTGGGGCATTCAGCTTCTTTCCGGCGTGATGGTCGCCTTGACATGCGGTTCGGGAAACAATGTGTCAAAGACCACATGGGATGAAGTCAAAAAATTTTCCGAAAAGATGACTTTCAACGGCAAGCCGGGTGTTCTTCCGTCCCAAGATGTTTTGAAAAAACATTGGAGCAATAAGGAAGAAGCAAAATTTGCGGCAACGGTTGAAGTTTTGGAAGAGAACAAAATTGAAGCCGACGGTTACCGGGGATGCATTTGGTGCTCTGAGGTATCTAGTCCGCTCACTGCCTGTTGTTTCAGTTTGAACTCTGGCGGCAGTGGGTGGGACGGTAAGAACGGTACCGGCATCTATGACCGCGTAGCATTAGCTTTCAGCTGATATCCCAAAGAGAAACAGCGTTATCTTCTGATAACGCTGTTCTTGCATTAAGATCCCCGGAGAAATCCGGAGAGAAGACGGCTATTCTTTCGGATAGCGGTTTTTGATTTCCTGCCATTTTTCAATAACGTCTATCAGTTCATACGGCAACTCGCCGCCGTCCTGCAGAACCATATCGAAAGCCTTAAGCACGGCGTCAAGCTGATCGGCCAGAGGCAGTTCTTTTTCGTAAGCCTTGCGCCGTCTGTCACGATAGGTCATTTTGGGTCTGGGCATTTTTTTCTCCTTTATTTTAAAACTTTTCCGGCAGCGGCAAGTCCCGTATCAAGCAGATTTTTGCGGTACTTGAGATTAAAGCCGTCAGCCTTGGCATCCTGTTCGGCCAGAAAAGCCATATTGTCGTTTTCAATCTCGTCGAAAGCTTCGTCAATAAGCCGATTATTGGCAGCATCGGCCGAAGCCGACGAACTGATGCCCATGTTGGCCATCCGGGCATGCCGGGTTGCCAGCTGCTGTTCCAGAATATTTTTCTTGCGCTGCATATTGGCATATTGCAGAAGAAAAGAATTCCGGGCCTGTTTTTTGGCCGCCTTTTTCGAATCAAATATGTTTTTCACGTCAAACGCCATGCCCATCGGCCCCAACATCGACGTGGCCGAAAGTCCGGATGCTCCGGCTTTCGAAGCAAGCAACGCCGACGTTCCGGCAGCGCCGGCAAGTCCGGCCGAACCTGCGGTTCCCGCCGTTCCGGCCGCTCCTGCGGAACCGGCAGCCGCAGCCGCTGATAATCCTCCCATAACATTTCTCCTTTCTAAAAAAATTAACCTTTGATTTTAACTTCAAGAACGACCGAGAGCAGTGTAAAAGCCAACGGCTCGTCTGATTTGACGCTCCAAAGCGGAGCGTCCATTTCCCTTATCCACCCAAGGGCGCGCAGCTTTACGTCACCGCTGTAAGCGCTCGGCGGCGCATCAAGAATTTTGTCTTTGAACAGCCTTTTTAACGGAACCTGCAAATAACCGCCGCCCATGTCGATACAAAAACATCTGGTGTCAAGGATACGGAACAGACCGCTGATGACGCGAAGCGCCTGCGGCGAATAGGGCCTTGCGGCATCGGCAACATACGGCAGCGGTTCAATAACATGTTCATAGGGAAGACCGACCTCCAGCTCCGAGGCTTCTTCCAACAGCGTTATCCTGCCGTTAAAAACCGTATACTTGCCGACGCTGAAACCATCGGCAAGCACCGAAACCTCATATCCTTCCAAATTGTCCAGTCCCGACCACTCCTTTTTCGGCGTTTCGGAACTGAGCCTCACGGCGCAGTCGGCATAAAAGCCGTTGCTCATTTTTTCGATAAAATAAGCTTCGCCGCGTTTGACGCAAAAATAAATCTCGTTGCCGATGACGGCGACGGATTGAAAGCTTCCCGCCGTTTTCAACTTGCTCCAAGCCGTAACCTCCTCGGTACGATAAGTCGTCAGACAGGAAACCGTACCGTCCGCCAACACTATGTACAAAACGCATTCGTCCCGGCTGAAATCGTTGTCGACCGGACAGTTTACGATATCGCCGGACATCAGCGTCAAATCTTTGGACTGGTAAGCCTGTTCGGTATCGGTATACAAAAATTCGCGCAGCTGGTGTCCGCTCTGCGAAACAAAGACCGTCGCACCGTCTATCTGTTGCGGATAAATGCTGCAGGGCGCGTAGCTTCCCGTACTGGTCTGCCGGCTGAGCTGAATGCTGGTCGGCGTCAGCGGATTGCCGCTGACCATCCATTCGGCTCCGGTCGTGAAGACCAGCAGATGCCTTGCCGACACAACGGCCTTAATGACATTGACCTGATCCGACAATATGCCAAACTCAATTGCTTCATCATCCAGACCGGTGCCGATGTCAAAATTGAACAAATCTGCCGATTTTGAAAACCACAACCGGTTGGGCAGACTTTTGGAACCGCCGACAACCAGACGGTTTTGATGAAACGTAACCGAATTCGGCCAACCGCGCTGCGGCGAAAAAGCGGACTCTTCCCAGTCGACGGTCTCGCCGGTGGACGACAGCCCCTTGTTTACCACCGCCTTTACTTCCGAAGCGCTGACATATTCGCTGATTTTGATCTGTCCGCCCCTGACATTAATCAGGCTGCCGACAGACGCCGGAACAAAAACCTTTGAAGAGGACGTAACGGTTATAGTCCCGCCGGTGCCGCCCGGACTGATTTTGGCTTTGTGGTTGTAATAGTTGTAAAAGGGGCAGAAAACCCTGCCGTCCTTGGTATAATACTCCCACTCGCCGATTTTCCAGTCCTCGTTGTCGCCGCGGGTTATCTGCCGGGGCGAAACGTCGGGATGGACCACCAGCAGCGTATCGGCACTCTGGGTATAGTTAAGCGAATTCAAATGCTCTTCCCGCCAGGGAGACGGCAGCGTTTTGATACAAGCGCCGTCCCGATAGACGCGGACTTCATCGGCACAGATACAAATCAGATAAGTCTGCTCGGTGTTAAATTCAAACGGAATCAAGCGGGCTTTCCTGTCTATACGGTCAATATAAGCCAGGCCCCTGCGCCGTGAAACGCCGCCGGTCGGATGAATAATTACGTTTTCCAGCGTGCGGGCGCCGTTTTCAAATATGCTCAAATCGCCGCGACCGTACAAATTGCGGCCGATACAGCCGGCGGTAAAATTGGTTTTAACCTGCAGCAGATTGCTCATTGTCTCGCCTCCACCAGACTGAAATCTTCAAAACGTTGCGGGGTCGACTGCTGGGCATCGGTCAACCGCGTCCGTTTTTCCAGCTCCTGAAAAGTTTTCTGCAGATATTCCGAACGCGTCGTGCTTTCGGTCAGCGGCAAACAGAATTCCGAAGCCAGACGGGCAATCAAAAGCTCGCAGAAATAGGCCGGAAACAAACTTTCGTGCGGACGGAAAATATAGGTCAGATTGACTTCCGACGCGCCGGTATGCAGGCGGTTTTCCACAATACGGTATTCGATGCCGCGGCCGCTGCGGCCGCTGCCGGCGGAAAGTACGCGCAAAAAGTCATTGGGCAGCCGGTAGGCGTAGCTGTAATCGGCCAACGGAACGCCGGCCAGGCGCGGCAGGGATTTCTGCCCAACGGCAAAACTCCACGGATAAGAAGCCAGCAATCCGTCCCGTATCATCGGATAAAGGTTGGCGGCAACTTCCGCTTCCGCGGTACCGTCCAGAAACGAGGTTATGCTTTCGGCACCGATTTTAAGCAGAGCATTGGAACAAATGCTGATGTCGGTATAAGCCATTTTTATTCTCCATAAAAAAGAGGAACCGTCCAAAGCGGTTCCTCCGGTATCATTTGCCAATAATGCGGTTATTTTTCCTATGCGGCTTCTTCTTCCGAAGATTTGCCCTGAGGAATGACGCCGGCAACGGTAACCGAACCGGCGGCAATGTCGGAAACGACCAGAATTGCCGGCGCAACAGCAGCACTGTTATTGGCAACGGTCAAAATCATGTCGCCTTTGCGCGCAAAAGCCGAAGCTTCGTTAAAGTAACCGGAAGCGGTTACCGTTTCCAGAGTGTCCGGCGTCTGATAGTTCCACAGCGTAAAACCGTTGGCATAAGCCATGACGCTAAAGTTTTTTGAATTAAAAGCCATTTGTTTTTTCCTTTCGTTTGCGGGTTAAATTGAAGCTTCTTTGCATTTGATGCGGACAACGCCGGTCTCGTCAATCAGGCAGGCGCCCTGGCTCATCATATTGTTGACAAAGTGAGCCGCATGGTCGCCGTGCCAGCTGATGTCGGACTTTACTTCCTGGCCGCAGGCATGTCCGACCGCAGTTTTGTGAAAGATAAAACAGTCGCGGCTGGTACCGTTCAGCGGCAGACCCGTATGCATAATCCAGTTGATGCCAAGCCATTTGCGACTTTCGGTACCTTTCAGAAACGGCAGGTTGTCGCCGGCATAGTCGGAGTTGGAAAATTCCTGAATGTTGAGCAGAGCGTTCCACTGATGCGGACCGACCAGACCAAAACGCTGACCGTCGTCCGGCACGTCGTTTTCGTTCAGTCTGGCAAAGGCGTCGAGAATATCCTTCTTGCCCATGACTTCGGCATAATCGCCGACATCATTGGTCGAACCGGCCTGGGACAAAGCGCCGATAATCAGTTCGTCGGTTTTGCGTCCGAGGGCATAAGCGCCGGAATTGGCAATGACGCGGCGTTCGTCAATGCTCAGTTTCAGTTCGTCGAGCGCATCGACCCAGTCGCCGGCATAGTAATCCTGCAGTTCGCATTCAACCGGCGAATGGTCCAGACTCATAACCGGCACCAGTCCGTGGCGCGCCTTCTGCGAAGCAATGCCCTTGCCGACCTTCTGAAAGACGGTCGAAGAGCCTTTAACGCCGTTTTTGTAGCGGACGGTATTGCGAAGCTTGGAACCGTTCTGCTGGTAGCACAGGTGCACTTCGGCTTCAAACTGTTTGATAAAAGATTCGCTTACTTGTGTAGACATTTTGTTTTTCTCCATAAAATTAAAAATTCGGTTGTTTATCAATAAAAAACCCCGAGGTTTTATTTTTCGGGGTAGAGTTTTTCGAAGCCTTTGGTAATTCTGGCGATGTAAGAAGCGTCCTTATCCCGCCAATATCTCGGGTCTTCCATCATCTTACGCAGGCTTTCCTCGTTAAGTTCGCCGCCGAAGTCACGTTCCCGACCGAGGGTCGGTTCGTTGGAAGACATCATTTTGTAAAGGGCGATGACGCCGTCGGCTGTCGAGGCCAGCGCATCGTAGATGTCAGGCTGAAGGCTGCCCTTTGCCCAGACGGAAAGCTGGCGGCAGACTTCGTTGAATTTTTCTTCCGAACCGAAGAAACGTTTGAGCTTTTCCAACTGCCTTTCCGCTTCATAATCGGAAGCAAGACTGTCCAAAACGGGAATAACGCGCTCGTTGGCCAAGTCATAGACAAGCTGTGCCTGTTCGTTGGTAAAGCCGTTTTCGAAAAAGCGCCTGAAGATTTCGTCGTCCCGATCAAGCAGCGGATGGGGAAACTTTACCTCATACTTGTCATAGCTTTCCGGCATGCGGCGATTATGGCTTTCAATCAGATTTTCGTCGCGGGAAGCCATGCTGTTGTAATCTTCAAGCAGAGCTTCCAGATTGATTTTACCGCTATTTTCGTCCCAAAACTTATCCGGAAGCCCGGCCGGTTTTCCGTTTTTGGCTGAAGGGGCCTTTTCGGTCAGGTTTCCTTCGTTGTTTCTGTTCATTATTTTTCCTTTCAAAAAAACAGGTTATTATGTTATCTGTTGCCCGAGAGCGCCAGAACGACACTTACCAGATGCCGCTGTCCTTCCATATGGCGAAGCTCTTCGGAAGAACTGTCCGGTCCAAGATAGCGCTCCAGGGTAATTCTGCGCAGATGAGAGAGAACAATCCGTCCCTCCCGGGTCTGAAAACATCTGGCATAGGCGGTGCGGATTTCCTCATCGCTCATCTGCCCGGTGTCATAATATTCCGACATTGCCCGCCTCCCTGCCGCCGTTTCCGACCGGGGAAAGCTCCAGAGCCGCTCCCGTTGTTTCGGGTTTGGTTTCAATAATCAGAGAAGCCGGAACATTCAACGTACGTCCGAGCCATTTGGAGGCTTCGAACATATTGACGGCGGCCAGACCGTCTGCGCCCAGCGCGGCCGCCTGCGTTACCCATTCGGTAACGTTGCCGACATCCTTGCGCGCCTGTGACAAAGCCAGGGGCGACTTATACTGGAGGTCGACAATTTTGCCGTCGAGGTCGAAATTCATAATATCGCCGCGACGGCGCAGAATGCAGAAAGCGCGTTTTAGCAAAGGTGTCAAAAGCTCAGACTGCAGCCGCCCGAAACTGGCGCCCAGAATGCGGGCAATCTCGGCAGAACGCTCCAAAACTTCGGTCGCGGTCATCGCCGGCGTATTGATTTCCGCCAGACGGTCAGCCAGCAAAGCATGGTTGATGCGTTTGCGCAAATCTTCCAAAACCAGCTGGGAAACGTCAAATTTTCCGGGCGCTTCAAGCGGCGTCAACCCTTTGGAACCGACGGCCTTGGGAATAATTGCTCCGGGCACCAGCCTGACATTGGCCGGATTCAGCACGCCGTCGTCGTCGGCCTGCCAAATTCCGGTTACCGAAATCGAAGCATTTTTCAAAATCAGTTCTACAACCTTGTTGGCGGTTTTGATGTCCGGCAGGGCTTTCATGACCGGCGAGCGGCCGTATACCTCCCCCGGCGCCTTAAGCCAGCGGAAATTGATGAAGGGCGAAGTTTCAAACACGCCTTCGCGCAGAACAAATCCGGCATCGCTGCCGAATTCGCCGTCCCAGACAAAGGCCGTGTAATCGTAACCGCAGGCACCGCAGCTGCCGTTGCGGGGTATTACGGCCTCAATCAGCTTTATCTTGCAATCCGGATCTTCCTCACATTTTCGGGCAAAGGACGACGGCAGCTCACATTCGGGAAACCGTTCGCGAATTCCCCCGAGATTAATGCGCGAACAGCGGAAAGTCGTATCTATTTTTCCGGCCGCGCTTTCTTCAATGGCAATTTCGCGCAACGGCACGGCATAAAAGCGAAAAGCCGTCGCCTCGCCCAAAGGAGCCTCTTCAAACATCAGGCAGGCGGTGCCGGCCGTAACCAGATCCAGATAGCATTGATGTATCTCCACCGCAAAATTCGAATGTTCAAAATTTTGCAGCATAACATCGGTCGTTTTTTCCAAAACCGGGGCAACCTGCGCGCGTTCGGTTTCGTTCAGCTCACTGCCGGCCCGGAGACCGAACCATTTGGCCCAGGCCGGCGTCAGTTCGGCCAACAGCGACGAAGCCAGCTGATCAACGGCGTCGGGCGCGGTACCGTCATAAAGATGCAGATTTTTTTTGGCGCCGCTGTTTTCGCAAAAACCTTCGCAGCTGACGTTTTCCCGCTGCGGAAAAGCATATTCGTAACATTCGCGCCAATGCTCTCCCCAGCTGTCTTTTTTTTCGGCCGCCTTCTGATAGCGTCTGACCAGTTTTTCAAGTCTGTCTTCCGCCATGGCTATTCTCCGAGAAGCTTTTTACGGCCGGTTTCCGGCTTGGCCTCGTTCTCATCTTCCTTTATGCCGGTATACGAGGTTTTGACCAAACTGTCATAACCGCGATGCTTGCGCTCAAGTTCCTCTTTTCTTTTGCGGTCCTGTTCCATGGCCTGCAAAATCAAAAGTTTGCGAGACGGTTTAAATCCTCCCATTGTTATTTTCCTTTCAAAAATTTTCGTTATTTTGTTTTCTTTTTTTCGTTTCCGGACGAATCCGGTTTTGCCGTTCCGTTCCGGACCAGAGCAATGCCGAAAACACCGAGCGCCGTTCCCCACAAGGGAGAGGCTTCGGCCAAAGCCATAATAATTTCAGGCGCCTGCGGGCCGCCGACGACGGCAACCAAGCAAAAAGCGCCTGTCAGCATCAGCAGGGACGCGGACACGACCCAGCCATAAACCGCCGCACCAAAAACAGTCCGGCTTTTTCCGCTCCGAAGCGTATGGCTCAAGCGCCTCAGCAGCCGCAGCGGCAGAAAAAAACTTTTCATCAGGACGCGCATCTTATGCCTCAATGTCGTTATAAAAGATATGACTGCCGATTTCGGCGCAGGGAATTTTGCCGACCGACCATTTTGGCCGCAGGCTGCGGGTATGGTAATGCGTCGCGCCCGAAGTCCGGTCCTCCAAAAGTCCCGACGCCGCACGCAGAGCGATGCGTTTGCAAATGCAAAAACCGATGTCGGCGTCATCGGCCCGTTCGATAATCTTCCGGTTGGGATCGTTTTCGTTCCAGCAGGAAAACTGCCACGGCGCAAGGCAGACGCCGGCAATCGTGTTGCCCCACCAATAACGGCCGCGGCGTTTGGCAAAAGCGACCCGATTTAAAATGACAGAGGCGATTGCCTCCTGTCCGGAAATGCTCTCGCCTCTCGCTTCGCCGTAAATCGTACGGGCCAGAATGTCAGTATCGCGGTTCATCGGCTTCGCCTCCCCACGCCGTCAAGCTTTTTCTCAATGCGCAGCAAATGGTCGGTAAGCCTGTTTTCAACATCTTTGAGATAGTTTACCGACACATAGTTGCGCGCAACGTGAAGTTTGAACTCCGCCAAAGCGTCACGGCAGAAACCGATGGAATTTTCGCAGTCCCTTTTCTGTCTGAAAATAATCCGGAACAAGGCCGCCAAAAGCGGAATTTCTATCATTGTTACCCAATTGAAAGTGTCTAAAAACATGTTCATTTTCCTTTATAAATTAAAATTCGTTTCGGCGGCGAACTGTTCCGACGCCCCCTGCCAGCCGGCCTTAGCCAGAGGAACGCCGTCCGAACGAAACGCTCCGATACGCACCGGCTCCGAGGCCAGACAGCCGGCTACGGCATCCAGCGCGTCGTCATGCGCGGAACCGTCAACACTCCATTCGCGCATTTCCTCAATAAACGGCGTGGTCCAGATTTTGCGGCTGACATACAGCGCGCGCTCGGCAAGCAGAACGTCAAAAGCCTCCAAAATCCGCTGCTGCTTGTTTTCTTTCGAATAAGCTTCCAAAACCGCGGCGCGTATCCGGCGGTTATGCAAAACCTGTTTCAGTATTCCGGGCAGAAAACGTCCGATGCCGTTAACCTCTACCCGTACGGAAGGCAGGCGGTTGCGAACCAGAAAATCGGCCACCTTCTGACATTGCAGCGAAGCGGCATTATCGGCGTTTTCAACCGGCACACGGATATATTCGAGATCGTGCAGCCAGTATTTTCCGTCTTCGTCGGCAAAAACGCAGGCGATTACGCTGTTGTCACCCTTTTTGCCGGCGGCAAAAGAAGGATCCCACCAACAGGAAGCCGACAGCATTTTCCGGCCGCCGATTTTCAGAATCTCGCGGTCATTGGCAAAGGTTACGGCTATTTCGCCGTCATAAGCGCAAAGCCTTGACGGATCAAGAAGGCTGTCCCGGAAGTTTACCGGTTCCAGCATCATCTGCGACAAAAACTTGTTTTCGCCGGAACGGATGCGCACCGAGGCAATTCGGTCTTCGGAAAACCTTTCCGGCCAGGCGCTTCTGCCTTCTTTGTCCAAAATCGGAATCAGCAATTTTTCAAATCCCTGCAAAAACGGTTCGGTTTCCGGTTTCTTCGGGTCAAACGCGGTTTGATAAATCGTATAATAAGTATGCGGCGTACCGATATAAAGCTGCATGCCGGCCGGAGTCAGAATATAGTCAAGTTCGTTGAGCCTTTCGCGCATTTCCTGACGCTTCAAGGGCGTATCGCAGTTTTTTGGAACTTCGACGTCGTCGCAGATAATCAGGTCGGCGCGCAGGCCTGTAATATTGGCGCCCAATCCCTTGGCCAGCATGGACGGATCGCGAAGCTCGGCCGTCCGGCTGACCGTAAACTGGTCTGAGGCCCATTGGTCGAGCCGCGGCGGTTTCAACTTTTTGGTCAGCGGGTGCTGCTCGATGATACGCTTGACATTGCGCACCATTTTCCTGGCCAGAGAATGGTCGGCAGCCATTACCAAAATCCGCGTTGACGGGCTGCGATACAAAACCCATGCGCAAAACAGCCCGACAACGGTCGATTTTCCCGAATTACGGAAGGCCATCAGCAACGCCTGGCGCTCGCCGCCGCGGCACCAGAGGCCGGAAAGCCATCGGGCAATTTTCTTTTGATGCAACGGCACTTTCAGCCCCTGCAGTTTGAACCAGACGTACATAAATTCAAAAAAATCAATTTTCATCATCGCCATTCAATTCGTTCCGCGCTTCGTTCAGCAGTTCCAGTATTTGTCTGTCCCCGTCCGCGGATTTGTCCCCTTGCGTTTTTTCGTCCGTCCACTCGGCAAGTTTCAGCAACGTTTCGGCATGTATTACCGCCGACTTGCAGGCGGAATGATGCGCGCTGAAACCTTTGGCATCATCAGGAACCGGCTGTTCGGAGAAATTCTCGTAACTGTCGATTACTTCCGAAATTTTTTCCGGCAGCGTTTTCCGCAACCGGCTTTTCAACGCTTTGAGCGTTTTTATTTTTTTGCTTGTCATTCTTGTAAAATCCCATAAAAAAAAAGACCTCGATACGGAGGTCTGTTTTTTAATGCTCAGTTTATTTTGGATACACTACCAGCAAGTGATGTTTGTTGTGTAGCATAAAAAAAATCGCATGTCAAGAGTTTTTTCCTACAACTTTCAATTTTTTATATAACTGATACGGTGTTATTACGCGAAAATCATGTATTCCCAAGACTCTTTTGACCATCTCGACACAGGTAAAAAATCCCGGCGGCGCGCATTTTCGCGGCGCATTTTTAATTTTTACCGGGAAAATCAGGCAGTTTTCATAACAGCGAAGCAGCATTTCTTCCTGCTGCGAATCGCCGAATTCGCACAAGGAAACCGCTATCTGGTCCGAGCAGGGATTAAGCTCCAGCCAGCAGCGGCCACCCCGCCCGGACAACAGCAGGTAACAATGCCGGAAACCGGGTTTAAGCAGACGCAGCCACCACAAATCCGTATTGTCGGTAAAGACGACATAAGCTTTTTCGAACCGCCGCGTTATATGTATGTAACCTTTCATCTTACAGAATCCCCTTGGTTTTCAGGTAAAAGTCAAAGATGCCGATGCCATATTCCCAGAGTCTTATTTCGCTTCGTTTGGCTCTGCCGTCATAATACGGCGGCGTGCCGAGCATCCCCCATTTGGACATGACGCGCAGACAACGGTTGGTTATTTCGCCGTGGGCGCGCATTCGTTTCAAAATCCGCGAAACGTCGCCGATTTCGATGCTGCGGCACTTGCCCGGATAGTCGCTTCTGGAACGCAGCCCGTCCCCCCGGGCATCCAGAGAGCGGCAAAACCAGAACCATACTTCTTCCGCATTGTCGAAAGGTTCATAAATCTCCCTCATTTTGGTTTCTCCCTTATTTTCAACTTAACTAAATGTTAACTTTTAAAAGTTATATATAAAGTTGTAGGAATTTCAACATAAAAAAAGAATTGATTCCTACTTAAAAATATTTTATTATCGGCTTAAAGTGAGCGAATCTTTTGATTTCGAGGAGAGAAAATGAAATACGAACAAGTCTGGGAAGCTGTTGATAAGTTGGCCAAAATTAACGGGTTGTCCCCTTCCGGACTGGCTAAAAAAGCCGGGTTGGACGCAACGACCTTCAACAAAAGCAAACGCACCCGCCCCGACGGAAAAAAAAGATGGCCGTCGTTGGACAGCCTGAACAAAATCATTGAAGTCTGCAACATCAGTTTCGACGAATTTTTTGCTCTGGCCGGCAACGAAAACGAAGACAAAATCGTTCACTCCATTCCGTATATTGAATGTTCGCGCCTGCTTGAAGGCGAAAAGACAATCTGCATCGACTTCAGAAAAAACAAATGGCAGCGGATACGCTTTCCCGACGGGCATGACAATCTCTATGCACTGGATATCAACACCGATCAGTTTGCTCCGTTTTATCGCAACGGCACACTGCTGATTTTGTCGCAGGAATCGGAAATTCGCCGCGGCGACCGCATTGCGGTTTTCATGTCTGACAACAGCATCGTCATTCGCGAGTTTGTCCACCGGACGGCAACAACGCTTGAACTTAAGGACATTCTTTCCGCAGACAAAACTTCGGTCAATGTCGAAGACATTCGCATTGTCCATCGTATTGTCTGGGCCAGCCAATAGGAAACACGATGAACTTACATAAATATTATCTGCAAACCGAAGCGGAAAAATTAGAAGCTGCGGAAAAGAAATTTGACTTTATTCCCGATTTGAACAATCATGCCGCCGCGCGTTCGCTTGACAGTCTTTGCTACCGGCAAACGCGTGAAATCAGCCGGCAGCGCAACCACGGCAAAGACAGCGGAATATCCGAAAAACAGCTGAAAGAGTACCGCGACTATGCCATTCGCCTTTACGGCAAATAAAGCTCCTCAAAGGGGAGCTTTTTTCCTTACAGTCATGTTCGTGCTTGGAGTCGATAGTTGGCGAGAACGAGCTATAAGCGAAGTTCGAGGCCTACGGGACGAAAGGGGCCCAACACAGTTGGGAATTTACACCCAGACATCCAACCGCAGGCGTCACGCTGAGCGTGTGACCCGGATATCTCTTTTAGATTCCCGTGTCAAGCACGGGAATGACAGAGGAAAGGAGAAGAGAAAAACATGGCAATGACAAGCTGTAGCCAGCTTGACCGCAACATCGGCTGCGGCGCGAAACTTTGTCGAAGCGCGTTGCTTTCTGCGTGCATATCGTGAGCAAGTGCCTTGTGTTTGTGGATTGCCGGATCAAGTCCGGCAATGACAGTATTATTTTTTCTTCTGTCATCCTCGGGCAAGCGTAGCGCGACCCGGGGATCCATGAGAGAGATGTCCGGGTGTAAATTCCCAACTGCGTTGGGCCCCTTTCGTCCCGCAGGCCTCGAACTTCGCTTATAGCTCGTTCTCGCCAACTATCGACTCCAAGCCCAAACATGACAAGCTGTGGCCAGCTTGACCGCAACATCGGCTGCGGCACGAAGCTTTGTCGAAGCGCGTTGCTTTCTGCGTGCATATCGTGAGCAAGTGCCTTGTGTTTGTGGATTGCCGGATCAAGTCCGGCAATGACAGTATTATTTTTTCTTCTGTCATCCTCGGGCAAGCGTAGCGCGACCCGGGGATCCATGAGAGAGATGTCCGGCTCAAGGCCGAACATGACAGGAAAGAATAAAAACCCGACAATGACGAAAAGAAAAACAAGTCCGGCAATGACAATATTGTTTTTTTCTTATGCTTGACTTTTAATATCGTTGCTTTTTTTGCGGAAAATAAAGCCGGCTTCAGGAACTGTTGACTTTTGCCGAAATCTGCGCTATATTATCTACAGGTGTGGATGTTAGACCGCGACGGGGTGCCGTCGGCGGGTATGTGTCGGAAGAAGTGTCTGCGGGAAGTTTCTTTTCCCTCATTTCTCTGTATCTTCAGGCGTATCTTATCCTCATCTGTTTATTTTAACGGGCTTTGGTTCTAACTGTTGTGAGGTGATACCATGATGAAGAATTCAATATTGTTTTTCTCTTTGTTTGCGGGAATGTTCTTATTTCCTCCGAACGGTGTGGCCTCATACAAGTCAACACACACAAGCACACCCAAACCAGAGCCCGCCTTCCAATTTGAACAAACAGACAAGACCTATAAGACGGCAGCGGTGTGTTTTCTCGGGGTTGGCGACTGCGACAACGAAATCTCCTACGGCAAAGGCGGCGACGGCGAAGACT
>OLXS01000109.1_pt1 | contig 52035 bp, 46 predicted proteins | sample 1673921 | NCBI WGS metagenome assembly OLXS01 (sample SAMEA103958134, study PRJEB25191) | human gut metagenome
AGGTGCGCACACTTCCGCCGGACACAAGCGAATACGTCGAGCAGATGCGGCAGTTCCAGAAAACCGAGGAGAGCGAAAACTGCCGCGCGGAGATCGAGGACAATATTGAAAAGATCGGCCTCGGCATTGCCAGCGAATCTATCCGCCACCGGTTCTTCCTCGTGTTTCAGTATGAAGCAAAAATGCGTGCTAAGCGCAACACCGTCAAGGGCATCATCCAGCGCCTGAACGAAGAAGCGGACACCGCACGGCGCTATCTGGACATCTGCGAATTGGAGGTCTTAGAGCCGCGTTACACAGACGATTTCGTGTTGAAACTCTTGTATGAGCTGATCAACAAGGGAACGAGCCTGCGCGTCAAGCTCCCGGAGGGCGTGTTCGACATGACCACGGAGGTGCATGGGGTGTATGGAGAATAAACGAGGAACGGATGAATCCGTTCCTCAAAAAACGTTGCTGTCAGCAAATTGCATGTTGAGATTGGCTGCAATCCAGTTTTGACTTCTGCTTTCCCAAATTCACTTACTGCCTTTATTTCGTTTCAATAATTGATCAAATACAGCCGGCAACTCAGCGGTTGATCATTGATGGTTAAACACATACAAAACTCAAATAATTTCAAGGAGTGTGATCCACTTGAAAAAGCACCGCAAGAACAAAAACGCCCCACCGCCCAGCTTGCCGCCGGAGCAAGAACAACCCATCAAGGAGCAGCCGAAAAAGCAGCCGTTTCTCAAGCGTCTGCTGTTCGGCGAGGAAACGCCGGATCTGAGCGAACTGGAGGCAGGCTCTACAACAATTCTGGACATTCTCTCGCCCACGAGCGTGGACACCAAAAGCCGGGACTACATCGTAGTGGACGGCATTTTTCATTCCTATCTTTACATCACGGGCTACGGATATTCCACGACCGTCGGCGCGAGCTGGCTGGCACCGCTGGTCGAGGCCGGCGAGGGCGTCAGCATTTTGTTCCACTTTGATAAGCAGTCCAAAGAAAAAATCCTGGCGAAGATCTCGCAGCAGACCATGATGAACCGCAGTCGGATGCGCGACGTTGCGGACACCCGGCAGGACTTTGAGGAGCTGGACAGCGCCATATCTTCCGGGATGTACCTAAAGGACGTAAGTATCCGCACGGCCTGTTTCTCAAAGCGAAAGAAAACCTCTGGGGCAACATCGTCATTGGCCTTGGCAACCGGCTGGCGGTCTTCCAGAGCCGGCTGGTGGATAAGATCACGCGCAACCACGATGTAGACCTCCTGCTCCCCGGCAAGCGTCCGTGTGTGTATTTCGTCATCATCTCCGCGCAGGACAGCGCGTACCGCTTTTTATCGTCGCTGTTCTTCTCGCTGGCCCTGCCGCAGCTGTCCAACTTCGCGCGCCTGCAATGCGCGGGCGGACGGCTGCCGGTGCTGACAAATTTCTGTCTGGACGAATACTGCAACATCGGCTATCTGGACGGCGTGGCGGACAGCCTCAACAGTATCCGAGGGTTCAATATGTCCGCACAGATCGTCGTGCAGAGCCTTTCTCAGTGGCAGGAAAAGTATCCGGGCAAGGAGTGGGAAAATCAGCTGGCGACGTTCGACCAGACGCTCTACATGGGCTGCAACGATTTGACGTCGGCAAAGTACATTTCGGAAAAATGCGGCAAGGTGACGATCTCCGTTCTCAACAACCAGATGCCGATGATGCCGCTGTTCTCGCCGGTGTATTCATCCACGCGCCCGTACTCCCAGACGCGAAGCAACACGCAGCGCGATCTGATGAACCCGGATGAAGTTTTGCGCTTGGAAAACCGGAAGTGTCTGGCACTGTTTAAGGGCCATAAGCCCGCGATCCTCTACAAAATGACGCCGGAGGAACTGCCGGACTATGCCGGTCTCACTACCTGCCGCGTCATTGACTATATCCCGGAATGGCGGAGAAAAGAAGCCGAGGCAGCGCCGCAAAAGCAGCCTCAAGCCCCAGCACAAAAAGAACCGTCAAACATCCCCAAACCACCCGACAAAGAAAAGCAGCCAGACCGCAGCGAGCAGCCGCCCGCCTACGATCTGGCTGAGGGTGATGAGATTGGAATGGTGGAGTGCACGGTGGATTCCATTTTGGATTCATAATTGCAAACGGCAATGATCTTAAGCCCTCATTTTTCCATCGGCAAGATCCTTGGCCACAAAAGGAATAAAGTAAAGCGGTATTGTAAGCAGCTTTTGCTCCCGGTCGTAGCCATAATTATTCTTTGAGACCTTGATTGCATATTCAAATTTGTTATGGTTTGAAAACTTTTCAAGTGAGTTTAATGTTCCTCTGCCTTTCTTTACATCAATCGGGTAGAGACGATTATCAGACTCGACAATAAACTCTAATTCCGCTGACGATTTTCCCCGCCAATAGAAAAGTTTGTGTTCTTTTGCTATCAGCTCGTTTGCGACAAAGTTCTCAAAGAAGATGCCTGACAACGTATTTTCGCGCTCACTTGATACAAAGGATGCCGCGTTTATCCCGCTTTGGTACGAGAACATACCGATATCGCCCAGGAACAAGCGGAAGCTGCTGTCGCTGTCTGGCATAAGCGGCATCGTGACGTGCTCCTTGAGTTGGAAGGACTGGTTTACAACATGAGCCATGGTAAGCCATTGAATCGATGTAGCATAGTCCCTTGTCTTGCTTTTTTCCTCAATAAGCCCCGGGGAAAAGTTCTTGGATTCTCTGTTCAATTCCCGGTAAATGTTCTGAAACAGCGCACGAGAACGAAGGACAGATTCCTGACTCGCCTGATACAGTTCCATATCCGCAAGGTAGTTATCATACAGCACCTTCAGAATCTCTCTCGATTCAAGTAAGTTTCCGCCGTCAATGTAAGCCTCTACCGCTTCAGGCATACCGCCCACAAGCAGATATTTATACACGTGCTCCATGGCCAATTCATGGATCTGTCGTTCCAGCGGCTGTCTGCGTTCATAAGCGTTCCGGACGGCATCAAAAAGCATTTGATTGCTGTTCATCAGAAACTCATCAAAGGTCATCGGGTAAACTGTCATTTGATTGATCTTTCCGACAGGGAAAAGGAATTTGTCGTTATCCCTTGCACCTCTTTTATGGGTTTCCCGCTGAAGCTTTATTCTCACCATTGAGCCGGTTGCAATAACGGGAATCTCCCGATAATCCTGACAGAAGTATTTTAGGGAAGAAAGAATATTGGGGCATTCCTGTACCTCGTCGAAAATCAGAAGCGTCTGCTCGTTGAGTTGCTGCCCTTTTCGCAAGGAAATATATTCAATTATTTTTTCAGCGTTTGCAGTACCTGAGCAAAAATCGCGGATTTCATCCTCTTTTTTACAGTCTACGTAAATGTATCTGTTTGGATAATATTTTTTCGCGAAAAGCTCCAGTATCAAATAAGTTTTTCCGACCTGACGTGCACCCCATACGATCAATGGCTTTTTCCGTTTATTGCTGTCCCAATCCGCCAACTTCTGTAATGCGGTTCGTTCCACGATTCATCCCTCCATACGCTTTTGAACTCATCATAATATAACCTGCACCTTTTTTCAAGTTTTATCTGTAGTTTTTTGCACCACATCGTCAAATATTTCCTGAGTTATTTGCACCTTTTCTTATTCACTTATAGAAACAGGAGGAATCCCCATGAAAGCAGCCAAGCTGACCGAGCATCCAAGTTTCCGGCTTATGCGGCAGACGGACGTACAGAACGTCTGGCACATGCAGATGCCGCGATGGTTATTTTCCGACCCGCGATATGCGGATATGAGTCTGGACGCGAAAGTGACGTATACATTTCTTCTCAACCGCTTTCAGCTTTCGCGGCGAAACGGCTGGGTCAATGACGCGGACGAGGTATTCGTGATCTTCCCCCGCAAGGCGCTTGCAAAGGAACTTCGCATCTGTGAGCAGCGCGTCACAGCGGCCTTTCGCAAGCTGGCGGAGCTTCAGCTGATATGGGAAAAGCGCTGCGGCCGCGGCGATGCCAATCAGATCTATCTGGCCAGCGTCACGCCCATCGATGATTCCAGCTACGAATGCGCACCGTTTTCATCAAGGGAGTATGAATCCTGCGGTTCCAGAACCACGGATTCTGCGCTTCTTGACGCGGAAGAGCTGCAGGATCTGCCGCCCCAGAACCCCGGAATCCCTGCTTTTAGAACCGCAGATTCTGATGTTCCAGAACCGCAGGATCCGGGTGCAAGTAATACTGATTTTAGTCAACCTGATACAGCTTTCTCAGATGTCAGTCCGTCCGTAACTTCGGAGGACAGGCCGACGGATGACGAAAAAAAGCTCACGGGCATTCTGGATGCTTGTGAGCTTTCGTATTTCGAGCCGGAGGTAGCGCGTGTTTTTGAGAACGCCATTGAGCGGCTTTTCTACTCGGACAACCTGCGCATCGGGCAGGCTGTTCTGCCGCGAAGCAGGGTGCGGTCACGGCTGCACCGGCTGAACTATTTCGTTTTGCAGGAAGCGGAGATCAAGTTGCACGCGAACCGGAATGTGCCGGTCAGGGATTCTACGAAATACGTTATGTCAACTATCTACAACTGCATCACGGAAACGGAAAGTGACCTGCTGGTCGATCCGTATCTCAATTCGCTGCGCTCGCCGCCGGGAAAGGGGCGAGGCTGATGCTGCTGACGAAACAGCAAAAATATCTGCTGGCGGTCTTGGAAAAGCTCGGCTGCGCGGAGCAGCGGCAGCTTGCCGCGCTGCTGCAAAAGATGTTTGCTTTTTCTTTTCTTGATGATGCCGTGCGCGTGACCAATGCCTGTGTGCGGCAGATGCAGATGGGCGGACTGCTGCAAATTTCCGACAACATCGTCAGTCAATGCGAAGAATGGGCAATTCCACAGCGGATTGAAGCCATTGACGTGATGCTGGAGCTGTCCGCGGCGCAGCCGGAGAGTTTTTATGCCGTAGACAGACATATCCTGCTCCGCTTTTCGCTTGGAGGACCCAGCTTCAAGCAATTCGTCATCGTGTCCGGCAGCGATCCGCTGCCGGAGCGTGAAATCCGACAGGACGAAAAGATCATTGTTTTGCTGCCTGACAGCATCAGGCCAGAGACATTTTCATACACCCGACCCGTCATTTTTGCGATCCGGCAAGAGAGCGGCACACACCGCTTCTTTGCCAGAAAATAATATTTACAGGAGGAATTACATATGCCCAGAAAGAAAACCGAACCCGAAGTGCTGCAAGAGGAGGTCTTGCAGTCCGAGAATCCCAACCCCGAAATGCCGATTGAGGAATTACCCGCAGAACAGCCTGTCTTGGAGCCGCGAACCGAAGAAGTCCTCGCAGAAGAACCCGCAGCCGAAGCGCCGGTGCAGCCATACGGCGAGGAGGAAGTTGCCAAGGAAGAAGCGCCTGCGGAAGCGGCAGAGCCGGAGAAAAAGTCCTTCTACGATCTGGATTTCCGTGCGCTCGACCAGGATCTCTCGCCGGAGCAGCGGCAGGAGTGGAACACGATCTATGCTTCCTTCCGCAGCCGAAGCGTCATGCGCGGCACGATCATCGGCGTCGATCCGCATTCCATGACCATCCGCAGCGCACAGACCGGCGAGGTAGAAACAAAGCGGATGTACTGCGCAGTCATTGTGCCGTTCCGCGCGCGTATCCTGATTCCCGAGACGGAAATGTGGGCGGAAAATGAAGAACGCCCGGCGTTCGTTCTGCGGAACATGCCGGGCGCTCAGATCGATTTTGTGATTACCCATGTGGATCGTGAAGCGGGCTTCGCCATCGGCTCCCGCCGTCTGGCGCTGGCGTCACGGCGCTATTTCTTCTCCACACAGCCACTCCACCAGCCGGGCAGCCGTGTGCCGTGCCATGTGCTGGCCGTCGGCCCGCGTCGATGCCTCGTCGAATGCTATGGCTACGATGTGAATCTTTCGCAGCGTGATATGAGCTATGCGGCTATTCCCGACCTGCGGGAACAGTATCATCCAGGTGATGAGCTGACCTGCGTGGTCAAGCAGTTCGACCGCAGGGCCGGTACCTTGGAGATCTCCGTCAAGGAGACCGTTCCGAACCCCTTCGACGAAGCCAGCCTGCGCCACCCCGTCGGCTGCCGCCGCAGGGCAAGCATCGCAGGCAAATACGCCGGCGGCGTGTTCTGCAATCTTCCAGACGGCGCGGTCGTTATGTGCCGGTACTCGTTCCATTACGAGGACTCGGACTTCAAAACCGGCGATACCGTCATGGTCGTGATCCAGCGATATGACGAGGGGAAAAAGCAGATTTTCGGAAAGATTGTGGGACGATAGATAAGAGGGCAGGGCGAGAGTGGTATAGATTGCGCAGGAAGGGTCGTTTTTTGGACGTATAATCTAAAGTGCGGTCTTTTATAAAATTGCTTCAGTCAATGTAGAGCCGGCACGTATGAGACTGAGGAGTATTTGCATTTGAGATTACACTACGTCTATCTTTTTTTGTTAAGAAAATACACCACAGTATATAACACTGGCATAGTAATTGCCATACACATTATATTTTGCGGGAACATATGGTAGTAATCTTGTGCATTAAACGCCCCGCGAAAAACTGAATATGAGCCAAAAATGATATGAAACGAACCGCTCTCCATAGCACAGTAGGCCATAAAAAGTGTAATCGGAATAGCCTTTTCTTTTGCCAGTGCTAAAAGGAACTGTATGATAGCAATATATGAAGCATATGCAATAGCACAATGAAGAATTGGAATATACAGCGGAATTTTAGGAACCTTGCTTACGACACTTGCATTTATTTTCGAGAAAAGAACCATGATTGGCAGCATTTCTATTATTAAGAAAACGCTCCACCAGAAGATTGTTCTTTTCAACAGCAGCGTTACCGGAGAGAGACCTAATGCGTGCATATACTCTTTCGGCTCAGCCCTAAATGTCTCTCCAAAAATTTCGCCCGTCATGAAGGCTATAAAAATAGCTGGATAAAACTGAATGTATCGATAACACTTCGTGTATACAGCTGGTTCATTGCCCTCCCATTTTGCGCTGCATCTGGATGCTTCCGGGTAAATACAAGCAATAATCGAAAGGATAATAAGCGCCAGTAGCGGATACCTTACTACATGGAAATCGACTTTTAGTAATGATCTTAGCCGTTTCCATGATTTTGGCTGTAATAATTCCATATATCCTCCGTTGTCGGATCTACATTCTTATACTTATGGTTTGCACTGCTTTCTGCTTCTCTACTAAGAAATCTATATGCAGTTCCACCTTGGGCGGATGCTTCCGTTACGACAACAGCGTCATTTGGTAAAGTCGGGCTGTCTCTATTCGGAGAAAAACTCTCAAATAGTCTGCCATCCAAAGCATGACAAAAATCTATATACGTCCCATGATATATGACTTCTCCCGATTTTAACATTAAAACATTGTCCGCAAGATGATTCATATCATCCAGAATATGCGTAGATAAAAGCACACTTTTTTCTTTAAAGCACTCTCGAACAACATGGTAAAAAGACAGTCGCTCTTTCGGATCGATCCCAGCCGTCGGCTCGTCCAAAACAACAACGGCGGGATCTCCCAGCAGTGCAGCTGCTATGCCAATCCGTTTTTGCATACCAAGCGAACACTGCTTAAATTTTCGATCCAAGAATTGTGTGATGTTGGCCTGTTTGGCAGCAGTAGCAATAGCTTCAGCTAGTGCATTCTTTTCAACGCCTTTTTGTGTCGCTATGAATTGAAGGATTTCTCTATTTTTTAGGCTAGGATAGATTGAAAATTCCTGCGGCAAATAAGATAACTTCTGATAAAATACAGAGTCGTCTTGTTGGATCCCATCAATAGAAACCGCTCCTGTCTGTGCTTTAAGACCGCCTACAATGTTTCTAATTAACGTTGTTTTTCCACTACCATTTTCCCCAATTAAGAGTGTAAATCCAGTTGGTAGGTCAAACGATATATTTCTTATCGCGTTCTCTCCTTTGCGATACTGGAAAGATAGATTGCGCACTGACAGCATACATATCCTCCTACGTAACATAGCCATAATTCATGAGAACATAATCATCATAACAAATCGGAAAACCACCTGTATCATAAAAATAAAATATTAAAAATACTTTCTGGGGATTCCGAGAGTCCATATCTTGATTCTTCATCTCTACAATACCATTGCGTGCATCTATAAAAGCTCCCAATGTAAGCATTTTCTCGTATAATGCAGCATAGTCTGTCCGGACATTATATTTTGCACGATAGCAAATGCTTTCACCAACTCGCTGCTCACTTAAAAAACCAGAGAAAATACAAACCGAAGAGCTGATTCCTTGGATTTTATAACAATGGTTCTGCTCAATATTCTCGACGTTCAAATTGGATATCACAGTATTTCCGCTTGAAACATCTAAGTCATAGCAAACAGGATTTCCATCATCTGCTTGCGGCAAAAATGCAAATCCGGGTGGTAGCGCCGCAGCCATTTTTGTTGTAAAAATATCTATGTTATTTGTATCGCTCAAATAATACACATACCCTTTATAAACGAAATCCAAAGGCACCTGTTTCTCTTGCGATATATTTTCCATGCAGATTGTAATTTTATCTCCGTTTCGAGTATACCGAACAGATTCACCGTCATGAAGAATTTGCAAATCTTCAAACGAATCGTCCAACCGAACTGTCACTACGGATGATGTAACATCGTCTAATAGAACGTTGCACGTTACCTTGCAGATCCGCCCTAAATCAATCTCTCCGGAAATTGTGCTGATAGTTCCCCAGGACGTCTCTTCTATTGGCGTATATAGTTTTTCCGTCGCACTATACCGTAACGGAAATTTTTCTACATACAGAAACGCGCTGGCAGCAAGGCATATGCACACGCCAACCGTTCCAGCGCACCATTTCCTAAGAAAATGTACGGATTTCTTCCCGCGCGGGTACCATGCTACAATGCAAATCATGAACAGTACCAACGCGGATAACAGATACTTAAATAGAACTCCAGCTACAAAAAATGTATCAGGCTGTGATCCAACGTAGTCCAAGGCCATTCCGCTTGGAAACGGAGACTGCGTTGACAAAATACCGGAAAGGATTGATTGCAGTCGGTCTGAGTCCCTGAACAGTAGCGAAAACAAATACCTATTTGGCATTCCAAATACGCACGCACACGGAGCCGCCAAAAGATATATATAAAAGCGATTACAAAGGAGTCCTGCTAGATACCCTATGCTCTCTCCCAGAAAAATCGTTATGCTCCATCTGAATCCGGTCGCAGCAAAAGTAGATATAGAAAACAGTATGTCCGTTTTCTGTATTACGGACATAATTGCAACATATATGATTAAAATGATCAAAATAAAGTGCGACGAAAAAGCTAACGCAAAAAATCGCGCAAGATGTGTATGTACAGGTGGAATCAAACAGGTATCTTCAAGAATCGTATTTCTTTGTGCAAAATATGCCGCAACGCAAAAAGATGCTGTCAGCATACCAACCCCATAATACTCCATATCTCGCAAGCCGATTGCGTAGTTTATATAGTTGACTAGTGGATCAAGAATCGCCGCAATCACAAATAACAAAAAGGACAGCAGGAGGAATGCTAAGTAAAATAGAAAAATGGGAGACCGTAGAATGACTTTCATATTAAATTTGAATTTTGACATTTCCAATCCTCCATGGTCCAGCTCCACAGATGCGGAGCTGGACCACTTCTCACTAGAGATTCTATACGCTACATCTTAACATTCTACTGCTTACTGCGACAGATTTGTCGTTCCGTAAACACCCTCGTTTGTTTTCGCAGTGATGACTGCATAATATGTCTTCCCATCAATCCCAACAAAGGATTCGCTATCGCTCGAACCTCTGTCAATGCTCGACATTGTTTTAACTGCAACATCGGTATTAAACGATCGGATATAGTACAATTTTGCAGACGACACACTTGTATTTGAATTCCCATTTACATAGATGCTCCACGTTCCCGATCCATCTCCGGGGTACCATAGGGCGTTCTCGGTCTTTCCGTTATAGGTTTTCGAGCCGCCAGAACCCAGGTTGAAATCATAAGTGTAGTTATAGCCCGTTGTTGCTGCAAATACTGTAGGAACCATGATTGCGAGAACGAGTGCAACAACGCAGATCAGGGATAGATGTCTTTTTACGCTTTTCATAAAAATTCCTCCATTTCAAGCTGTTTCATTCGTACTTTCTTTATATCTTAAAAGCGGCCGCCTTTTAAGAACAACATCCTCACTATTGACCGTTTTAATACTTTACGAACCCTGTAACGTTTACACTTACATCCGAATTGTTTCTTACCGCAAACGTATATGTTCCATTTTCAGGAATTTCAATTTTCTTGTTAAACGCCCCATTTTCACCCTTCAGATAATGAAATGTCCCATTCTTATCTATCAGCCCAAAATCGATATCTGCTGAGCTTGGAGAATATGTTGCATTAATCGTAACTGTCTCCCCTGCCGCCATCGGAAAACCAGTCTTTGCAGGCTTTAACTCTCCAGCCGTAACCGTTATATCAAATTTCCCTGATGCACGCCCTGCGGCATTAACCGTTCCAGCGAAGCAGCTAATAAGCAAAACCACTGTTAGCAACGAGCACAACGTCTTTTTCATTCTTTTCCTTAGTCCTCCCATTCAAAATCAAACCCATTTACAACTTGATCCGGTATGTCAACACTTTCATTTTCCATATCTTCAAATTGTGTGCCGTGCATCTCATTGTTCTTAGGTCTCGTTGCAAGCCATATACAAGCTAAAATTATTACGCCAGCTACTAATGCAATTACAGCATATCGAATCTTTTTCTTATTTTCTGCGCTTGTAGTGGCATTGTTTGTTCCATTGTCTTCTACTGGTTCCACTACTTCTTCAAATGATTTACCATCGGCCGTATCACTACACAGCCAATCCAGTGATACATCGTATATCTTTGCCAATGCCTTCAGCTTGTCCATGGACGGCGTTGTATCCCCACTCTCCCAGCGGGTAACCGCTTGCCTAGATACACCAAGCTGCTCAGCTAACGCCATTTGCGAGATTCCAGCTTTGTCCCGCAACACAATCATTTTATCTCTAAGTGTCACCCTTTACGCTCCCAATTGTATTTTCTAACCACCCGAATGTAAACCACACGCGCTTTACATCGAGGCAACTGCTAGTTGCTTTGTGATTTTTTGCTTGTTTCGGATAAAATGTGCTTTTCCAGAGGAAAAGGTTATAAAACCATCACCCTTGATTCGTAAATCAATGCCTTCTATGCCCGCCCTCAAACAAGAACGGCCATAGAAGACATCTGGCGTTGCATTACACTTTGCGTTGTTTGTGGGCTAAGGTTCACGAAAGCAAAGCTTAGAACCAGTATCTTCAAGGCGTAATTTTATATACTCCGGATGATCCAAATCCATTGCTACCCCTATCGCTCTCGGAAAGCTCGTCGGCTTCCACAAACTCAGCGGGATAAACCGGTGCAATCACCATTTGTGCGATTCGCATTCCTTTTGTAACCTTAAATTCTTCTTTTCCGAGGTTCATCAAAAGCACCTTCACTTCGCCGCGATAGCCCGCGTCAACGGTACCGGGGGTATTCAGCACGGTAATGCTGTGCTTCAAAGCGAGCCCGCTTCTGGGGCGGATCTGTGCTTCTGCCTGCGGCGGAAGCTCCATGCAAAAGCCGGTAGAAACCGGCGTCGGTTTCTGCGGTTCTACGATGATGTTTTCGGCGGCATAAATATCAAACGCTGCATCATCAATATGTGCTTTTTGGGGGATGGTACAATCCTCCGTCAGTTTCTTAATTTTTACGATAAACAATTACTTTTGATCTCCTTTGAACAAATCGTTTACAATCAAGATAATTGTAGCGCTCAATACGCCCCATGCCACAGTCCAGATTGATTCCACTGTCGCCTTAGCCATATCGGGGTCTTTATAGTGACTCTGAATGAGAACCAAAAGACGCTCTTTACGGAAAACCAGAAGAATAAGCGCAACGGCTATCGCAACGACCCAGAGAAGATACTTTAGGACTCGTCTCGGCTGGAGGCCCATAATGAAGCGCATCCAGTTGTTGGAGAAGGCTTCCTTCTGCGCAATCGCGCTGCATTCCATATAGCTCTGTGTCCAATGATATGCCTGCTGTTCTCTGCGCAGCTGCATAAGGCAGATATCGATGTAGCACACAATTTCTTGCCCAAAGCGGTCAGATTTTCTTGAGAGCTCTTTTCTTTGAGCAAGGGCAGCCTGCAATATCTTCAGCATATCCAGGCAAAGCGGCGGAAGATCCGCAGCAGTTTTCTGCTGAACAAGAATAGCGTCAAGCCGCGACAATTCTCTGATGTTTGTCAGGCAGCCCGCTGCTTTATATTGGGCTCTTATTTCAATTAAAAGCTGCACAATCTGCTCGATGTTTGTCCGCGGGTCTTTGAGTCCGCCATCATTATATGTTCCAGCACACTTCAGCTTATCAACGAGCCGCTCGTACTGTGAGTAGGCTCTCCCAATCAGAAATTTTTTAAGCCCCTTGGGTTCTTGCAGATATGTACCGAGAACGTCGGTACGGATTGGCGGTTTGCTGTTTATCGCTTCTGCTGGATGGATGAGACGGTAAAACACAAGCGTGGCAAAGGAGTGCGTTCCGCTTGAATCAGAGATCACAAATCGTTTTTTCCTGTTTGATGGGTTATTGACCGCAATAAGAAGCGGGCCGCACCACGTAGGGTCGAGTGTCGTAGAGATATGCCCAAAGCCTTGTGACACGATGGAAACCCGTGAGTGGAAGGTTCCCATAATCTGCGGCCCCACAAATATGCTTTCCACGGTTGTGATAAGCACCGTATCATTTGCCGGAACGTCCACATACCGATACTGCCCGCTGGTGTATATTTTTAGCGGCAGTCCGGATCTGGTGGAGATAATGATATCGGAGACCTGCAAATTATAGCCTGCTGCCGTCAGATTTTCTGAGTGGAAAGGCGAAATATAGATTTCACCGCGATAAATTGCATCCCAGATATCGGTGTCTGCGAGTGCTCCGCACGGCACAGGCTTGTCGATTGTACGGAGGAGCCTTGAAACATCATTGACATTTTCCCAAAGCGGTTTCATTATATAATCCCTTTCTTTCGTCTGTTTCTGTTCTTTCCTTTTCTGCCTGTTCTTGCATCGGGCTTTGAAAGCGTATCACATCTGCAGGGAAAGCCGCGCAGGCTCAACTCATCTTTGTACGGCAGGATCGGCGTATAAAGCTGCGTATAAGCCCTTCCAATCGCGCCCTCAAACAGGATGTACTGTGCACGGTTGTTTGGATCTCCCGAGTTGCATACATGCCGCTGCGATATGCCCGGATACGGTTCGATATAATAGATTTTGCTGATCTGGTGCTCCTTCGCATTTTTCGCACACATTTCACATGGGCTCGACGTAGTAAACAGGCAGCCGCCTTTGATCTTCGGGGTTCGCCCCTGCAGGAGCGCTTTTTCCTCACCGTGCATTGCGCGTGCGCTCATGGGGTTCTTTTCCCCGGTCACTTTTTCATTCAGCGTCTTAAAGCAGAAGCTGGACGGCAAGCCATGAAGAATATCCGGATCCGGAAAACAGTATTGCCGCAGCTTGATATAGAACGGGGAATCGCTTTGCCACTCATAATCGCTGAACGCACCCAGATCCCCCTGCTTCTGCAAAGCCACAAAGCTGCGATAGACACATGGGGTTTGACCGTACGGCACATCATTCCAGCCGAGGGAAATGATATTGTATTCACTATCCGTGACAACGGCGCCGGTCTGTCTTGAAATGCAGCCGGAGTTGACCTTTGCTGTGTATGCGAGCTGCATACAGCGCTCAACAGGCGTCGGCGGAACCAGCCCCGGATGCATCATCAGCGAAATATAGCGGATAACGTTCAGTTTTAGCCGACGCTTGGGGCCGGAATCGTCTTCATTGTTCGTAAGAAAGACATCCGCATTCTGGATGCAGTATTCCACATCCTGAAGGAAAAAGGGATATAGCTTCGTTTTATACAGAAATGCGCGCAGCGGATCTGCCAATACGCTCAGGTAGTAATTGCAGAGTGCGGGAGAAATACCCTGCTCCCGAAATCTCGAAGAAACCTGTTCCCCTGATTCAAAAACGATGCTGCGGATTGCGGCGGCTACATGATCCTTCTGAAGATCCTCCAGCATTTTCTGCTTCGCATCCGTAGGATTCGACCGAAATGGGATGCAATATGTATAGTAAAATGTATTGCTGGAGCGCTGGCACAACGCAGCAAGATACTTTTCAAATTCCTTGCTGAAAGTATCAGCTTGTCCAGCACCGGAGGCAAGCTTCATGTCCTTCACGCCGACGTCTTTCAAGGCATTCACAAAGCTGATGAACCGGCCTGCCGCGGCCTCCGGGCGTTCATTCAGGTCAATGATATCAATTTCATCCTGCGAGAGCCCCTTTTTCTGATCCTGCAGCAAATGGCGGATTCGGATCGTTTCATCTCTCGATACGGCAAACAGATAGTAAGCAGAATAGCGGTCACGCAAATAGTTGCTTTCATATTTGTTTTTCATCGAATCGATCACAATCGCCGTTCGTGCGTTGTCCCCTGCGCCGGCTCGGATATGCTTGATCATTCGGTTGATCCGCTCGGCGATGGCGTAAAGCCTGTCTTTATTATCCTCATAAACTGCCGACTTGGCTCTTGCTCCTTTATCGGTTTTCAGTGTGCCATAAAAGCGAAGGTCATTTCCGAATTCCTGGAATAAAACGGTGTACTTTTCTGCCAGGTACTCCCGAATGCTGTCGGAAAGAAGCGGCAAAATGTAAAGAATATAATTTCGAACCTCTATTTCTTTCCTTCTTTCCAAATTACTCTTTTTGAGATCCCTATTGTACTCTGTTAATAATTTAGGGCTTCTCTTCTTATCCCAACCCGCCAGCATTCTTCTAACGCTGCTGTTCAGTGTTGCCGCTTCATTCCTGCTGACTTTCTTTCCGTCTATGAAGGCGCTTCCACCTCCGGGCTGCAGCACGATATTGGATAAAAGTCGGTCGAGTTTTCCGTGAAGCAATCTCATAATATCAGACTCGGCTTTTTTAATATTCTGCTGCCTGACCGCAAGCCGAGTCCACGCGTCATTTTCTACGATAAAGCTTGTAATCACATCCCGCACGCGGATAACGTGAAACGGGATACGGTTACATTCGAAATATCGAAGCAGAATGTTGTCTGCCCGCTCTTCATCGGATGAATAGTTGTTGCATTCCGATGATGAACAGGGGATTTCCTCGCCGTTGCTGGCCTTCTGAATAAAGGATGAAACGTAAGAACTCCCAGCGCCTATTTTGCCTGTCAATGCAATGATGAGGTATTTCTTCCTTTCGTCAAAAACGCGCTCGATCACGGCTCTTTGAATAGCGCTATCCGAAAAGGTCATATTAGATGCCTGTCCGCTCATTGACATATCCTCCCGACATATTTGATGTATTATTGCAGGGGGCAACTGCTCTGGATAGCACAAGATTTCTGCATAATTGGACATTGGAAACATTCCTGTGCCGTGCGAACCCCATATGCACTTTGGAAAGCAGCGTTGTCTTTTTTTGTATCGGTCGCACCTATAGCGTTGCCGTCTTCGTCCTTTTCAATCGGACGGGAAGTTTTACACTGCGCACCGGTGTATGGACACATATTGCCATCCTTGATGGCATGCCGAATATACATTTGCGCAAGCTCACTCTCCAGGAGAGACTTATGCCCGTTCAAAACATTTTGCTTAAAGATCTCCCGATACTCCGCTTCTTTGATCAGACTCTTTTTATCGAGCAGGTTCCAGCCATAGGTCGTAATCGTCAGCATTGCTTTTACCAGAACGGACTCTGGGGCATCATTTTTTATGTTGATGGTCATTCCGACGATAGAGCCAACGCCGTCGTATTCCTGATCCTTTCCTGATGGAATGTAGTAACGGCTCACCGTCTTTTTGTCATTGATGAACACAAAGTTTTCCTGATCCAGCCGGAAAAAGAAGGACTCGTTGCTTCTCAGAAAATCATGCAGCGTATAGTTGATGCAGGATGCGTCTCCGCTGGTGATGAGTCTCCATGCGTTTTCCGGTTCCTCATTACCGTAGTGGAGGGAAGGCTCGGGGAGTCGGCCGGAATAAGTATCGTCGGGGTAGCAATAAACCAGATCGACAGTGACCTTGTCCGAATCCGTTTCGTCGGAGAGCATCAGCACAGAATCCCTGATCTCCACCAGAAGTGTGCGAAGCTGCTCATGAATATCATAGACGAGGACATTCTTCCGAAAGTTGAACGGCCGCCACTCTGGAACACATCCATAAGTCAGCTGCAAAATGTTCCTTGTCTTTGCTTCATTGCTCTTTTGCTGCGCAAGCAGTGTGGCCTTTGACAGTGCTTCCTGCCGGCACATCAGCAGATACTTCTTCTTTGTCATATGCTTGAACATAGACGCAGCAAATTGGCCTACCGCCGCAACAAGTGCTACCACAAATGCGGCCTTTCTAATAGAATTTCCAACCGCTATTCCACTTTCGTTCCCCATAATTAATGACATAATGGCAAGAACAAATGTAAGCACCGGCGCAAGCAGAGAAAGTCCGGCTCTGTGAAACCAACGAATGTGTTCCCCCTTTTTAGGCGATAAATTCATTGCTCTGATCCTCTCTTTATATTGTTTCTAATTTTTCCTTGAATTTAACCGGCAATGCTGCTTGCGCGTTTTTATCAGATCCTCCTTTATCACCAACTCTACAAATCTTCTCGCTCTGTTCTTTGCTGCTACCTTTGTGACGAAGAACATGACCGACAAGTAAAGCACCGGCACGGCAAACATCTGCCAGCACTCCTGACCATCAGGTTTCAGCACAACAAAAATCACCACAGTTAGGAGTGTCAGGATGAGCAGGGACAGCGTGGATATGCAGATATCGCGCGTCATCAACTGCATCCGCTGTCCCTCTATGACATTCCCACAGTCGGCCTCTTTGCTGGCGTGCAGCAATTTGTACCACTCAGATCTCTGTTTGTCTGGAGGAAGCGCAGAAAAGTGTTTATACTTCTCCTTTGCCACATCAATGTCAAAGCAACGCTCATTTTCTCCGGCTGCAATCTCGGAGAAAATGGTATCACTCGGCATACTGCCATACACAATCTCTGTCTTCATCGCATCTGGCCATATCTCATTCAGGATTACAACCAGAACGCTGAGCCCACTGACCCAAATGTCGATAGCTGCCATTTTGAGCAAGGTATCCAGAAGATTTTCGTTATCAGCAGAGAAATCCGTATGCAGTGCAATGGATGCAACTGTTATAAGTAGGTACGCAAGAATATACTGCCGCAGTTCCTTTTCTTTGTAGTCTTTGACATAGTGATCTTTCATGTCGCACTTACCTTTTCAAAGGCCAGACGAATTGCACGAATGAGGCCCTCTTCTCGGTGCATGAATAACTCACGCTCAGATTCCGTTGTAGGGAAGCCAAAGGTTCCGACATCTTCGGCATAATTATAAAAGATGCCGGATTGGGGAGGAGCTTGATGCGCCAGAAAGAGTTCTGACTGGGAGCTGCTATTTTTAATCAAATCGTGAAGTGCGTAGCGGGAGCGTATGTAAATTTGGCAGGAATTAATAATGTAAAGTGTTTTCTTGGAAGACAAAAAAGATTCGAGGATAGTTTCCAGCTCATGAGCATGCGCCGTTATAAAGACACCATACTCGCCTCTTGCCGAGACGCATTGGTAAAACGGAACGGTATAGAGTCGCTTTATCCCGATAACGGAAGATGCCCGCTGCTTTCCCGTGGAATATGCCACACGTCTATTCCACGGGGAAACACGAGTATGTGTCACGCCTTCAATGAACTGATGTCGCGCGGTAAGCATCAGAGCATCACTAATCAGGCTATCTGAGATAATCCAAATCAACCAGACACACGCTCCCCTTTGTGGAATCCTTTACTGCCGAAGCGGAAGACGAGGGCAAATCGACAATACCATTTTGAGTGTTATATGCTGCGGTATACTGCTCTTTTTTCATATAAGCGGTCAAATCCGCCGAACCGCCGCTTGTCGCTGCCGAGCCACTATTGTCTGAGATGAAGTATGTTTTGCGGTACGACTTTGCTCCCAATTTTGCGAAAACGGCCTTGCCGTCATCTAACTGCCCATGATGCGGAAGCTGAATGTATACATAGCTGTCCAGCTCATGCAGGTAATCCGGCGATGCGTCGCCGCAAAGCAGGATCGTATTTTTGTCGCTCAGCGTACACTTCAGCTGAACGCTGGCCGCGTTCATGACCGTTTCCTGCGCATCACCCTCGCCGATATTGTCGCTTTCCCGTGAGTCGATCGCCTTGGCTGCAACTTCAATAAACTCATCCTCCGTCGGGCCGACGATTGTGCATGTGCCGACTGTAGTATCTGGAACTGCGTTCACGCAGTCAAACCCGCAATCCGTTGCCGTCTCGATGATTTCCTTGATATGGTTAAACTTCTCCAGCAGCGATTTTTTCAGGGACTCCCGGTTTCTGCGTCCGTCGTCTACAGTATCAAGAATTTTGTCGACGTACTTTAAATATTGGTGCGCAAACACCCGGACGGTATATTTTCCACTGTCTTTCAGCCAGTTCAGCAGCTCGCAGACACCACCGGTGTGGTCAGAGTCGTTGTGCGATACCACAACGTCGACTACCTTAATCGCGCTATGCTTTTCCAGAAAATCTTCAACCTCTTGCGCGTGCCGCGAGTGCCCACAATCGTACACGACCAGAGATGCTTCGTCGTAGAGCAGAATGCAGTCGCCGAAGCGTGTGTCCATATCATTGTCATAATGACTGAGTGCTTTGAGTTTCATTTGGCTTCCTCCTGATAAAACGAATTATAAATGCAGGGATCAGATTGTGCCTGATGTGAAAACGAATAAACGGTTTATGCCATATATGATGGCAGAACAGCCGTCGCTGGTCGCGATCAAACAGGCAAAAATACTTCCAACTATACAGACACAGAATTCCTTAAAATGCAACAAATTATTTCAAAAAAATCCAAATTTCGATATGACACACGTTGCGTTCTTCGAAACATAATGAAATAGTATCTCATCCGACTAAACAGTATGCATTTTCCGGTTGGCTGCTAGTCCGTCCTTGCGCAATCCGCAAGTTTGCACCTGTCTGCTGCTGCGCTACAATAAATCTGTATTCCAGGTCAGAGCAGTATCAGGGCGGAGCAGATGAAGGGCGGAGATGAAAACTTGGGGACAGGTATGCCCCGGTTCCGCGCGCGGGCCAGTGAATACCAAAATACAACAGGACCAGTAAGACCGTAATTGCCGCTTGGCAGTTACGGTCTTTTTGGGTCCAAAAACGATGAAAGGAGTGAAACCATGAATGCCAGAGAAAAGCAGACTCATGCCAATCAGCTATTACAATCCCAAGCAGGAGATCCGTCTCAGCGCGTATGCGGACACGATCGTCCTTGAACCGGACGGACGCGAGCAGCATCTTCTGGCGATCCGCTTCGGCGGCTATCCGGAGATGGTGCGCGCCATGTCGGATGCGATCTATGCCGGCGCGACGCTGGAAACGGAATTTGCCGGTGAACCAGCCATGCTCGCCTGCGAACCAAAGAAGTACGAATGCCATCTGAGCCACGACGGAATTTATGCCGAGGCAACGATTCTTTCGCTGGACGATGCAGATGAGACCAGATCAACCAACGAGGAAGAAATGGGCAGGCAGACGAATGTAGAGCTGCCGCCGAGAAAGTGCATCCTTTTTTGTCCGGCCGGAGACCGGCAGGCGCTGTTTGAAGCGCTGGACCGAAAAACATCCGTGCCGCTTATCCCGGAGTTTCAGGACTACGTTCTGGACGAACTGCGGCGGCGCAGATGGCTCAAGCCGCTGCGCGTCATCTCCATTCGGGAACGGCTGGAGGCGTGGCTGCTGCTATGCAAGAAGGACGACGCCAACATCGTCAAGGTGCTGGAGGACGGCCTCAAAAGCGGTGCAATTCGTATTCCCGGAACAGTTCAGAACCTCAACGGCTTTGACAGTGTGCATTCTGTCACCAGCTACCTAAGCGCGTTCGGCGTGACCGTGGCAGAGCGAATCCGTAATCAGTTCCAACAGCTGTTTGACCCCGCTGCGGAGCAGCTTTCCCCGGAGATTTTGCGCATCAACGACTATATCCGCGCACACGCAGGCTACAGCCTTTACCCGGCGCAGCTTGCGGTTGCGGAATCGGTCAAGCGCAAGCTCTCGGAGGGAAAGTCTGCGTTCATCGTGGCAGAGTGTGGAAGCGGCAAAACGAAGATCGGTGCGACCGCACTGGCGGCGTATCAGGCGCAGAAACGGAAAAAGACGTTCAACATCATCCTCTGCCCGTCGCACGTTGCGAAGAAGTGGGTACGCGAACTTGCCGAAACGCTGCCAGAGACTGCGGGCGTCATCGTCCGCAGCATTACAGAGTTGGACAGCCTGTACGCACAGTACCAGCAGGGCGATAAAAGCATCTACGCCGTCATCAGCAAGGAAAAGGCACGAGACGGCTATATGCGCCGCCCGGCCGTCCTGTTTGACGCACGAAAAGGTGCGTTCCGCTGCCCCAGCTGTGGGGAAATCATAGAGCTGCCGAGCAGCGATGACACAGACGGCTGGACGGCCGCAAAGCCGGAGGCGTTCCGCATGGAAAACCGGCGCAATCATCAATGTATGAATTGCGAAAGTCCCTTGTGGACAGCGGTGAATTCAAGTGTGCCTTCTCCGTGGGTCAAAATTCCGGAATACGGCTGGGTGCATCGGAAGCTGGCAGTCCATGCCATGCAGAAGACGAAGAACCCCGCAGCACTGGACGCCTTGCAGGCGCTTCGCGAAAACTCGGACGGATACTTCCCGACGCGCGGCGCGTGCCGGCGGTATCCGCTCAGCTCGTACATCAAGAAGCGGTACCGCGGCAGGCTCGACGGGCTCATCGTGGATGAGCTGCACGAGTACAACAACGACAGCGGTCAGGGCGATGCGATGGCAGAGCTGTTCGGCACGGCGAAAAAGGTCATCGGCATGACGGCTACGCTCATCAATGGCTACAGCTCCGGTATCTTTCATCTGCTTTACCGCACATCGGCGCAGCTGATGCTGGCAGACGGAAAGCCGCATGAAAAGCCCGCGCTGTTCAATACGGAGTATGGCGTCGTGGAAACGACCTACACCGAAGCCGATGAAAGCTATGCCGCAAAGCGCAGATCACAGAAAAGCGGCGTTCGGACGCGCCAGCTTCCGGGCGTTTCGCCGCTGGTGTTTTCGCGGTTCCTGCTGGAAAAGACGGCATTTCTGTCGCTGTCCGATATGGGCAAGGCGCTCCCCAGCTACGAGGAAATTCCCATTGCCTGCCGTATGGATGAGGCCGTGCAATCGGAATACAAACGCATTGAAAATGCGCTTGTACGGGTATTGCGGTCGGATCGCCGCGTGGCGAAAAAGATCCTTTCCGCGTATCTGAACCTGCTGACCGTCTATCCGGATCAGCCGTATGGCCAGAAGCCTATCTTCTATCCTGACAGCGATGAACCCATCGTCGAACTTGAGAACAAGGGAGACACGGACACGCTCGGGGAAAAGGAACTTCGGACGCTGGAGATCGTAAAAGCCGCTATTCAGAACGGCGAGCGCACGCTCATCTACACAAGCTGGGTACGCACGGATTCTCAGCAAAAGCTCAAAAAGCTCCTGATCGACGAGGGCTATCGTACGGAGATCCTGACCGACAAGATCAAGACCACCGACCGGGAGGACTGGGTGCAGAAAAAACTCGCTGCCGGAATGCAGGTGCTGATCGTGAACCCGTCTCTGGTAGAAACGGGTTTAGACCTCAATGCCTTTACCACGCTGGTGTTTTACAGCATGGGCTACAAGCTCTTTACGCTGCGGCAGGCGTCGCGCCGAAGCTGGCGCATCAACCAAAAAGCGCCCGCGGTCAAGGTCTATATGCTCTACTACGAGGACACCATGCAGCAGAAATGCCTGAAGCTCATGGCCTCGAAGCTGGCGGTCGCCGGACTCATTGAAGGAAACTTCTCCGAGGAAGGACTTGCCGCAATGAGCGACGTGCAGGACATGACCTCGCAGATGGCGAAGGAGCTGATGCTCGGCATCCGCGACAATGTGGAGGATATTGCGTCAGCGTTTAAAAAGATGGCGTTCGAGAATCCGGACAGAGAAGTACCGGACGTCCCTGCCGAAGAAACGTCTTTGCCGCCGGAAACCGTACCGGCAAGAATTGAGCAGCCAAAGCGCGTGTTTACCGCAGAACAGGAGGAAAAGCTGCAAGCGGCTATGGTGCAGCTGGAGCAGCAGAAAGCCAAACGGACGAAGAAAACACAGCAGTTGGAAAACCAGCTGAGTCTATTCGATTCCGTTGCGTAAAAAGGAGGATGCTATGAAATTCACCGTCAACCGAACAGAGCTGCTTGCTGCGGCGCAGAACGCCGAGCGCATTGCGCCCAGAGTCTCCACGATCGAAATTCTGCAATGCGCGTATTTGCAGGCTGAGCAGGACACGCTCACCGTCGCGTCCAGCAATCTGGAGATCGCGTTGGAGCAGCAGATCCCCGCACAGATTGAGAATGAGGGCAGCGTTGTCGTAAAGGCCCCGCTTCTCTCCGGAATGCTGCACCTGCTGGATGGCGAGCGCGTGACTTTCCAGATGAAAAACGGAAAGCTCGTTGTTTCCTCCGGAAACGCGGAATATGCCATTCCCGTCATGGACGCGGCACAATACCCGCGCATGGAGATTCCCTGCCCGGCGGCAACCGTGCCTGTGAGCGGCATTCCGTCGCTGACCAAACGAACGGCGTTTGCCGTTTCTGAGGACACGGCAAGACCCATGCTCAAATGCGTGAACCTGATCTTCGGCGCGGATGGCCTGCAGGCGGTCAGCACAGACAGCTTCCGCATCGCGTCTGCCAAGGGTGACCGCGAGAGCCGCGGGAACATCAGTTTCCTTGTTCCGGCAGCTTCGCTGGAAAAGCTGGCAGGTCTGGTAAGCGACCGCGAGAAGCTGCAGGTCGGTACGACCGGGAAAGCCATTGTCTTTCGGAAGGAGAATTTCCTGTTCGCCGCGCGAATTATGGAAGGGCCATATCTTGCCGTGTCGCAGGTGCTGTCCAATCTGAAGCAGCAGTTTACTGTCCTGACCGACAGCGCTCTGCTCCGCGATGCTATTTCGCAGACCCTGAGTGTCACCGGCACACAGAATCGGTTTTCCCTGTCCTTTGCAGGAAGCCGGCTGACTGTTCGCTGTGAGAGCGAATATGGCATTTCGGAGACGGCGATGGATGTGGTCGCGTTGAGCGGCGAGCCTGCGGGCGTGTACTGGTACAATCCGGCGCAGCTTATGGAGTGCCTGAAAGCGCTGAACGGAACGCTCATGCTGGAGGTCGTGCAGCACAGTGCGCTGCTTCTCAAAACAGACGAGCTTGTCTGCTTCCAGATGGCGGTGCGTGAACCGAAAGCCATTGAAACAAGGCCACAAAAGACAAAAAAGCCGCGCAAGGAGGCGGCATAAAAGGAGGATACGCCTATTTGAAGAAACCGACCATCTGCCGCTACTGCGGCGGCGTGATCCGGCTTGTTCCAGCTGCCGATGTCTACGGCAGCTCTACAGAACGGCTCGGAATGCAGAACGAATATCTGTACCAGTGCCAGAACTGCAATGCCCGCGTTGGCTGCCACAAGGGTACCATGCGGCCGCTCGGCGATGTGGCGAATGAAATTCTGCGGCTCAAGCGCATCGAAGCCCATCAGGTGTTCGACGCTTACTGGCAGAAGCAGCACATCAGCCGAACGAAAGCCTATCAATGGCTGGCACGAGAATTAAAGCTCTCAGAGGAAGAAACGCACATCGGCGGGTTTGAAATTGATACCTGCCAGCGCGTGATCGACCTCTGCCGCGCGAAAATGGATAAAAAGTAAGGAGAATGTCGTATGAAGATCCGGCCCAAGGTTCCCGTATGCACAGACTGTGACCATGTTTTCGAGTACAAGGGGCAGAACCCCGGTCAGCTCGGCGGCGTGGTGGTGCAGTTTGGAGAAGCCTACTGTACCAAGAAGAAAAAGCCGCGCTTACTAAAACGCTGGCACAAGATGCTCCGCGTGCCGGACTGGTGTAAAAAACGCATCTGGCCGAGCTTGGTGCGCATCTATGATTTTGCCAGCACGGAGAGCTGGCTCATGCACGAAAATCTCTGCAAATCTCTCGGACGGGAGATCAGCCCCACGGCATCCAGATACACGCTCTCCGAGGTGCGGCAGCTTGATCTGGACGCATATGCGTTCCAGAAGCAGGCGCGGACAACACCTGTGGAGGAACTTTTGAATGTGCATCTGGGACTGCATCAGGTCGTGGAGGTGTTTGACGGCGTACAGTCCGTTATCCTCTATAAGACACTGGACGGCTTTGTCCCGGCTCCGACGTTTGACGCCGAACGCGCCAGGCAGAACCGCAGAGAGCAGAAAAAGGCTACCGCCTGACAAAACACACATGGAGGCATCTGCCTCCCCAAATACAAAGGAGAAAGACCATGAAAAACAATTTCACCATTTCTCAGAGAAACGCCATCGTGGAAAACCATCTGTGGTGCATCAAGGCTGTGATGAAGCAGAACCGTGCGCTCATCCGCGCGGCAAAGCTGGACACGGACGATGTGTACCAGCAGCTTGCGCTGCGGCTCATCCGGGCGGTCATGTCATATGACCCGGAAAAAGGCAATCTGGAGCAGCATATCTTTGCGCAGCTCCATTTTGAGCTGCTGAACTGCAAGCGTCCGTACCGGCTGCACGGCATGACCGGAATGCCGACGGAATCTCGCGGGAACGTGATCTCGCTGGACGCCTACCGTATGAGGGCTGCCGCATGAGCTTACGAGATAAAATGCTGGCTGTTATGGCCGACGTGAATGCTTCCGTCTTAGAGCGCGAAGAACTGGTCGAACTGATCGCCATTGCGCTTTTGACGCGGAAGAACCTGTTTATTCTGGGCGATCCCGGTCAGGCCAAGAGCTACGCGATCAATGCTTTCCGCAGCCGCATCACAGGCGCGAAGCAATTTGAACGGCTCCTTTCCAAGCAGACGGACGAACAACAGCTATTCGGGCGGCTCGATCTTTCCAGCCTGATCCCCGGCTCTGTGCCGGAATCCGCATTCGAGGGCGACGGTATCTACCAGAATCTGCGCTTTGATTTGCAGAGCTTCCTGAATGGTCTGCCGAAGATGAAAAATGAGGCAGCGACATTCGAGAAGCTGGCAGAGATCGGCGGCAAGCTGGATGCCTATCGCAAGGCTGTCGCCGCGCTGCATCCGTGCGAGCCGGTCGTACAGACTGCGGGCAAAATTCCGGAGGCCGACATTGTGTTTCTGGATGAGATCTTCAAATGCAATGACGGCGTTCTGAACGCGCTTCTGACGGCGCTCAACGAGCGAAAATACACCAATGAAGGCCGGACCTATCCCATCCCGACGATCTCCTTTTTCGCCGCATCCAACGAAATTCCGAATTTCAATGACCCGGAGGAGAATATCCTCTCGGCGCTCTATGACCGGCTGGAATTGAAGATCGTTACGGAGAATATTTCGGAGAAGTCACACCGGCTGGCGATCCTGAAAGACAAGCTCGGTGGCTCGTTCGGCGCAGTCCACGCGACGATCTCGCTGGAGGAGCTGCACGCCATGCAGCAGGAGGTCGCGGCCATCAAGGTGCCGGACAGCATCCATGACCTGATGGACGATGTGCTCTGTGCGCTGCGCACACAAATTCCCGTGTCCGACCGAAAATTCCTCAGCTATTTTTCCATTGCGCAGGCAAAGGCATGGCTGGAGGGACATACGGAGGTCACATCGACGGATCTTCTGGTGCTGCGGAATTATTTCTGGCAGCAGCCGAGCGACCGCGAGTTTGTAACCGGCACGCTGGAGCGTCTGTGCGTCAATCCGATGCAGGAAAAGGTCAACGACCTACTTGTCATGGCACAGGACGCGAAGGACGGTTTCGACAACGCCTGCGGTGCGGCGGAAAACGAACGCACGAAACAGGCCGCGCTCCGCAAATTCCGCGGGGAACTGGTGCGGCTCTACCAGATGCAGACCGAGATGGCTGCAAACGCCGGCTCTGACAGCGAAAGGGCGCTTACGGATGGACTCCTTTCCGAACTGGAGCGCATCAGCAAGGCGGCGCATGAGGCGATTGGCTTTACTTATACACCGTTGGAGCAGCTGGCAGCCTTGCAGTAAAAGACAAACATCATAAAAATATGGAGGAATAATTATGCTGAATCACATTGCAGTTATGGGCAGACTCACGCGCGATCCGGAGCTTCGCAAGACGGCCTCTGGCGTTTCCGTTGCGTCATTTTCCGTGGCGGTAGACCGCGATTTTTCGCAGCAGGACGGGAAAAAGGAAACCGATTTTCTTGATGTCGTCGCGTGGAGAAACACGGCTGAATTTGCGGCGAAGTATTTCGCAAAAGGTCGCATGGCAGTTGTGTCCGGACGTTTGCAGATCCGGAACTGGGAAGACAAAGAAGGCAACAAGCGCCGCACGGCGGAAATTCTTGCGGAAAATATCTATTTTGGCGACAGCAAGAAGGAGGACGACGGCGGTTCTGCCTCCGCACCTACGCAGGGCTTCGGTGCGCCAGCGCAGTCGGGCGGCTTTACGCCCAACTTTGGCAGCGCACAGCCCGGCAGTTTTGTGCCGAACTTTGGCGGGAACTATTAAACTGACAGCGCAGGGTGGGATTTTCCTACCCTGCCTTTTCTATGGAGGTGCATGATGAAGAAATATTTTCGCACGATACAAAACGTCATAGATTCCCGCTGGGGCAATTTTCAATATGCCGGGACACCCGCAGCACAGAAAACGGATCGTGTGCTGCAAAGCTCCAAGCTGGAAGACTGCATTTATCGTGATCTGAGCAAAGACGATGAGAGCATGGAAGCCATCCAGCAGGAGGCAGCATCTAAGCTGCACAGCTTCCCCGCGCTGTCCAGAGATATTTTTCAGTCGTTCTATTCACTGTTCCCAAAGCGAACCGACGCGGACAAGCTTACGGCAGAAGCGCAGAAATTCAACGCAAAGCTGCTCGATCATGTGACCGAGGACGCGGACTATCCCACGATCAAGTCGATCTGCGAAGGTCGGGAACTGCCCGCTTATGAGGCTGCGTCCGAGTTTACGTCGAGGATCAGCGCGCAGCTGGATGATCTGCTGCCAGAGCTTGGCGGCGAGGACGGTACGCTGAAAACGCTTGAAAAGCTGCAAGTTGCACGGAATCAGGCGCAGCAGAAGCTCATGGAGCTTTTGGAGCAGATGCGGGATTCTGTGCAGAATCCTACGCTGGAACAGGCGGTGATCGCCGCGGCGAATCAGGCTGAAAGCAAAACGCAGCAGGCCGAGGCCGTTGCAAAAATGGTGGATGTCACTGCAACGCAGAACAAAGCCGTCATTCATCAGAGCGTTTCTGCCGCTGTCAGCGCAGCCGCAGAAAAGGCAAAGGAAGTCCAGACAATCCTCGGCGCATGGAGCGATGATGCCGGTACAATGGAGAAAAACGCGGTAAACACCGAGCTTCTTCAAAAGGTTCGGCAATATCCCACGCTGTTGGAGATTTCAAAGCATCTCGGACGCTTCCGGGAGATCTTCGCGCAAGGTAAGCGCAATGGCTACGCCTATGGACGCGGAGAAACCTACGCGCTGGAGCTGGGCAATAATCTTTCCCGCGCTATCGGTTCGGAGTTTGCCATGCTTGTTTCGCCGCAGACGCTGCCGCTGTTTGTGAAGAAGTATCAGCAGCGGCGGCTCAAGCAGTACCGCAGGCGTGAACCTATCCACAAGGGCATGGGCGACATCATCTGCTGCCTCGATGAATCCGGCTCCACGCGCGGCGACGCTGACGCTTGGGGCAAGGCTGTGGCGCTGACGCTCCTGGATATTGCAGAAGAAAATCGGCGCAAGTTCGCGCTCATTCATTTTGCCGGTTCTTCTGAGTGCAAGGTGGACGTTTTTCTGCCCGGCCAGTATTCCATGCAGGATAAGATGAATGCCGCCGAATCATTTTTGAACGGCGGTACGGATTTCGAGCGTCCCTTGGGTGAAGCGATCCAGCTCATGGACGCCGGCTTTGAGAATGCCGACATTGTCTTTCTGACCGACGGCCTGTGTGAGCTGCCGGAGGGCTATCTGGAAAAGCTCCATAAGGAACAGGCTGCCCGAAAATTCACCGTGACCGGCATTCTGCTCGACGCTGGCAGCCCCGGCATGGATTTCAGCCTGACGCCGTTTTGCCAGAAGATCTATCGGACAAGCGAGCTGGCCGGTGATGAGATCGTGCGGAGTATGGTTTCTCAAAGGGTATGAATAAAGATACTTGCATCACATGAAATCCAAAACCAGCAGCAGATCATATTGACCTGCTGCTGGTTTTTACATAGTAAATATACAGGAGAAAGAAAAATATTGCGAAGAATTCAAAAAATGTGCCTTGTCTGACACAAAAATTTTTTCTATGCCGCCCTGCATGACACAGCATAAACAAGTAAGCCATACGGCATAAGCATTTTTTCTACGTATGATTCAGACAACAGAATATCTGCATAGGCGGACACTGGTATCTTCACACTTTGATCGCTGATATTGCAAAATACATATATGGCCTCATTTTCAAGCCGACGCTCATACGCCATCAACTGTTGATGTTCCGGCAAGAGCATCTGAAATGTCCCCCATTTTAATACATCGTTATCATTTCGCAAGGCAATAAGTTTTCTATAAAAATGAAGAATCGATGTATCATCCGATATAGCATCTTCAACATTGATACTGGGATAATTGGGGTTAACTGCAATCCACGAATCACCAGTTGTAAATCCAGCGTTTGAGGTACGATCCCACTGCATAGGAGTTCTAGCATTATCGCGGCCCTTGTGCAGGATGCCGTTCCATGCCCACGTTTCTGCTCCGCTCTTTTTTGCTTCCTCTAAAAGCTTAATGCTCTCAATATCTCGTAGTTGGGATGGATTTGTAAACGGAAAGTTCGTCATACCGATTTCCTCTCCTTGGTATAGGAAAGGCGTACCACGCAGCAGATACATTGCCGCCGCAAGACACTTCGCACTCCGAACACGCAAATCTTCTGTTCTGGTGCAGCCAAATCTCGACACAACCCTTGGCTGATCATGGTTTCCAAGGAACAGCGTATTCCAATCGATTGCTGTCTGCCAGCGAGCAATGATTTGTTTAAAAGCAGAAACAGAAAACGGCAATACATCCCATTTGCTTGCACCGCTGTCCATATCCATTAGGTCAAATTGGAACAGCAAATCCAGTTCACGTCCATCTCCTACAACTGTGTTTGCATTTTCAACTGTAACAAATGTCGTTTCACCCACACACATACAGGTTCGGCCGTCAAAGCATCTGCGGCGCATTTCCCGCAGATACGAATGCAGCTTTGGTTGAAAAGCAAAGTATTCCGGTGAAAACACATACCCAGTCCCCTGGCCATTCGGAAGCCCTGGCGCTTTTGCAATTAAGCTGATTACGTCCATCCGAAAACCATCTACGCCTTTGTCAAACCACCGGTTGATCATGCTGTAAATTTCTTCTCGCAGCATTGGATTTTCCCAGTTCAGATCCGGTTGTTTTTCTCCAAAAAGGTGCAGATACCACTGACTGGTTTGCTCGTCATAGCTCCACGCAGATGGCGTAAAGAAAGATGCCCAATTATTGGGCTCTTTTTTTCCATTTCCATCCCGCCAGATATAGTAATCGCGGTATGGGTTTCCCCTTGATTTTCGTGATTCAATGAACCATGTGTGTTCGTCGGAAGAGTGATTCACAACAAGATCCATGACCAGCTTGATATCCCGCTTGTGCATTTCCAGAAGAAGCGTGTCAAAATCCTCCATTGTTCCAAATTCGGACATGATTTTTTCGTAATCACGGATATCATATCCCATATCTGCATTCGGAGAATCGTAGACAGGGCAAAGCCATATAGCGCCTATTCCCAGCCACTTCAAATAGTCCAGTCTTGATATAATTCCCTGAATATCGCCAATCCCATCCGCGTTGGAATCTTGAAAGCTTCTGGGATAAATCTGGTAGAAAGTGCGTTCTTTCCACCAACATTTCTCATATTTATGCATGCCCAATCACCAGCCCTTTCGCCTTTTGAAATACTGCGAAGCCAGTTACCTGACCTTGCAGAGCCTGACCATCAACGCACTCTATCAGTATGTTTAGCGTTCTGATCTCTGGAATCATCACAGTCTGCCCCGGCTCTGTTATTATGGCAATTACTTCTGTGCTTTGTGTTTCAAGCCGAAGATACAGATATGTGTCTAGCACGATTTCTGCCAATCTGCTTTCTGCAAATGCAGTTTGTTTCAGCGAAAGCAGCTTCCTGATAAACATACCAATATCTGTCCATTGCGCAGTCCATTGCATTGCACGGCGGTTGTCAGGGTCGGTGCCGCCATCTAATGCAATTTCATCTCCATAATAAACACTTAAACCGCCACCCAAAAGCGCCGCTAATAAATACGCCAGTTGAAAATCAGACGTTCTGCCGCCACAAAGATGCCATGCACGAGGAATATCGTGGTTTGAGCAGAATGCCCATTGACGCTTGTGTATGAGATCCGGCATAGACTCAAACCAGCGCTGAATCCGCATAGAGAATACTTCTAGCGAGTCTGTGTGCAGGAGTGCAAAATCTCGAATTGCAAAATAAAGCGGGTAATCCATTGTACCATCAAAAACGCGTTGATCGAGCCACTCAGCCGGACCTTGCCATATTTCACCAATAATGTACACATTGGGATTTAGTTTGCGAAGGCGGTTCGCAAAGCTATGTAAAAACCGTAGACTGGTTTCATCTGGAACATCCAGCCTCCATGCGTCAATCTGATATTCATTCGTCCAGCGTTCTGCACGGGAAATCAGATAGTCAATTACTTCCGGATTTTCCGTGTTCCATTTTGGCATATTTGCTGCAAAGGCAAAGCATTCGTACGGTGGCTTGTTCTGCATACGCTCCGACGATAACGCCTCGGGCTGTAGTGTTGTAAGCGCATCAGCGTCATAAACGATAAACCAATCCCGATATATCGATGCATTTCCATATCGCTTTACGTCCTGCCAAATTACGTTATTCCAACCACAGTGGTTAAATACGCCATCAAGCATGATTTTCATCCCGGCTTTATGTAGCGTTTCGACAAGTGTACCAAAAACTGTTTCGTTACCGAGGGCAGGCTCAATATAATCATAAGAAGTGGTATCATAGCGATGATTTGAACAGCTTCCAAAAATTGGGTTCAGATAAATTCCCTGTATCCCTAGTGCCTGTAAATAGGGAATCTTCTGCAAAATGCCGTTCAGCGTACCACCATAAAAATTATCACGGGTTGGGACAAAGATCTTTGCGTCATGATTATTTTTCTCATTGCAAAACCGATCCGGAAAAATCTGATACCATGTAAAACTGCTTGCCCATGCAGGTGCGAGACTATGCGCCTGTGGAAAAACATAGGGAACATTGAAATATCGAAGAGCTCCCGGTTCTTTAATTGGCAATGTTACGCCGCATTCTGAAAGCCAGGCGCACATTCCGGTTTGCAGTTTGATTACAAAGTAATAATGCAGTTTGTGCGTCTGCATTCGTATGCTTACTGCATAAAGCTGGCTATCTGGCATGCGCTGCGTCGGCTGCATCTCACAACAGGAAAGCTGCGGCTTTTTTTCCGGGCCAGAAAACCAAAAAGGATCGCCATACCAGACTGTTATCGCCTGAACCGGCAGGCACGTTTTAACTCGAAGGTAGCAGTAATTTCCCTCCACATATTGCCATGGATAGGAGGGCTTATGTATGACGGCAAGGTTTAAAATCTGCATATTCTACCCCTTTAGCATCCCATCCATTGCACCGCCATGGATCAGCTTTTTCTGCATCACAATATAAACCAGAAGGATTGGAAGCACTGCAATCAAGGATGCGGCAAAAATCAGTCCCCAGTTATTCAGGTTCTGTCCCTGAAATAGTCTGAGTGCAATAGGAAGTGTTCTTTTTCCTGGCGTTTTAATCATTGTCAGCGCAATCAGGAACTCGTCCCACACGTTGGAATATGCCAGAATTGCGAAGGTCCCCAGCGCTGGTTTTGAAAGTGGGAGAACCATTTTCCAATAAATTTGCCACCTGTTTCCCCCGTCAATAATGACAGCCTCCTCCAACTCTTTAGGAAGACTCAGGAAGAAATTCCTGAGAAAAAAGGTGTTGCTTGGAACACCAATTCCGATGTAAATAAGAAGTAATCCCAGATAACTGTCAACAAGGTGAAGATCTTTCATCAATAAAAACTGCGGGATCAGGTTTGTGACGGTTGGTACCATCATTGAAAACAAATACAGATAGAAGAGTATATCCCTTCCTGGAAATTGCATTCGCGCAAATGCGTAAGCCCCAGCTGATGAAACAAACATGATAATCACAGTCGCAATTGCCGCAATCAGGAGACTGTTGACAAAATACTGACTGAAATGATTCGCATTCCATGCTTCCACAAAATTTCCCCAGTACCAACTTTTTGAAAACAAAATCGGTGGATACGGCATAGAATAACTTTGTGGGGTCATTGCCGTAGCGAACATATATTGAAAGGGGACAAGTGCAAACAAGGAAAAGCAAACTAGAGCGAGGTATCTTGGCAGAGCAGAAAAGATTCGTTTCATGTTTTTCTCCTTTATGCGGTCTGGTCATGCGAGACCCTGCGCTGGATCAGTGTCAGCAACAGGACAATCACACCCATTAAAACAGCCTGCGCAGCAGCAGAACCAAGGTCAAATGTTGAGAATGCGGTGTTGTACATATAGTTCATCATTTGATTTGTTGTTCCAAGTGGGGCCCCATCAGTAATCATCATGACGTGGATATACGCTCCAAAAGCACCGATTGTTAAAACCGTCAGCAGATAATTTGTTGTATTGCGAACCATCGGCAGCGTAATGGAGAAGAAACGCCGAATCGCACCAGCACCATCAAGTGAGGCTGCTTCATATATTTCCTGTGAAATTCCCTGTAGTGCTGCCATATAAATGACCATAACCCACCCGGAGCCTTTCCAGATGCCGAATAACCACAGCACAATGTTGGCCGTCCATGTGTTTTGCAGCCACGAAATAGGCGATCGAATCACATGAAGTTCCATCAAAATATAATTGACCATTCCACCCTTACCGGACATAAACAGGTACTTGAAAACCATTGATACGACAACCCATGACGTGATAACCGGAAGGTAGCATATTACTTTAAATACAGATTGCCCGCGGCGGGTCGCATTGACCAGACAGGCCAAAATCAAGCCAAGTGCCATTTGCCCCGGAACCGTAACAAGCGTATAGAGGAGCGTATTCCTGCATGCAGACAAATAACTTTTGTCGGTCAGCAACGCGAGATAGTTTTGCCCGCCGACGAACGCGTTTGCTTTGTTTTGTATTACGTTAAAATCAGTAAAGCTGATCCAGACGTTTCGAATCAACGGGTATAACACAAAAAGCGCCATAAGAATAAAACCCGTCAGTAAAAAGGGGATTGCCCGAGCCCATTGCCGCAGACCGAGCATAAAGCGGCTTTTTCGTATCTGCATACGAGATTATCCTCCTCCATAAAGGGCCTGGCGTGAGGTCATGGTGACCCCACGCCAGTGCAGTCAGTTATTCTTTTGCCAGTAATTCATCAATCTGTGCAGCAGCTGCGTCAAGCGCCTCCTGAGATGTTGCGTCACCGCGCAGGACGGACTCAAAAGCAGTATTCAGCACAGTTTCAATCGTAGGCCAGCTTGAGCAGGGGATCCTCGCCTGCGCCGTTTTGAGTTGCTGCATATACACATCAACATACGGTGCGTTGCTAGTATCGACCTTTTCCATAGCGGAAGCCGTAACCGGGATCATGCCAGCTCCAGCCATAGCGACCTGCTGTTCATCCTGCAGAAGAAACTGGATAAACGTCCACGCGGCATCTTTCTTGCTGCTCGTGGAGGTCATGACAATGTCCTCGCCGCCGACAATTGAAATACTGCGACCATCTACAGAAGGAATCAGTGCTGGGGTATAGGTATCAAGCTTATCTTCAGAACTGAAGAACCACGGGCCTTCCACAATCATTGCATAATTGCCAGCCTCGATGCCGCCCCAGCCGTCCGGCTGTTCACCCATAATAGCCGGACCGATAACGCCATCTCGATACCATCCAACAATCGTGTCCAGCGCGTTGACCGTTGCCTGACTGTTGAGGTATCCGCTTGCTGTTTTGTACGCATCATCCGTTACTGTACCGCCAAGCGTCCACAGGAACGGCAGCATCGCCCAGTTGTATGAGCCAGAAACGGCAAACAACCACTTTTCATTTGAAGGATCTGTTTTATCGAGTGCACCCATCAGTTCATCCAAAGTTTCAGGTGCAGTATCAAACCCATATTCCTGCAGCATTTCGTTGTTATATACAGCAACTGTCGTATTGGCGTTAAGCGGAAGGCCGTAATTCTGCCCGTTGTAAAGCGTTGTATTCATGGAGCCGGACATGATAGAACTGGCAAGCGTGTCAAAGCCTTCATAGTTATTCAGGCACTCCAATGCGCCGAGCTTTGCCATCTGAGAGACCCATGTGAGATCCAGACGAATCACATCCGGTGCTGCGTCGCCCGTAACTGCGGTAATAAGCTGCTCATCCAGACCCTCATACGGCATCCGAATTGCATTTACCTTGATGTTCGGATATGCTTTTTCGAAAGCAGTCAGGACCGTATCTGTGAAGATTCGTTCCTCGCCTTCACTGTAGGAGTGCCAGAATGTAATTTCGACGGGCTCCTCCGACTGCGGCGTAGCCGAATCCGCGGTGTTGTCAGCCGTTGTATTCGACGGAACCGCGTCTGTCGCATGATCCGGCGATGACTGCGTTTTCTGCGCGCAGGCGGCAAGCGACAAAATGAGCAGCAATGACAAAACTACTGCAATGACTCGTTTTTTCATGATAATTCCTCCATCAAATTAAAATGTTGGGTAAATATCAACGGTGGTCCCTGCTGTTACGGTATAGTTATTACCTGTGGCCCATGTTTCGTCGTTCAGCAATGGCTTGAATTCTACTTGGGTTCCATCCGAATAGCGCTCAATCGTATATTCCCAGAGGTCAGACGAAACATTACGCATTTCTACACCGGCAGTCCAAGTCAGAGGATATTCACTTCCTCTCAACGAGATACTATTGCCAAGTCCAGCATCATAGTGTACACGGATAATTGTTTTTGTATATGTCATTTCTGTGTACGGTTCATAGGAGCCATGCGCTAAAATTGCGGTGGTTTTTGCGGGAATGGTAATAGTGATTTGGCGTCCAGTAGTATCACCGGAGGCAATCTGAACGGTTTGGCTAGTGTTCAGTAGATTGACCATTTCTGTGCCAACTGTATAAGAGCTTTCTGCACGCACCGGAATGGTGACAGTTGCATCGGAATAGCCATTGTTCATTACAACAAATGCCTCTTCACCGGAACCATCATCGCGGCGTGAGAATGCATAGACAGTATCACTGCACCACATCTCCCGTTGCGTTCCATTGTTGAATGCTCCGCAAATCTTGCGAATTTCTGATAGTCTCTGAACATACTTGTACGTTGTTGTGTTCTGATCGAACGATGACATCATTTCGCGATTGTAAGTGTTTGCAATACCTGCGGTTTCCAGAATCTCACCATTTCCATACAAGTTCTGTTCTGTACCATAGTATACATCTGGAATTCCGCGAACAGTAAAGATAAAAGCTAGCGCCATTCGAAGTTTTTCATAGCTGTCATCAGCAACACACAAAAATCTATCGCGGTCATGGTTGTCAATAAATGTAATCAGATTTTGCGGGTTAACATACTTGTTGTCCTGATCCAGAATTTCTTTAATTCTCGTAAACCCTACATCTTTTGCAAATACATCACGTGCAGCGAAGAATAGCGGGAAATCTAAAACACCCCATTCGTACTTCTGGAAATCGCTAACGAAATCGACGTTTCCGTTAAATACTTCACCGAAGGTTGCTACCCCAAGCGCTTTTTCAAAATCGGACAAGAAATTCTTGTAGATTGAACTTGCTGCATCTACACGAACCGCATCAAACCCAACATCCTTTATCCAGAACAGGTATGCCTGGATAAGTGCGTTGCTCACTTCGGGATTCTCCTGTGCTAAGTCATCCAACCCGCCCATGTCGTTGTTGACCAACTGTGTATAGTTATCATAGTTGAGAATGTCACCATTGTGATGATACCATGCAGCATTATTAAATGGAGCCGCTGGCATATAACTTTCCGAAGAATATGCCGTTGCAAACGGCTCAAGATAGTCTGCGGTATGGTTTGGAACAGCATCGATTATCATTTTGATTCCATTGCTGTGCGCAAGGTTGATAAGTTCCTTCAGCTTCGCTAAAGAACCAAAATGGGTATCCGTAGAGTAATAGTCCTTCGTATAGTAACCGTGATAACCAGCCTCATCTCCTGTTCGGCTTAGGGGTTCATTCGCTTGCGGTGGGCTAATCCAGATAGCGGTTACGCCAAGGTTTTTGATATAATCCATATTATCAATAATTCCCTGCCAGTCACCGCCTTGCCGGTATTTCAGTTCACCTGGACGATACTCGACGCCTTCTGTTCCATTGTTACTCGTATCACCATCGCTAAAGCGATCTGTTAAAACCATATACACAACTTCATTTCCACCAAATTCATACTCTGTATTATTGGTGACATAAAAATTCCCATAAAGCCATGTATCGGATTCACTTGTTGTACGGTAATTAATAATAATATTATCAGAATCGCCTGTGCTTGCTGAACCCAAGAATGTGCTTGCATAAAACCAGCTTTGCGTAGAAATAGAGTGAACTCCAATTTCGGACAGTGGAACAGCTAACTCAATCGTGCCTTTGCTCGTATCAATACGAGAGTCTGCGCTGGTAAGAACACCGGCCATTTGCCATCCGTTTGTTGATGCTGTGTACTTTGTAATCGTACCAGTGCTATTATCATAGCGGAATGCATATGCAGCCGGATGCCGCAGTGTACTTTGACTAAGCGTATATCCCAAGGTTGCTGAGGTTTGACTAGGATCTGAACAATAAACTGTACATTGGACCCCTGTGTTTGCAATGCTGCCATCGTTGTCGACTCGAATGTAAAGCTTGCTGGCATCATTTGAAATATACAGTCGATCAATGTCCAGATCAAGGGTAGCCGAATCATCAATTAAATCACAATAGTACGGAATATAGTCGTATTGAGAATTGTCAGAGACAGTTAGATCCACCTGCTTATAGGCTCCTGCATTCGCACTGTCTGGATAAATCCGAAGATCCAGGTTCCCGCTGGTCGTAAGGTAAGCGAGAATATATGCTGCTGCAGTCACTGGTTCACTTGCCGTAGAAACAACCGGTTTCTCCGAAATATCACTGACACATTCACCTGTAATCATATATCCAACGCCGGTACGATGTTTTGCCCAATCCAGAATTTGCAGAGATGTTGCTGTATTTCCCTTATATGCGTAACAAATCGCATTCCAGAAGGAAATCTGCGGCCAACTTGGGCTTACTTCGAGTGATTCATCGCCAGACGGCGACCAAGGTGATTCATCAGAATAGTATACGTCATATGCGTAGCGCGCCATGCCGTATTCATCAGAAAGAAGGACATCTTCAAACTTCGCGATGGTAGAAGTTGCCCGACTCGAGTGTATATCTACAACACCCAATGCAAATAAAAGCATAGCTGATGCATCAACTAATCTGTCTGGTGTTCCATTCCACAATACAAGCTTATCATAATAACCGCCATCTGCATACCACAAACCCGCACCAGCCATGTCGGTATCATCACGATTGATTGCCGTCAAGATTGTGGAGGCAGCGCCATTGTACGAATCAGCCAATGAAAACAGCTGTTTGTGCTCGGCCATTTTAGCTGCAGCACGCAGACCGGCAACATAGAGTGCCTGCGTATATGCGTAATCGCCAAAATGCTCCATATCCTCCCATATAGAGAAGTCTTTGGGGCCAAATCCCGTCTCATCAATACTGTTCATGATGAAATCAGCAGATGCCTTGACCTGAGTCCAAATATCATCTGCTAATGACCAATCTCCTGTTTCTGTACAATGGCGATATACACCATACAAGAACCAGCCAATTGAGTCATGTTCGGGTTCAATAAACTCAGCTCGTGTATTATCCCAAAGGTTAATGCAGGTATTATATGTGCCTGCGGCATCACCAGTCAGCTGCCTTGCCGCCATCCATTTCCAATACCGTTCTGCCTCTGCATAGAATCCTGCCGCATCAAGCGCAACAACTGTCGTTGCAGCATCGCGCGTCCAAACTTTGTAAGAATAGTCATAGTAGTTTGTTGTTGCCGGCATTGCACCATCCGACGTTGTTGTGCCGGGACGAATGCAGTTCTTTATTAAAACGAGATTTCGCTTATACATGGAGACAAGATCCTCGTCCCCGAGAGCTGGAATTGTATTTGCATTGTTGAACCATGTCGTATAGGCTGCTGCAGTTTCCTGCTGCCATACAGAGCCATTCTTCGTCCGTAAGCTGTTACATATTTCTGTCAACTCTGCAGCCGAATCTGCAATAGCAACATAATAGAAAAGTTCAGCTGTTTCACCGGCACCGATTGTTACTGTGTTCATAAGTGCCGCTGAAAGATCGGTTGCCGATGCGGATGCATTATTTTTAAGTGTCGCATTGGAGTTAAATGTAGCCCACGGACTACATGTCGCGGATGTAAGACTCGTTTCTGCGTCATTCGCAACTTGATATGCGGAAGGTGTAGCAAATCCGCCGAGAGCCATATAAAACTGCCCTGCACCAGACATATCAATCAAGATTGCATTTAATTCTTCATTGTAGTTTGCCGTGATGCTATTGGTCGACGTATTATTTGGATGAATCATGTCAAGTACGCTTACCGTGTGTGTTTCATTGCTGACATTTTCAATCAAATAATTGGAAACAAGCACGTTTTTGTTCGGGATCATGAAATAATCCCGAGAAAAATTCAGGCCATCAGGATATTCGTCACCATATTTCAAGTAGTTTGTTCTGAGCGTACCATCTTCTGTGAAATATCCTTCACCATTGAACTCAGTGGCTGATGTGTACTTCTTATTCGCGGTGTTATCATAAAAGAATCCAGAGTAATCTTTGATTTGGTTTTGATTCCAATTTGATGCGAATCGAATCTCTCGAATAGACGGCCCAGCTTCAGGCGTATCTTCAGAACATAATTTTGTATCGTTCCAAATAGCCATCATGTTTTTCCAGTTTGACAAATATAAGCTCCGAATGCTTTCGTGCTTATCTTCAACGGTCAAAGCGTCAATATTGACAGCGTAATCTACAAAAGAAATTCGAAGTGTGTGTGTTCCGGCTGAGACCATCGTAGCGCCAAGTTCTGAAGATCCCCATGTGTTCCAATCGCTTAGCGCGTGCAAGGGAATTGTTTCTTGGATTTCACCGTCCAAATACACATGGGCATGCGCTTTATGCCCAGTCGCATTAGCATAGCGTAAAATAAAAGAATAGTCTCCCGTAACAGGGATGTTAATCTGAAAATCAATATACTTCCCTGTAGCATTAAAATTGTCTACGAACCCGGTTCCTGAATACCCGGTATGATCGGTGTTTACAGACGTACCATTCCCCACTGCATTTTCGGCTTCATAAACCTGCTCATAATAACGAGTGTATGTCCGCTGAACTGAGGCAGGCGTATCTGCGTCTGCTGCAGCAATGCTCGTGCCAGTGTAGCCGCAAAGTGACAGCAGCATGGCGCAAATAAGAAGTGCTGAAACAGATCTGCGAAGGTGCGTTTTCTTCATTTTGTTTCACTCCTTTTCAAAATGTAACTGGTTACAATTTTGCGTAAAACAATTATCTCTTATCTTAGCTATTTCCTTGTGGACCCCCTTTCAATAATGCTGGTTGAAAGCAGCAGATGGTCCGGACTCTGAGCTTCTAACCGAAGTTGTTGAATGAGCATTTTAGCTGCAGCCATGCCCAAGTTCATCACATCAATCTTCACGACAGTCATGGAAGGCTCTGAAACCTCTGCGAGGATGCCGTCGTCAAATGCAATTACCTGAATGTCTTTTGGAACGAGAATCCCACGTTTTTGAAGCTCACGCAAAAAGTAAAATGCGATTGTGCTGTCAGTCGCAACGTACGCATCGCATAACTGTCCTTCGTGCGATGTAATATATGATAAGATCTCGTTTGATGTTGTTAAGCCGTCAATAACTGCATTTTCTGGCACAGACACATTGGCTTGTTTCAAACAATTTCGATATCCCTCATAACGCTCACTGACAAAAACTTTTTGAAAGCTATTTGTTAAAAATCCAATTTTCAATGCTCCAGTTTTTAGTAAACATTCTGTTGCGCTCCAGCCCGCGCCGATATTGTCAATATCGACCCACATTGAATGAGGCTCCACGCATCTTCCTGCAATCACAAAAGGAATCTTGCTTTCTCTTAAAACGGTTAGGATCTGTGGGCTTGCTAGTTCGCTTAACAATACTAGTCCGTCAATGCGGTTTTCATTGATAATAGATTCCAACGTGGAAACATTTTTGCTGCCAATATGGCAAATCATCAGATAGTATCCTTCTCGCGCCAACGCATGCTCAAGGCCATACTGAATCCTCAGGAAGTAGTCATTCCCATAAGTCTCCACATTGCTGTCATCAACAGCCAGCGCAATCGTGCAGCTGTTTCCATGCAATAAGCCACGCGCCATCATACTTGGCTGATAGTTTAACGCCTCTATAGCTGCTTGGACTTTTTCTATAGACTGCGGAGCGATTAGCGGGCTATGGTTTAAATATCGGGATACAGTGGCAACAGATACCCCTGCATATTTGGCAACATCTCGAATTGTAGCTTTCATATTGCTCTCCATTGAAACCGGTTACATTCTATATTTAAACTATACTCCGAAAGCAAATATATTGTCAACGGTAAATTACTGCCAAAAATTTTTTAAGAAATTATGCAACATTACAAGGTCAGTTTACTCTATTCACTTTCTGATCTTCTTTTGATACAATGGCATTCCCAACGAAGTTTCTTGCTTCCTTGTGTCGTCTACAAGTTTACTGATTCCAATCCAAATGATAAACTTATTATGTATTCCAGGTCAGAGCAGTATCAGGGCGGAGCTATTTCAGGGCGGAGGTGAAGACTTGGGGACAGGTATGCCCCCGGCTCCGCATGCAGGACATGGAATGAAATAATGGACTCATAAGACCGTAATTGCCGTTTGGCAGTTGCGGTCTTTTTGCGTCCGGACACAAAAATGAAAGGAGACACAGCATGAAAGACACAGAAAACGTATTTGACGGCTTTGCCTTACTGGACGACGATGAGGAGTTTGACGTAGATAAGATCTTCGGCAACAGTTCGGATGAACCCGCACCGCCTCCTCCCACGCCAACTTTGGCAGAAGAAGTCAAGCCCCAGTTTGATCCGGAACAGGTTCAGACGGAGACGGCAGAATCCCAGCCCGAGCCGGAACAGACACTTCCCGCAAAGACGCAGGAAGCTCCGGCAGAAGAAAAGCAGCCTCTGGAACTCTTTTCGGCGTTTACAAGCGCAGAAAGCGACCCTATTCCAGAGGTAACCCCGGTCAAAAGCATTGCGCCAAGACCCCAAACACAACTGTCGCTCTTTGACAAGCCGCCCGTTTTTCAGTATGGCGGCGCCAGAGAGCAGATCACGGATCCCGGCATGACATTCGAGGCCCTGCGTATCCAGAAAGCGGATGATTTCCCTGAATTGGAGGATGCGTCTGCTGTCACTTGGCAGGTACGGTACGGAGATGTTACGAAGACCGTCCCCGCGCCCAAGACAGACACCATCGCAGCCATGAAAGCGGAGATCGAGAAGTCCAAAGCGTTCCTGGACAGCCTGAAAAAAGGCAAGGTCAAGGATCCGGAGTGCGTCGTGAAGCCGCAGATCCGGATGCAGAAGAAGGGCATCGCAGACTACAAGGGCGTATTCCCGACGCTGGAGGCTGCACGCGCGTCCAACAAGGTCATCTGCCTCATCCCCTCGCGGGACGGGCAGACGTATGAGATGCGCCGGAGCGAGCTCGGCGAGTTTATCGCGCCCAAGCACAAGATCACGGAGTTTTCAGAGGTAAGAGCCGGCTTTCGCCCGGCTCTTCCTCGCATTCCGCAGGAGCTGCTGCGCTCCATCATCGGCTTTTTCAGAAGCCAGATGGAATCGGGCGCGGAGTTTGAAGCCCTTGTCCGCATCTACTGGGATCGCGAGGAACAGAAATTCGTTCCGTTCGTACCAAAACAGCGCGTCACCAAAGACAGTGTGACGGTTCGGCTGACGGATGAAGACCTTCCGGACGATACGCGGTATCTGTACTACGCGGATATTCACTCGCACAACAGCATGAAAGCAGTCTTTTCTGCCATCGACGATCAGGATGAACGCGGCACGCGGCTGTATCTCGTGATCGGCCGTCTGGATCGCTTCTTTCCGGAGATCTCCGCCCGCATTTCCTGCGGCGGCAGCTTCGTCCCCATCGAGCCCGCCTTGGTGCTTGAAGGGCTGGACAGCGGCTTTCCCGCGGAATGGGACAGCAGGGTCGTCCATCAGCTTCCAGAACTTCCGGAAGCGCCGTCCGCACATTTCGCGGGCGTGCGCTCGTTCCTGGGCGGATTGCTTGGAGGTGCGGGATGAAGTTTTCAGAGAACCGGCCCGTGAAGATCGTCATGCTGGGGGCCGGCGGCACCGGCGGGCATATCGCGCCGCATTTGTACCGGCTTCTGTACGCGCTGGAACGACCCGTTCGCTTTATCATCTGTGACGGGGATATCGTGGAGGAAAAGAATCTCGTTCGCCAGAACTTCACACCGGCTGACCTTGGGGAAAACAAGGCAAAGGTGCTGGCCGAGCGGTATTCCTCCGTGTTCGGGATGGAAACGGAGTATGTACCGGAGTTTATCGAGTCCGGCGAGCGGCTTCTTTCCATGCTGCGGGCACGGACGTTCCCGACCGGGCCGTACTGGCATTCTCCAACCGTCAAAGAGCTGGTGATCCTCATCGGCGCGGTGGACAACAACAAGAGCCGAAAGCTCTGCCACGAAGTCTTTTACAAGCTGGATGATCTTATCTACATCGACAGCGGCAACGGCATGCACACCGGGCAGATCGTCTGCGGCATCCGCAGCGGCGGGCGCACGTTCTATCGTCCCGTCGGCGCGGCATTCCCGGAGGTTTTGCAGGACACAGACAAATTCCCGACGGAGCTGAGCTGCGCCGAGGCGTCTGTCTCCGCACCGCAGAGCATCGCCGCTAACATCACGGCGGCAACTGCCGTCGTGGATATGATCTACAACATTCTGACCGTCGGAGAAACGCGTGTGCGGCAGATCACATTTGCTACGGGTTCTGTCAATATGCGTGCGACCTTACAGAAAACAAGGAGGAAAGCAGCATGAAAAATACCGTAGACGCAGCAGCCTTTTATAAAGCCATGACAGCCTTGATGGAAGTCCCATCAAAAAGCTCCATCGAAGTTTTGCGTGAGATCAGAGCGGAGTTTACCGGAGATCGATGCGTGTTGTCCGCGACAGATCTGGACACATGGATGTCCGTGACGATCACCGCAGTCGGCGACAGCTTTGACTTCCTATTCCGGAACAGCGCGAACATCCAGAAGGTTTGCCGCCATTATGACGGCGCACTGGAGCTGGAATTGCAGCAGTGCGGCGACGAATCGTTTTTGACGATGCGCTCCGGCAGCAAGGGCGGTGAGTTTCCTGTCTATGACACGAAGGACTGCCCCGTATGGCCGAAACTCGAAGTCAAGCAGACCTATACTGCAAATGCGGCAAAGATCCTCGCCTGCGTCAAGCAGGTAAAGTATGCCGTAGATCTGCGCAATACCAGACCAGAGTATCATGGTGTTCTGTTTCAGGGCAGACATATCTGGTCGGTGGAAGGACGCCGTGCAGCCTGCTGTGATAACGGCGGACTGGATGTTGAAACGCCGTTTCTTGTCGGCGTTTCGGCACTGGAGCAGCTCAAGGCGTTTGGTGATGCGGATATGCAGATCAGCGTGGCAGATAACTGGGTTCTGTTCCAGAATGAACACGTTCGGCTGCTTGCGAAACGTATCCAGAATGTCACACCCATGACCTATGAAAGCGTTGTTCCGCAGAAGTGGAATGAGGAATTCTGCTTCCATCGGAAGGACTTCGTGCAGGCCCTGAAATATCTGCTGGCCTGCATCGGAAAGGCAGACAAACCCTATGTCCGGTTTCATAACGGAACCCTGAGCCTGCGTGTAAACGGCTGCCTCTACAAAGCGTCGGTTCCAATCAGCATGAAAAGCAGCATTGTCTTCGGCTTTGACGCCAGATTCATGCTGGATGCGCTCACACAGTTTGAGAAGCAGGAACTGGTGACGATGCGGCTGACCGGCTCGCTGGGCGCAATTTCGCTCGTGGCGGGCGGTAGCTCTGCCATCGTCCTTCCGGTACGGCTCAGAGAAGAACAGGTAGCAGCGTAAAAAAGGAAGACATAAAAAGAAAGGAATTTTGAACATGAAAACAGTTTATATCCCTGCTGGTGCGACCTACAACTATGAAACGCTCGTCACGGACGATGTGATCGTCCACGGGCATCTGCACGTCACGAACGGTCTGAAAGCGAAGCATATTTCCGGCAGAGGGTTTATTACCGCCGGTGAGGTTTCCGCGGATATCGTGGACGTGACCGAACTGGAATGCGGCACGGTCATCTGCCGGAGGCTGCTGGCGCAGCGCGTCAGCGTCAATGAGGCGCTGGTCTCGGAAAGCGCCGCTGTCTCCCGTTTTTTCTCCGCTAACTATGTCAAGGCTCCCAGCCTGACCGTGGCGGTCAGTGAGATCGGCGAAGCGGACGCGGATGAGATCGTGCATCTGACGCCGAAGCCGCGCGGCATGCTCCTGACGCTGCTTCTTTCCATGCTGCGCACCTTCTGGCTGCGCCTGACGGCAAGCCGGCCGCAGGGCATGTTTGAGAAGCCGCGCACGGAAGCGCCGGTGGAAGAACCCTCTGACACACCGGAAGATGCTGAAACAAAGGCAAACATCGCAAAAATTGTGCAGGAGGTGCTTGCACAGCAGGCGGCGGAAAAGGCCGCCTGCGCGGATGATGCAAATGACGCGGACGATTTCGAGCTTCAGCGCATGATCGGCACGTTCAAGCTGCTGCGGGACAAAGGCTACACCATGCGCATTCTCCCCGGTACGCCGGAGGAAAACGCGCCGGTCTTTGACTTTGCGGCTGAGAGCATTCAGCCTGCGGCGTGAGGTCAACCGAGATGGAACAGGAATTGCAGAAGGAGTCAAAATGTTCCTTTTATGCCTTGGAACAGCTTCGGCAGACGGCAGAAGCCATTCTGCGCGGCAGCCAGCGCCTGCTCAAATGCCGCGCCGGTGTGGAGAAATACCGCACGGCGCAGCCGCAGCGTGCGTATGTCTACTATCTGGAATTGCAGAAAACGCGGAACGCGCTTCTTACGGTGCTCGGCGATGCACAGCGCAATCTTCTGGAATTGGAGGAATCCGCGCTGGCAGGAAAAGCCGGGCAGCTTCAAGCAGGGCTGCGCCACTTTGATCTTATGTCCAGAGCGTACAAGCCTGTGTATGAAGTGCTGACCGGCTTTGCAAAGTCTCTTCCGCAAACGGACACCGTCAATGCGGCGGTGATCGGGCGGCTGATGAACCATGTCCGCATGGGCTATTACCCGACAGACCCGGAAAATATCGCGCACATTCTGCGCGGCATTGCATTTCCGGAGGGTGTGACGACGAATCTGCTCGATCCGTGCTGCGGCTGCGGTAAGGCCCTTCGGCAGCTTGCCAATGGCAACAACTGCTACACCTACGGCATGGAGCTGGACGAACACCGCGCGGAGGAAGCGCAGACAAGACTTCACCGCGTCGGCTTCGGAAGCTTCTTTCACAGCCAGGTCAGCCGCGAGGCGTTCCATGTGCTGTTTCTGAATCCGCCGTATCTGTCCGTTCTAACCGAGGGCGGCAGCCGGGTACGCAGCGAAAAGCAGTTTCTGGTGCAGAGCATCCGGACGCTCATGCTGGGCGGTCTTCTCATCTACATCGTGCCGTACTATCGCCTGACGCCGGACATCTGTAACATTCTCGCGGAGAACTTCTCGGACCTTTCTGTCTGGAAATTCACCGACGGCGAATTTGCCAGATTCCATCAGGCGGTCGTGCTGGGGCTTCGGAGGAAGCCTGCGGAGGATGATGAAATGGCTGAACGGCTGGGCGCACAGACGCTGGTTCCGGAGAAAATTCCGTGTGTCACGGAGCTGGAGGAAAACCGCTATGTATTGCCTGCCGTCACAAAGAACGTTGAGGTCTTTCGCGGCGAACGGTTCAATGAGAAGGAGCTGGAACGGCAGCTGACGCGCTCCGGCAGCCTTACACGGCTGCTAAGCGAGAAAAGCGCATTAGACAGCGCAGAAAAAAGACCGCTCCTGCCCCTTTCCATTGGGCAAATCGGCTTGATCGGCGGCTCCGGGATGATCAACGGGCTGATCGAATGCGATACCCCGCACATCATCAAGGGCCGTATTGTGAAGATCAAAAATGTAGAACGTGAAGAACAGTTTGACCAGCGCGGGAACCATATCGGCGCAGAGGTGCATGAGGTCATCAGCAACAAGATGATCTTCAATGTCCTGACGCCGAACGGATTTCTGGCGTTGAGCTAGGAGGAATTATGTTAACCACAAATCTTGCAATCGTTACACACGTCACAGAAACAGATGACCGGACGGCACGCGAAGCTGTCTGGCAGCAGGTCACGGAGCGGATTCTCCCGCAGATGGGGAAGCTCTGCACGCGGTTCGAACCGTCCGGCGGCGCATGGGGACAGAAAGTATCCAGTCCATACAGCGTCATCCTGGGCAGAAACGAACCGGCGCTGTTCCTGTACTTCTACGCATCCGCGAAGCATCAGCTGGATGAACGCGCAAAGGCGCATTTTGACGGCTTTATGGAGCATCTGGAATTTGGAAACGAGCAGACGGTCGGCAACACAAAGATGTGCACGGCCTACTTCAAGGGCGATACCGCTGAGGCACGGGGCCACATGGAATGGCACATTGCTAGTATGTTTGGCGAGCTGATGCCGGACTGCGGGATCTATTTCCTGCGCGAGGGCCGGTCATATCTGAATGAGGCGGAGCATCAGAAGATCCTCTGCAATATGAAGGACTATGCCATCTGCGTGGTGAAGCTTGCATGGGAGAAAGCGGATGAAGATTGATCTTTCCAAGCTCTTAAAGGGACTGGAGGCGCTGCCGCATATGCCGGTACCCGAACCGGAGAACATTTCGCCGTATGTACTGACAAATATTCTGGCTCCACTGAGAAAAGATGATTGCATCCATTTTGCTGATCTTGATTTCGAGGCATTTACCGAAGAAGATATTGACAGCTTGTACGGTGCATTGTCTGATGCAGAGGACCGGGAACACCGTTTGAATCACCTATGCAGCACGTTTTGTAATTCTGAACCGAAAGCCGCTGCGCAGCGGAAATTTTGTTAAGGAGGCGCAGTTATGGACTATGAATCTATATGCTGTTCACTTCAAACAGTCAGAGCGGCTCGTATGTTCTACGAATACGGGAAACTGGATCGGCTGTTGGAGCGTGATATCACGACATCGAGCGATGACCTGTATGAGGTCTATTATGATCTTCTGATCGCCGCCACGGATTATATGGATCAAAAATTCAATGAGGACTATGAATACGATCACTGGTATTTCAGCTTTCGCAGCATGATGCAGTATTACCGGCTGATTCGGGAATATGGAGGCCTTCACAGCATGAAGCTCTCGGAAAACCCGTATGTCAAAAAAGCTGAAGAAATGCTTTCTGCCGCGCTTTATCCCTGCTGTCTGAACGGCGGTATGGGCTGGGGCTATCAGAAGAAGATCAGCGCAGAGTGGTCGAGCGGTCTCATTGTAGAAACAGACGGTTCTTTTCACTATGAAATTGACCTGCTGGAAGCGCTGCTTTCCATTGACGCATGGTACACGGAAGAAGTGCAGAAGCTGGAAAACCTGCTTAGAAAGGAACGTGCGCTTGCGAAGCGCTGCGTTCCGGAATTGGAGGCGGCATGAACAAAGACGAACTGCGGATCCGGATCATTCCGGAAGATGGACAGGTCCTCATCGAGACGCACACGGATGGTATCGTGAAGTGTAAAGAGATACAGGAAGACGCCTTGCTGGACTGCCTCAAAAACAGCATCCAGCACAACTATATCAGCAGCGGTCTCCTGCCGCCAAACTGCCTCAACGTTGGGATCGATTCAGACGGAAACAGGTTTTACTGTCTGTGGTATCCGCGGTTATACGCGGATATCAGCTATCATGAAACAGTATATCCGAACTTTCCGCTGCCAAGGCTGGTCTTCGCGTTCCACGCTGACACAGAGGGCAAGATCAGCGGATGCAGGATGGGCGTTGTCGCGGATGAACGGCCGACAATGAACAGTGTGATGTACCGCTATCCGTTTTCAAACGTCGGCGGTTCCATGGGGACTATTTGCATTGGCAGAAACGCTCTGCCACAATACAAAACGCCGCACGCACTTGCCAGCTTGCCGACATTCCTGCTGTCCATTCCAAATGGAGATCACAGCTTCAATGCACTGAACAACAAGCTGGGGATGCAATACCGCGATCTTCTGGAGCACCTGAAGGACAAAGATATAAAGACACCGAGATTGATACAATTTATTTTTTCCTCCGCCGATTTTGCCGCCTGATGGGTAAGCTGGTGTTTGAGGGGTAAGTTGTGGAAGTCGGGGTGTCCCGGCTGTTTTTATCGGTAGAAATGTTCATACATCGTCAGTATAATAAACAAGAAAAGAGGTGCAGTGATGAAGAAAACAGACGCTCTCGTAAAGCTCATAGAATCAGAAATAAACGATAAGGACGTCCTTGAAGTGGCCTGTGGAGGAGCTGAGTTTTCAGCCTCGGCATCTCGCTTGGCACGTTGCGTTCATTGCATTGATTTGGATGCAAGTAGGCTCGGTGATCTAAGTTCGTTAGAAAATGTTCATTTCAGCATTATGGACGCCACGAAAATGGACTTTCCCGATTGCCGATTTGATACCGTGGTTTTATATAATGCTTTCTTCCATGTTCAGACCCAATGGAATCGCATTGAAGAGGAATGTAACCGTGTATTAAAAACCGGCGGGTGTCTGATTGTAGTTGGGACATGGAGCTTAGACACGGCTCCGATGAAGGATGTCTTTGGTGATCAGGCAAGGATGGAAAAAGGCTTTTTGATTGTAAAAAAGCAAAAAGCCTGATTATGGATTTCGGAGAGGTAACCACCATGAAGCAAATCACAAATAAGGAATACGAAGAGTGGCAAAAGTACAAAGCGGAGAAAGCAACGGGGCATATCTTGCTGCCAGATACCGTCCGGTTAATCTGCGAGGCCAACGGCTATGACGTAGAAAAGATCGGCCAGCACTTTCTTGAGATCCTGCCGAAGATCTGTCCGTCTGAAGAGAAATAGTATACTGCGGAACTCTTACAGAGATGATTATGCTGGTAGAAATGTTCATTTTTCTCTGGTATAATCCAATTCAAATCCGACGAAAGGGGTGATCATATATGAAAAACAATCGTGTATGGAGGGCCCACGAAACTTGACCCTCCAATAAAAAACTGGAGGATTCATAATTTGAAAGAAAAAGCCCGTGTTAAAGAACACACCGGCATGTTTAATGAACAGGCACTCTCGTTGGAAAGATTGTTAAATGAACTGCAATACCCAGACCACATTGAGAGGGCTGTAAAAGAAAAGCTGGAAAAGCCGGATATTGCTGAAATCGCATGCATCGCCTATTCAGGCGAAGGGTTCGATTATCCGCTATGCAAGAGGATGCCTCTTACAAGACTTGCAGTCATGACTTGGCTGTTACAGAAGACGTATGGAGAGTATAAGGCAATAGGGGTTGCTGATGATATTATCTTCGAGACCTTTAGAGATGTTACGCTTCGTGCTACCCTGTATTATCAGAAAACAGAGAAGGCCGGAATAAGTAAGGAAGATGTCATTTGGTTTCGTCACTTAATGAATGTCAACATGTTCAAAGTTGGAGTTTTGCAATTTCAGCCCTTTGAAATGATTTATCTTGATGAAGAGACTATTGGCGAGCACTATATGACTTTCTCAAAAGAGCAGAAACTATCGCTACCAAATGGAGCACCGGTAATCAATTGTCATGTTCAGAGCAATGCTGATCTTTCGCCGGATCGGGTAACAGCGTCGTTGCAGGATGCAAAGGATTTCTTTATGCGGGTATTCCCGAAAAAGCAGTTTCAAGCATTCCTATGTTACAGTTGGTTACTCTATCCGCAAATGGCCAAGAGACTCTCTCCAGAGTCAAGGATCAGAAAATTCTATCAGCTGTTTATGATTATTGGCGAATGCAACGATTCCGAGCAAGCGATAGAAAATCTATTTGCCGACGGAAAGCGCAAGAAGCTGCCACAGATGAGTTCGCTTCAAAAAATGGCCATAGATCATCTGGATTGGTTCGGCTTTGCTTGCGGGATTATCAAATGGAATAACAACTAGACAGAAAAACGCCTCTGAGCCGATGTGGTTCAGAGGCGTTGCTGCGTCTATGGGGTTATGCTTTGATTTCGGTGCCGTCCTTGACGGTCACCCGGATGTCCTTTTTGCTGTGGACGGTGATGTAGTACACCATCGCCAGCCAGTCTGTTTCACGGAACTCCGTCAGCGGTTCCCGGCTCCGCAGGTTTTTCAAGTATGCTTCGATCTGGTGCTTTCGGGCCATGCGCTCGGCAATCAGATCGGTGACCTCGGTGTGTCGGGCCTTGGCCTTATCGAACCGGGCCACCAGAGCATCGTATCGTTTCTGGTATTCATCCTGATCGAGGGCGACGTGAGCGTTCTCCTTGATGCACTCCTCAATGAGCTCGGCAGCGATATTGATCTCCGCTTCCAGATCCGAAAGCTCGCTCTCAAGGGCCGTGGTGTCAAGGCTCCTTGAAAGGACCTGCTCGTATATGGCTATAAACTGTTCCTTTTGGTCGATCACCTGATTGGCGGCCCGGAGGAACAGTTCTTTTATTTCATCCTCGGTGAGTGTCGGTGTGGCGCATTTCTGGCCGTCGAACTTGTGATTACACTGCCAGATGACCTTCCGGTAGGCGTCGTTGCTGTGCCAGACCTTCGGCCCATACCAGCTGCCGCAGTCTCCGCACTTGACCTTACTGGAAAAGATGCTGACCGAGCTCTTGCGGTTCCGGCCCTTGGTGCGGGTAGTCATCAGCGTCTGTACCATCTCGAAGGTCTCCGGATCGATACCTGCAAAGGTCTCGGTTCCTTGCCCGGTACCTTGACCTCCACGAAGCCTATCTTGCCTCCGGGCAGCAGCACCAGTCGATCCGGCATTCCGTCAAATCCGGGACTCACCAGTTTCGGTGCGATGCCGCCGCTGTTTTTCACGGCCTTGACTAAGTGTTGTTCTATGGTTTTCTCTCGCATAATGTTCCTCCATCAGGGATTAGAGTGGGTGGCGTGCAGGTCGTGTACCTTATTTCCGTAACTTTTCTTATATGTTGTTTTTTCAATGCTATCTGGAACTGGCTGCAAAGAGCAACGTGTATAAGCTGCCTTTGCAGCCCAGCTCCCCAAACACAACGAGCCGGGAACCGTATGCGCTGGAACAGCGTCATGCGGCGTATTCGGAGATGCTGTCGTATCTAGCACTCTCTGACCGGCACAGAGAAAACCTCCATGAACGTGGACTTCCTGACAATATCATCGAGC
>OLXS01000154.1_pt1 | contig 42214 bp, 45 predicted proteins | sample 1673921 | NCBI WGS metagenome assembly OLXS01 (sample SAMEA103958134, study PRJEB25191) | human gut metagenome
ATACAGTATAGCATATCTGGTAAGACGGTTAAAGTGTTTTACTAGATTTTAGTATGATACCGCTCCGACGGGATCACCTGCAGTTCCGGTTTCGTGATCTTGGGCGGGATACAGAATTCCGCCGGATTGAATGGGATTAAGCGCTCCTGCACGGCTCGCTTCAACGCAGATTTCAGCATGACATGGATGCCATGCACAGTCGTGCTGCTGAGACCGGGCTTTTTGGCTTTGGTGTCCTCCCGCATCCTGCCGTTTTCCAGTAAGTCTTTATAGAACTGCTGAATTTCCAGCGAGGTCAGTTTGTTTAACGGCGTATCGCCCAAGCGCGGGATTACATGGTGATCGATATAACCCTTGTAGTAGCGCGCGGTCGTTTCGCGCACGTTTGGCTGCGCATACAGCGAGTACCAAGCCTGTATCCAGCCTGCTACGTTGTATTCACCGGATTTGACCACATCGATCTCGGTTGCTTCTGCCAGTGCTTCTTTCAGTTTGGTGCGAACCTCAGCCTGTGTTTTGCCGAGAATGCTTTTTCGAATCTGCTTTCCGGTTTCCGGGTCGCGACCTGCGATGTATCGCGCTTCCCAGCGGCCGTCTTTTCGTTTTCCAATGGTTCCTTCCCCATTGACTCGCTTTTTTGCCATTTGCGTTCCTCCTTTCGGCAGCTCAAACGAATATCACAAAGACAGCGAAATAGCTAGTCCTAAGTGAGAGAACTTTCCGCAGCCTGCTTTTCCAGCCAGTCCAGGAATTTTTCCTGTGAAATGACGATTCTGCGCCCAACCCGGAACGCAGGAAAATCTCTGCTGTGGGCAAGGGTATAGGCTCCTGCCTTGGAAATACCGAGCACGGACGCTACATCCATCATGCTTAGCATAAGCGGGAGTTCCCGCAGGGATTGATAGGTTCTTTTCTCCATAGTGTCTCCTTTCGCGTTACGCGCGCCAACGCGTGGGTTTATGGTTTCAGGGGGCAGCGTCCCCACCGGGACGCAGAAAAGCCGACACGCAGGCGCGTGTCGGCTGACGGCTTGTAACAAAGGTTTACCCCCGCAGGCTTGGCCTGCGGGGGCTTGATTATGGTTCAGGTTTCGTCCGCTTCCGGCTGTTCCTCCAGCTCGTCCTGGGGCGATGCTTCTGTAACCGGTTCGGCGGCTTCGGCTTCTTCCAGCGCGCGGGTGATGATGTCAACTAAGAAGTCCTTCTTCTTGATGCCGCGCTCCTTGAGGTAGCGGTCAAGTCGGTCAAAGAGTTCTGCGGGGATCTGCGCGGCTAAGGTTCTCATTTCTCCGGTCATGATTTTTCCGTCCTTCCAGTCGTAATATTCCGTGATCATGGCTTCCACATACTCACCGAGGGTCATCCCTGCTTTTTCCTGCTCCTGCCGGACTCAGGTGTGGAGTGCGACGGGCAGCATGGCGCATAGGTTTTTTCTTGTTTCCATTGCAGTCTCCTTTCGATTTGGTACGCCAAGTATCGCAGGAAAAAGGAAAGAAAGCTATTCACCAGAGCCAACAAAGAATGCCGCACAAACGAAGCAAAAACGACTAAAAGTTGAAACAAGTTTTTTATAGAAAAGATAGTACAATTTAAACCTTTAAGCAATCTGCTTTCTTTGTTATAATAAAAATCGGAAAACTGTATAATTCGATTTTTAGAGGTAGACTATGAATAGAGTTGCGTTGGTAATTGGGAACTCTGAATATTTGAATATTGGGAAACTAAACAATCCCAAAAATGATGCCAATGATATTGCAAGCATTCTGGGTAAATTAAATTTTGATGTTGAAAAAGTAATAGATGCAGATTTATTAGATATTCAGCGGTCAGTTAATAAATTTCTGCAGGCACTAGATGAATACGCTGTAGGTTTGTTTTTTTATGCGGGGCATGGTATGCAGATCGATGGGAAAAATTACATTGTGCCTGTTGATTTAAAGCTGGGCGACAAAAGTAGGACTACCGTATCTTGCTATTGCTTGAATTCTCTTTTAGACGGTGCTGCTACATATAAAGGAAAAACGTTAATTTGTATATTAGACGCGTGCCGAGATAATCCATTTGCAATAGGTCGAGGACTCATAGCTGGGTTTGCACCATTTGATAATCCACCGAAAGGTACGATTATTGCTTACTCTACAGGCTCTGATTGTTCTGCATTTGATGGACACGGTAGCAACGGACTGTATACTCAAGTATTAAAGGATGCGATGCTTATTCCAAATCTCAAAATTGAGGATATGTTTAAATCTGTTAGAAAAAACGTGTCGGATATATCAATTAGCCAATATGGGCAAGAGCAACTATCATGGGAGTATTCATCACTTGTAGGAGACTTCTACTTTTCTGTTACGTCACAACCGGTCAATGAACACATTTCGGATGATGAAATATACACATTTGTCCGTGCGCGCCGCAAATTATATGAGAATGATTCTGAGGATATTCACGATATCGAATGTATGCCATATGTGGATGCCTACGATAAATACCACATACCCATTGTAAAAATACTACGGGCATATTCAAGAATTGACTTTTCTAAAAAGGGGTTGCAGTTTTCTGATGCAACTATTGACCAAATAAACAGCAATCATTTATCTTCATGGGGCTTCATGAAAAAGTATAGCAGATGGTATTATAAAGACCATTATGTTGAGATGGGAGATTTGTTACCGCTGCCAAAGGAATTGGAACCCGAACATCCTATGGCCGGACAAGAATTGAAAATAATAGCATCCTTAAATGGAGAAATAAACTGTGGAAAGATTAAATTTTCAGTATCCTCCAACATACCGGATGGCACTCCATTATTATTTACATTGCGCGGGAAAGGGTATTGTGCCCAATGTAAATCTGTAGTGGATAACGGTGTTTTGGTGAGCGAATGGTTCAGCGATCGCGGTGACGCAATAAAAAATGGATGCTATACCGTTGAACTATCGTCACCAATATATAGTATCTTGCCAGAAAGAATACAGCGTATTTTTGGGGAAAGAAACAGAAATATATATGGGTCATGCGTTAAATTTAATCCAATTGGCGGTAATACAATCCACTGCTCTTTCGGCTTGATAATTAAAGAAAAATCGATTCATGTGATTGATTTTCAAGAAAAAATATCGGCACTGTGACTATTTCATTTTAAGAAATCCGTTAGTTTTTAGCTGAAAATAAATCCGGCCTTGCTACGACGGAAAAGCCCTCGCGCCCGGTCACGACCACGCCATTCTGCCCGCCGGAGCAGTGAATAACAAGGATATTGCCTACGCTGTCGTAGCCGCAGACGATCCCGACGTGGCTGTCATCCGCGTAAAAGACGAGATCGCCGGGCAGCGCGTCTGACCATGAGATGTTGGTGCAGTACCCATGCTGCGAGGCTGCGCCACCGCCGCGTCCGGGCAGGTATGCACCGCTCGTGGCGTTATAGAACGTCCAGTCTACGAAACCGGAGCAGTCTAGTCCGAACGGCAGCACCTTGCCGGTCGAGCCGCTGCCGGGTGCAGTGACTGTCGTCGGCGTTCCCCATCGGCTGTCCCAGCCAAGGACGAGACTTTTGCCGCCCCAGAAATACGTCACCTTTCCGAGCAGCTGATAAGCCGTCAGGACAATGGATTCGCGCAGCGGATCAAGATCATCCGGCAGCGTGCCTTGGATGTCCGAAATGTCGACGGGGCCGATGGGCATGCCGCCCGGTTGATAATTACCGATCAGGGAAAGGAAAATGTCGTCGTAGTCCGGCTTCAGCAGTTCTTCGAGCATTTCCCGCTGCTGGTCGGTGAAACCGTACTCGTCTGCCATCCGCATAGCGTCCTTGGTCTGCACGGAGATATGCAGCGTTGTGATCCGCTTGCCGTCTACAGTTCTGGTCGTCAATTCGTATTTGAGCTTGTTGGCATCGAAGAAAATTTCCCGCAGGAGCTGGAGTTTTTCCTCATCCATCGTCATAACGTCCAGCCCATGTTCTTCGTCGGTCGAGACCTTGACCGCGTACACAGCCAGCACATTCCGCCAGTTCTGCAGCATGGCCGTTTCCATGCCCTCCTGCATATCCAGCTCGTCGTATGGATGTTCCTCCATGATACGGTAGATTTCGTCGGTAAATTCGCCGTTCAGCGTCGCAACCGCGTCCGGGATCTTGATTTCCGTGCCGGTGTCCTCGCCTGCGAACAGGATTCCAAGCGGCGAAGCAAACAACATCCCTACAAGCAGAATCACCACAACAACGGAAACAGCCACCGCGCCGCCTGCGCCAATCGCCGCGACCAGCTTTTCTGCCGCTGCCACGATTGCCCGCAGGACCTTCTTTCCGGCTTCCTTTGCAGCTTTCGCCGCTTTGATTGCTGTATCCCGAAGCAACTGCCCTTTGCGAATGACAGTTGCGGCCTGCTTTGGAGGAGCTGTCGACGCTTTGCTGGGCAAGGCTTTTGCGGCAGGTGTGGCGGACTTGATTTTGGCGTTTGGTGCTGTTTTGATCTTCTGCTTTTTTACGAAAGCCGGACGCGCCTGTTTCTGGACACGCACCGGTTTTGCAGGAGCGACATTCCTGCTCGCTGGCACAGGAACTGTTTCATTCGTCAATGCTGGTTTACATAATTTTATATCACCTTGAATCATTTCTCTCGCTGCCTGCTGTGGGTTTGCCTGCACGGGCGTTACCTGTGTCGGTTGCTGCGCTGCAATGTACTTTTGCTTGCTCTTGATATCCGGCAGCAGTGTCTGCGGGGTATCCGGCGTCACGGACTCCGTATTGGCGCGCATGGAGGCCGCCTGTGGCTGCCGCATTCGGATTTGCGGCATGACCGGCTGCGCCTGCTCCGCACTATGGGAAACGTGGAGTTTTTGCTGTTCACGAACAGTTTCCCGTGTACGGATGACTGGCGAAAATGTTTCGGAATCTGCGGCTGCATTTTCGATACTGCTTGTTTCTTCTTTGAAAAGCTTCTGCTTTTTCCGTTTCTTTCGGATGTACTCTTTCGTCTTGATTGCAGGAAGCGCGAACTGTGTGGTATCCGTTTTTGGCGTGGCAAGCGGTTCTCGCGGAGAGAAAACAATCGGTTTTTCTCTTGGCAGAGTCCGTGCTGATGGCTGCACCGTCGGGGTCGTCGGCGTTGTCGCAGGCACATCCGGTTCTGTGATTGCAGGAGATTGTCCAAGCGACCGTTGTTCTGCCGGTTTTGCTTTCACAGCAGATTTTTCTTTGACCGAAGACCACAGCTCGCGCACAGGCTGATTTACCTGTGAACGGGAAACGACCTGCGACTTTTCATGAATTTGCGAAGCTGGATGCTGGGGCCGATGCACAGGCACGTCAGCATTCGGTGCATATTCCCGCATCTTGGGCTGTGGGATATTTACGGGAGGAACAGGCTTCTCCTTAACTGGAGAAACCGCCTCTCGGACAGAACGCTCCGTTAGCGATGGTGTCGTTTCCGTAGAAACAGCCTTTACGTTTTCATGAATCTGCGGAGCTGTATGCTGGGGCTGCTGCACAGGCGCATCAGCGGTCGGTGTATGCTCTCGCATTTTTGGTTGCTTGTCGCTTGCCGGAGGAACCGGCTTCTCCCTGATTGGAGAAGCCGATTCACGCACAGACTGATTTCCCTGTGGCTGGTTTTGCGGCGGATATTCTTTCGGTTTCGTAGTAGAATGCTGGGGCTGCGGACGTTCGTGTTGGGGAACAGATTCCGTCCTGGCTTCCCGCTGCGGTTCAGATTTTGTTTTCGGCAGCTTTTGGACGGCCTTTTCTGCCAGATGGCGGGCTTCCCGCACGGCATGATCGGCAGTGTCCGTGATCTTGCTGCTCTCATAGCGATCTTCCGGCTGACCGTCCTGTGCTGCTTCGCGCAGCTCCTGCCGAAGTTGCTGAAAGGAAGCATCCGTGCCGCGGCGGAATGCTGTTCGCGGCGCGGATTTGAGGGTTTCGCCAACTCGCTCTTTCAGTGGTGATTTTTCCTTGACCTCCCGCATTACGACGCCTGCTCCACCCGTTCAGACATCTTCGTCGTCATAAGCTGGTACAGTCTGCCGTTTTTCGGAAAATGATCCACAAATGGCACGATGGTGCTGCCGCACTTGAGAAGCCCGTGTCCAAAATCTACGCCTGAAATGTACGAGAGCTGATTATCTGAAATATTGAGCAGCCGCGCCAGCTCGATTCGGTCCGTACTCGCCTGATTAAGCATGAGCAGGAATTCGCTGTTTGCAAGCATGGTTCTCGCCGTGTGGGACTGTAACAAGTCATCCACGTTCTGCGTCAGCCCCGTGCCGCAGGCACCATATTTGCGCATCCGCTTCCAGAGGGTAAACAGGAAGTTTGCGCTGTATTCGTGCTGAAACAGCAGGTAAATTTCGTCGATGTAGAGCCATGTATTTTTGCCGAGCTTGCGGTTGCGGATGATGCGGTTGAACACGCTGTCCAGCACGACCAGCATGCCGACCGGCAAGAGCTGTTTGCCAAGGTCACGGATGTCGTAGCAGAGAATGCGGGAATTGGTATCCACGTTCGTGTACTTGGCAAACGTATTCAAGCTGCCTTCCGTGAACAGCTCCAGAGATAGCGCAACGTCCCGCGCTTCCGGTTCCGGCTGCTCCAAGAGCGCGGCATGGAAGTCTTGTAATGTCGGCACAACGCCGAGATAGCCGTTCCGGATGAATTCCCGGTAGACCTGGGCAGTACACCTGTCAATGATGGATTTTTCTTTCGCAGACAGCTTTCCAGCCCCCACAAGCTGTTCGCAGAGGGACAATAAGAATTCGGATTTCAGCACGACGGGGTTGTCACCGTCGTTGTAACCGGACTCCATATCAAGAGCATTGATATGATTGGGCGAAGTCGCGGAGATCTCAATGACCTCGCCGCCCAAGCCTTCGACCAGCGGGCGGTACTCCGCTTCAGGGTCGATGATGATAATGTCGTCATTCGTGGACAGTGCGATCTCCGTGATCTCGCGCTTGGCGGCAAAGGATTTGCCGGAGCCGGAGACGCCAAGGATGAAGCCGTTGCCGTTGAGCAGTTCTTTCCGGTCTGCCAGAATGAGGTTCTTTGAAATCGCATTCTGTCCATAGTAGATGCCGTGCCGGTGGCGGATCTCCTGCGCCTTGAACGGCATAAGCACAGCGAGGGCTTCTGTCGTGAGTGTCCGCAGCGCGTCGATGCGCCGCAGACCGAGCGGCAGCGCGGTAATTAACCCGTCCTGCTGCTGAAAGCTCAGTTTTGCGAGCTGGCACAGGTGTTTTCTTGCGATAGACTGGAGCGTTTCCGTGTCGCTGTCCAGTTCCTCTTTGCTGTCTGCCAGATGCACGAGCGTGACCACGGCGAACAGCATCCGCTGGTCGCGGGTCGTGAGATCGTCCAGCATCTCGCGGGTTTCCTTGCGCTGCTGCTCCAGATCGTAAGGCACAACAGCGGAGAAGTTCTGGTTGCTGTTCTGCCTGCGCTGCCAGTTGGTGACGTTCGTTTCCACGCCGAGGAGCTTGTTTTCTACCTCGCGCACCGCTTCGTCGGTCGGCACGGGGATCATATCGATGGAGAGCATCATGCGCCGGTTGAGGTCGGTCAGTTCCAGAATCATGCTGTCTTTGATGTAGCTGGCGTAATCCTTGAGGAACAGGACGCGACCATATTGGTTTCCTATTTTGAAATAATCCCGATGGAACTCCAAGCTATCCGGGCAAATCGTGTCCTTGAGATTATGCCCACGCTTCATGGCGGATTGCAGGTCAAAGGGCAAGGATGACTCGTCCGGTCGGAAGAATCCGCGCAGCACATCCAGCCGCTCGGCGGCGTCCAGCTCGTTGGAGGACGAGTTGAGCCGCGAGAGCTTGGACGTGATCTCACCTGTCACGCGGGAGAAGAACGTGCGCGCTTCGTCCACGTTTTTCTTGTGAACGGAAACCGTGATAAATCGCTCCTGCTCCACGCTGGCGGAGCTGCCGGAGATTTTGCTTTCCAGCATCCCGTTGAACTCGTCCACGAATCCGTCGAGGCTGTCGCCGCGCTGCGGAAGCAGAACGGTATCTTCAAACGCCTGCCGGTTGACCTGCTTGTTGCAGATCGTGAGCTTGGTGGTCGAGCCGCTGTCCAAAGCGTTCAGCAGTTCGCTGTAGCCGAGGAATATCGCGGTTTTGTCCTCTTTCGAGGCAATGGCATAGTTGATGTCTGAGAAGCGCAGCGTTCTGGAATATTTCGTGCCGAACTGAAAAATCCCATCCGCGAAGATCCGCTGGATGGGAATGACGTCCTGTACGCTGCGCGGGATTTTATATACCGTTCGGTCCTGCTTGATGGTGTTGTTGAGCGTTTTAATCAAGCGTCAGCACCTCCCGCATTGTACTGCTGTCCAATAAAAGCTCCGCGTACAGATTCTGTGGATGATATGCAAGCGTTCGCGGGCAGAGGATTTCCGAGCGGATGACCGCCAGCAGGAAGCGCTCGGCGGGCATGCCGTTGTAGGTAAAAAAGCCGCACATGGCAAACGGGAACGCTGCCAGCATACACACCCAACCGACCTCCGCTGCGCCGATAAGCGGCTTCAAGCCAAAATATGCGCCAACCGCCACGCCGATGGCGAGCAGCGCAAACACCATCTGCCGCAGAGATAAGCCAAACAGAATGCTTTCCTGATACCGCTGGATCTCTTTGTTGATTTTCACTTCGATGATGAATCCCTCCTGTTTTTCAGTTTTTTCTGGAATGGGGCTTGATTTTTTCTTTGTTCCAAGCTAACATGGCACAAACTTTCTAAAGGAGGCTGTGCCATGTTGATGATCGTATTTGGGGCTGGCTGTTTGCTCCTGTCTTTACTGTTTCACGCCGCGTCGCTGCTGCACCTCGGTCTGCCGCTTTTGTATGCGCTGCTCGTGCCGACGCTGTTTTCCGGCTGGTATTACAGCCACTACGCGCTGGCGAATGGAATCTGGTATGCACTCATTGTCCTGGGACTGATTTCGTGGGGCGTGTCGCTGGTGCGGAAAATTGCAGGCAGATCGTAATAAACTCACGCGAAATTCATTTGACACCATATATGACACCATGCTATAATAAGACTGTACAGAGAGACAGAGGTGATGTGCCGTGTCAAAATGGGATAAACTATTGGCAAGAATCTGCGGATTATCGCGCGATCTTCGTTTTGACGAGCTGCGCAAGGTGCTGGAGAGCTACGGCTATGAAATGCGCCAGCCAAACGGCGGCAGCAGTCATTGCACGTTTCGCAAACCCGGCTGCGCGCCAATTACGATCCCTATGCACGAACCGATCAAGAAAGTCTACGTTATGATGGTAAAAGAAGTTGTAGAAAGCGAGGTGTCAAATCGTGAAGACGATTGAGTATTATATGAATCTTCCGTATCGTCTGGAGCTTGTTCCGGACACGGACGAAGGCGGTTTTGTAGCCTCGTATCCGGAGCTGCGCGGCTGCCTAACCAGCGGCGAGACGGCGGAAGCGGCGCTGAAAAACGCGCTGGACTGCAAACGCGAATGGCTGGCCGCCGCACTGGAAGATGGTTATGAAATTCCGGAGCCCGCGTCTAACGAGGAGTATTCCGGGCAGTTCAAGCTGCGGCTTCCGAAGTCGCTGCACCGCGCACTTGCGGAAAACTCCAAACGCGAGGGTATCAGCATGAACCAGTATTGTCTGTACCTGCTGACGAAAAACAACGCTGAATTTCGCCACGGCGCATAATAAATCATAAGATGCAGAACCCTCCATCCAACTACGGATGGAGGGTTCTTATCCAAGTCCCATCAGTTCTCGAATAATTCGGTCAGACATTTTGATGGAGCCGACGAGTAACGGGTGGTCGAACCATATAAATATGCGAGGTTGCCGCTATACAGCCCCGCCACTCACCTCCACGGTCTGTGTAGTTTGCCGAACACCTCCGTGGACAGTATAACAAACAATTTTCAACGGCGAAAGCACACCCCTCCGGTTTCATAACCCCGTCGGTGCCTTTCGCAGAAAGGCGGATTATAAATATGGAGCGATATGCTTGGAAAGCCGCTGTTCTGCCCGGGAAGATGGCAGAATACCGCAGGCGGCATGATGAGATCTGGCCGGAGATGCTGGAGATGTTCCGACGCGCCGGGATCCGGAATTATTCGATCTGGCAGACGGGCGATACGCTTTTCGGATATTACGAATGCGATGATCTGAAAACAGCGCTTGCCGTGCAGAAGGATGTGCCTGTCAGTGCACGCTGGCGCGCGTACATGCGCGACGTGATCCGTATGGAACAAGACCCGAAGAGCGGCGCACAGCCGCATCTGGAGCAGGTGTTCTTCTTTGGCGGCCGCTGAAAGTGCGTTTGCTATGCTGCCGTCACAATGCAGCGATCAATTCAAACGGGCGAAGGACGGCTGGCGTTATTGACGGGTAATTATGAAAGCGTATTGCTTCCGGGTTTGGATAAATTGCGGCGGCATTTTGCGATTTCTCGCTGAAATTGCATATCACCAGCAGGCGCTTTCCCTGATATGTACGGACGTATGCAAAAATATGCGGATCGTCGGCACAGAGCAATTCAAATGTGCCATATCGGATCAAAGGATTCCCTTTTCGGAAGGCCAATATATCCCGGTAGAAGTGCAGGACTGAATTTTCATCCTTCTCCTCCTGTTCGACATTGACCGCTCTCCAACTATACCCCAGGGATATCCATGGCGGCGCACTTGAAAAGCCGGCGCAAAAACGGGAATTCCACTGCATCGGCGTTCTTGCATTGTCCCGGCTTGTGTGCGCAAGGAGCGTCAGCATCATGCGTTTTTCAACAACCCCGGAATCCACGAAATCATGATAAGCACAAATGCTCTCAATATCCCGATACTGCTCAAGCGACGTGAAATGCGGGTTCGGCATTCCGATCTCCTCACCCTGATAAATGTATGGCGTACCCTGCATGAGATAGAGGCAGGCGCAGAGCATTTTCGCTGAAAGCACCCTGTATTCCGGCAGATCACAGCCGAATTTTGAAACCGCCCGCGGCTGGTCGTGATTTCCCCAAAACAGGCAGTTCCATGATGTTTCCCGCAGGCCGTTCTGCCAGCGGTTCAATACTTCCTTCAGCTTTACCAGATCTGTGCGGTCTGCGCTCCATTTTCCGTATTTTCCGTCTGTCAGACTGGTATGCTCAAACTGAAACACCATGTTCAGCTCGCCGGAGTCTGTTCCCGCGTATTTTTGGGCCTCCTGCACCGTAATGCCCGGACATTCGCCTACCGTCATAATATCGTACTTTGCCAATACCTTCTGCCGCATTTCCTTCAAATATGTATGCACCTGCGGGCCGTTGATGCAATACGGCGACAGATCCGAACCGGTATCCCGCGGAATCGGATCCGGCTTTGAAATCAAGCTGATCACGTCCATGCGGAAACCGTCGATCCCCTTATTCAGCCACCAGGACATCATACGATAAATTTCGTCACGCAGTGCCGGATTCTGCCAGTTCAGATCCGGCTGTTTTTTTGCAAAAATATGCAGATAGTGTGCGCCGACCTGTGTGTTGTATTCCCACGCAGAACCGCCGAACCAGCTTCCCCATCTGTTCGGCTTTTCTGTTTCCCAGATATAATAATCCCGATAGGCAGGATTCTGCCCGCTCGTTCCCTCCTGAAACCACCGGTGCTGGTCAGATGTATGGTTGACGACCAGATCCATAATCACGCGGAGCCCGCGCTGATGTGCCTGCCGAAGCAGGCAATCAAAATCTTCCATTGTGCCAAGCTCCGGATGAATTGCGTAATAGTCGCTGATATCGTATCCGTTGTCGATCAGCGGCGACGCATAAATCGGACAGAGCCAGATCACGGTTGCGCCGAGGCTTCTGATATAGTCGAGCCGCTGTATAATTCCGCGCAGATCGCCAATCCCATCCCCGTTGCTGTCTTGAAAGCTCCGCGGATAGATCTGATATACGACAGCATCCTTCCACCATTCTGTTTGCATTGTTATGTACTCCTGTTCGTCTCAAAATATTTTCTGTAGCAGCTGCTGAAGTAATACGGGTTGGAATATCCGACGAGAGGGGCGGCTGCTTTTTCGCTCATTCCGTTTTCTTCGATCAGCTCTTTTGCCTTGTTCATCCGTATTTGCAGCAGATACTCGGTAAAGGTCAAACCAACCATGTCTTTAAATTTCCGGCTCAGATAAATATAGTTCAGATGGTACTTCTGTGAGAAATCAATCAGGCTGAGCTCCTCCATATACTGCGTCTGCACAGTCCGCAGGATCAGCTGGAGCGTCTGCCTGGTATTGGGCGTATGTCTGTCTGCGAGACAGGCCGCGACAGCCTGCAGCATATCCTGCAGGTACTGCGGAATTTCATCCTCCCATGCGATCTGGTTGATCTGGTCGATGTAGTTTCGCCCGAGAAGCTCTGAAATATCCACGCCATACCCGATTTTCTGGCAGCATTTCTCTACAGACATCGTAAAATCGATCAGAAGATGCCTGACCGCAGGCAGATACAGATACGCGCGGCTTTCGATCGTGCGCAGAAGCATTGTCATGCACTGCGCCGAAAAGTTGTCGGATGCCGACAGAAACGAGATCAGCTGCGATTCGTTAATGGGCGAAGGAAGCAGATAGGGCGTATAGGAGGACACACCCTTTTGATAGAGGATCCCAGGCTTGCGCCCGATGTACTGCAGCATGGAAGCAGCCTCATCGATCGCCGCCTTCACATCGGAAACGCCATATCCGAATCCGGAAAGGCCTGTGCGGAACGCAGTGCCCTCCGACACCTGTTCCATAAGCGTCTGCACGAATTCCAGGTATTTTCGTTCCGTTTGATGCGTACACGCCGTCCCGATCATCGACAGCATGCAGAAGACGGGCTCCGTTGTGCTGTATGGAAACAGTGCGGATGCAAACGGTGCCTGCTTGATTTTCTGAACGATCCGCTCCCTCCATGCATCAGCGTCGGATTTGCGGCGAAGGCGCATGCAGCAGGCGGCAAATGTTTTCCCCGCATACTGTTGCAGCATCCGCGCGTTTTTCGGATCACAGAGCGTACCGGTCATTGCCTTGTGAAACAGTGTATGCAGCGGCTCTTCCGCCTCCGCAGCCGGCGCGCGCAGCGCAAGCCGCTCGACAAGCTCCTGCAGAAGCCGATTCAGCTGTGCCGGGTCGATCGGCTTGAGCAGATAATCAAAGACGTGCGCGTGAATGGCCTGATACATATAACTGAAATCCGAATACTCGCTCAGCACAATGATTTCGCAGTTATAGTGCAGGGATTCCATCTGCTTCAGCATCTGGGAGCCGTCGCAGACCGGCATTCTCATATCGGTTATTACAATGTCAATCGGCATGGTCTGCATATACGCCAGCGCTTCCCTGCCGTTTTCCGCTTCTGCGGCCAGCTGAATGGGCATTCTATCCCAATGGATGCTTTTTTTGATGCTCTCCCGGATAACCGGCTCGTCCTCAACGAGAAGCACATGATATATCACACCTGCTCACCTCCTACCGGAACGATAATACGGATCGTCGTTCCGATTCCGGCCTCGCTGTCAATCTCCAGCCGTCCGTTTTTTTCGTACAGAAGCGCCAGACGCGCCTTGAGATTGACAAGGCCAACGCCGTGTTCGGTATCGGCTGCGGCAGTGCCGCAGAGCCTCTTTCTCAGCGCGTCCAGCCGTTCCGGCGCAATCCCGGCCCCGTCGTCTGTAATCTCCACGGTCAGGAAAGAATCGTCTGCCCAGCTTTGAATCAGGATCGTCCCGAGCTCCTGCCGTTCCCCAAAGCCATGAAGGATCGCATTTTCCACCATTGGCTGAAGGCTCATTCGCGGAAGCAGATAGTCACGGGTATAGGCAGGAATACTGAGTTCATACCGCAGCCGGTCGCCGAAGCGAATTGTCTGAATTGTCAGGTAGTTGGTGACATGTGCGATCTCATCGCGCAGAGGCGCGAGCGGCTGGCTGCTGTTGATGCAATAACGGAGCGTATTCCCCAGGGAATTCGAGACTGTAATGATTTCCGATACCTTATCCAGCATAGCGAGGCTTGAAATGGATTGAAGCACGTTATACAGAAAATGCGGGTTCATCTGCGCCTGCAGCACGCAGATCTCGGAACGCTTCTGGAGCAGCTCCATTTCATATTCGTTTTGAATGGATGTGCTCAAATTGTCCATCAGCGTATTGAAGCTGATGCTCAGGCGTGCGATCTCATCGTTTCCGACGACCGCAACGCGGTGCTCCAGCTTTCGCAGGTTCATATGCTCCATTGTATCCGCAAGCGTTTCGATCGGGCGGCTTATCCTGGTCGCAAAAAACGCTGTAACCACAGTCATCAGGGTAAGCGCCAGAACCAGCGCGGTCAAAATGGATTTGGATACCGCCGTTGCGTCGGAGCTGTAGAGCGTTTCCGGAATCGCCGTCATGAGCACCCAGTCGGTTTTCTGCGACTGCACGGAAAGCGCCATATGTGCCTGCCCGTCAAGCCGTATTTCATGCTCAGACAGACCGTCCTTAAATACCATCATTTCCTCGGGCAGCGTCCGGGCGGTCAGCTGTCCGGAGGAATCGAAATACACCCGCCCCGCACGGTCACAAATATAAACATATGCCTGTTGATCTGACAGGATAAGCGACGCAAGCTGCTTCATTCCTGTCAGATTTACCGTGATAAACATCGTCCCGATTTGCTCAAAATGCTGCTCTGTATTGACGATTTGCCGTGCAACCGCATAAACATATTCGCCCGCACCGTTTCTGACCTTATGGAGCGGCATATGTACACAGGTCGGGAGCAGGACGCGGTCAAGCCGGTTCATCTGATCGGGTTCCAGACAGGTAAGATACGCATCCGGAAGCGCAGCGTCCGCATACTCCGGAACGGAACCGGATTCTTCCCGCGTCGCATATGTAAGCCGTCCGCTGTTATCAACGAAAATAATACTGTAGAGATCCGCGCGGCTGCTCAGACTTGACAGAAAGACCCGCTTTAACAGATCTGATTCGCTTGCCGCAGCGTTCGGGCCGGTCTGCTGCCCGTAGTGCAGAAGGTATTCTCTGAATGCCTCATTCAGATAAATGGAGCGGTAAACGTTGTCCAGTCCCTCCCACGTTGCGTCCATCTGATGGATCCCCATTTCGAGCAGATTTTCATTGAGCTTTTTTGCCTGCGCCCGAATTGCGGACTGCGACCGAACCTGTGCAATGACAACCACGATGATGATGGGGATCGACAAGGTAAGCAGAACAGAGCAGATGAGTTTTTTCCTGAGCGATCGGAATCGTCGGAACATGGAGCTTCACCGCCTTTCCTAAATATTATAGCAAATCAAATGAATTTTTGATAGTTTTACACAAAGAAGTTGATATATTTCACAAGAAAGCTAAATGATTTTATTGCTGCCGTGTTTCCCAAACGATATAATTTAATTGTAGGCAACCCCCTCAAACCTTTCTTGGCCAAGAAAGACGCCTAAAAAAAGCACATCAGGTCTGTCATTCAGTGGAGTTAAATGGAGGTTTCATGATGAAAATTGAAAAAGTGAGAAGATCAGTGATTCTGCTGCTCTGCGTCGGCGTTCTCTTTTCTCTGCTGTCTGCATGCACAAGCGTAAAGACAACAGAGCAGTCAAACTCCGACCACGCAGCTGCGCAGGATACGGCAGATAAAGCATCTGCCGAAAGCGCACAAGACGAAGCGGACGTACCGGAGACAGAACCCGTTACGATTCATCTGTTCCATCAAAAGCAGGAAGCGCAGGACGCATTTACGCAGATCATCGACGCATTCCATAAGGAATATCCAACGATCAACGTCGAACAGGAAATCGTTACAAACGAGCCGGCAGCAATTCTCAAGGCGCGGCTGGCGACCAATGAAATCCCGGATATTTTCCAGGGCTCAACAAACACCATGGACATCGCGCAGGGCGGCTATATCATGGATCTCGCCGGTGAAGCGTTTTTGAACAACGTCACAGATGAGGCGCGCCTTGATTCGACCTTCTCCGATTCGGAGGGCCATACATGGGCGCTTCCGATTGACGGAAGCTGCGAGGGTATTTTCTATAATAAAGATATTTTTGCAGAATACGATATCGCCGTGCCGACGACCGTGACGGAATTCAAAGCAGCGGTTGAAACCCTGAAAGCGAACGGTGTGACACCGTTTGCGCTGGGGTTCAAGGATTCCTGGACAATCAAGCCGGTTTCTCTGATCGCAGCTGCTTCTGCGGTCTACGGGAAGGACATTCACTGGGACGACGCCAGAAGCGCCGGAACAGAGTCCTTTGCGGCCTGCAGCGGATGGAGCACAACCTTTGAGCTGATGAAGTACATTTACGAAAACGGCAACACCCAGACAGCATTTGACACGGACTACAACACAGCCTGCGCAATGATTGCAAACGGCGAGGCCGCCATGATGGTGCAGGGCCTGTGGGCGCTCGAGCCCATTAAGGAGATCAATCCGTCCATCAACCTCGGCATGATGGCGCTTCCGGTTTCTGACGATCCGTCTGAGACAAAGCTGTTCCAGTTCCCCGACTTTGGTCTGTCCATTTCCGCATCGACAAAATACCCGGAAGCATGCAAGCTGTTCCTTGAGTTCCTGACACGGCCGGAAATCGCCGAGCTGTGGTGCAGCACCTCCAAGCTGTTTTCCGCTGTGAAGGGTGTTTCCGTTGATTTTGATCCGCTGGCAAAAGACGTGGAAGCCTATATCGACGCGGGCATGGTCTGCACACAGGTCGATCGCGGCTGGCCGACTGCCTTCGGCCCGGAATATGAAAGCGCTCTGTCGAGCTACCTGCTGGATCAGGACAGTCTGGAGCATATCCTGGCCGGTCTGGACGCCTCATGGGACAACGCGCTGGCCGCAAGTCAGGCAAACTGATACTACATGTCCCGCGCCGCAGGTCATTTGCGGCGCGGGACGACCGGGGAGGCGAAGATCATACATAGAACACACTATCAAACGGAAGTATGGAGAAGAAAGCAAAACCAGACGTATCTGTTGTTTATCCTGCCCGCATTTGCTTTTTTCTTCACATTTTTTCTGCTTCCTTTTGCCCAGAGCCTTGTGCTGGCGTTTACAGACGCATGCGGCTACAATAAACATTTTCACTTCATTGGTCTTGCCAACTTCAAAGAGGCGTTGTCAAACCGCGCGTTTCTTCGCGCGATTTGGGTAACAGTCCGTTATACGCTCTTTGTAACGCTTGGGGCAAACGTTTCGGCCCTTGTGCTGGCACTTCTTCTGGATTCAAATACGCACTTCAAGAAGCTGTTTCGGGCGGTTTTCTTCCTTCCCAATTTGATGAGCCTGATCATTGTCGGATTCGTCTGGGTATTTCTCTATGGAAACGTCTACCGCTCTGCCGTGCAGGCATTTGGGATCCCCGAAGCGTATCAGATCAGTTGGCTGGGCAGCATGAAGCTGGCCGTGTATTCGATCGGCCTGACTGCGATCTGGCAATGCGCGGGCTATTATATGATCATTTATATTGCCGGACTTCAGAATATTTCCAAAGACCTGCTGGAAGCCGCCGCAGTAGACGGTGCGAATAAATGGACGGTAATCACGCGGATCAAGCTCCCGCTGCTTGCGCCGGTTGTCGTCATGAATGTGATCCTTTGTCTGGCGTCGTGCTTTAAGGCATTTGACATTCCTATGGCCATGACTTCCGGCGGCCCCGCCGGCGCAACGACAACGATCGCGCTCCAGATCTACAACACAGGCTTCAGCTCCAACCGGACAGGATACGCAACCGCGCAATCCATCATCCTGTTTCTGATCATCTCCGCCATTACAGCGGCAGTTTATCTGTTCCAAGGCAGAAAGGACGCGTCAAATGCGTAAAGCAAGAGCAGGCAAGGGCGGATATGCAATCACAATTCTTGTCGGTGTGATCGCCGTTCTCTATTTCTTCCCGGTTTTAATTGCAATCGTCAACTCTTTTAAAACAAAAGGGGAAATTCTGACCTCGGCCATCTCTTTCCCCTCCAGGCCAACATTCGAGAACTATAAAACAATCATCGAAACCGCAGACTTTCCGAAAGCGCTGCTGAACTCCTGTATCCTGACCGCTGGCGTTGTGGTCTTGAATCTGATCGTCAGTTCTCTCGCAGGATACGCGCTTGCAAAATGGAAATCCCGCTGGTCTGCATGCTTCATGCTGCTGTTTCTTTCCTCTATGTTTGTACCCTTTCACACGATCATGATTTCCCTGCTGTCTACAGCGCGGGATCTGCATGTGACTGGGCATATATGGGGATTGATCCTGATTTATTGCGGGCTGCAGTGTCCGATTCCGATTTTTCTGATCAGGGGCTTTGTATCCTCCGTCCCGGGAGAACTGGAAGAGGCTGCGTTGCTTGACGGCTGCGGCGTTCTGAAGCGCTTTGTGTTGATCGTTCTGCCGCTTATCAAACCGATCCTGACCACCGTCGCGATTCTCAATGTTCTTTGGGTCTGGAACGATTTTCTTCTTCCGTATCTGATTCTTGGAAAACCGATCACCATTCCACTCAGCCAGATGTACTTCTATGGACAGTATAACCAGCAGTGGCATCTGATCATGGCAGGTTTTGTTGTGACCACAATTCCAGTCATTCTTTTTTACATTTTCATGCAAAAAAATATCGTGAACGGAATCGCTGCTGGCGCAATTAAGGGATAATCATCCACGAAAGGAGCAGCATTATGCAAAAACACAAAAAATCCATACTCGCGCTGTTTCTGATCGCCTCGCTTTGCGTGTCCGTCCTCGGTGCCGGAACAGCGTACACGCGCAGCACAGCGCTTGATGAGGAGGGGACAAATCAGGTGAGCTATTCCTCGCAGAATCTCGAAGAAAACGATACCGTTTACATGCTTATGACGGATCGCTTCTTTGACGGCAATTCCAGCAACAACGGGACATTCAATGAGGAGTACCGTCCGGGAGATCTTCATTATTATCAGGGCGGCGACTGGGCCGGTCTGACGCAAAAGCTTCAATATATCAAGGACATGGGCTTTACCGCTATCTGGATCTCTGCACCGCAGGAAAACGAAACATACAGCCGTTCCGGCGACGAGGCAGGATATCACGGTTACTACACAAAGGATTTCAACAGCCCCAATTCTCACTTCGGTACCGAAGCAGAATTACGCGCGCTTATGGCCGCTGCGGATGCGCTGCAGCTGAAAGTCATCATTGATGCGCAGCTCAACCATACGGCCGATTATCTGGAATACCCGGCGACGACCTATGAACCTGCCGATTATAAGCCCGCTCCGCCGTTTGACAATCCGGCCTGGTATCATAACACGCCAAACATCAGCGACTTTACAAATCCGGAGGAAGCACAGAATTACAGCCTTGGCGGATTGGACGATCTGGCGCAGGAAAATCCGGAATGCTGGGCCGCACTGATGTCCGCATACTGGAACCAGGCGAATAACAGCGGCTGGTTCAGCTATGGCTTTTCCGGCTCCCGCGTGGATGCTGTAATTGAAATTCCTCCGCAGTATCTGACGCTCTACGAAGCCCATACCGGAAAGCACAGCTTTGGCGAAGCCTTTACCGGTTCGGTGGATGAAAACGCCTCGATCATGAATTACATGTGGGGCATGCTGGATTATCCGCTGTACTTCCAGTTGAACAACGTTTTCTGCAAAGGAGAAGAATGGGGCGGCGTCAAATGGGTCTTTGATCAGGATGGCAAATATAAAGACGCCTCGCACCTGTTTACCTTCCTGGATAACCATGACCGTTCCCGGTTCCTTGCAAATGCGAGCGACAACTGGGCAAAGCTGCGCATGGCGCTGGCCTTCCAGTATGCGGCGCGCGGGATCCCCGTTATCTATTATGGAACAGAGCAGAACATGGCCGGAAATTTTCAATACTCGGAGGAAACGCTGAACTACTACAACCGCGAGATGATGACCGGCTTCAGTGAGGATACGACGACCTTCCATTTTATCCAGCGTCTGAATGAGCTCAGAAAAACATACGGCGATGTGCTCATCAACGGCGTACAGAACGAGCTGTATTACAGCTACGGCGATCCGGTCTATGCATTCAGCCGGAGAAACGAGGGAAACGGCAGGGAAATTCTCTGTGTTTTCAATAACTCTGCCAGCGCACAGACAAAGACGATCACCCTGAACGCAGGAAAAACGAGCTACACGATCGGCACGCAGTTAACCGACCTGCTGAATACGGATTATGTTGTAAACGTAACGGAAGGGGCCGTGGCGAACTCCAGAGTGGTGACTGTCACGATCCCGGCAAACTCCGCAGTCCTGCTTACAAGCGGATATCCGGAGGAGTACAAACAGCCCGATTATCAGAAAACGACCGTGATCGTACACTGTGATGCGGGCTATGGCAACACCCTGTATATCCGTGGGGACACGCTGCCGTTGGATTGGTCTTCCGGCCGAAAGCTCCAGAATGTCGATGCGAACACGTGGGTCTTTGAAATGGAGCGCCCCGTCAGCGGCAGCGTGGAATTCAAGATCCTGCTGAACGATGAAGCATGGGAAAGTGGGAACAACCACATCGTGCAGGTAGGAAATACGATTGAGGTAACGCCGGACTTCAGTTGACAAAAGAGTGAGGAGGATTCATATGAAACGTACAATATCCATTCTTTTAATCCTTGTGCTTTTCGTCTCGCTTCTTCTCCAGGTTCCCACCATTGCAAAGGAATATCCGCAAACGAGATACGAGGCGGAGGCAGCTGTGCTGTCCGGTGTGCAGACGAACACCGATCATGCAGGATACACCGGAACCGGATTTGTTGACCACTTTGACGCCAAGGGCGATTTTGTCGAGTTCTCTGTCGATCTTGCAGAAGCGGGAGATTATTCCTTCCTGATCCGGTATGCAAACGCCGGCGGGTACTACGCTTCAGCAAAGGTGTTCTTTGACGGTGTCTTCGAGGCCACCGCTGTATTTCCGTCGCTGGCATCGTGGGACGAGTGGTCGACGAGCGAGGTCGGAAAATACCTGACTGCGGGGACGCATACAGTCCGGATCGCGTATAATAACCATGCCATCAACATCGACAGTCTGACCGTCGAGGAAAAGCATGAGAGCACCCGGAGCCTGTATCTTTCCAACGCGAAGGATATGATGGCGATCTGGCAGAGCACGCAGCTCTGCTCTGAAGACGCGGCAGACAACCCGGCGGGCATCCGCGAGCTGCATGTAAGCAGCAGCTGGGGAGAAAACCAGATTCGGGATTACTCCGGGTTCTTCCGCGATGAAACAGGTGCGAAGGATTATTCCTCCGGCGAGTTGTTCGATGTTGAAGGGTATTTTGATGAAACCGGCATTTTGCGGACAAATTATCTGGAATACGACGGCGTTCCAACGGCTGGTATTGAGATTTCCAGAAATTATTGCGCACTGCCAAACATGCCTGTCCTGCTTACGCAGTACAGCATCAAAAACACATCTGCCGGCAGCAAGCGCATTTCCGTTCTGGATATGCTGAATCCTGCCAACACAGGGACTTCCGCAATCAGCGCGTCATACAGCGATACACAAAACGCTATTATTTTTGACAGATCCTCCGCAGGTATGCCGTATCTGGCGCTCGGCACATGGGGCAGCTGCGCCGGGTTCCAGGTTGCGAACGACGCCGACAGCAATACTGCCTCGAGCTCCTGCAGTCCGTGGTACACCTTCCACAGCAGCGGCTCAGTTGCAAATAACCGCTCCGCATCTGCAAATGCTGTTTCCGGTGCATTCCTGAAAACCGCAGAGTTGTCCGCCGGCGCATCCTGTACCCTCTATGGCTATGTTGCATACGGCGCGACGCTGGCCGACCTCAACCAGACGGTTTCCTCCCTGAATGCGCGCGACGGCAGCGATTGGCTCACATATACACAAACGTATTACGGAGCATGGCTGGAAGACGGGAAAGCAGTCCCCAGCTTCTCAAACCCGGAGCTCGCGAAGATGTACAAGCGCAATCTTATCATGATAAAAAACACGCTCCGTCCGGGTTCGACAACCGGAGACGGCGCGCATGTAGCAACCACCAACCCTTATGATTACGGTTATAAGGTCTGGACCCGCGATGCTTCCGTCACGGCAATTGCCTTGGACGCAGCCGGGTTTACCACGGAAGGGGCGCAATACTGGCGCTGGCTTGCCGCCCGGCAGCTTACCTCCGGCGAAACCGCCGGTTCCTTCAATACCTGTATTGACGTCTGGAGCAACCAGCGTGCGGAATTCATCGAGCCTGAACACGATACGATCGGCTGGTTCCTGTACGGCGTGTACCGGCACTGTCTGGAGACAAGCAGCACACAGCTGCGCGACGAACTCTGGCCGCAGCTGACTGCGGCGGCGAACTATGTGATGAACAATATTGACAGCAATGGGTTCGGGCCGCAGGATTTCAGTATTTTTGAGGACATGGATAATTACGGCGTCTATACGTACACGCAGGCACTTTACGCCGCCGGGCTTGAAGCAATGGGTAAAATGGCTGCGCAGAAGGGTCTGCAAGGACTCGCTGACAGCTATAACGGCGCAGCAAGCACCATCAAATCCGCAATCAACCGAGACGACACGCTTGCAAATGGCCTCTGGTATCCAAAGGGAAAGTACTTTATCAAGGATATCCGTTGGGACAACAGTGTGTCGAGAATCAAGGATGGCGCCGGACTTATTCTGTTCACTACAGGCATCATTGACATCAATTCCTCCAGAGCCCGTGACACGATCAGCGCCTTTGAAGCGGATCTCCTGGATGATGAATACGGCATGGCCCGGTATGCAATGGACACCTACTACAGCAAGGACAGTATTTACAGTCCGTCCGGTGACGAAGCTGTCGAAGTTTCCCCGAGCTGGCCTCAGATCTCGAACTGGAATGCGATTTGCAGCGCCTACACAGGCGACAGTCAGAAAGCAGAGAATATCTTCGACTGGAATCTGCACAGAACCTGCGCCGGATATATGTTCACCGGGGAATGCGTCAGCGATGTTACCGAGAAGCCCTGTGTTTCGACCGCCACGGAGCCGACGACTGCGGCATCCTTCATTCTGGCGGCGCTTGTCTGGAACGGCGATCTGGATATGCGGATCATTCCGGATCGCTCCAACGCGGGCTGCTATAAGGAACTTGCAGTTCATGACGGCTGCGAGGGAGACTGGACGCAGTACGAATTTGTGCCGTACTATCTGGACGCCTGCGCAGACGCTGTGTCAAGCGATCTATCGATTCAGAAGGTGTACATCACAAACGATATGAGCAATCTTTATATCCGTGTTGATAATGAATCCGGCAGTCTGCCTGCGTACTGTGCGGAAACGGTTTTCCAGGTCGGGGCTCATATCCGAAGCAGTACCGAAAGCGCGGCAGGCACTACGTCGACCCTGAACGGAACGTCTTTGCCGCACAGCTTTTCAAAGGCATTCGTCAGAAGCAGCGATTCAACAACAGTTGATCGCTATGAGATAAGCGGTTCCGCGTGGGCCTTTTCCAATACGGAAAGCGGCGCAAGAGTCGAGTGGTCGCCTGCAGCGGGTCGGATTCAGATGGTCATTCCGCTGGAAAGCATCGGCGCAGCAGTATCCGAAACGGAAACATGGCTTGACTGTGCAGTTTCCATTGGAAGCGGCGGCACAGACAGCGACGTCTTTGAGATCCATTACCGTCTTACCGGCAGCAGCCAGCAATGGCTGTACGGCGACTTTGAATAACATCTAACATCAAATCAGCCCCCGCTGCATGCTTCAACGTGCGGTAAAGAGCCTTTGCTTCCATCCCATCAGGTAACCGCTGAATCAATCACCTGCGGTTATCAGCGGTTACTCAGCTGGCGTTGAACTTCCAGGTTCAGCGCCAGCTTGACTTCTGCGAAAGCGGCTGCGTTCCTGGGCACGGCAGCCGCGACACCGGGAACGATTCTTGAAAAGGGTGAAAAAACGGAAAATGTTTCTCCCCGCTATTGACAGATTCCCCTTCCATGCGTATACTCCGACCGGGAGATCGGGCAGATTCTGACGGGCTTCAGCATCAGCATCTGCAAATCCATCAAGGAGATTCCTGGCTTTGCGGCCGGCACCTTTGACCGTGATGCCGAATTCCGAGCGCTGATTTCCAAATAAACCGAGGTGATTTCAGATGGCGGACAACGCAGACACCAAAATTGGCTGGCTTTGCTGCCCAAAATGCGGCGGCAAAACAAGGACGCAGATACGGCCGCACACGGTATTAGAGGAGTTCCCTCTATTCTGTCCGAAGTGCAAATATACCTGCGTGATCCGTTTCAAGGACGGAAAAATTGAAGAACTCAAAATGCCAGACGCTTAGACGCAGTGCGATCCGAGATCATCGGTTTGTGCTGCGTTTTTTAGGTTGCGGAAAAAATGACTGAGGTCAATTAGAGATGAAAATCCTTGTTTTTAACGGAAGTCCAAAGAAAGAGAAAAGCGATACCATGCACATTACCCGTGCATTTCTGGACGGCATGAGAGAAGCTGCCGCGCAGGAAATCCGTACGATTGATGTGACTGACAAGCATATCGAGTTTTGCCGCGGCTGCTTTGTCTGCAAATACAACGGCGGACATTGCGCCATCGACGATGATATGCGTGAGATTCTGGAGCAGATGCTGGGCAGCGACTTGCTGTTGTTCAGCTATCCGCTCTACTGCTACGGAATGCCCGCAGGGCTTAAAAATCTCATTGACCGAACCCTCCCCCTGTCCTCTATGGCAATGAAAGAGGTGAACGGGCGCTATATCCATGTCGATCAGCGGGATTACTCTCACCTGCGGTATCTGATGATCTGCGGCTGCGGGTTTCCGAACAGCAGGCGCAACTTTGAACCGGCAGTACGGCAGTTTGAGCTGCTGTTCCCCAACAATCACACAATTCTGACCGTACCGGAAAGCCCTATGTTCAACGCACCGGAGGCCGCCGTTGTGACGGTTCCCCGGCTGGAGCTGGTTCGCAGGGCCGGGCGGCAGTACGCGCAAACCGGCCAGATCGACACAGCACTTCTGGCGGAGATCGGTTCTCCCATGATCCCGGAAGAACTCTACGCCAAAATCGTCAACGGAACCGCAGAATGAAAACGCACATTGCAAACATAATTACAGGGATCCGCATTTTAGGGAGTATTCTTCTGGCGTTCGTCCCCGTGTTCTCGGCTGTGTTCTATACGGTGTATCTGACGTGCGGACTGAGCGATATGGCAGACGGCATGATCGCAAGAAAAACCAACAATGTCAGCTCCTTCGGAGCCAGATTCGATACAGCCGCCGATTTTCTATTTGCAGCGGTATCGCTTGTAAAGCTGCTGCCGTATATCCCGGTTCCGAGATGGCTGTGGAAATGTGTTCCGCTTGAAATTTTTTGTGATTTGGGTATAATAAAAATAGGAACGCTGATAAAGGAGCGACATGAAATGCCTGAGATTTGTAGGTTTTATGGGATCGTCATTAAAATGTTTTTCAAGCCGAAAGAACACGAACCTAGTCATTTGCATGCTCTATATGGGGAACATATTGGTATTTTTGATTTGAAAACGATGAAGATGACAGAGGGAGATCTCCCAACGAGAGCGCAGCAGCTTGTGCAGGAATGGATGAGTGCGCATCAGGATAGGCTACTTGAAATGTGGGATACGCAGAAGTTGGAGAAATTGCCGCCGCTGTAATGGAGGTGTTGTTATGCTGCCAAGAATCAAAGAAGTAAGACCCATGCCGGATTATTGCCTACGCATTGTGTTTGATGATGGTCGCAAGGTTTTGTATGATGTAAAAGATGATATGGAGCAGATCGAGAGCTATCGCGATTTGGCGACGATTCACGGTCTGTTCAATCAGGTACAGCTTGATCCGAGCCGTACCTGCGTGTATTGGAATGATGAGATCGACCTGCCAAGCGATACACTGTACGAATACGGAAAGTTGATTGCATCCTGATCATTACAACCATGTAATAAAATCTCTCTGATGTCGCCCTCCATCCCATTGCGGATGGAGGGTTTCTTATCCAAGACCCATCAATTCCCGGATGATCCGGTCGGACATTTTGATGGAGCCGACGAGCACCAGCATATTGAATACCAGCTCGCCAATGTAGTTCCAGACGACCGTTGCCGGGGCAAGTCCTTCCGTTACGACGGGTGGACTGGACGCGAATTGCGAAAAGATAATGCAGGCAAGCAAAATAACACAGCCCTCCAAGCAGATGGCGGCGTAGCTCTTGATAAACGCCATGCCGATACTGCTGGAGGGCTGTCCTGCGAAGCTCGACAGCGGGATCGGCGCAATCGCCGTCGCCATATAGAGCTTAAAAAAGCGGCCGTAGACGGTCAAGATCATGACGAGCGACAGCACCCAGATGAACAGCGAACCGAGCAGCGTCACTGCCCAGAGAGGAATGCTTTCCAGCAGGCCCACATCTTCAATCGTCGTTGCAATCTCGGCGGGCAGCGTGGATGCTTCCATTGCCGAAAGACCGGACGCACCCATGATCGTCTGGATCGCGCCCTGCGCAATCGAGAACAGCGCCGTCATCAGCTCCATGCCGTAGGTGACCGCCGCCTGCGCCAGCACAAAACGGATGAAGCATTTGAACGCCACTTCCGGGCGTTTTAGTTCCGTAAAGCTGCCGCAGGTTTTCATGACGCCAATCACAAAGAACAGAACCAGAAGCGCATATGCGATTGCCTTCAGCGCGTCGTTGATCCCGACAATCACATTCCAGATCCCGCCGCCTTTGAAATTCTCCGGGCTGGTGGTCAGCAACGTCCAGATTTCTAGCAGCTTACTGTTCCACGTTTCCAGCGAGGAATTGAGGTTATCTATGATCCAGTTTCCACTTGAGATGGTATCACCTCCAGTTGTATCGGGGAGAGCAGTTTCGCTCTCCCCATATTCTTATCAGCCGGTGATCAGCGTCAGGATCTCCTTGGTGAACGTAATGACGATACCGCCAGCAACAGTCAGGATGCCGTTTGCTCGCTGGGACGGATCGTGCGACTTGAGAGACAGGCCAACCTGCAAAATGCCAAAGCCGAGCAGGATCAAGCCGACCGCGCGAATCAGGGAAAAGATGAAATCGCTCAGGTTATTCACGACCGCCAGCGGATCACCATCTGCCGCGAACGCCGGGACAACAAAAACCGCCAGCATGAAAAACACGCTGGCGAGGATCGAGTAGAGCCGTTTTGCTTTGGATTCAAATGGTTTCTTCAATGAAATTCCTCCTTTGATGGATTCGGATTCTCTGTGCCACCCACTCGGAACAGCGGACGGCCGGTGTAAATGGGCAGTTTCGTTCCGTGATGGATGTAAGGTGCTGCACCGCCGAGGGAGCTGTGCGAAATCGCCGGATGGTGCATGAGGTCGTATTTCTCATCCATGACCGGGCTTGCGCCGCGGATGAACAGCAGCGCATAGCGGTTGTCCAGCTTCCGCACCTCATCTGGGGTCAGCAGTTCGCGCCCGGACATCTGGAAATTGGTCGAGTACGAGCCGGATTTGCCCTTCGTCTGCCCGTGCGTTTTCGTATCAATCGTGGCTTTGCCAAGCATCTCGGAAACGTACTTATGTGTACTGGACTCGTTGCCGCCGAGATATAAAATGGTATCGCAGTTGCCCGGAATCGTCTCCCAGCTATCCTTATAAAGCTCTTTGATCTGTGCCATGTTCTGAATGATGACGCTTGCCGAAATGGAACGCGAACGCATCGTCGCAAGCTCGCGTGTAAAGCCCGGCAGCGGCATGGCGGCGAACTCGTCCAACACAAAACGGACGTGGCGCGGCAGCGGGCCGTGGTGGATCTGGTCTGCGCTGTAATAAAGGGCTTGGAACGCCTGCGCGTAAAGTAGACTCACAAGGAAATTAAACGTGTTGTCGTTGTCGGGAATGACAGCGTAAAGCGCAACTTTCTTTTCACCCAGCGTGTAAAGGTCCATGTCGTCATGGTCGGTCAAGGCTTGAATCTGCGGCAAATTGAACGGCGCGAGGCGGACGGCAGTACTCACCAGGATCGACTTTGCGGTCTTGCCCGCAGCCAATTTGAACACCTTATATTGCCGGACGGCGACGCTGTCCGGCTTCCTGCGCTCAATGGATTCAAAGAGCAGATCGAGCGGGGACACATGCCCTTCATCTTCCTCGCGCACCTCGGCATATTCCAGTACGCGCATGACCATAGAGAAGTTCTGCTCATATTCCGGTGCTTCCTGAAACAGCATGAGGATGATAGCTTGCAGGAGTGCGGTTTCGGCTTTGGTCCAGAATGGGTCGGACTCATGGCTGCCCTTTGGCGTGGTGGACTGGATCAGGTTATTGACCAGCTTCAGCACGTCCTTTTCATCCCGCAGATAGCGGAACGGATTATAACCATCTGACTGTTCCAGATTCACAAGGTTCAGAACGCGCACGTCATAGCCCTGCTCTTTAAGGTAACCGCCCGTGGCAAGCAGGACTTCGGATTTCGGGTCCGTAATGACGTAGTTCGTGTTTGCGGTCAGGATATTGGGCAGCACAAAGCTGCGCGTCTTGGCTGCGCCGCTGCCGCCGATGACCAGCACGTTGAGGGAACGGCGGTGCTTGTGCGTATCCAGACCGAGACGGACGTGCTGGGTCAGTGGGATGCTGTCCTTCTGCGCGAACTGCGCATTGACGGATGCGGGTGTGGCCCACGCCGCGGAGCCGTGTTCCTCGCCGTCGCGGGTTCGACCCTGATTTATCCGATAAAGCAAAACTGCCATGCCATAAGCGGCAAGGCAGATGAGAATTGTGGGCAGGCTTTTGTCTGTCCATATGATATTCGTCGGCTGCTCCAGTGCGCTGGTCAGATTCCGCAGCAGCTCCGGCAGTCCGCCGCCAAGAGACTGCGCCAGCAGGAGGGCAAGCCAGACAACAGGAACAATTCCTATAAGATAAAACAGGGTGTCGTTTGATTTTCGGATAGGCATCACCTCGAAAATATCTGCAACTAAAATCAGTTGCAAAATTGTTTTGACCGTGCTATACTGATTATAGAAATGAGGGATAGACTTGGGTCAGAAAGAGAAACTAATCAAAAGATTAAAAACCAAGCCGCGTGATTTTACATTTGATGAAGCCGAAACATTGCTGGGGTATTTGACATACTCTCGCTCCAACAAAGGAAAGACGAGCGGTTCGCGCGTCATGTTTACCAGCGAACAGCATGCGCCGATCTTGCTGCACAAGCCGCATCCGCGGAAAGAGCTTTTGGAGTATCAAGTCAAGCAACTGCTTGAGGTGCTGGAACAGGAGGGATTGATTTGAACAATACAATGCAATATAAGGGGTATGTCGGAAGCGTTGAATTCTCCGAAGCCGATGGTTTGTTTTTCGGAAAGGTTCTCGGTATCCGTGCATTGATCTCCTATGAGGGGACGAGCGCTGCCGAGCTTGTCGCTGATTTTCATGGCGCGGTTGACGATTATCTGTCGCTGTGCGAAGCAGAGAACAGCGAGCCGGAAAAAGCCTATAAGGGCAGCTTTAACATCCGCGTATCGCCAGAGCTGCACAAGCAGGCTGCGATTTGCGCAATGGCGCAGCAGGTCAGCTTGAATACGCTGGTCGAGGATGCTCTGCGGGAGTACGTTGCGGAGCGAAAAGAAGCTGTATAATAAGTCGATGGCGCTGACGAACCATACCGTCAGCGCCATTTTTATAGCGCCGGACAGGTCGTCGAGCTGCAAAGACGCAACAACGTCGTCTTTGTGCATCAGCTCATAGCTTTGTTCTGCCATATGCGCCACCTCCCAGCTTTTGTTGGTTTGAGTATATCACAGTTTGGCGTGCAAATCCATCCAAACTGTGCTTATTTTGTGATCTCACTGTGCGTTTTTTCTCTGGTCGGAACACGCGGTTCGACGCCGGACAGCTTTTCGCGGAAGGACTGAAGCTGCTCGCCAACCGACGGGCGGTCATTCTTCGAGTTCTTCCTGCTCGTAGGCGAGCTGCTGGCGATATCGTCCGAGGAGCGTTCCGACCGAGACTCTTTTTTTGGTGAGCGTTCCTCCTGCGGCTTTTCCAGTGAACCAAAGAGACGCTCAAAAATAACGTTTGCCAGCTCCAGATCGGTCGTCGGAATAACGAGATCAACAGGCGCGTCCGGCTGCTCCTTGTCCTGGATACCCGCGAACAGTACCTTGTCCTTCGCCTGACGGCTGAACTCGCGGTATTGCTCCGGTGTCAGGGAAAACGTGCGGATGTCGCGCGTCTGCTGAAGAATTTTCTTGAGGCTGGTCTTGCCGTAGACCTTTTTATGATTGCGAGCCAGCGCCAGCAGCATGGCTGCTGCATTTTTCGCCGCAGAGCCTGCCAGCTTGACTGCAACCTCGCCGCCGGAGAGCATCATGTGAACGACCTGCTCGGCGGCTTCGCTGTTTCCTACGTTGATGGGAAATCACCTCCTTCTATTCGTGGTCGCGTGTTTGCGACGATTCTTTCTCATGTCGAGATTTTTCCTGTGCAGCGACATCGCGCTGCATGACCGCTGCCGAGTCCGCAATCTCGCGGCACAGCTTGATCTTCTTCCGCTCGGCGCGGATCTGCTTGTTGAGCTGCGCAAGCTGTTCGTAGATGTCTGCTTTTTCTTCCGTGAGAGCCTGCCGCGAAATGCCACAGGTGTCCAGTGTGGCTTTTGCTTCTACATATTGCGCGTACTCAGATTCCATGCCGGATAGTCCTTCTTCGTAGAGGGCTTTGCTCATAGCAAGGGCTTCTTCCGCAGCCAGCGCGTCAAAGAGCTTCTTGCGCTTTTTCTTACGGACGTTCAAAATTGTGCGCTGCTTGGCAAGCTGCGTGACCGTGCTTTCTGCCTGATGCATGCAGGCGGTCAGGTCATCCGCCGTGGAGATGCTATTCTCTTGCAGGAATTTCAGCCGAGCCTTATAGGTTTCGGCTTTCATAAGCTCCCGCCGGAGATGCGGCGTCATGCGCGGCGGGTATTGCCGCTTCTCGATGCGTCCAAGCAGATAGCAGTAATGGTAGTACAGCGCAAGAAATCCCTTGTCCTTTGGATGTGGGCGGTATGGCTGGGGCTTCGGACGCGGGAGGAGCGCCGGTCTGGTACCGGCTTCGATCTCTGCCAGATTGCCCGCAATGGTGCGTTCAATGTTTTCTTCCGAAAACGCCGCGTTTTTGCGCTCCGGATACATGAAACGCTCCTGCCCGCGCAATCGGAAACCGAGACGGTTGCCGTGGTGGATCTCGTAGCCCTTATGCTCCATGAGCAGGAAGAAGTGGCCGAGATCGTTCGCGTCGGCAATCGCTTCGCGCAGGTCTGCTTCCAGCATGGAACGGAACGTCGGCTGACCTTTGGACTGACGGAGCCATTCAATGTAGCTGACCGCTTTGGAGGGCTTGCCCTCCATAATGACAGACAGTCCATGCTCCCGGCAGAGCTTATCCGAAATTGTGCGAATCTGCTGGTAGTAGCTTTTGGCGTTGCTGTGGTATTTTCGCCCGGTCACTTGATTTACAGAATTGAAAATCATGTGCGCATGAATGTGCTCTTTATCCACATGAACGCCAATGACGACCTCATAATCCGCAAGGTGTTCCTTTGCAAATGCCTGTGCAATTTCCAATGCCAGTTCTGGCGTGATCTCACCGGGCTTGAATGATTGGATGATGTGGTAATACTGAACGCCGTCACGGTTATTCTTCGCTTCCTTAGTTGCAAGCATCTGGTGGCAAGCATGCCCCTTGTCGCAGTTCAGATAAGCCGTCAGGACTTCCTCATCCGTTTTGTCAGGGTTTACCGCATAATTGATTGCCAGATCCAGTCTGGCATGCCGGGCGAGGATCTTGGTTACTGCCATGACTGCTGACTGAGCTGGTACATGAGTTCATAAACACGATCCAGCATCCGCAGGGCGCGTGTGACCTCGTCGCGGCTGGCAAACCCGGCGTTCGCTTTTCGGGCAAGCTGGTTGATGTTGTTGCCGATCTGGTGGATCTCCGCGCGCAGCCTGCGAAGTTCTTCCGAGGGCGCGGCTTGGATGCTTTCTCCGAGGATCAGCCTGCGCAGGTAGGCCGACAGCGGCAGACCGCTGGCTTGCAGCCCCTTTTCCAGCGCGGCGCGTTCGTCCTCATCCAGCCGGATATGCAGATTGTACTGATTCTTCCGCACGGCGCTCCTTTCTCCGCCCGCAGGCGGCATATTGGGGACAGGGTTCTCCCTGCAAGCTGCGTTTTGGTACCAAAACGCTATGCTTGCGCTCTTGCCGCGAGGCGGCGAGAGCCTGACGCCCCGCCAAAAGGCGGGGCAAGAGAGGAGAGGGATTTCAATTTTCTTTTCCTTATAGATGCCTTCGCGCTGCTTCGGCCATTCAAATCGGTTTTTGAATGGCGTAGTCGCTACAATAGTCGCTATGGAATCCCGAAGGACTGGTTTCTGCCCTTTGTAGTCGCTACTATAGTCGCTACGCAGCATTCAGCTCTGCTTCCAGCCGCTTTCTGGCAAGATCCGCGTACACATCCGTGACCTCGATGCCGGTTGCATCGTAACCCTCTTTGACTGCAGCCAGAACTGTCGTGCCGGAGCCTGCAAAGGGGTCTAAGATATGACCGCCCGGTTCCGTGATCTTGACAAGGTCCTGCATGAGCTGCAACGGCTTCTCGGTCAGGTGGATGCGGTTCTGCGGATTGCCGTATTTGAATACACCCGGCAAACACGGCACGGGGCGGCTGACCGGCATATCTCCGTTCGAGCCCCAAACGATATATTCTGCCTGCTGCCGAAAACGCCCCTTCTGCGGACGGGAGTTTCCCTTGTCCCACACAGCGATCCCGCGCCAGATCCAGCCTGCCCACTGGAGCGCATCGCTGGCACAGGGAAGCTGCCGCCAGTCAATAAACATACAGACCGGCGCGCCGGGCTTGGCTGCACGTCTGGCAAGATACAGCCACTCTGCCGCCCAGCGGGTCCACGACCGCTGATCCTTGGCGTCGCCGTCAAAATCGGGCGGCGCGTTGCCGCCCATGCTGGAATATTTCTTTGCGGTGGCTTTGGATTTTTCCGCCTGCGTGCGGCCACCGGACGCATACGGCGGATCTGTGATGACAGCGTCAAATGTGCTGGGAGGAAAGCTCTCCAACACCGTAAGGCTGTCTCCGTGGATGATCTCCCATCTGGGCTTATCGCGCATGGGCATCCGCTCCCTTCATTTTTTGAGTATGTTGTCGATTCTGTACCCGTTCGTGCGTCAGTTCAAAAACGCTGAGATATTCCGCAGTTGCGTTTGCCAACAACGTATAATCACGCGAACCGGGGCAGCAAGCATACCACTGCGGCATTTTCCCGTCGACCCAGATGTGCGGTTCCGTATTGCGAAGATTCGGATTTGTGCTGCGGCAGCTTCTGCTGACAACGTCCACAATTTTCATCTGAACACTGTCGATTTCACCTTTTGTAGGATTCAGAATCGAAACCGTCAGGTATGGATACTGATTTGCAATGATGTCTTTTGTGAACCGCGCTTTGACCCGCAGATCGCCAAGACTGCCGTAGCAGCATTCGCCAACGAATTGCGGATCATGGATCACGCGCCCATCTCCATAGATCTTTCTCAGTTCTTCCAGAAAGAAATTTGTCATGTACGTTCATCCTCCAGTTCCGCACAGGCCATCCGCAGCTTCTCTACCTTGTCCGGCTGCTCCCATGCGGCCTGCGGATGCATGAAATGGCAGTTATTGCAGACCTCTGCGAAGAACGGCTTGTCCAGATCCAGCGCGTGAATCATGCCTGCTATGGTGTCCACGCGCTCCGGCACACCGAACGCATACTGCACAGAAACCTGTGCTTTGCCGTCCGGTCCAATGCCGGAGATCAGCTTTTCTTCCCGGCAGGTGGTGAGCAGGCTCGTGATGCGGTTTGCCAGCACGACCGGCGCGGGCAGCAGCTCGACCGTTTCCCAGCAAGCGTAGCCGTACATGATGCCCTGATCGCCTGCGCCGAGCGTATCCCCATCGACCGCACCTGCAATGTCAGGACTCTGCGTATGCAGCCGCACCTCTACATGATAATTACAGTCATATCCGGCTCTTTGAACCGTTTGTCGCACAATGGTCTCCACGTCAGGGCTTGCCGTCGTGCGGAGTTCTCCGGCAACAAGAATTTTGCCCGCCGTCGCCAGCACTTCACAGGCAACGCGGGCATTGGGATCTTCTTTGAGGCAGGCGTCCAGAACGTTGTCCGCAATCGTGTCGCAGAGCTTGTCCGGATGGCCTGCTGTGACGGACTCTGCCGTCAGGATGTAGTTATCTTTCATGCGTCGATTTTCCTTTCTTCGGCTGATTGATCACCTTTCCATGCTGCATGACGAACAGCTTTTCGCGGGAATACAGGCGCGTATAGGTCTGTATCTGCTTGTCGGTCAAAGAACAAAATTCCTCGCCGCTGCCTTGGGCGAGGAAGAACGTGCCGTGGATGATGTCATACGGTATGCCATTGCGATTCCGCAGGAAGCGGTTTTCCGGCAGGCCGAGGAGTTTGGCTTCTTCGTTGCACAGCAGCAGGACATTCGAATCATCAAACGGTTCGACGGCCTGAATGAAACCACCCACAATAGCCTGCATGCTCGCCAAGCTGCCGTCGATCTCCTTGACATACGGATCTTTGGTGGGTTCCACGACCAGAATGCGCATGGGATCATCGCTCATAGTTATCCTTCTCCTTTCCGCGGCGGTTGTGATTGTAGTCGCCAATGTCTGTGATCGTCACATATTCCCCAATCAGGCACAGGGCTTCGCCGTAGCTGTGGCACTCGCCGCTGAAAATGCGGTGGGTGAGTTCCTTTGCCCGATCCCGCAGTCCGGCTTCGCGCAACGTCCTCGCCGCAATGCCGACAAGGTTAAAAATATTGCCGTCCTGCCCAATGAGCGGGCAGGACGGCTTTTCAACATTCAAATTCTTTTCTTCGTCCATACTTTCCCCTCCGTGTAATAAAGTTGGTTTCATTTGTATATAATAAAATCGTTTGTATGCATTTGCTTGCAAATGACGTTGTTTCATGTTATAATCTATATAGAACATCATGCAAGGAGGATTGTTTATGGCAAGTTCATTGGTTCAGTTCCGCACAGAAGACACATCTAGAATCAAAGCCGCCAGCATCTGCGAACAGCTTGGAATCGACCTGCCGACGTATCTGCGCGCCTGTATTGCCCGTTTGATTCAGGAAAACGGCATTCCGTTCAGCATGAAGCTGGAACCGAAACCCGAAAACAAGGGTCTTCAGGCCATGAAGGAAGCCAGCCGCATTGCCGCTGAAAACGGAATCGCAGATCTGTCGCTCGACGAGATCAACGCAGAAATCGCCGCAGCCAGAAGCCATTGAGACGAGATGCAGTATTACGCAGTCATTGACACGAATGTCATCGTATCCGCCATGCTGAAATGGGATTCTATTCCCGGAAGCATTTTGGAGTTGGCGCTCGATGGACCAATCACGCCTGTATTGAACCACGAAATTCTGGAAGAGTACCGCCAGGTGCTTCTGCGTCCAAAGTTTCATCTGACGGAGCGTATCGTCGGTGATCTTTTGGACAATATCAGCGCCCGTGCTGTTTTTGCAGACGCACACAAGCTCATGCTGGAGCTGCCTGACCCAAAAGATGTGGTATTTTATGAAGTGACAATGGAGCAGCGCAAAACAGAGGACACCTATCTGGTGACAGGCAATCTGAAGCATTTTCCTTCCGAACACTTTGTCGTGACGCCTCGCCAGATGCTGGACATCATTGTGAATAACGAGAAATAGACCCGGCGCGTCTGCAGTGATGGCAGACGCGCTTTATCGTTCCTGATTCTGCTGCTTTTTCTGTGTTGTCCTTGTCTGTGACTTCTTTGGATACGGTTCAATGCCGCATTCCTTGAGGCAGTTCTTGAATGCATACTTGAGACAGCCGACCGGCAGACCGTTCTGCTCGTAGCCCGTTTTGATACCGAGATAGTAGTCTCTCGGCGGCAGGGACGGTTTCAGATGCAGCTCTGGGTTCATAATATAAGCCATGACCGGGACGCGCTGTCCGTCAAACGTCCGCACCTCCAGCGTCTGCTTGATATACAGACGCGGATAGCCTTCATAGCGGTCGAGCGATGCTTCACATTTGTCAGTTAACTCCCACAAAAGGCCGTAGACACAAGCACCTTCCTTGGGTTCGACCGTCGCAACGCCGCTGCCGCGAAAGCGCAGGTCATAATTGTCCAGAACAGCCTGTCCGTAGACAGTCGCGTCCGGGCAGCGGTAGCGCATCTGATCCAGATCGATATTGCTGCCGTAAGCAAAATACAGTGGTTTTTCCATCGTCATTCCTCCAGTATCGTAATTATCATAGCTGCGCTGTGGCGTTGTTTCAAAATACGTAGCAAGCGCCTCGGCTGCTTCTGCTCGCGTGATGCCGGTCAGCTCGATCTCCACGCCGAAGCATTGATCTTTGATGCCAATCATCGCTGCTCACAGTCCTGAAGAAAGAACATATTTACTACATCGTAGAGCATACGTCACGTCCTTCCTCTTTATCATGCAGTTCCGCATCTGCTGCGCGGATGCGGCGGCCAATGGCTTCTATGACCGTCACGGTCACACCGTTGCCGGCTTGCTTATACGCCTGCGCATCGGAGTTGATGGCGAGGATCTTGTCAATCTGATCCTCGCTGAAACCCTGCAAACGGAAACACTCCCGCGGCATCAGCCTGCGGACTCTGCCGCCGCGCAGGACAATGCCGTGTGTGTTCGCTGTGTCCACCGTATGGGCAACGCCTGCAAACACACGCCCACGGCGCGTATTGCTGCCCGCGAAGCCGAGATCAATGGAATCGCCTTCATGCGCTTCCTTATAGCCTTTCTTCGTTGCTTCCTTAATGTAGAGAACGCCGGAATTTTGCCCTTTGAAATTGGTGAGGGAACCGTCCTGCCGGGTATGCAAACATCTGGCGTTCGCCGTGATCTTCGGATCGCCTTTCGTCAGATCTACAAAGTAGAGTCCGGATTGTCTGCTGGTGTCCTGTGTGCAGGCGATTCCGGCAGAATCATAGACTCGTTTGCCCAGCCGTCCATGGACGATCTGTACAAGAGCTTTTGCATCTGCTCCAAAGACAGGAAGTATTTTTCCGGCGCATCGGGGATCAAGATATCCGATAAGGAACAGCCGCCGTCTTGATTGAGGGACTCCAAAATGTTTGCTGTTAAGCACAGTCCATTCGACATGATACCCCAGGTCATAAAGCGCGGAGAGGATGACACCAAACGTCCGGCCTCGGTCATGCGAAAGGAGCCCAACGACGTTTTCAAGAAAAAGATACAGAGGTCTCTTTTCTTTAACCACTCTGGCCAGTTCAAAGAAGAGAGTACCTCTTGCATCTTCAAATCCTTTCCTCCTGCCAGCTGTAGAAAACGCCTGGTTATCCTGAATTCGGGATAATCAAAACATATCTCTATCTGGAGCAGCTGCGCTTCGGCGACGAGCTTCATGTTGAACTGGACATTGCCGAGACAGACTTTTACTTACCCGCGCTGACGATTCAGCCGCTTGTCGAAAACGCCGTGAAATGGGGCGTCGGACGCAAAGAGGATGGCGGCACGGTGACGCTTATGACCAGAAAAACGCTGCTTGGCGCGGAAATCACCGTGTCGGACGACGGCGTGGGCTTTGACCCGGAGCAGCCGCCGCAGGACGGAAAGGAACACGTGGGACTGCAGCTCGTCCGCGGCCGCTTACAGATGGTCTGCGGTGCAAAGCTGACGACGCAGAGCAAAATCGGGCAAGGCACGCTCATGCGGGTGCTGATTCCGTACAGCTGTGATGAAACCGCAGGCTCTTTCACGCAAACGAAGGCACCGTCTCACTGAATGCACAGAGCTGACCCTTTACAAATTGGCCCGGCAAAAAAACAACGGACGCTGCACAAAAAGTATACGCTCTGTATATATACAAAAGATATGTATGGACCGGCCCGCACGAGAGGCTGCCGCTTTTGCGAAAAAATACACGGTTTGCGCGGAATTGTGCAAACCGCCGCTTTTCTGGACGCTTGTACCAACAGAGTTGTGCGGTTTTTTATTCAGTTTCTCTTGACATTATGCATTCTACGTGTATAATTATGAGCATACAAAATAACACGCACGACGCACACGCGTCACAGGAGGAATTGAACATGAAAAAGTATCTTGCACTGCTGCTTGCAGCCATTATGGCGCTGAGCCTTGCGGCCTGCGCTTCCACCGCAAAGACTGAGGACGCCGCTTCCACTTCCGGCAAGCTGACCATGGCGACTGAGGCCACCTTCCAGCCGTATGAATACTATGACGGCGACGCCATCGTCGGCATCGACGTGGAGGTCGCACAGGCCATCGCAGACAAGCTCGGCATGGAGCTGGAAGTCACCGACATCGCATTCGACTCCATCATCCCCGGCGTGCAGACCGGCAAGTATGACATGGGCATGGCCGGTATGACCGTGACCGACGAGCGCAAGGAGCAGGTCAACTTCTCCGATTCCTACGCCACGGGCGTGCAGGTCGTCATCGTCAAGGACGACAGCCCCATCACCTCGGTCGACGATCTGTTCGCGGACGGCGCCAGCACCGTCGTCGGCACGCAGGCGGGCACCACGGGCTTTATCTATGCCACGTCCGACATTGAAGATGCCGGTCTCGGCACTGTCAAGTCCTTCGGCAAGACGACCGATGCCGTCGAAGCCCTGAAGAACGGTCAGGTCGACTGCGTCATCCTCGACAACGAGCCTGCAAAGGCGCTGGTCGCGGCCAACGAGGGTCTGCACATCCTCGACACCGAATATGCCGTTGAGGACTACGCCATTGCCATCGCCAAGGAAAACACCGACCTGCTGGAGAAGGTCAACAAGGCGCTGTCCGAATTGACCGCCGACGGCACGCTCCAGTCCATCGTCGACAAGTACATCAAGTAATCCAATTGAATCTGTATCTTCGCAACGGGACGGAGCGATGCTCCGCCCCGCTGCTTCGCACCATACGACTTTATAGAAAAGAGGGAGCGCTTCGCCCATGACAGAATGGTTTCGGGAATGGATCGCAAAGGTCGCAAAGGACTTTGTCACCTGCTTCATCACCAAAGATCGCTGGAAATATATCGTAAAGGGTCTGGGCAATACGCTCCAGATCGCGCAGGCCGCCGTGCTGCTCGGTATCCTGATCGGCACGATCGTCGCCATTATCCGCTCGACGCACGACAAGACGCATGAAACCATGCGTCCCGGCCCCGGCCGGACGCTTCTGAACATCGCAAACTGGCTCTGCAAGGTCTATCTGACTGTCATTCGGGGCACGCCTGCGATGATCCAGATCCTCATCATGTTCTTTGTCGTCTTCTCCACCGCACGCAACGGTACGCCCGTCGCCATGCTCACCTTCGGCATCAACTCCGGCGCTTACGTCGCTGAGATCATCCGCGGCGGCATCATGGCCGTCGACGAAGGACAGAACGAGGCGGGCCGATCGCTCGGCCTTAACTTTGCGCAGACCATGCTCTATATCATCATTCCGCAGGCGCTCAAAAACGTGCTGCCCGCGCTGGCGAACGAGTTTATCGTGCTGCTGAAGGAAACGTCCGTCGCCTGCTATGTGGCCGTCAACGATCTGACCAAGGGAGGCGAGATCATCCGCTCGCAGACGTACATTCAGGCCATGCCTCTGCTGATCGTCGCAGCCTTGTATCTCATCATGGTCGTATTCTTCTCGCATCTGGTAAGCAAGCTGGAAAGGAGGCTGCGCAGCAGTGACCACTGACGTTCTGATCCAGGTTCAGGATCTGAAAAAGCATTTTACCGGCACGTCCGCCATCAAGGCGCTCGACGGCGTTTCGGTCGATATCAAAAAGGGTGAAGTCGTGGTCGTCATCGGCCCGTCCGGCTCCGGCAAGTCCACGTTCCTGCGCTGCCTCAACCTGCTGGAGGTTCCGACGGGCGGACAGATTCTCTTTAACGGCGTCGATATCACCGATAAGAGCTGCAATATTAACCTCCACCGCCAGAAGATGGGCATGGTGTTCCAGCATTTCAATCTCTTCCCGCATATGACCATCCTGCGCAACATGACTCTTGCGCCCGTAAAGCTCCTGCATAAATCGCAGGAGGAAGCGGACGCGCAGGCGCTGAAGCTGCTGCAGCGCGTCGGTCTCGGCGACCGCGGGAACGCGTACCCCGCGCAGCTGTCCGGTGGACAGAAACAGCGCGTGGCCATTGTCCGCGCGCTCATGATGGAGCCGGAGGTCATGCTCTTCGATGAGCCGACGAGCGCGCTCGACCCGGAGATGGTCGGCGAGGTTCTGGAGGTCATGAAGGAGCTGGCGCACGACGGCATGACGATGGTCGTCGTCACGCACGAGATGGGCTTCGCCCGCGAGGTCGGCAGCCGCGTGCTGTTCATGGCCGACGGTAAGCTCGTCGAGCAGGGAACACCTGAGCAGATTTTTGAGCACCCCCAGAATCCCCGTCTGCAGGATTTCTTGGGGAAGGTCCTGTAAAAAGTCCGGCCCGCTGCAAAAAGCAGCGGGCCGGTTTTGTATAACACTGGCGTATTCTATTGTAGGGGCCGACGACTCTGTCGGCCCGAAAATGTCACGAATTCGCCGAAAAGTTCTGTAGAAAAGCTGCATTCTGCGGGCGGACAGAGGCGGCCGCCCCTACAAGGAGCTGATGATTCTGCCTCAGACGCTCCCGCGTTCATGCCTCCCGATCGTCGCGGATGAACATGAGGATGAAGCTGACGAGCAGCAATCCGCAGCAGACCCAGATGGCGCGGATGTCAGTGAACTCCGTCACGAGACTGCCGAGGCCTGCGCCTGCGGCGAAGACCTGACCGCGGCTGATGTAGGTATAGGCGTCCTGAAAGCCGCCGGAGAGCGTGACGAAGACCGCTGCGCGGAAGGTATCGGACATCTGCCCGTGAAAATGATGACTGTGCTGCATACCGCACCTCGTTTGAGACATACTCGCGCCGGGAAGCGGCGCAAACGCCACATCTTATATGTGATAACCGGGAAAAAGTAAACCCTTTCTGCAAAAACCGCTTGACTCGCACTCGCCGAAAAGAACGTGTTTGAGGGCGACGTGACAGGATAAGGATGGATCTGAAAAATTCGTGACCGAGATTACCATCCCGGTGCGGCCTGCCGGATAGACGGAAAATTTTTGCCGGGGGTGTTGTTTTATGCCGGGTTTCGTTGTATACTGGGAGTCAGAATAACAGCGGAAAAACCGCATAATGGAGGTAAGATACCATGTTTACAAAGCTGATCGACGCACTGAAGGCTACCCGCCGCACCATCGTCTTTACCGAAGGCCCCGACACCCGTATTCTCGAAGCGGCTGACCGCCTCATCAAGGACGATCTGATGAACGTCATCCTCATCGGCAATGTCGACGAGGTCAAGGCCGCAGCCGAAAAGGGCGGCTTCGACATTGCCAAGGCCGAGATCATCGATCCGGCCACCTATGCCGGCATGGACGAGATGGTCGCAAAGATGGTCGAGCTGCGCAAGGGCAAGATGTCCGAGGAAGACTGCCGCAAGGCACTGGCCAAGGGCAACTATTTCGGCACCATGCTCGTTAAGATGGGCAAGGCCGACGCGCTGCTCGGCGGCGCGACCTATTCCACTGCCGACACCGTCCGTCCGGCGCTGCAGCTCGTCAAGACGAAGAAGGGCGCGCATCTGGTGTCCTCCTCCTTCATCCTCTTCCGCAAGGACAAGGACGGCAATGACGAGAAGTACTGCATGGGCGACTGCGCCATCAACATCGACTATCAGGATACCGTCGACAAGGCGACCGGCGAGGTGACCTTCACGGCAGCGCAGAAGCTGGCTGAGGTCGCGGTCGAGTCTGCCCGCACGGCAGAGTTCTTCGGCATCGACCCGAAGGTCGGTATGCTCTCCTACTCCACCCTCGGCTCCGGCAAGGGCGAGGACGTCGACAAGATGCGCAATGCCTGCGAGAAGGCCAAGGCCCTCATGCCCGACACCCCGATCGGCGGCGAGTTCCAGTTCGACGCGGCGGTCTCTCCGGCTGTCGCCAAGACCAAGCACATCACCGACGCGGTCGGCGGCCACGCCAATACCTTTATCTTCCCCGACATCAACGCCGGCAACATCGGCTACAAGATCGCCCAGCGCCTCGGCGGCTTCGACGCCTACGGCCCCATCCTGCAGGGCCTGAACGCCCCCATCAACGACCTGTCCCGCGGCTGCAAC
>OLXS01000245.1_pt1 | contig 30077 bp, 19 predicted proteins | sample 1673921 | NCBI WGS metagenome assembly OLXS01 (sample SAMEA103958134, study PRJEB25191) | human gut metagenome
TGGTCAAAGCCGGTGCCACCGGGGAAAACCACAATCTCTACTGGGCGGAGCCCGCCGCCTTGACCATAGCGGAGCGCCAGGATTGGCAGCAGCTGCTTTCCACTCTGGAGGAGCAGCACACCGATACCGGCTGCACGGCGCCTTCCATTGCCTACTACTGCACCGCCATGGGGAATGCCGAACGGCTGTCGCTTTACCTGGCCCATTTCCCGCTCTCGGCGGAGGAGGACGCCCTTCCCGAAGGGGACAGCACCACTGTGGCCCTGCGCTACGGGGTGGAAAGCGCCCAAACCGGCAATTTGTTGGACCTGGCTGTGGCCAATGATGATACCGAAACCGCCGCTGTACTGCTGCAAAATGGGGTCACGGCCTCGCCGCTGCTGCTCAAAAAGCTGCAGGCCTCGCCCACTACCCTTTCCGATGAGATGCTGGCGCTGCTGGGCAGCTACCGGTACTTTGGCGTGCTGGATGAGGTGCTGGCCGATTACCGCGCGTTCAAGGAGAGCTACGAGGCCGTGGCGGGGGAAAGCTGCCGCCGCTTCGAGCGGGATTACGCAGCCTACTGTGAGGCCATGGAAAAGGGCGATAGCTTCGCCGCCGCCGGCATTATGGATAGCGGCCTGCTGGATGAGATCGTGGGTCAGCTGCAGGCAGTGCAGAATGTGGCAAAGCCCGAGACCGAGGCCATCAACGCCCTGTGGGACCTGATGTACGAGTACGCCGATATGATGGATACCTCCCTCAGCACCTATGTGGTCACACGCCGCTACTATCGGGCCCTGTTTGAAAACCGCCTGGGCCGGGCCCACGCCCTTTACGAGGAATTCAAGCACCAGACCGCCGTTTACGATGGCCTTTTGCAGAACTGGGCCGAATAAATCTAACCGAAAGAAGGCTTTTCCGCATGATCTATTACCTCACCGGCACCGGCAACAGCCGCTGGGCCGCGCAGCTGCTGGCAGATCATCTGCACGATACCGCCGAGGATGCCGCCCCCGCCCTCAAAAGCGGCCTGGCGCCTTCCCTCCATTCCGAAAAACCGTGGGTCTTTGTCTGTCCCACCTACGGCTGGCAGATCCCCCATGTCTTTGCCGATCTGCTGTGCCGCACCGGCTTTGATGGCAGTAGAAAAGCCTATTTCGTCCTCACCTGCGGGGATGATATCGGTGCGGCCGGGCCCCGCCTGCGCAAGCTCTGCGGGGAGCTGGGCCTGGAATACCGCGGCGTGTGGCCGCTGGTGATGCCGGAAAACTATGTGGCCATGTTCCCAGTGCCAGGAGAGGAAGAGGCGAAGAAGATCGGTGCCGTAGATTTCCTGGTACAGGGAACCATCTATCCCGATGTGGTAGAGAGCGGACTGGGCGGTGAATCCGCAGTGATCAAGTCCCACCACAACGTAGGCGGCCTGCCCGACTATGTAGATTTCAAGGAGATCATCGAGCCTCTGCGCAACCTGTTCAAGGATGAGGTCCGCAAGGTAGGACTGGAGCTTGGCATTCCGGAGCATCTGGTATTCCGTCAGCCGTTCCCCGGTCCCGGACTGGGTATCCGTATCATCGGCGAAGTGACCGCTGAGAAGGTCAAGATCGTACAGGATGCAGATGCCATCTACCGCAAGGAAATCGCTAACGCAGGTCTGGACCGCGAGATCAACCAGTACTTCGCAGCCCTGACCAATATGAGATCCGTAGGCGTTATGGGTGATGAGAGAACCTATGATTACGCTATCGCGCTGAGAGCCGTGAAGACCATCGACTTCATGACCGCAGAGAGCGCACAGATTCCCTATGAGGTATTGCAGAAGGTGACCAGCAGGATCATCAATGAGGTGAGCCATGTGAACCGGGTAATGTATGATATTACCAGTAAGCCGCCCGGAACGATTGAGTTTGAATAATTTTCAAAAGCTCGCAAAGCCTAGTAAAATGGGCATTTGCGAGCTTGTTTTTTGCCTTGTGGTACTATTTTGGTACTAAAGTGAGTTGTGCGGGAATAGAAAATTGATGGCTTGGAATGCTTGCATTCCATAGACAGCAGGTTTCTATTCATATAGGGCGAACGCCCTCCATCGAGATGCAGCGAAGCGGAATCGAGATGGTGCACAGCGGATGACATTATGTTTCACGCATGAGGCCATGTTATTTTCCACTCAAAATACTCGTTAGGAGAAATCTCTCCATTATTTAATTTCGTTTTCATTTCACACCATTCCGAAAGGAAATCATTTACCAATCCATATTCAAAAGTTAATGCGACAGGTGAGCCTGCACTGTCATAATCATCTTCATTGTAAGTTGGTCTGGCAGTCTCGGAAGGTTTTGCAGGTGTCATTGCAGTCAGATGAATCAGGTTGCCGGGAGCTGTATACTCTGGAAATCTTGTGCCTTTTCCACGTGCCGGGAGAGATGTGGCACTTTCTTCAAGCCAGAAAAGTGTTTCGATGATATCTTCAGCAGCACCAAGGCTGTAATCAGAGATTGCCTTGTAATTGCAGTGCAAAGCATCAGCAAGCTTTAGAATCATATCTTCACCGGGAATGCGGGCACCGGTTTCATACTGGGATATACGGACCGACATATTTTTGCCTTCAAATCCAAGTGCACCGCCCAGCTCGTCCATTGTCATTTTACGGAATACCCGTATTTTCTTTATTCTTTCACCAATTGTCATAGTGTAGTTACCTCCGTTTATCTGTCCCTGATGGACTGTTAAAGACAGTATAACACGGAAAAAATGAAAATGGAAGTTTTTCTATACGAAAGCATTAGAAAAACTACTTGACAATTCAATACCACACGGTATAGAATAATACCAATTCAATTATCTATACGGTATGGTATTGAAAAAAACAACTGAATGAGCGGTATCAGAAATCTAACAGGCATTTGCCAGGACATTCATAGGAATCGAGCGAATGTAGACACTCCCCCAAGCGGACCGAGTACCTCGAGCAGGAGCGGGCGGTATTACAGGAGATCATCTCAGGTAAGGAGGCTGGTTGTGACATCAGCAGAACTGGTATGGAGAAACGCCAAAACAAATTTTAATGGAAAGGTGGTGAAAGGGCATGAACGAAAAGTTTTTAGAAGTAGGAGATGTGATGCAGATTCTTGGAATTTCAAGATCCGCAGCATACAAGCTTATGAGACAGATCAACAGTGAACTTGAAAAGAAGGGTTACATTGTAATCCGTGGAAAAGTAAGCAGAAAATATTTTGAAGAACGCATTTATGGTATGAGTGATGCAGGATAAGCAACAGGTAAGAAGATTGAGACAGAGGCAGGTGCAAAAGTTATATCGGCTTAGGCATCTGCTTTTGCATATGAAAAGAAGGAGATGATGAATATGCCAGCTTATAAAGACAGTAAGACAGGCACCTGGTTCGTCAAATTCTATTGTAAGGACTGGACCGGGGAAAATAAACAGATAAAGAAGAGAGGATTTGCAACAAAAAGAGAAGCGTTGGATTATGAGCGTAATTACAAAATACGGCAGGAGAATAATCTGGATATGACATTTGGAGAGTTCTGGAAGCTGTATACAGAGGATGTGAAAAATTATGTCAAACTCAACACTTGGCTTACAAAAGAACACATTGTGGATACAAAGATACTTCCATATTTTAAGAATCTTAAGATGAATGAGATTACACCGGGAGATGTACGCAAGTGGCAGAATGAGATGGTTGCATTTCGTAATGAGAATGGGAAGAGTTATTCCCAGACTTACAAGAAGACAATGCACAACATCTTAAGTGCGATATTTAACCATGCGTGCAGGTTTTATAATCTGAAATCAAATCCGGCAAGACAGGCCGGAAATATGGGCAGGGAAGAAAAGAAGGAAATGCTTTTCTGGACAACTGAAGAATATAAGAAGTTTTCCGAAGCGGTGATTGACAAGCCGGTTTCATTTTATGCATTTGAAATGCTGTACTGGACGGGAATGAGATTAGGTGAGCTGCTTGCTCTTACGATGGAAGATTTTGATTTTGAAAAGAACACAGTCAGAATAAATAAATCGTATCAGCGACTGCAGGGGCAGGATGTTATTACAACACCGAAAACACCTAAGAGCAACAGAACAATCAAGCTGCCAAAATTCCTTGCGGAAGAAATGCAGGAATATTTTGCAATGTTATATGACCAAAAACCAACAGACAGGATTTTTCTGGTAACAAAGAGCTTTCTTCATCATGAGATGGAGCGTGGATGCAGATTATCCGGTGTGAAGAAAATCAGAATCCATGATCTAAGGCATTCGCACATTTCACATCTGATTGACCTTGGGTTCTCCGCAGTTGCAATAGCTGACAGGGTAGGTCATGAGAGCATTGATATCACATATCGTTATTCGCATCTGTTTCCATCAAAGCAGGTGGCAATGGCGGACAGACTTGATGCTGTCAATGCGAGCTTTGAGGATTGTGAAGAACAGGATGATGATGTAGAAATCATGCAGACAGAGGAAACAGCACCTATGATTGATATGGATGCGGCTGCGGAAAAGATTATAAGTATTGATAAGTACAAGGCAGTCTGATAATGCTGATGCGAAATATTATGAATTATGCCGGTACAAGTTTTTGCAGGATATATGCAGCAGTAGGAATTAAAAAAATAGATTTTATATTGGAAGGAGCAGATTATTATGAGCGAGAAAAGGCTGGATGCCAAGAACAGATGGAGAAATGTTGTAGTAGCGTTTCGTATGTCACCGGAGGAAGCGCAGGAACTGAATGTGAAGGTTTCACTAAGTGGACTTTCAAAACAGGATTATATCATCCAATGTCTGCTGAAGCATGAAATCAGGGTTGTTGGTGGAATGAAGGTGGCAAAGAAAGTACAGGTTCATCTTGATACGATACTGGAAGAATTACAGTCATTAGATGAATCTGATAGAAGTATAGATGTTGAAGAACTGCTGGTTCCATTAAAGCATGTGCTTGATATCCTGCAGAGTGATGAGAAAGGCGGTAATCGTTATGAGTAAAACAACATTTGAAAAGATTGGTATTCCATATGAAGAAAGGGATGGAATCTTTTATCCGGTTATTGTTGCAGGAACAGAGAAGGCAGATATAGATGCAGGAAAGTATGGTCGCATGTGGATTAAATATATCAAGGAAGAATATCCGATGAGATATAAGAGTCTGGTGCGGTTCGGAGAACTTGAAGAGAGAGCAAATGAAGTCAATGAAACAGCATACGAGTTGCTCGATGATATTGAAGCTAAGTGGCTGAAAAAGCATAAGCCAAAGAATCCAAATTCCTTTACGGAACAATTACAGCTAAGGACACAGACCAGAATGATGGCAGAGGAAATCGTTATTATGGATGTGGTGATGCAGTTTCATTAGTGTGGGGGCAAAAAGTGCCCCCAAAACACGAAAATGGGGGCAAAAAGCGCCACCAAAACAGTAAAGTGACGGCAAAAAGCGCCACTATATCAGTAATTGTGGTGGTAAATTAACCACCACATATCATATACAGGGTGCAGGTGCTCCTGCCAAGACGGAAAATTATGTAAACGCTGATGCGTTTGATAAAGTCTATATAATGGTGTAAATTACAAATCTATATAAAAAGAGCCAAGTGCTCATCTTTCAGTTATAATTAAGTTACCACACAAAACATAATTGAAAGGACGAAACCCATGGCTCAATTACATTTTACATTAGATAGTGTTTTTTTTGTAGGACTTTTTTCAGAAACTAAGGATGAAGCATTTGGCAAACTTATGGAAGCTTTACTTAATCAGGTTCTTCAAGCTGAATCTACCGAACAACTTGGTGCTAATAACTATGAACGTTCGCAGGAACGTTCTGATTACAGAAACGGAACCCGGACAAGGTCATTAACCACTCGCATCGGAAAGATTGAATTACAAGTTCCTAGACATCGTAATGTCCCATTTAAGACTTCCTTATTCGAGAATTACCAGCGTAATGAGCAAGCTTTAATTACAACCATGATGGAAATGGTAGTGCAGGGTATATCAACCAGAAATGTCAAAAAAGTAACTGAAGAACTCTGTGGAGAGTCTTTCTCTAAATCTACTGTTTCTGAAATTTGTAAGGAACTTGATGTTCCAATTAAACATTTTAAAGAACGTTTACTGCCGGAACATTATCCATTTATTATTGTCGATGCGATATATTTAAAAGTTCGCGAAGATCATCGTGTCAAGTCCAAAGCATTGTTTGTCGCTATTGGGATAAACAATACAGGTCACAAGGAAGTACTCGGTTTTGAAGTATACGATTCTGAGAAAGTAAACACCTGGAAGGACTTCTTTGAAAGTCTTAAAAGTCGTGGCTTACGTGGCGTGGATATTGTGATATCAGATGCACACGCAGGGCTTGTTGAAGCAATAAAGGAATGCTTCTCTGGTTCTTCATGGCAGCGTTGTCAGGCTCATTTTACTAGAAATATCATAGATAAGTGTCCCAAAAAATATAGCACTGGTTTAGCTTCTGAATTGCGAGATATGTTCAATGCAACTACTATTGAAGAAGCCCGTCGACTAAAAGAATCAATATACGATGAATATCAGGACGTTGCAAATGAAGCAATGGTTGTCCTTGATGAAGGGTTTGAAGATAGCATTACAATCATGGCATTACCTTCAAAATATCGTATTGCATTAAGAACCAGCAACATAATAGAGCGTGAAAACAGAGAGATCAGAAGACGAGAAAAGGTCATTCAGATTTTCCCTAATACGGAATCTATTATTCGACTGATTGGTGCAGTTCTTCAGGATGATCATAATGATTGGAGTGTCGGTCACAGAATTTTTGATATGAAAGAGTACTATGACAAACTAAGCTCCATTCAATCAAATCTCCTGAAGATAAAGGCTGCATAGACGGACTAACATAGCTGGAAGATGAATGTACACACAAATTTGGACTTGACTATGCGTTTATATTTTTTCGGGAAAAGGTCCGACCTTTTCCGCATCTTGCAAGAAACGTGAGCACCACTTTAAGAAAGGATGGAAATTTTTATGGGACTGATAAAAAGAAATGGACTTGAAACAGAGATGTTAATGGCATACAAAGGGGGATTTGTCTATGGCAGATGGAAAGAGAAAATACAAATCTGACAGGAAGGATTATAAGATTTCAGTTAAGTTGTCGGAGAAGGATATGGAACTACTAAATCGTGAAGTTGAAAAGACACATACGACAATGAGTTGTTATATCAGAGAACTGATTCGTACAGGTGGAAATGTTGATATGCAATTTCCGGCTGACCGGGCAAAGTTGATAAGAGTAATGTCAGGCATTGCCAATAATATCAATCAGGCAGTAAAACTGGGAAACACGCAGGGAAAACTTTACTTTGCAGATATTATGGAACTTCAAAGCGATTTGAATGAAGTAAAGAGACTGTTTGGGGAGGTGCTGGAGAAATGGCAATTACAAAAATCCTAAATATAAGGGAAGCAAAAGGCAGAAATCCGGCAACTCATCTGGAAACAGCTTTGAATTATATTCAAAATCCGGATAAAACAGAGAAATGTGTTCTGGTGGGCAGTATTAACTGCCTGCCAGATACAGCCTTCCAGCAGATGGTGGAAACAAAAGAACTGTATCAGAAAACAGATAAAAGACAGGGGTATCATGTGATTATATCGTTTTCGCCAGAGGAAAAGGTAACAGCAGAACAAGCGATGTATGTATTGGAGCATTTTGCAAAAGATGTACTGGGAGATAATTATGAAGCAGTATATGCGGTTCATACAGACAGAGATCACATGCATGGGCATCTGATATGGAATAGTGTCAGCATAACAACTGGAGAAAAGTATAATTCACCAAAAGGAAACTGGAAGAATCATTTACAGCCAGTTACAAATAAATATTGCAGGAAACTGGGACTTGAGATTATGCCGGCAGAGTACAGTAAAAATCCGAAGAATCTGTCCAGAGATTTGTGGGAAAAAGAGATGGAATATAAGGAGATTATCCTGAGAGATGCGAAGATGTGTGCATATGCTGCCGGTGATGTGGAACATTTCAAGTATCTTATGCGTAGTTTGGGATATATTTTTAAAGCAGGTGTATGGATGGAAGTGCAGGCGCCGGGATGCAGATACTATCACAAATTGAAAAGGTTGGATGAGATGTTTGCTGAGGACAAACTGAAATATTATGTAGATTTTCCATATACGGTACAGGCATACTTTTATTCAAAGGATATCAGAAAGATAAGGCACAGCAATATGTCCGCTTTTCAGGAAAGATATTATGCAAAAATGTATCGTCTAAGAATAGTTGAACAGAAAAGATTTTCTGTAAAAGGTGTGAAATTTACGGAGGAGTTAAAACGATTTTATCAGTTGCAGGATGAATATCTGATGCTGGTAAATCATGATATCAGGTCAATTACAGATTTATTGAATTATCGTAGTTCAAAAGAGGAAAAGATACAACAGATTGAGAATAGGCAGCAGGAGTTATATCGGTTAAATTCATCGAAGAAAAGAAGAATAAAAACAGAGGAACATTTGAGGGAATACCAACAGTGGCATCTTGGCGTGCAGAATGAATTGGATAATCTGAAACAGCAAAAGAAGGATGCCAAATATCAGTTGAAACTGGCAGATGCGACACTGAATGAAAAGTTGGATATGGCGATGTTGGAGGTTTCAGAGGCAGAGCCATTGGTCAGTAATGATGAGATTGTGATTCCAATTCCAGTGGTTGAAGCGGATGAACAAGAGATGGTAAGAGGGAAGGTTCCTGAAGATACAGAAATAGACACTGAAACAGATATAGAGGTATCCGAGATAGACGATAATTTTGTATCGAAAGAATTTGATGAATGCTTTAGAAATGAGAGTGTCGATATTATATCAGATGAAAAGAATGATATGGTGCGGAAAATTGTAGAGGAAACAGATAAAAAAGAAGCTTTGGAAATAGATAGCACACAGTATCTTAATGAGGATGTAAATTCGATAACTGGCTCACCGGAAACAGTATATGGAAAAAGGAATGTGGAAAGTGTAGGTGTTAATATCGGTGAATATGAAGAAATCAGATTGAACGAATTAAGTGTTGCCAGTCCGATTTCATTGCAGGAATATTCATTACAAGAAAAAATAACTATATTAGGACTTCAAATGTCTGACACGATGACATCTATTTTTGAGAAGGTAAAGCAATACTTTGAAAACAATGGATTTGATGTGTCATTTGATGAACTGTATGAAGAAGCAAAACTGCTGACGAAGGCAGCTCAAAAGGATGCAATAGCGGATAGAGTAGAAAAAGTTGTGCGTGAATTAGAATTATATGGTTCTTATCCGTATTTGAAAACTTTTGTAAAAGCAAATGCGTTCAAATTCGATGTAAGTGATGCAAGCGGGAATTTGGAATTGTTTATAAAAGTGATGGATAAGCTTGGAGTAAAACTGGAAAATGATGCACTTTATGAGGAATATCAGAAGATATATGACGAGACTGTAAGCAGATCTGTAGAGAAAGATAAGGGGCAAGAGAAGATGTGGAATAGAGGCAGAGGGAGATAATCTCGCTGCTTCTTTTGGTAGTAGTGTAGGTATTCTATATTATGTAAGAATATTTGGGAGTTTAAAGTAGTGGTTAAATAAGTGGTTAAATAAGTCAAATAATAATCTTCTTCACGGATAAAATGAAGATTTATAATGCGCAAGAAAATGTTTGAGAAATTAAATGTTCTATTTTCAATAAAAGATTTTTATGTTATAATATGAAAAATGGTTTGTAAAAATTATGGTGAAATTACATAGTGTTTATTAGCTTATGATGAGAGGTAAAAAATATGGCTATATCGTACAATGGTCTATGGAAATTATTAATTGATAAGAACTTAAAGAAAACTGATTTGATAGAAGCGATAGGTATCAGTAGTAGTACGTTGGCAAAGATGGGACGTGGCGAAGAAGTATCGTTATGTGTGCTGACAAAAATATGTGATAAATATGATTGTAATTATGGAGATCTTATCAGCTATGAGAAAAATGCAGCTAATAATAATGAAGAAAAATAGAATTATTACAAGGCGGTAATAGAATGGAAAATACAGCGGTGAAGTATGCTCCAGGCATGCGAATCATTGTTCGTGGCGAGGAGTGGATGGTAAAAAAAGTTGATACAAATAGTTTGGGGAACCAGACATTACATGTTATTGGAATTTCTCAGCTTGTAAAGGATTATGATTCAATGTTTCTTGTGGATATTGAAAATAATATTGAGATTGTAAATCCTGCAAAGGTTACATTAATTCCGGATGACTCTGCTTTTTTTAGAAAATCAAAAGTATATATTGAGAGTCAGTGGAGGGAAAAAATTCCTACAGACAATAAAATACATATTGGAGATAAGGCAGCAATGGACTTAATGCCTTATCAGCTTGAGCCTGCCCAAATGGCTCTTAATAAGACACGACAGAGAATATTGATAGCTGATACAGTTGGTCTTGGTAAGACGCTTGAGGCAGGTATTTTGATGTCGGAACTGATTGCCAGAGGGAAAGGTAAGAGGATTCTTGTAGTGACAGTAAAGAGCATGATGACTCAGTTTCAAAAGGAAATGTGGAACAGATTTACGATTCCGCTTGTGCGTTTGGATTCTGCAAAAATTCAAAGTGTAAGAGCAAAACTCCCAAGCAATTACAATCCATTTTTCTATTATGACAAGACGATTATTTCTATCGATACATTAAAGAATGATTTGGATTACAGAACTCACCTTGAACATGCGTGGTGGGATATTATCGTAATTGACGAGGCACATAATGTTGCTAAGAGGGGCGATAGAAGTTCTCAAAGAAGTAAGCTTGCATCATTATTGGCGAATCGTTCCGATACATTAATTATGCTTACGGCAACTCCACATGATGGAAAAGGACAGTCTGTTGCTTCACTTATGAATATGCTTGATCCAACAGCAATTGCAGACGAGGAACATTACACTAAGGATGATATTCAGGGGTTATTGATTCGTAGGTTCAAGAAAGATATCCAGGATCAGGTGTCTGGTTCTTTTAAAGAACGAAAAATAACGATTGAGAGATGTTCAGCGTCTGCCAGAGAAGAATATGCTTATGATATATTTGCGGAAATGCAGCTTCAGATGGATCAATCGCAGGCGAATGGAAAAGGTATACTATTTAAAACTAGTTTGGAGAAATCTTTGTTCTCCAGTCCGGTTGCATGTATTAAGAGTATAGAAGCACGCATAAAAAAATTGGAAAAGAAATATACAGAAACTGAGATGCCAGATATTACCAGGCTAAAAGAATTAAAATCAGCTTTGGAAATGATTACACCATCAGACTTCTCTCGATATACAAAATTACTGGAGTTACTTCGTAGTATAGAATATGGATGGACACCTGCAAAGAATAATGACAGACTTGTTATTTTTACCGAGCGAATTGAGACGATGAAGTATTTAGCTGAAAATTTGAAAAGAGATATGAAACTTGCGGATAATCAACTAGAAGTAATGTATGGTGGAATGAGTGATAAGGAACTGCAAAGAATCGTAGACGAATTTGGTAGAGCAGAGTCGCCAATCAGAGTAATTGTAGCTTCAGATGTGGCATCCGAAGGTATCAATCTTCACTACTTATCACATAGATTGATTCATTTTGATATTCCGTGGTCTTTGATGGTATTTCAGCAAAGAAATGGTCGTATTGATAGATACGGTCAGCATGAACAACCAGACATTAGATATATGCTCATTGATAGTGAAAACCCTAAAATCAAGGGGGATGCTCGTATTATGGAGATACTGGTTCAGAAAGAAGAGCAGGCGTTAAAAAATATTGGAGACCCCGCTATGCTTTTTGGAAAATTTAATCAGGAAGAAGAGGAAGAAGAAACTGCAAAAGCAATTGAAAACGGTGTTGGAGAAGCATTTGCGGACCAGCTTGATGCAGGTGAAGAAGAATTTGACCCACTGGAATTATTAATGGGGCTTGGTGAGGAGGATACTGTCAAAATTGAGTATTCAGATGAAGAAACATTGTTTTCAGATCTTGATTATGTAAAGAATGCATTAGATGTATTTACAGATACAGAAGAGATTAAATATGCAGATCTTACTGCAACTCAGGGAGTAGAAATTAAACTTACTGATAATGTGAAAAAGAAAATAAGTAAATTAATGCCACCTGAAGCAATGCCTTCAGATGATTATCTGCGTTTGTCGCCTGATAAAGTTTATTGTATGAAAGACATGTCAAGGTGCATGCAGAATGAATTGGCAGAAACAGCTTGGCCGGCAACACAGTATTTATGGAAATTGCATCCCATTTTTAATTGGATTGAAGATAAGGCAGGTGTTTTTTATAAGAGAAATGAAATACCGGTACTTGGATTATCAAATGGATTGAGGGCAAACGAAATTGTTTATATTATTGCGGGAACTATTCCAAATAGAAAATCTACAACAGTAGTAGATGAATGGTTTGGTGTATATTATAAAGATAATAAATTCGTGCAGATATTTACTATGAGTGAGGTGATGCAAAAGACACATTTAAATGAAAAGGAGCCGAATACACAACGGATAATGGAGCAACAGATAGTGAATGCTCAGGCTCTTCTTCAAGATGTTGTGGAGCGTGCAAAAAGTCTTATGTTTACAAAGTGCGTTGAATATAAAGACAAAACCGATCCATACATATATGATGAGATGCAAAGACTCATGGAACTTCAGGAAAGACATAAGGATGCACAACTATCCATTTTTGATTTAGGAGTAGCTGGAATGGAACGAAGAAAATCAGAAAAGGAAAGAGAAATAGAAAAAATATTTGACGATTTTATGGAATGGGAAAAAGATACTCTTGAAATAGAAGAAAATCCATATATTAGAATTATAGCAGTAACGATGGGGGTAAACTAGCATGGACATGAATCTTATTGGAATTAAAAACCAAAATGAATATTATACCAACCATTATTTTACTTCTATCTTCAAGGATAATGCTGAGGACACGATAAAGAGTTGGAAAGTTAGAGAAAAGGAAGATGAGATACAGCTTCCATGGAGGAAACTTCGTGATATTTCCAGACAGTATTATCGTATTCGAGATAGATATTTACATTCAAAAAATGAGGATGCAAGTAAAACATTAATACAGGAACTTGCAGAATTGTATTTGGATGCACTTGGATTCGAAAAAAGAAATAGTGTAAATATAGAAGTGGAGGATGGTATAAATGTACCTGTATACCATGAGGAAACAAAGGTAAATGGTGCACCGTTACTATGGGCTTTTCTGTGTGTTGCACAAGAACGGGGAGATGATATTCTTCAGGGAAAGATTTTTGAAAAAAGTGATGATGAAGATGAATCGGGAAAATCCGTAGAGTTAATAAATGATGATGTTTTAGCAAAACTATTTTTTGCAGGAGATGAGGCACCAAGATTCATCATATTATTTGGTATCAATCAGATTGCATTGATTGACAGAAATAAATGGAATGAGAAAAGATATCTTCAATTTATGATGGAAGATATCTATAGTCGTCATGAAGAATCTACTTTTATGGCTATGGTTGTGTTGCTTCATAAAGAAAGCTTATGTCCAGCGGATGGTACATGTGTACTTGACAGTTTGGATGAGAATTCACATAAGCATAGTGCGGGAGTCTCTGATGCGCTAAAGTATGCACTTCGCGAGTGTATTGAAATTCTTGGAAATGAAGTTATTTATGATATGAAGACAAGACAGGGAATAGATTTGTCAGAAACTCCAGTTGATGCATCAGAACTTACTTTAGAGTGCTTGAGATATATGTATCGTTTTCTGTTTATGCTTTTCATTGAGGCAAGACCAGAGCTTGGTTATGCACCAATGAAATCTCAGGCATATGTACAAGGGTATTCGCTTGAGGGACTTCGAGACGTATGCGATAGGGTTCGAGAAGCAAGTGAGGTTGTATCAGAAGGGTATTACATTGATGACACATTAAAAGAATTATTTCATATGACATATTATGGATATCCAGAAAAATTGGAGGAATATAAGAAGGCATTAGAGATTGAAAAAACATCCATGTATGATGCATTCACAATTGAAGCATTAAAAGCACATATCTTTGATCCGGAATACACAAAGATGATTACACAGGCAAGACTTCGTAATTGTGCAATGATTCAGATTGTAGATTTGATGAGTATATCAAGACCTACAAATAGTAAAGAAAGAAGAGGAAGAATTTCATATTCCGCTCTGGGAATCAATCAGATGGGAGCGGTCTATGAGGCACTTCTTAGTTATAGAGGGTTTATAGCAGAAGAAACGCTATTTGAAGTAAAGCGAAAAGGCGAAAAATTTAATGAATTGGATGTAGGATATTTCATTCCGGAAAGTGAACTGGATAATTATGAAGAAGAGGAACGTGTCCGTTATGAAAAGGGGGAACGCAAAGGACAACTTAGAAAATATGAAAAAGGAACATTTATCTATAGACTTGCGGGGAGAGAAAGAGAAAAATCTGCTTCTTATTATACACCGGGGGTTTTGACAAAATGTCTTGTTAAGTATGCGTTGAAAGAACTTTTGAAGGACAAAACGGCAGATGAGATTCTTAATCTTACAATCTGCGAACCGGCAATGGGAAGTGCTGCATTCTTGAATGAAGCAATTAACCAGTTGGCAGAAGCATACTTAAATAAAAAGCAGGAAGAACGCGGAGAAACAATCCCTTACGATCAGAGATTCAATGAACTTCAAAAAGTGAAAATGTTCATTGCAGATAGAAATGTATATGGTGTAGACCTTAATCCAATCGCTGTCGAATTGGCAGAGGTTTCTTTGTGGTTGAATACTATTTATAAAGGTGCTTATGTGCCTTGGTTTGGAACACAGCTAGTTTGCGGTAATTCACTTATTGGTGCAAGGAGACAGGTATATTCTCAATCTCAGTTGAAATCTGGAAAATGGTATGAGAAAGAGCCTAGAAGAATTATGCCAGGTGAACCTAGAACAAAAAAAGGGCAGCATGAAAACACAAAGGGAATCTATCATTTCTTGCTTGGTGATCCGGGAATGTCTAAGTATACAGATAAAGTCATAAAAGAATTAGAGACTGAAAATATCAAAAAAATAAAAGTCTGGAATAAAGAGTTTACATCCAAATTCAATGATGATGATATTCAAACAGTCCTTAGATTATCGGAAACTATAGATACTTTATGGGACAAGGTGGTAGAACTTAGAAAAAAAGTAAAGGTAAAAACGGAAGATAAATTATCTGTTTATGGTCATGAAGATACGATTGAGGGAAGTCATCTGACAATCAGAGAGAAAGATGCACTTCTCCATAAAGTATATATGTCAGAAGGCGGAGAAAATGCCAGTCCATATGCCAGACTGAAAGCAGCAATGGATTATTGGTGTGCGCTTTGGTTCTGGCCGATTGATAGAGCTGATTTGTTGCCGTCAAGACAGAAATTTTTCTTTGATATGTCTCTGATACTTGAAGGTGGAATAGCTGCTGTTACAACAAGTAGTTCTGGACAGATGAGTTTTCTTGATAGTGCAGGAAAGGTATCCATGGATGAAATGGGAAATCTTAAATTAAGTACTGATGGGACGCAACTTGCTCTTGAAATTAGAAATCAGTATTCGGATTTAGGCATCGTGTGCCTTGATGATTTGAGGTCGAGAAGTGAGAGACTTGCGATTGCAAATCAAATAGCTAAGGAACAGAAGTTTCAGCACTGGGAATTGGAATTTGCAGATGTGTTTAAAGAAAATGGTGGGTTTGATTTGATGATTGGAAATCCGCCATGGTTAAAAATGACATGGAAAGAAGAAGGAATTTTATCTGATAAAAATCCCATTTTTGCTGTTAAAAAGATGTCTGCAAATGAGATATCAAAAGCTAGAATGGATGTATTAAAAAAAGATAAAATTTCTTATTTGAATGAATTTGAATCGATGGCTGGAATTCAGAATTATTTGAATGCATCACAGAATTATATATGCTTAAAAGGACAACAGACTAATTTATATAAGTGTTTTATACCTTTGGTTTATAGAATCGGAAATGTTAATGCGATTTCTGCATTATTACATCCGGATAGTATATATGATGATCCGGAAGGTGGTGCACTTCGTGAGAACATATATCCGAGGCTTCGTAAACATTTTATGTTTACGAATGAACGGAAATTGTTCCACGAAGTGGACCACCATACACAATTTAGTATAAATGTATATGGTGGTCCACAAGATAGCATAGAATTTGATGCAATATTTAACTTATATGAACCTATGACAATAGAAATTTGTTATGATGACACAAATAGTAATGAAAAACAGTTGGGAATTAAAAATGATAAAGGAGATTGGAATACGAATGGCTCACCGAGAAGAATCATTCATTTTGATAAGGAAAAATTATGTTTATTGGCACAAGTTTTTGATGGCAGTAATAATATAAAAGATGCTAAATTGTCAGCAATACAGTTGAGAGAGGAACTTGATATCTTAAGAACCTTTAATAATGTAAAGACGACCCTGTCCAGCATTGATGAAAAATTTATGATAATGGAAATGTGGCATGAAACAAATTCTCAAAAGTCTGGTGATATTATTAGAAATATACATTTTGCCCATAACGGGTTTGAGAGAATATACTCAGGACCTCATATTGGCGTGGGAAATCCGTTATTTAAGTCTTCTAGGAGAATATGTAAGTTAAATAGTGATTATGATAATATTGATTTGCTAAATGTAGATTTTAATTATTCTCAAAGGATAAATTATTCTCCTGCAAAAAAACATAATGAGTATATGAAATTGATTGCGGAGAATTCTTGGTCTGGAAAAGTGATAAATGATTATAGAATTGTTGCACGAAAAATGCTTAATTTGGGAGGAGAAAGAACACTGATTGCTGCAATAATACCACCAAAAACTTCCCACATTAATGGTCTGTTGGGATTTGACTTTAAAGATGAGAATGATTTAGTTCTTGCAGAAGCAATGTTTTCGTCTTTGCCATTTGATTATTTCGTGAGAACTTTGAATAAGGGAAATTTACAACCTAATGTAGTAGCTAAATTGCCATATGTTACTTCAAAATATAATTCGGCCTTATGTTTACGGGCATTAATGTTGAATTGTTTGTCGGAAGAATATAGTCAATTGTGGGAAAGATTGTATAAAAAAGAATATAATGAGAATAAGTGGGCAAAAGAGGACAAGAGGTTGTCTGATTTGAAATTCAGTAATTTGAAGAGTTGTTTAACATTTGAAACATCTTGTAGAACTGATTTTGAGAGACGACAGATTTTAGTAGAGATAGATGTGTTGACATCAATGGCTTTAGGAATGACATTACAACAACTTCAGACAATTTATAAAATTCAATTTCCTGTTTTGCAATCGTATGAGGATGATACTTGGTATGATCAAAACGGCAGAATTGTTTTTACAAATAATCGGAGCATGACAGGTGTTGGTTTTACTCGCAAAGATTTTGAAGTAATAAAAAATGAAAAGAATGGAGAATTTATATTAGAAATTGAGGATGATACAGTCGTTGATGGACCAGTAAAAAGGACAATTCGTTATAAAGCACCATTCACAAAATGCAATCGAGAAAAAGATTACGAAGAAGTATGGCATAATTTTGAAGAGAGATTTGCAAATATATAGAGGTAGAAGAGGTGAAAAAGAAATGAAAATAGAGAATTTAAAAATTAATAATTTTCACTCATTTGATGATGTTGAATTATCGCTAAATGGTAAAAGCACAGTTATTTTTGGTATCAATGGAACTGGAAAAACTTCGATACTAAAAAGCGTGAATTTACTATATGCAAATATCATTAATCAGATAGTAAACAGAAAGGAATTGAAACAAAGTCTAAATATTAAGTTAGATGATATTAAATATGGAAAAACGCAAACAAAGCTGGAAGCAGATTTTTCTATTGAGAATCGAATCATTAATTATAGCAGAACAATGGTTAGAAAAACTGGTAAAAGAACACATAATACCAAGAATTTAAAGGTATTAGCTTCAATTTTTCAGGATAAGTATGTGAGTGACGAAAAGCAGGATAATATACCGCTTTTTGTGAATTATGGTACAAATCGTTTAGTACTTGATATACCGGTCAGGATAAGAACAAAGCATGAATTTGATATTTATTCAGCTTTTGATAAAGCAATTGAGAATCAAATAGACTTTCGAACTTTTTTTGAATGGTTCCGAAATCAAGAAGATTATGAGAATGAATGTAAAGTACAAAATGCTGATTTAGAATTTACAGATAAATCTTTAGAGGCAGTAAAAAAAGCAATGCTTGCCATGTTAGATGAATGTACAAATTTAAGAGTAGCCAGAAAACCAAGATTGGAAATGAAAGTAGATAAAAATGGAGTCGGGTTAAATGTATCACAATTGTCAGATGGTGAAAAGTGTACAATGGCATTGTTTGGTGATCTTGCACGAAGACTTACCATTGCCAATCCCAATTTAGATAATCCACTTTGGGGAGAGGGAGTTGTATTAATAGATGAAATAGAATTGCATATGCATCCATCTTGGCAGCGAAATATAGTAAGAAAATTAAGAGAGACATTTCCGAATATCCAATTTATTATTACAACTCACTCGCCAATCGTGTTAAGCGAAATTGATGATGATTTTAATGTTTACTTTTTGCAAAACAAAGGGGCATCCAGTGAAGTGATTGAGTTTAGAAGACTAGATGGATTTGATGCAAATTATATTCTTGAAGAATTTATGGGTACAAAATCTATGAATTCTAAAACAGAAGCCTTGATTACTGACATATATAAATTAATAAATGAGAAATCTTTTGAAGAAGCTGAGCAAAAGGTAAACAGATTAAAGGAATTAACTGACTCAACAAATAAGGATGTGATAAGAGCCAGCATGCTAATAAAGAAAGGTCGATTATCATGATTTATATAAATAAACAGACAGAGCCAGAGTGGTTAAGTGAATTTAAGCGAAAGAATGCAAATGCTACTTATGATTCACAGGAATTTAAGCCATATATATCAAGATTAAATAAAGAACTTGTGGCGGAACAAAAATGCTTATGTGCCTATTGTTGTTGCCGAATTGATGAAGATAGTTCTCATAATGAGCATATAGAGCCAAGGCATCCGGGAAATTATGTTAGTAAGAAAACACTGGACTATGATAATATTGTTGCCTCATGTTATGGATTTTCAGGGGAAAAGACATGCGGACCTAGGAAAGAAAATGATTATGATGAGAGCAAATTTATTTCACCGTTAAATCCTGAATGTGAAGAAATATTTACATATTTACCTGATGGAACAATGGAGGGGGATTATTATACAATTAATCTTTTAAATTTGAATTCGTATAGATTAAAAGAGGCGCGCAAGGCGGTGTATGGAATATTAGAGAGCCTTGATACTGAAACGATAAGGTTAATTTATTCAGAAGATAATGAGCAATTAGAACAGTTTATGAATGTAGTTCGTTGGTATATAAAACAAAATTTTGATGATTAGGAGTTGAAATATGTTACCATCCATACTTGCAAGACAATATCAGGAAGGTCTGATTGATTATATAGATACATCATTTCCAATAACGAATTCTATTTTTAAGGATTCGCTTAGGAACATGCTTAATACAAAGGATTCAGTATTTCATGAACCATATGTAGCAGTAAGGCTTCCTTTCCGAGTATATGAAGGGGAGGGCAATCTGTTTCAGGCAATTCGTCAGCAGTACAATCCTTATGTACATCAGCAAAAAGCATTTGAGCGGTTAACCGGTGAGGATGGTCGCTCTACTTTGGTTGCTACGGGAACTGGTTCGGGTAAGACAGAGTGTTTTTTATATCCAATTCTTGAGTATTGCTATAAACATAGGGGGGAATCAGGAATAAAAGCACTTATTATCTATCCAATGAACGCTTTGGCATCGGATCAGGCAAAGCGTATTGCAGAACTTGTGGATGGAAGTCCGGGACTGAAATCAGCGGGTATTCGTGTGGGTATGTATGTAGGTGGACTGGAACATTCAGCAACTAAGATAATGCTTCCAGATCGTGTCATCACCGATCACGAGACTCTTATCGCGGCACCACCGGATATTCTCATGACAAATTATAAAATGCTTGATTATTTGTTGGTTCGTCCTAAGGATGCAGAGCTGTGGAAAAATAACACCCCAGATACACTTAAATATATAGCGGTTGATGAGTTACATACATTTGATGGAGCACAGGGAACGGATCTTGCATGTCTTCTTAGAAGATTAAAAGCAAGACTAAATATTTTGCCAGGACAGATTTGTTGTGTGGGCACATCGGCAACAATGGGGGCAAAGGACAGCTCAAAAAAAATTTTGGAATATGCGTCAGATGTCTTTGGAGAAATGTTTGAAGAGGATGCTGTTATAACAGAGGACAGGCTTTCAGCAACCGAATTTTTTGAAGGACATGAGATAAGTGATTATAAGATGCCAGATAGGAATGAAGCTTTAGAAATAAAGCGACTTTCATCAGGGGAAGATGAAAAAGGGTATCTGGAGGCGTCAGTAGAGGCATGGTTTGATGAGAGCTTCTCTGTTTCAGATATCTTGGGAGATGAAGCCAGGGTTGAGATTGGAAAGCATTTAATGCGGCATAATTTTACTCAAAGCATGATTTCAGAAGCAAATGGTACATATATACAGAACTCATTTGTGTATGAAAAACTAATAAAGAGATTTCCGAGATTAAGTGAATTAGGAGAGGAACTTTCCAGCATAGTAATAGATGCATTATATGCTTTGATATCACATGCGAGAGTTCTTACAGAGACAGGAAAAGTGCGTCCATTTCTAAATGTGCAGGTACAGGTATGGATGCGGGAATTGAGAAGATTAGTGGGTGAAGTAACGGATAAAGATATTCACTATGCACTTTCAACGGATTTGAATGATAACCAAGCAAAGCATTATTTACCGGTAATAAATTGCCGTGAATGTGGTCAGACAGGCTGGGTTTCGACAGAAGACAATGGAAGCGTAGAAATGAAGGATATTCGTTCATTTTATAATGCTTTCTTTAGTGGAGATAAAAAAATCAGGATAATGTTTCCACACAAAGAAGGGGAGGAGGCATTTGAATTACCAAATAGGCAGCGCCTTTGCCCTCAATGTATGGAACTTATGTTTGATGAAGGGAGAGAATTGTGTTCAAATGGACATAAAACAATACCAGTGTGGGTGCCGGATCTCAAACCAGAGGGAAAAAGTAACACAAAGGCATACCCATGTCCATTTTGTAAAAGCAAGGGAAAGCTTTCTTTAATTGGATTAAGAAGTGCCACTGCAATTAGCGCAGGTATTTCTGAGTTATATGCATCAAAATTTAATGATGACAAAAAGCTTCTGGCATTTACGGATAATGTGCAGGATGCAGCACATCATGCGGGTTTTTATAATTCAAGAACGTGGAAGTTTGGATTGAGAACAGCCATTACAAAGTTTCTAAATGTTGAAGAAGAGGAATATTCGTTTGATGAGTTTATTTCAAGATGCGCTGCATACTGGCGCAATTATCTCGGAGAAGATTATTTTGTGGCTGATTTTATCCCTGCTAATCTGACATGGATGAGAGCTTATGACAGAATGTGTAAGGAGGGAACACTTAGAAAAGACGATGATGCCAAAACATTAGTCAGTTTTGTAGACCAGCGTTTCAGATATGAAATATTAATGGAATATGGTGTTTTATCAAGAATTGGCAGAACATTGGAGAAAGCAGGTTGCTCTGTATTATCCTTTGATTTTGAAAAAGCAATTCCAACGATTATGGAACGTGTGGCAAATGAAGTTGGAAGGCTGCAAAGTGTGGGTGCAGACACATTCTATAAGCTGATTATGGGTGTTCTTTATCAAATGAAAATAAATGGTGCTTTTACATATTATGTTTTTGAGCAATTCATTCAGACTGGCGGAAATTACTATATGCTTAGTAATGAACGCAGAAAATGGCTACCTGGAGTAAATCGTGGACTAAATGTGCCAAAATTTGTTGGTATTAACAAAGGCTTTGAACTACCTAATAGTCGTTCTTGGTATGGAAGATGGATTGACAAATATTTGCCAGAGTTTTCATTAGAATCGGATAGTTTTGACATAATGAAAATTATTTTAGAAGAACTAACGAATACAGGGGTATTGAAGGTCACAGCGACACCTGATTCGGTAGATGTTTATTCCATAAATCCGGAAAAATGTAAAGTGACAAGAAGCGTTAAACAGATGGTTTGTGATGTGTGTGGAAGTCAGATTTCACTGTCAGGAGAAAATGCAGCTATTTTTGAAGGGGCATGCTGCACGAGATATGATTGTAGTGGACATTTACATATATCGGATGAATCGGATTTGGATTTTTATGGAAAAATTTATAGTCAGGGCGAATTAGTTCGCATTGTTGCAAAGGAACATACGGGACTTCTTGAACGTGATGATAGAGAAGAATTAGAAAGAATATTTAAAAAACCAAAAGAAGATAAGAAACCATGGGATGCTAACCTATTGTCATGTACGCCTACCCTTGAGATGGGTATTGATATAGGCGATCTTTCAACGGTTATTCTTAGTTCTATTCCACCTGCACAGGCAAATTATGCCCAAAGAGCTGGACGAGGAGGACGTAAAGATGGGAATGCTCTAACTGTGGCAGTTGCAAATGCAAGATCACATGATTTGTATTTTTATCAAGACCCAATGGAAATGATTGCGGGAGCAGTTGAACCACCAAAAGTATTTTTACAGGCATCGGCAGTATTGGAAAGACAGTTTACAGCGTATTGTATGGATTGCTGGGTAAAAAATGGAAGTGCACTTATTCCACAAAATGTAGGAGCCTGCCTTGCAAAGCTTGATGAGACATCCAAGGACAGATTCCCAAATAATTTTTTGAACTATGTACAGACTAACATGGCAAAGCTTGTAAGAATGTTTATACAGACATTTTCTACAAATAATGGAGGACTGGACGAAAGTTCCATAAAGGACATAAAAGTTTTTGCAATGGGCGAAGGTACTACAAAGAGTCCTATGCATATTAAGATATATAATGAATTTTTGGATCTTAAAAAGCAAAGAAAGGGCATTCAGGATAGTATCAAAGAGTTAAACAAAATGATAAAAGAGCTTGAAGCGAAGCCACAGGATTCTTCTTATGATGACCAGATAAAAGAACTTAAGGCAGAACGAGCTGCATGGAGTAGTGTTGTAAAGAAGATTAACGGAAAGGATGTGTTTAATTTTCTGTCAGATTCTGGGTTGTTACCTAATTATGCTTTTCCAGAGGCTGGAATAGTGTTAAAGGCTGTTGTAACCAGAGTTGAGAATGACGAAGAAAATGAAGGAAAAAAGAAATACATGCCTACGGCGTATGAGTTTAATAGAGCTGCCTCATCTGCAATTAGCGAATTTGCACCGTTAAATACATTTTATGCGGGTGGTCATAAGCTTACTATCGACCAGATAGATATCAACACATCTAAGGCGGAACCATGGCGATTATGTCCAAATTGTTCGCATGCTGCAATTGAGAATTCTAGCACTCCAGTCCAAACCTGTCCAAAATGTGGAAATGCTGGATGGGCAGATGCCGGACAGGTAAGACCAATGTTCAAGGTGCAGATGGTATATTCCAATATGAAAGAGGAAGAGAGCCAGATTGGAGATGAGAGTGATGATAGAGCAACCGTATTCTATGATAAGGAACTTCTTGTTGAGGTCGATGATGATAGGGATGTAATTCATGCATATCAAATGGATAATGATGGATTTTCATTTGGATATGAATTTGTCCATAAAGCAACTATGCGTGAAATTAACTTTGGAGAACAGGCTATTTCAGGTGAAAAGTTGTCTGTTGCAGGTCATGAAGGAATTCGTAAAGGATTTACGATTTGTAAGTATTGTGGAAAAATTCAGGTTTCAGGAGAACAACCTAAACATTCTAGATTCTGCAGGATGGTTAAGGATAATACGATTATGGCTGAGTCATATGAAGAATGTTTATTTCTATACAGAGAGTTTGAAACTGAAGCATTAAGACTTTTGATTCCTGCAACAACCGAAGCAGCTTCAAATGTGATAAGAGAATCTTTTGTTGCTGCATTTATGCTGGGAATGAAAAAGAAGTTTGGAAATGTAGAACATTTAAGAGCAACAGTTAGTGAGGTGCCTGTTCCTGATGCAGATTACAGAAAACAATATCTTGTTATTTATGATTCTGTACCTGGTGGAACTGGCTATTTAAAACAGCTAATGAATGAACAGAACGGAATCATTGATGTGTTTGAGGGAGCATTAGAAACAATGGTTCATTGTAGCTGCAATGATGATTCACAGAAAGATGGTTGTTATAAGTGCTTGTTTGCATATAGGCAGAGCCAGCATATTGGTGAAATTTCAAGAGATGAAGCAATACGAATTTTAAAAGCAATTCTTAGTGGGAAAGATAACAAAAAAGAAATTAAGAAACTTGCGCAGGTTGATGCGAATCATTTATTTGATAGTGAATTGGAGAGAAGGTTTGTAGGTGCTTTTGAAAAGCTGGGTACTGAAGAAAGGCCAATCAGAATTCATAAAACTTTAGTTAATGAGAAAGAAGGATATTCTCTTCAGGTTGGAGAGGCACTTTGGGAGATTGAGCCACAGGTTGATTTTGAGGAATCTATTGGAATGGCTGTGAAATCAAGGCCTGATTTTGTCCTTCGACCAAAGAGAACGATTGGAAATCAGAAACCAGTAGCGGTATTTACAGATGGATTTTATTACCACAAGGATATTGTTGAAGAAGATACTTTAAAACGTATGGCAATCATGTTGTCAGGAAAGTATCGTGTATGGTCTCTGACATACAAGGATGTACAGACAGTTTATCAAGATCAGGGAGATTATAGAACAGATACCTTGGCATCTGCCAAGATGCCATCTGGTAAGCTATATATGTCGGCTATTAAAAGTGCTAATGCTGAAGCAATTAAACCAGAGAAAGAAAATGCATTTGAATTATTGGTAGATTATTTATCCATGTCAAATGCAGAGGAATTATTCACAAATCATGCAAAGGCATATGCTATGTCCATCATAGATGCATCTTTAATGAGAAATCAAATTGTTTATGGAGAGTGGAGGAATAAATGGCAGTCGGCACTTCAGGCTATGGATTCTTTGGAAGAAATAGATGATTTTGGACAAGCAATGTTTGGTATATGGAGACCAAGACAAGAACTAGGAAATCTGGAAATTCTGTCAGAAGTATCACTGTCAGATATGTCAGTAAATAAGATGGGGGCATCCGCAAAAATAGTAGTTGCTATTGACGATGATTTAAATACGAGAACAGATAAATATGAAGCTGATTGGAACGGGTTTTGGCATTTTGTAAATGTTATGCAGTTTAACAGTTTTGCAATATTTCTATCAAAAGTGGGCAAAAGCAAAGCTGTATATACTGTTCTTGGAAGCATTATTGCAGAGGAAGAACAACCAGTTGTAGAAGAAGTTGCAGAAATAGTTATGGATGAAAGATGGAATCAGATCATGGACGAATTTATTGATGATATTGCGGTAACTTGCGCAACTGAAATGAAAAAAAATGGAATTCCGGCACCAAGTACAATCGGGTTCGAACTTTCTGGTAAATCTGATGGAGCAACAATTGCTGAGGCAGAAATGGTCTGGGAGAATAGAAAAATTGCATGGCTGTTGCCAGAGCAGGAAGAATATGCGGATATATTTAAAACAAATGGTTGGACTGTTATATACAGCAGTGAAAAAGTAGATATTAATGTTTTTGGAGGTGACGGTAAATGAATAATAAACCTATAGTAGCAATTTCAGCAGATTTTTTAACAGCATATGCTGCTTTGCCTCGCCAAAAACAAGGCAAGGTAACAGAGTTTTTTAATAAATTCCGAAATAATCCTATGCATCCAGGAATTAATTTTGAGAAGATAGAAGCTGGTATCGATAAGAATATTTGTTCAGTTCGTATTGATGATACGTACAGAGCTATTGTTGTACGGCAACCAGAGAGCGGAGTATATATTTTGCTTTGGGTTGATCATCATGATGAAGCCTATGACTGGGCAAAGAGAAAGAAGTGTTCAATTAATAAAACAACAGGTAGTGTACAAATTTTTGATGTTCAGGAAGTTGTTGTTGAAAAAGAAGTCAAGGAAGAACCGAAGCTTTTTGATTCTATTAATGATGAAGTGTTTGTTCGAATTGGATTACCAGAAGAGCAGGTTCCGATGATTAGGCAGATTAAAAGCCTGGAGGAACTTTATGCTCAAAAAGCCTCAATTCCAGAAGAAGCTTATGAAGGATTGGAATGGATAGGGAATGGTTTAGATGTAGATGAAGTACTTTTTGAGCTTTATCCGGATCAGGATAAAGTAAATATTGGCGAAGAAGATTATGTTGCAGCATTGCAGACAGATACCAGTAAGAAAAATTTTGTTATTATTGAAGGCGATGATGAACTTCAGGAAATTATGCAAGAGCCTCTTGAAAAATGGAGAATATTTTTACATCCAACGCAGAGGAAAGTTGTAAAGAAACATTTTAATGGTCCAGCAAGAATATTGGGTGGTGCCGGAACTGGAAAAACTGTTGTTGCGATGCACAGAGCAAAAGAACTGGTTGGGACATTACAACCAGGGCAAAAGATACTTTTTACAACGTATACAAGAAATTTAGCAGAAGACATTAAGGACAATTTAAGAAAAATATGCACAAATGAAGAAATGAAAAAAATTGAGGTAATAAATCTTGATGCATGGGTTGCAAATTTTTTGCATCAACAGGGGTATGAGTATCAAATTGTTTATAATAGTGAATCAGATAAGGCATGGGAAGATGCATTAGCTTTTGCAGGTGGAGAGTTAACGTTTATTCAGAATTTTTATAAGGATGAGTGGATAAAAGTTGTTCAGGCACAGGAAGTATACGATAAAGTGGCTTATTGTAAGGCTCCGCGATTAGGACGTGGCGTTGCATTGGACAGAAAGAAACGTATGCAGGTATGGGAGGTATTTGAAGAATACCAGAATCTTATGAATGAAAGACAACAACGAGATATTGAGACTGCAATGTATGAATGCCGCAAGATTATTGAAAAGAAAAATCTTACAGGTCAATATGCATCTGTTATTGTTGATGAAGGTCAAGATCTCAGTCCAAGTGCATATAGATTGATTCGTACATTAGCGGGTGAAGAACATGAAAATGATATTTTTATTGTAGGAGATTCGCATCAGCGTATTTACAAAAATAAGGCTGTTCTTTCAAGATGCGGAATTAATGCAAGAGGACGAAGCAGTTATCTAAGAATCAATTACCGAACAACAGAAGAAATACGAAAATTTGCATTTAGTTTACTTAATGGTGTGTCTTTTGATGACTTAGATGAAAACTATGATAACGGCAAGAGCTGTCAATCTCTTACGCATGGAGCAAAGCCGGAAATCAATGAATTTGCTTCTCCAGAGCAAGAGCTGGACTATATCATAAATAAAATACGTGAGCTGGAAACTCAGGGAGTAGAGCAGAAGAATATATGTATTGTGGCAAGAACGCATAGACTTCTGGATAATTATATTTCAGGATTGCAAAATGCGGGAATTAAGTCATACGAAATTAAGGCTAATAAAACGGATGATAGATCTTTTGAAGGAATACGTGTTGCAACAATGCATAGGGTAAAGGGACTTGAGTTTGATCATGTATTTGCGGCAGCAGTGAATAAAAAAGTTCTTCCTTTTGGAACAGAGGCTGATTTTGAAGATGGAATATCTTTGGAAGAATTTAGGACGGGTGAGAAATGTTTGTTGTATGTTGCGCTGACGAGAGCAAGGAAAAGTGCATATGTGAGTTGCTACGGTGGTTTGAGTGAGTTGGTGAAATGAGGGGATTAAAGGTTGTATATATCAAAGGTTGACATTAAGAATTATAGAAATTTTAAAGACTTTTCAATAGAATTAAAGCCTTTTGTGACTGTGATTGGAGAAAACAATATTGGAAAAAGTAATTTGCTAGAGGCCATGTTCCTTGTATTGTCGCATGATATTTCAGTTTATAAGAAAAGGAAGTTAGAAATAGAAGATTTCAATTTTCAGTGTATAGATGAATTTAAAAAAAGCATTGTTGAAAAAAATGGTAATGAAATTACTTTTCCAGAAGTAAGGGTAGATATTTATTTCTTAGAGCCAGATGAGGAACAGGAAGCTGTAATAAATGATTGCTGGTATGATTTTTCAAAAAAGGAAGCTCGAATTAGCTACATTTATAATTATTGCGGTCACAGAAAAGATGAATTGCTGAAAAAATACGAGTTGATAATAGAGCAAAAAAAGTCTGAAGGATTAAGTATGGACGAAATCACAAAATATATTGATTTCCCTATAGAAGAATATGAGTATGCAGTAGTATGTGGAATTGATAACAAGCCAATGGATAATTATTGGTTGAAATTAATGAAAATGGAATATTTGGATGCTTTACGTGATGCTAAGTTAGAACTTAATTCAAATAATGGAAATAAATTGTTATATCGAATTTTAAGTGATCGTGAAATTGAGGACTATGCTGATATTAAGGAAAAAATGGTTGAGTTGGATGTAGCAATAAAGTCTGATCAGAAGATTTTAGAAGGATTAAAGAAAGATATAGCATTTTATTTAGAAAAGTTGTCATTGGAGACGGAAACAAGTTCTAATAAAATTAATTTTGAGTTTGGTTCGTTGGAAATAAGTGAAATTCTTAAAAAAATAGGCATTCAATATGGAGATGAAGCAATCAGCATAGAACGTAATGGATTGGGTAGAAATAATTTATTATATATGGCGGTGGTTTTGGCTCATTTATATGAAAAACAGAATAACTATTTCAGACTTATTGCAATTGAAGAACCAGAGGCTCATTTATGTCCATTATTGCAAAGGCATTTAGCAGAGAACCTGTTTGAAGAGAAGAGCAATAATAGAAAACAAGTAATCATAACAACACATTCGACTCATATAGCGAGTTATTTGGATTTGGATAATACTGTAGTTTTATTCAAAGACCAAAAGAAAGTAAAAAGTCATTATCTTTTAAGTGGATTTGGAATAACCCAAGAAGAAAAAAATAGTATTAATTATTTAAAAAAATGGCTAAATGCAACAAATTCCACAATGTTTTATTCGAGAAAAATAATTTTTGTTGAGGGAATAGCGGAGCAGATTTTGATTCCAATATTTTTTCAGTGGAGATATAAGAAGACAATTGATAAAGCAAATTGCCAGGTTATTAATGTAAATGGAGTTGCATTTGAACATTTTTTGAAAGTGGTAAAAAATGGATATTTTATAAAATCAGTTGTGATAACTGACAGCGATAGAGACAAAAAAACTAAGAATCGAGCTGTAGAATTAAAAAATACTTATGATTCGGATGTGACAAAAGTATTTGTGAGTGAGCAGACAACATTTGAAAAGGATATTTTTGCTTGTAACTCTGCGAAAAAAAGTAATAGAGAGTTTTTGGTAAATATTGTAAAGAAAATAAGGCCAGTAAAATGCGATGAGGATTTTTGCAAAAAACAAGAAATAAAATTAGATATAGAATCAATGTTCGGATGTATAGAAGACTACAAATCAGATTTTGCGTTTGAACTTTCGGATGCATTAAATATGGAAATGAAAAAGAATTCGAAAACACAAAAATTTCAAATTCCAAAGTATATAGAGGATGCGTTTAGGTTTATTGAAGGAGTTGATGTAGAATGATAGTTACATTAGCTGGGCCAGGTGCTGGCAAGACGACAGATTTAATAGAACAGATTGAAAACGTTCTTTCGGAAGTTGATACGAATAGAGAAATTGCGGTGATTACATACACAAATGCATCGGTGAATGATTTGAAAGATAAACTTATAAAAAAACAAAAACTTCCTCAAAATTTATTTATAGGAACTATTCATAGTTTTTGTCATTCCTTTCGCTTCGCTCAAGGCACAAACAAGTTATGAAAA
>OLXS01000323.1_pt1 | contig 24680 bp, 20 predicted proteins | sample 1673921 | NCBI WGS metagenome assembly OLXS01 (sample SAMEA103958134, study PRJEB25191) | human gut metagenome
TATCGCATGCTCCGGGAGTTCGTGGATTTTGCCAATGTATTTCACTAACTCTCAAGTTAGTTTGGTGTAAAAACTCTAAAAACAATGAATTCCGTACAAAAAAATTCCCAAATCCGGAATTTTTGTACGGAATTTCTTCATTTTGCACGCTCAGCGAAAATAACAGCTTTTTGCATGGCAAAATCTCCTGTTTTTGTTTTTTTTTTAGAAAAAATAGCGTTTTTAATACAAACAGAACTCCCCGCGTAACTCTCCATCAACTACGCTTGGCAGCATGTTCCAAATAGAGAAAAAAAGCCACATTCAGAACAATGCCCACTGCAGTAGAGATGGGGGCTGCGAGGCCGATATTGGTGAGACTTGCGTCCGGTTGGATACTCATATAGTAAGCGAAAGGAAGTCGGACGAGAAGTGTCTGGATCAGTCCCTGAAGCATGACCCACACGGTCTTGCCATTACCGTTAAAATATCCCATCATGCTGAACAGCACAGCAGTCAATAGTGTTTCCGGTGCGAAACCTTTCAGATACTCATATCCTCTCTGCACCACTGCCGCATCCGCGGAGAAGATACCTGCCAGCAGATCCCCCCGGAAGAACACCAGTGAAAAGGCAAAGCATCCCACCAAAAGTCCGATGCCGATACCGGTGAACATGGTCTTCTTCGCCCGCTTCTGTTCTCCGGCACCTACATTCTGTGACACGAAAGAAGAAGTGGACTGCATCAGTGCACTGGGGATCAGCATGGCAAAGTTAACGATTTTGCATGCCACGCCGTAGCCAGAGGAAGCTTCCAGTCCCAGGCGGTTGACAAAGGCACACAGTGCCAGGAAAGAGCCTTGCGTCAGACACTCCTGCAAAGCTAACGGCAGACCAATCTGCAGGAATTTACCACACTGGGGATTCCAACGGAAATCGTATCCAGTAATGGTAAAGGGCAGTCCCTTTTTCACAAGGCGTACAATTGCAAACACTACGCTCAATGCCTGTGCAAAAACAGTAGCCAGCGCTGCTCCCATGGCATCCATGCCCAGTCCTGCCACCAGCACCAGATCACCCACGACATTGACAATGCACGCCACGAATACAAACAGCAACGGGGAATTGCTGTCACCCAGTCCACGGAAAATGGCTGACAATACATTATATGCCACAATAAAAAAGATTCCGGCACCGCAGATCCGGATGTAAGCAACGGTCAGCCCTACCGCCTCTTCCGGTGCCTGCATGAGAACCGCAATAGGACGGGCAAAGCCCACCATAATTACAAACAGCACCAGCGAGATCGCTGCAAATACAACGGTTCCGCCGCCGATGATACTGCCGATCTGATCCTCTCTCTTCTCCCCGAGATACCGGGCAATCAGCACGGTGATACCCATGGCCAGCTGAGTCACCACAAAGGTCACCAGATTCAGCACCTGACTGCCGGTGGATACACCGGAAAGTCCGGAGGTGGAGCCGAAACGTCCCACTACCAGCAGATCCACTGCACCGTAGGCCGCCTGTAAGATCAGTGCTCCCAAAATAGGAACCATAAAGCGAAGCAACTTTTTCAAAATACTTCCCTGTGTAAAATCCATCATGTCATTTTCTTTATTTTTCAAAATACTCTCTCCTCTCGCACATCACCTGATAAAAGGTCTCTATGGTCTGTATCATCACTTTCGCATCTGCTTCGGAAATGCTCTCCAGATACGGTGCCAGACCGGAAAAATAATTCTCGTTATATTTTTCCGACAGCTTTCGTCCCTCTTCGGTCAGGGAAATATAGGTGATCCTACCGTCTTCCGCCGCATTGGCTTTCCGCAGATACCCCTTTTCTTCCATTTCTTTTACTGTCCGTGTCACGCCGGGACGGGGGATATTCAGATAGTCACTGATATCTGAAATCTTCACAGCAACCCCCTGCCTCTCCATGATCTGGATCACATCCAGAAAATGAATATAAGAGGGTGTCACGCCTGAGGGCAGCGCGGGAAGCATCTCCCGGATTCTTTTTGCCTGATAACAGGCATCCAACATTCGTTTTATGGTCTGAACCGTCATTCTTTTTCCTCTCTGATATCTTTTTTCTATTCTTTAATTGTCTTTATAGTTACCACTAGTAATTATCTTTGGTAATTATATGTAAACATTTCAGATTTGTCAATGAGATATTTTCATAAACACAAAAACAGCAGACTCTTTTGGAGAATCTGCTGTTTTCCTTTCTCTTCATTCAGATCATAAAGTTTCCACCTGGATGATTGTTTACGCATCCGATCTGGCATAGGCATTTTTCATCTGCCCACTGAGTTCATACAGGACCTTGTCCAGCGTGTCGGCTGCTGCCTCCCGCAGCATTTGGGCCGTCTTTTCGTTGGCTTCTTCCTGCAATTTCTTACATTTGTCCTCTTCGTTCTCCTGCTCCAGCAATGTATCGTAACGGTTCAGGATCTCGTGGCTTTTCGCTGCCACCTTTTCCTGATAACGTTCGATATGGAACACGGATTTGCTATAAGAAGCATCGGCCATGGCTGCGATCATACGGCTCATCCAGTAGAAGTTCTCCGTGGATACTTTTCCGGTGGTCGCTGACAGGTACTCAGGTGTCCTGTCGATGCCGGTATAAAAAGGTGCCAGTACATTAAAGGCATTAGAGGCCAGCGCCAGCCACTGAACCGGCTCTCCCTCCGGACGCATCTGGATCAGGGTCATGACGTCATTGCGGTTGATGCCGATGGAACGATAGGCTCCACACATAGTTTTATCCCCATACGAAGCATAAGGATCATAGGGTGTTCCCTGATAATGGGAAGACAGCACGTATTTTACGTCCTCCACCGTGATCTTCTTCTCAGGCACCATGCACCAGGGCAGATCATCGGAAAACGGTGTGTACTCTGCATTCGGGCCATCCCAGACCTTTGTACGGGGATTCAGGGTCCGCAGCATATACCAGGCTCTTGCGGTATTGTATACATGGTCGGAATCGTCATGGCTTCCAAAGGCATCTCTGGCGGAAAAACTGCCGTCCTGTGACAGATCCAGGTGGTTCTTTTCAATAAATTCTTTCAGATCCGCGGAACACATATGCTCCTTTTGCTCCGTCAGCGCATCTTCCAGATCAAAGGCATCGATTCCGAACTGGTTCGGCATCACCACATAAGCGTCGTCCGGCACTCTCCGAGCGATCCAGTGATGGCCGCCGATGGTCTCCAGCCACCAGATCTCGTTTTTATCGGAAAAAGCAATACCGTTCATCTCGTAGGTACCGTATTTCTCCAACAGGCTTCCCAGACGTGTGACACCCTCTCTGGCACTGTGAATGTAAGGAAGCACCAGAGACACAATGTCCTCCTCGCCGATGCCGCCGGAGATCTCTTCCACACCATCCTTCGCCGGAACATATTCCACCAGTGGATCCGCTCCCAGAACTCTGGCATTGGAAGTGATGGTCTCTGTGGCCGTCATGCCCACACCTGCCGCATTGACACCGTGCGCTGCCCAGATACCCTCTCCGTCCAGTGCATTGGGGACTGCGGTATAACGCATGGGATCCTCCGGCAGATCGATCTCCACATGGGAAAGCACGGATTCGTATTTTTTCGGCTGTTCTTCCGGATGCACCACAACGAATTTCTTCGGTGTGAACTGCCCCGAAGGAGAATCGTCATTCCGGGCGATCATGGTGGAACCGTCATAAGATGCTTTTTTTCCTACTAATATGGTTGTACATGGCATAATCATTACCTCCTGATACTGTGTTTCAAAATTTTCTTCTCCGGCACCGGAAATCTGTGTTCCAGTCCTGGCACTTATGCCAGCTTCTGTCCGTTAATGACTACATTTTGAATTGTCTCCGGCCTGCCCTGTAAAGGCTCGATCTTTGTGAACTGTCTGCAGCCGGTGACTTCAATATTCTCCATCTGCAGATTTCTGAAATACGGGATGTCGTCCTCATTTTCCATGGCAATGGTCTCTTCCCGGTTCAGGGAATTGAGCACATAGGACATGGTCAGGATCACTGCCTCGCCCTTGATCTCGCTCATATGGATATTGCGGAGAGTGATATTTTCTACCACGCCGCCGCGGCCCAGCGCACTCTTCATGCGGACACCCACATCGGTTCCCACGAAAGTACAGTTCTCCACCAGAATATCCTTTACTCCGCGGGACATCTCACTGCCGATGACGAAACCGCCATGGCCTTCGTTCACCAGACAGTCATGGATGTAAACATTGCTGCAGGGCCCCTGAATCTTGCGGGCAATGGCATTTTTGCCGGACTTCATGCAGATGGCATCATCTCCGGTCTCAAAAACACTGTGATGAATATGCACATTAGTGCAGGACTCCACATCAATGCCGTCACCGTTCTGGGCATAATAAGGATTGCGGACCTGTATATGCTCCACCGTAAGGTTCTCGCAGAAATAGGGGTGGATATTCCATGCCGGAGAGTTCATGAACGTTACGCCTTGCAGAAGCACATTTTTGCAATGGCGCAGACTGATCATCACCGGGCGGTAAAAATCGTAATAGGGTGCCGCGGCGGCCAGTGCTTCCTCGGTGTTTCCCTGAATATTGTGGTGATTTCCTTTTAAAATCGACTCTGTGGGCATCCAGATCGCTGTTTCTTTCGTCTCTAACACATAAGGACTGATGGTAAACAACGCATCCCACTGCTTTTCCGTCATCTTAAACTTCTTGACCGGACGCCATTTATCACCGCTGCCGTCAATGATGCCTTCTCCGGTAATGGCGATGTTTTCTGCATTTTCCGCGGTAACGGGAGATACGGTGCGAATGCAGTCCTGACCTTCATAGCTGGTGATCCGCAGCGGATAGTCCTCTTTGGACTTGATGAATTTTAACATAGCCTGACTGTCCAGATGAAGATTGACACCGCTTAACAGCCGGAGCGGAGCCACCGCCCAGATGCCTGCGGGAACTCTTACCGTACCGCCCCCCTGCTCCGACACTTCGCAGATCGCGCGGTTAATGGCCTCCGCATTGTGTCTGCCGGTCTCGATCTGCAAATCGCCGCTCTTCGCGCCGTATTCTGCTATGGACACCTCCCGGTCCGGGAACTGGGGAAGTTCTACTTTATAATTCTGATTATACATGGTTATTGTTTTCTCCTTTGAATATTTTCATGGATACTTTCACATTTTCTACGTTTCTGATTCTAGCGTGTTCCGTTTCGGACTTCCACCCGGTTTTTGCGTTTTTCCGAAGGGTTCTACTGCTTATTTGTGCCCTTCCGCGCAGATCCAGTCCTCGCCGTCTTTTAAGTGAATCCGTACCTCTTCAAATCCTGCATTTTCCAGCAGTTCCCGGAATTCTTCCGGTGTGGGATTAAACAGATGGAATCTTTGAATGTTTTCCCGTACCTGTTCCGGCAGATTCTCCTTCTGGTAAATGTCGGCCACCAGTAAAAAGGTTCCCTGCTCCTTCAATACCCGGTAGACTTCTTTCAGATTCTCCGCGGGATCCGGCCAGAAATAAAAGCTTTCCACCGTAATGATCTTGTCAAAAGCATTGTCCGCAAAGGGCAGTTTTTCCACTGAGGCTTCCACGAGATCCATTTTTCCCTGCTGCAGTGCTTCTGCATTGGTTTTCCCGGAAAGCTCCAGTGAAGTGGCGGAATAATCCACTCCGATCAGATGTCCGTCACGCACCTCTTCACTCATGCGTTTCAGAGTTGCTCCTCCACCGCAGCCGATGTCCAGAATCCGGTCATTCTCCCGGATCTTCCAGTGTTCCAGCGCCCAGCCGGTCACTGCGTAGTGGCTTTCGTTCATGCGGCACAGCATCTTCTCCCCATCCTCCCCGACCGGTTTCCCGGGGTTGCCGGAGATGGTGATCTCCTGCTGGGTGCGTTCGTTGGTGGTTAGGTTTATGGTATTATTTTCTGTTTTTTCAGTCATGATCTTTATTCCTTCTTCCAGCCGCTTTCTTTTTGGATCTTTGCGGTTTTCTTTGCAATTTTTACTATCTCTATTATAATAGTAACTGTTTATAATCATGTAAAGGGCAATCCCGTTATTGAGAATATCTCTGAATAAGGGATTTGGCAAAACACCCGATACAAAGTACAATCTGCGAAAGCATACGCCGGAATGCAACGGAACGCTTGCAGGTTACGGAAAGGCATACATTTTTTATGAAATATTATCTTGCCCCCATGGAGGGACTGACCACTTATAATTTCCGCACTAACTGGAACCGCTGTTACGGCGGCATGGACAAATATTTTACCCCTTTTATCTCCAATCGGCACATGAACAGCAGAGAACGCAACGATGTGCTTCCGGAACATAATGTGGGCATGTACACCGTACCGCAGATCCTGACCAATAAGGTGGAGGATTTTCTGTCGCTGGCAGAGCAGCTGGCCGGATATGGCTACCACGAGGTCAATCTGAATCTGGGCTGTCCTTCCGGGACGGTGGTGGCAAGAAACCGTGGTGCCGGCTTCTTAGGCACGCCCCGGGAACTGGAGGATTTTCTGGACGAGATCTTTGAAAAATGTCCACTGGAAATCTCCATCAAGACCCGCATCGGCATGGACTACATGGATGAATGGGCTCCACTGCTTAAAATATATCAAAAATTCCCCATGAAGGAACTGATCATTCACCCCAGACTGCAAAAGGAAGGTTACAAGGGGACACCCCATCTGGAAGCTTTCGCAGAGGCGGTGGAAGCCCTGCAATGTCCGCTGTGCTATAACGGGGATATTACCTCTCCGGAGTCGCTAACGCAGATTCTTACGAAGCTTCCCAGTATCGATACGGTCATGATCGGCCGGGGAATTTTGCAGAATCCGGGATTATTGCAGGAATTGAAGGCTGCCTCCACGGAGAGTGTTGCGCTGCCGTCTTGTGAAGAACGGCTGGCTGTCCTGAAGGAATTCCACACTTCCCTCCTGACCGGTTATCAGGAGATCATGTCCGGCGATACCAATACGCTCTATAAGATGAAGGATCTCTGGACTTTCTTAAGCCACAGCTTCGAATCTCCGGACAAATACGTAAAAAAGATCCGCAAAGCCACAGATACCAGCGACTATAAGCTGGCCGTCAATGCGTTATTCCGGGAGTGCGCATTGAAGTCGGAGAATTCTTGATCCTGACATCATCCCATACCTTTATTCCCCGGTGTCGAACTGTTCCCCTTCGTTGGCGTCTTCCATGACGACCTCCGGCTCCGGGATGCCTGCATTTTCCACATAGCTGAAATGAATGACCGCCTGTGGCCAGTTGAAGCTGATCCGGGCGGTCTTCTGCCGCTCCTCGCCTGCCTTGCGGATCAGTTCCAACAGTTCCTGCAAGACTTCTCTGGTCAGATAGCCTCCCCGCCACTGGAACGTCATGGCCCGGCCTTTTTTCGCCATCTGCTGTGCTCTTTTATATACTTCTTCCGTTTTCGTAAAGGAAAGTTTTTTCTCCTTGTAATAAAAATGATCGTTGTCCGGACAGCCGGGTGCCGGGGCGATCAACGGTTCATGATCCCGGAACACTGCTTTATCTCCCAGATTGAAATAGTCGTAGCGGATCTCTCCGGGTGCTTCCGCATTGCCCTGATGTTTTCCCAATGTATTGTCAAATGTGGCATCCAGATGATAATACTGCCCGCCGATCCGCACAATATTCCAGGTGTGACGGTACTTGATCCCTTTCTCCGGATTGTTGCCGCAGATAGCGATTACACACCACACACCCAGCGCATCACAAAGCACCTTCACCGATTTGGCAATGCCCTCGCAGACACCCACGCCCTGTCCCAGCGGTCCGATAATCTCATGGGAATAGGGCTTTTTCAACTTATCGTAGGTGATATTTTCGCAGATAAAGTCGTGAATGTACTTCTCTTTTTCCCACTCTGTGAACTTTGCGGCAGGTCTTGCCAGCTTTTCCACCCGGGACTGCATGGCTTTCTGATGTTCTCTGATCTTATTTTTCTCAAACAGATACTCCGGCACGAAGATGATGTTGGGGGAGTCCTGATAATATCTATACCGATAACTCACCACCCAGAAGATCTCCGGATGATCCAGCCGCAGTCGGAAAAATACGTCATACAATTCTTCCGCCGGGATCCGCGGCAACTGGATCTCGTCTGCCAGCGCCAGCACTCCCTGCTGCATAGCGTGATAGGCGGCCTGCTGGGGCTTGTTCATTTTCTGATAGTAATATGGTTCCATGGTAGTTTCCTATTCTATTGTTTTCATCTGTCTTATTTTTACATTTTAACAGAAGGTTTTTCTTTTGGGTGGATGTTTTTGATATTTTTTTGATATTTTTGAAACTTTTGCAGCAGATGCATAGTCTAACCATCAGAGACCTGTAAGATATGGTTTTATTTAAGAGAGGAGTTTTACTTATGAAAAACAAAATGATCTGTGCACTTTTAACTACTGTGATGGTATTGTCTTTTGCTGCCTGTGGCAGTCAGGGAAATGGAGCAGCTTCGGCGGAAAGTACGGTGACTTCCGAAAGCGGTGCGGAGGCTTCTACTGCTGAAAGTTCTGCTGCTGAAGCTAGTGCTGAGACAACTACAGAAGTTTCTGCTGATGCGGCCAATGGTACTTCATATGAAGACAACTTTGCAGTTTCCACAGAGGATGCTGCCGCTTTCGCTAAAAAGATCCAGGATGCCGTAGCCGCTGAAGACCTGAATGCTCTCGCTGATCTGGTCAATTATCCGGTCTATGTTGCTCTGGGCGATGGCAGTGTGATCGAAACCAGGGAAGACCTGATTGCCTTAGGTGCAGACAAAATCTTCACCCCTGAGCTGAAAGACTCTATGGCTAATGCTGATCTGTCCGAATTAAGCCCCAGTATGGCAGGCTTCACCCTTTACAGCACCGGTGACGGCCCCAACATCACCTTCAATGTCCAGAACGGAGTACTCGGCATCAGCGGTATCAATTACTAATCATTCTCGTACAAATCGGGGGAGCCTTTCATCAGGCTCCCCTTACTCGTGTCGAAATAACCGTTTTCAACGGTACCATAGTGATATCTATGTTCCCGTTTGTCTTCCTCGTGATCAGCGTAGCTCCACGCTGGATATATTGCTTCGCAATGCCGGAATATCCCAGATAATCAATGGACATTCCGTAGGTCATGCGGATGCCCTGATATATCAGGGATAATGTATTCAGGTGATCGTGTCCACAGAATATCCATTTCAGCCAGCCGTTATCCACCGCTTTTTCGAAAAAATGTGGCGGTCGGTTCGATATTCCGAAGTACTCGTCCTTTTCTCCGATACTGCCGTGTTCATAAATCACGCTGTGATCGCCCAATTTCATTTTCTCATAAGCTTCCTTAAATTCTGCGGGCGGCATGTGGAAAAATGCCATGGCAGGCACTTTTCTCTCGTTCAGTTTTTCCATGCACCAGTCCGTCTGATCCTCATGGATCCGGTCGAAACCGCTGAAAAACCAGCCGTCACCATACATGTTGGAATCCAGCAGAATCAGCGGAAGTAACAGTTTTCCCTGATCATCTGTGAGGTCTACTACAAAATTCCCTACGCCGGTAATGGGATTCTGAGGACTGTGCTCATATCTTCCTTTGGTAAAAACGGCATATTTCCCCGTAGTGAAAATCTCCGCCAGCTGTTCCTTATTGCAGGTGGAGCCCATTTCACAGTCATGGTTACCAAAGACCAGAGTATAGGGAATCTGAAAACCATCCAGAAATGCCAGCAGTTTTTCTGCCTGCTTTCGGTTGTTCATGGTACCGCTTTTCGGGAAAAACGGGAAAACAGAATCTCCGGTCAGGACCATCAGATCCGGTTCCGTCCGGTGGATCAGCTCCGTCACCGCTTCCAGAGCCAGTTTGTCCTTTTTCCCGGAAAAAAGGCCGAACCCAAGGTGCAGATCCGTCAGCTGCAATATTTTATAATCTCTGTCCGTCGGGATGCAAAGGGAAAAAGTCTCTTCGTCCCGAATTTGAAAATATTGAGAAGTATACATAGGAATCTCTTTTCTGTTACTTAATCTGTTTCACTATTGTATTTGAGTTTTTTTGAAATCAGCTCAATGGGATCAGCGCACCGATTGCAGACAGCAGCGTAGACAGCACCATCAGCACCTGAAAAGGCACCGTGCCGATCACACCGCAGATAGGACTGCTGCCGGCTTTTTTCCTGGACTTTCCATAGGTCAGCACCAGCATGATGCTCACCAGTACCACAACGCCACTCATGATCCTGGTCAGAACGATAAAGCTGTTCACGCCAAACACAGCAAACAGAATGCAGGGAACTGTGGCGATCAGCCAGCTGATGCGGTTGCCGCTGCCGATCTGCTCATGAACCACATCGCGGAGGGCGAGAGTATTGCTCCAGAACGTGGTAAGTAAAGCAAACAGGGAAAATACGCCTGCCAGGATCATCGCCCAGGTACCGATACTCTCTCCCAACTGCATGTATGCCAGTTCTTTTTCCAGCGCTCCCTTGGTTCCCAGGAGAACCGTGCCCGTTACGATCAGGACAAACACTGAGGAAAGCCCAAAACCGATGAAAATGGAGCGGCGGATCTGTTTCGCGTTGCCATCCAGACCTTTCACCACCTGAATCACCGCCTGATTGGCGGAGGTGGCGAATACCACCATGCTGTACAGCGCCAGCAGATTATTCCAGTGGAACTGTGCCCGTTGCAAAGAATTCAGCGGATGCATAAATGTGCCTACCGTCATCACTGCCACAATGCCCATGAGGACAATGACTGCGTATTTCTGCGCGATGCCCACGGCTTTCATGCCGATAAACACCACAACTCCGGCGATCACATAGTACAAAACCTGCGCCGCCACAAAAGGCATTCCGAACCAGTTCACAAAAATCTGGGCGCCACCGTTGATGTTGCCGCTGACACCAATCATGATGGCCAGCCCGTAGACAATAAATACGCCCCAGCTGAAGATCTGTTTCATTGTGCCGTGGAACAGCTCTCCTTCAAAGCTTTTCACCAGTTGGACACCACCGTTGTTATAGGACAACTCGGCAATGATCAGGTGCAGAATCACGTTCACACAATATGCAATCAATACCATCCACACGACATCCAGCATACTGTTCTTCGTGGCAAGATACGGAACGGCGATGATGCCGGTACCGATGCTGTTGCCGACGATCATGCTGATGGCTTCGAAGGTCGTGAGATGGGCTTCGGATTGGATGGGGTGGGACATAGAGGGGCCTCCTTTGTAAAAATACTGATTTTATAAAAGTTTGGTAGTAAGTGCTTCCTGCAATACTTTTGAACAGTTGATCCCACGTTTATCGGCAAGTTTAGACATCCATGCCGGAAGCGAGACATTTTTTCGGACCGCCTTGGTGTCAGTCATGCTGCGATATTTAATCGTATCTGCCTGGATGATCGTAAGGATATCTGTCGGCAAATGAGGAATCTCTGCCTGGGGTGTAGGCGCATTCGGAGTAATTTCTTCATCCTCCAGACCAACAAGACAAAGATTCAATGCATCTGTAATAAGTGCAATCGCTTCTGTCAAAGTCGGTGCTGTTGTAATACACCCGTCCACATCCGGAATCTTCGCATAGAAAGTGCCGTCTTTTTCAGTAATAACAGCAGTATATGTGTATTGCATATCATTTACCTCCTTCTATATTTGCTTCTTTATCAGTGCATTCTTTCTCCTTTTATATTATACACAATTTTACACAAAAGCAATTGTAAAATATATTTTTACTGTAAATAGTACTTTAACCTTTGTTGTATTAGTAATTCAAAATGCTATTTGGAAATACGAATAGACTCTGCCAAAATTGAACCTAAAAAATCAGACCGAAAAGAATAATATGAAAATGTTGCAATTTAATTCATAGGAACTGTCCGGCAGGCGTACCATTCTCCTGCATCTCTCGGGTTTCCCCTGTCAAGCCAGCGGCGTGTGAACGGGTACGAAATTTTCCACCTCGAACAGTTCCTTGATTGCTTGTATAATAGCACTCCTGACATTCACAGTAAAGCTTTTCTTATCATATAACTATCTTTTAATATCTATTAATAAGCGCCTTATTAATATAAAATCTCCAAACGGTATATATGTAATATGTATCATCTAGTTCACATCACCTCTCATAACTTGCCTTATGAGAAAGTCGGCAAGAATGAACTGGTGTGCATAGCGGATGAGGTGCCGTTTGAGATCCCGGAGAGTTGGGAATGGGTACGATTAGGAGAACTTTTTCAACACAATACAGGTAAAGCTTTAAATTCTTCTAATCGTTCTGGCAAATTACTCACGTATATTACAACATCTAATCTTTACTGGAATAGATTTGAAATTGATAATCTTAGAGAAATGTATTTTTCTGAAGCAGAAATTCAAAAGTGTACTGCTATTAAGGGAGATTTTCTTGTTTGTGAAGGCGGTGATATTGGACGAGCTGCAATATGGTCATATGACACAGATATTAGAATACAAAATCACATTCATAGACTACGTCCTTATTATGAGATATGTGTAGAATACTATTACTATATATTTTTCCTTTATAAACACGCTGGTTGGATTGGCGGTAAAGGAATTGGCATTCAAGGACTTTCCTCAAATGCCTTGCATTCTTTACTCTTTCCACTTCCGCCGTTACAAGAACAACGAAGAATTGTTATAAAAATAAAAGAGACTGCCCCGTTCGTAGACAAATATGAACAAATAGAACAGCATCTAAATGATTTGAATGTTAAGTTCCCAGAAATGCTCAAAAAATCCATCTTACAAGAAGCTGTTCAGGGAAAACTTGTTTCACAAGATCCGTCAGATGAACCAGCTTCTGTCCTTCTGGAGCGCATCCGTGCAGAGAAAGAGCGATTGATTCAAGAAGGTAAAATCAAACGAGACAAACACGAATCGATCATTTATAGACGGGATAATTCTCATTATGAAAAGTGGGGTTCTGAGGAAGAAAATATTGATAATCTTATTCCTTTTGAAATTCCAGATTCTTGGGAATGGATTAGATTGTCTGCAATACTTACGTCCACGGATGCCGGAAAAAGTCCTCAGTGTGAGAATCGACCTCGGACTAATGGCGAGTGGGGTGTTATAAAAACTACTGCAATTCAGAACGGGTACTTCCTCGCTGAAGAAAACAAAGTCTTACCTCCCAAATTCAATTTACAGGAATCTATGGTAGTGTATCACGGAGATCTACTTATTACCAGAGCTGGTCCGCGAAATAGAACGGGTGTTATTTGTGTTGTAGACGGAGAACCTAAAAAATTGATTCTGTCGGATAAAACTGTTCGATTGTCATATCTGCGTAATTTGGTTAATCCACATTATGTAATGACTGCATTAAGTAGTCCTGCAATGCAATATTTTGTGATTGATGCCATGACAGGAATGGCGGCTTCGCAGGTTAATATTTCACAGGAAAAAATGAAAACTTTCTTGTTGCCACTTCCACCACTAAACGAGCAACAACGAATTGTTGATGAAGTTGGAAAGATATTTGAACGCATTAAAAAGATGAATTTCTGAATTTTCTCATTATGAGAAGTTGGACGGAATTGAGCGTTGCATTGACGATGAAATACCATTTGATATTCCTGAAAATTGGGTATGGGCAAGATTTGGAACAGCAATGATTAACCGTGATGCTGAACGAATTCCCCTTTCTGTTAATGAACGCGAGAAGCTACAGAAAATATATGATTACTATGGCGCATCTGGCGTTATCGACAAAGTTGATCGGTATCTGTTTTCAACCCCCTTACTTCTAATAGGTGAGGATGGAGCAAACCTACTTACACGTAGCAAACCAATCGCTTTTATTGCAAAAGGTCAATATTGGGTTAACAACCACGCTCATGTCATTGATTCGTCAGACGGATTACTGTTGGAGTATGTCGCCGTATATATCAATGCAATCAACCTTGCACCTTATGTAACTGGAACAGCTCAGCCCAAAATGAATCAAGAAAAAATGAATTCTATCCTTATTCCTATTCCGCCGACAGGCGAACAGTTTCGTATTGTCCAAAAGATCAATCAAATTTTTTCTGTGGTCGCTAATATGTAAAAAAAGGCATACACTGCAATGCTCCGATGTGTATGCCTTCCTTTTTTACCAATCTACAATTGTATCAACGATTTCTCTCTGCTCTGTGGCTGTTTTTCTGAGGTAAATACGGGTAGTTTCGATGCTTTCATGTCCCATAAGATCAGCAAGAAATGCTATATCATTACAACGGTCAAGGAAGCTCTTGGCAAATCTGTGTCGGAATGAGTGTGGATACACAACCACAGGATTGATACCGTATTTCATTGCCAGTTTTTTCAACTGTCCAGAGATGCCACGGGTAGTAATACGTTCCCCATATTTGTTCAAAAAAATGAAGCCGCTTTCTTGTTGTTTTTCGGCTAACCAAGAAAGGGCTTCATTTTGCAAATCTTTGGGAATATAAATTCTGCGTAATTTACCACCTTTGGAATACAGGTCAAGATGCCCTAACTTAACATGTTCAGCCTTAATCTGAATCAGCTCGCTAACCCTGGCTCCGGTGGCGGCAAGGAAGCGGATTACGAAATACCAAAACATCTCCTCATCTTTTTTCAAACATGATTTAAAGTATTCATAATCCGCTTCACTAATTACATTTTCCAGATAGCTTTTCTGCTGCACTCGAACAAACGGCAACTTCAATTTCTCTTTCCCAATGAGTTCCAGATAACAGTTCAGCGCACGCAGTCTGAGATTTACGGTCTTGGGTTTATAATTTTCTATAAGCCATACCTTGTATTCTCGTAACTTTTTCTGTGTGACATCATCGTATTGTTGTGCGTACTGCTTAATAGCAAACATATACGATGAAATCGTGTTTTCTGAGAGATTGCTTTCTCTCAAGTGTCTTTCAAATTTTTCGTTTTCTATCATGGCGAAAGACCTCCTTTCGCCAGATATTATACAATTAAGCATTAAATTAGAGAAATTTTATCAAATAATTCGCTCTGCTTTTCAACGATTCGCATCTGTTCTGCTAATGGTGGAATTGGTAATAACATTTTTCCTAATGTTTTACCATTACAATTTGGTTGTGCTGTAGCAATAGTTCCGTTTCGTAATTGGGACCAGTATAGTTCACTTTCCATGAAGCATTTCAAATATTGCGGACAGAGGAAGTGGCTATACCTTGTTCTTATTAAGTATCCGGCATAGATTACTTCTTCAGTAATATCTTGGACAAGATATGATTTGCCAACAGTACCGCCTGTTCTTGCAAAGAGAATGTCATTAGGTTTAAGTAAATAAGTGTCTATATCTTTTTCACTAATTTCGCAAAACGGTACATTTTGCCATAAAACAGTATTATTTTGAATATCACTTATTCGAACCATTTTTATCCTACCATTGTTTTTTGCAGGTGCATTATATCCATATTGAATGGACTGTGATATATTTCCCCACCGTTCCCATTCCCAAGAATCTGGTATCTCAAACGGTATTTCATCATTAATACAACGTTCAATCCCATTCAACTTCTCATAATGAGAATTATCCCGTCTATAAATGACTGATTCGTACTTATCGCGCTTAATTTTTCCTTCTTGAATCAGCCGCTTTTTCTCAGCACGGATACGTTCCAGAAGGACGGAAGCCGGTTCGTCTGACGGCTCTTGTGGAACGAGCTTTCCCTGGACAGCTTCTTGTAAGATAGATTTTTTTAGCATCTCCAAAATCTTCGAATTATATTGCGTTAATTCTTTTTGTTTTATTCCATAATCATCAACCAATGGAAGAATCAAATTAAGTTTTTTTATTATTTTCTTTTGTTCTTCAGCTGGCGGAATCGGAACTAAAATAGAATTCATTTTTTCTTGATTCATTTTAGGCTGAGCCGTGCCAGTAACATATGGTGAAAGATTAATTACATTTATATATGTTGCAATATATTCTAATTGCAATCCACCTATTGCCTCTAAAACATGGGCATGATTATTTACCCAATATTGTCCTTGAGCAATAAATGCAATAGGTTTACTGCGCAATAAAAGATTAGCACCATCTTCTCCAATTAGTAAAAGTGGTTTTGAAAATAGATAGCGGTCTACTTTGTCAATAATTCCCGATGCACCATAATAATCATAAATCTTTTGTAATTTTGAGCGTTCATCTACTGATAACGGAATTCTCTCTGCATCTCGATTTAGCATAACAGTACCAAATCGCACCCACTCCCAACTTTCCGGAATCTCAAACGGCACCTCATCCGCTATGCACACCAGTTCATTCTTGCCGACTTTCTCATAAGGCAAGTTATCGGCACCACGAAAGATATAAGATGGGTTCTTTTCCTTCTTGATTTTTCCATCTTTGATAAGCTGCTCTTTTTCTTTTCTTATTCTCTCCAGTAATACAGAAGCAGGTTCATCATTCGGATCTTGTGGAACAAGTTTGCCCTGAACAGCCATCTGTAATATTGAATTTTTCAGTTGTTGTCCAGTCATTATTTTTCCTCCAAATCAATTCCCAATATTTCCGTAATCTGAGTTAAAATGCGGTCTATATCTGCATTCAAACTTGCTCTCTTTTCCTGATACTGCTGAATCAACTCCTTGGGCGGCAGAATTTCTTCTTCATCATGGGGATATCCACAAAGATCAATATTATAATTCCTTGCAACAATATCTTCTACTGTATACTTCTTTGCCTTATCAAAACCATCAATTGTAATCTCCTTGCGATTACTCCACCACTCATTCGCTAGCGCAAAATGTTCCAGTGTCATTGGTTTTGTTTTCGAAAAGTTTTTATACCCATCAGGCATATCTAAACGATAAAACCATATTTCTTTTGTAGGCTCTGTATTATCAAAAAATAGAAGATTAGTGGTAATTGATGTATACGGTGCAAAAACACTATGTGGTAAACGTATTACGGTATGCAAATTGAATTCAGATATCAATTTCTTCTTAATTGCCACCTTTGTGTTATCCGTTCCAAACAAAAAACCATCCGGTAATACTACAGCTGCTCTTCCATTCTTCTTGAGTCTATACATGATTACTGACATAAATAGATCTGCTGTTTCAGAAGATGCCAAATCATCGGGGAAAAAACCTTGAATAGATTTATCTTCATGTCCACCATATGGTGGATTCATCAAAATAACATCAAATTTATCTTTTTCAGTATAATCAAGCACGTTATGTCGAAGAGAATTCATATGATATATATTAGGTACTTCAATATCATGAAGCAGCATATTTGTCACACATAATAAATACGGAAATGGTTTTTTCTCTATTCCATAAATGCTATCGTCTACTTTTTTCTGATCAGTAGTTGCCTTCACCTGTTTGGAAAGTTGAACAAGCCACGATGTAATAAAGCCTCCTGTCCCACACGCAAAATCAGCCATTTTCTCTCCAAGTTTTGGTTCTACTTTTTCAGCCATAAAATCTGTTACTGCTCTAGGGGTGTAAAATTCTCCAGAAGATCCTGCTGATTGTAATTCTTTAAGAATTTCCTCATATACTGTTCCAAATGCATGGCTTTCTTTTACATCATCAAATTCGATTTCATCAATGACATCAACAACTTGTCGAAGATATATTCCATCTTTCATATAATTATTAGCATCCTCGAAAGTAGTTTTAACAATTGCTTTTTTTACTGGCGTACTTGACGTAACTTTAATTCCTTCATAAATAACCTTATCTCCTTCCTTCACATCCTGTCCCTTTAGCACTGGAAAAAGAATATTATTTATAAAATCAAGTAACTTATCCCCCGTCATAGCGCGACCATTTAGGTCAGCTTTTGCCCAATTTCTCCATCGTAATTCCTCTGGTATAATAGATACATAACTATCCTCATTAAGCTCCCAATCATCTTCTTTAGCATCGTATACTTTTAAAAAGAGCATCCATACCATCTGTTCAATACGCTGTGCATCGCCGTTGATACCAGCATCCATTCTCATAATGTCTCTAATTTTTTTTATAAATCCGGATTGCATAGCCATTCATTTATTTCCTTCCATTATGCTTCATAAATATTTTCTTCCAATTCCTTTACAGCTTCCTCATACTTTTCTTTGCCGCCAAACAATTTTACGATTTTTGCAGGTTTTCCATAATCAGCAAAATCTGAAAGTGACAAGACTTTAATGTCTTCAACCTCTGTAATTCCCTGATTCATATACTTATCTAGAAGTATTTCAAGGACTGCCCTAGCTCCCCCAGAATACTTACTAAAGAAATCTTTCTTCCTTACGTTACCAGCCCTTTCTTGTCTTGTGAGTGGTTTCTTCCCATATGCAACATAACATATGAAATCAAAGTCATCCACATCTGTCATTTTCTTTTCTTCTTTTATAGCTTTTAGGTTGATTCCCAATTCTATAAAAGTTTTTTCTATCTCTTCCTTTTTGTCAGTTGCTTTCCACCTTCGTATAAAATCAGAAAGTGATGCATATTCTCCCTTAATATTAGTTCTTGTATAATCAATAATATCTTCCTGCCTCAGCAATTTTCCATCAGTATCATATACAGATACCGTTTTATTAATAATTTTTACCTTACATCCATTTCTGTCAACAATAGGAATTTCCATTGACTGATTGGGTGGAATATTTCCACTACCATTTGCTGGTCTAACAAAACTTCCATTAGTATGAATAAAACCTTCATTTTGTTCAATCGGACCATCCCAATCAGGATCAGAAAATAACCTTGTTACATTTCGAAAGTCCATTACTACAAAGTATGTTTTTCCCAGTTCTTCTTTAATCCTTGTTCCTCTTCCAATGATTTGCTTAAATGAGGTCATACTATCTACAGTTTTATCTAAAACAATTAGTTTCGTCATTTTGCAATCCACCCCCGTAGAAAGTAGTTCTGAAGTAGTTGCAATAACGGGATAATCCGAACCAGTAGAAATGAAATATTTCAATTTGCTCTTTCCATATATGTCACTTCCTGTTATTCTAACGCAATAATCAGGATTTTTTTTGCACATATCGCCATTCAATTTTACAAGAGCCCTACACATTCTCTCTGCCGCATCCTCTGTTGGACAGAAAACAATTGTTTTTTGCATTCTATCCGTGCTTTTCAAATAAGTGGTAATTTCGTTAGCTACCTCCATAATACGGTCTTGAATAATTACGCCATTGGGATAATCATAATCACTATTATTGTAAGTACGATCTTCTATTTCATTCCCATAAATGTCAAGTTGTCCTTTGTAGGGTCTCCATCCTTCTCCTATATTAGTCGTAATATTAATTACCTTAAACGGTGCAAGAAATCCATCTTCAATGCCCTGTTTTAAACTATATGTATATACTGGCTCACCAAAATAATCAATGTTTGACACATACATGCTCTCCTTCGGTGTAGCTGTCATACCTATCTGGGTTGCATCCGCAAAATACTCTAAAATTCTCCGCCAATTACTATCCTTTTTTGCACTTCCCCTATGACATTCATCCACAATTACAAGGTCAAAATATCCCTCCGGTATTTGTCTAAAATGTTCTATATCATCCAGTCCCACCATCTGCTGATAAAGTGCAAATGTTATCTCATGCGAACGAATTTTATTTAGGCAATCTGCCTTTGAAAAATCCGCCTTATAAATGGTTTTCTTAAGTGGCTGAAAATCCTGTTCTATGCTCTGATCCACCAAAATATTGCGATCTGCAAGATACAGAACTCTTTTTTTCATTCCAGCTCTTAGCAGCCTATATACAATTTGAAATGCGGTGTAAGTCTTTCCCGTTCCTGTTGCCATCACAAGAAGCAATCTTTTCTGATCTCTTGCTATTGCTTCTACCGTGCGATTAACAGCATTTCTCTGATAGTATCTAGGTGCGAAAGTATTTTGTGATGAATAATACGGCTGCGATATTATCTCTTTTTCCTTTTCTGTAGCTCCTTTTCCCCCATTGATTTCGGTTAAATATCTTTCAAAAAGTTCTTCTCTAGACGGGAACTTATGGAGTTCAATAATCTGTTCCTCACCCGTCAAAAAATCATATTCATAGAAAGCATCTCCATTGGAAGAATATGCAAAAGGAATATCCATCATTACCGCATATTCTTTTGCCTGCTGTAAACCATAGGAAACCATGTGATTATTATCTTTTGCTTCCACTATTGCAAGAGGTTTTTCACTAGTAAAATATAATACATAATCAGCATATTTTGGGGTACTTCTGACATAAATATTACCTTTAATATTAATTCTACCAGCCGTAAACTTTACTTTTGTTTCCATTGTAATATGTTCACTCCATCCTTTTTGGATTATTGCCGGTGTAATATAATTTAGCTTAATGTCTTCCTCTGTCATCTGCTTTTTAGATAATATAGCCATAAATGCTTCCCCTTTCTATAGGAAACAGTTTCCTTCCCTTATACATAAGTATACATCATTTTGCATCAGTTAGTTGTACTTTTTACAATTTGTCTGTAGCTTCGATCTCTATTTTCAGTCATATCATTCTACATAAATTGAAATAGATAAAATGAAAATAAATAACACCTCAGATTTTTAGATAGCTTCACTTATTCCTTATGCTCCGGTAGCATCCCCTTGATCTTCACGCCACTCGGGTCAACATCCAGCACGATCTTCACCATCCAGAAGAACAACAACAGTACCAACATCGGGATCACGCAGGAAGTAATGATCATCACGGCAACCGCCTCAATAAAGTGATTCAGCGAATTCTCCACCTTCTGTACCAGTTCTTCGGTAGAAATTGTCACATTTTCCACAACATTTGCCACCGAATCTTTAGCACCGGAAATGGCGTCTTTTGCCCAGTCGAAAATGTTTGAGACAGATCCGGAGTTATTGTTTTCCTTCTCCTGCACATTACCTGTAACAGTTTCAGAAGCTTCTGTTGTTCCGATTCCAGTTGTTTCTTTTGCATTAGTGTCATCCACCACACCACTGTTTTCCAGTATGTTCTGTGTGTTCTTGGCATCTTCAATGGATGTTTCGATCTGGGCCTGATAGGTATCACCGATGAGGTCGGAGATCTTCACACTTGCGGGAACCACGAGGGAGATCGCCAAGCCGAACACCGCCAGTTTTGCTGCCAGTTTTCGCACGGTGGCATTTGCAAAGATCAGGTTGAGTATCCACAAGCCACAGGCAATCGGAATCAGGTAGGTAAATGCCACATAGCCGGTAATCGTCACAAGATATTTTTCCAGATAGATAGCGCAGAGGACCACCAGCAGGTATCTGCTGACATCTGCCATTTTCTCCGCAATGGGTGTTGCCGTGTCGCCCGGAAGCAAGGTGATCAGCGCCGAAGTCACCGTGGATGCCGCCGTCAGTTCCATGACAGTCTGTTTTTTCTCATCCAGAGAAGCGATGGTCTTCTGATGATTCTCCGGGGCGGAGGCGTATTTTCCGATAACGGTTATGGATAGAATAGCGACCAACAGCAAAATCACTGCCGTAATGCATTTTTGTTTGTTAAAGTTCATGTGATTACCTTCTTTCCTTCTCGATTTCGATATTATTTCCCACAAATACCCTGCCATTACATTTTTCAGGACGTAATATGAACTATACGCTACACTTTTCAGGACGTAATCCAATGTTATCTTACACTTTTCAGGACATAACTTCTATTTTAGGATGACGTTACTTCAAAAATCTCCGTAACATCTTCTCTTTCATCTCATCATACCTCTGGTACCGTATCGGCAGATCCGTCCATGTCTTTTTATCCACAATACTTCTATAATGGCTGAAAGTCTCGAATCCGGCGCGTCCATGGTAGCCGCCCATGCCGCTCTCGCCCACGCCGCCGAAGGGCATGGCGCTGGTGGCTAGGTGGATGATGGTGTCGTTGATGCAACCGCCGCCAAAATGGCAGTGATCCAAGATCCGTCTCTGGGCTTTTTTATCTTCACTGAAGAAATACAGTGCCAGCGGATGGGGGTGTTCCTCTACACAGCGGATCGCCCAATCCACAAAATCTCCCGCGGCTGCATGCGTCCCGGGAGCATCCCTGCAAAAATCATTTTGTGCAACACCTTTCTCTGCATCATGTGCATTATACGTCAGCACTGGCAGGATCGGTCCGAAGATTTCTTCTCCCATCACGGCATCCGACCAGTCCACATCCGTCATCACCGTAGGCGCAATGCGCAACGTCTTCTCGTCATACTGTCCGCCGCAGACGATTTTTTCCGCATCCATCAATCCCAACAGTCTGTGAAAATGCTTCTCGTTAATGATTTTCCCGTAATCCGGATTCTGCAGGGGATCTGCTCCAAACTGCCTCGCGATCTCCGCCCGGATAGTTTCCACCAATCGGTCGCGGATCCTGACATCACACAACACATAATCCGGTGCCACACAGGTCTGCCCGCAGTTTAGATATTTTCCGAATACGATTCTCCTCGCCGCCAGCGGAAGCTTCGCCGTAGCATCCACGATACAGGGACTTTTCCCGCCCAGCTCCAACGTCACCGGGGTCAAATATTCCGCAGCGCTTCTAAGCACCTCCCGTCCCACAATCTTGCCTCCGGTGAAAAATATCATATCAAACCGCTGCTGCAATAATGCCTGATTCTCCGTTCTGCCGCCGGTGATCACAGCTACGTATTCTATCGGAAAACATTCTTCCAGAATATTTTTCAGCACAGCTGCCGTCGCCGGAGCATAGGCACTGGGTTTTACCACTGCGGTATTCCCTGCGGCAATAGCATCGATCAGCGGATCCAGTGTCAGTAACACCGGGTAATTCCAGGGGCTCATGATCAGCACGGTGCCATAGGGTGACGGAGACCGGAAGCTCCTCGCCGCGAACTGCGATAACGGTGTCGGCACTCTCTTTTCCCGCATCAGTCCCCGCAGATGCTTCTGCATCCAGGTCAGTTCCGACAGAGTCAATCCGATCTCGCACATGTAGCTTTCCATCCGGCTTTTCCCAAGATCCTGTTGCAGTGCATCGTTCAATTCTGCTTCATGGCACTGCAGGGAGGCCTTTAATTTTCCCAGCTGTTCTGCCCGAAATTCCCGGGAAAGCGTAGCTCCCGTAGCAAAATATTCTCTTTGTCTGCGTAATATGGTCCGGATCTCCTGCTCTGTCATAAGTGCCTCCTGATTTCTCTGCTCTTCTATTCTTTATACTACCCATTTTTTCATTTCAATGCAACGAAAAACGGCGGAGCTTTTCACTCCGCCGCCCGCCTATTTTTATTTACTTTATTTCCACGCAAAATTCACTATTCCGTACACATAAATGAACAACACCGCCGCCGGAACAAAATACTTGAACACCGGCTTCATCCAATGCTGCACTTTCAATCCTTTTCCCTCGTTGGCTTCCTCCAGGAATTTATCCCAGCCCCAGCCGACCTTATAACAGCAAAATACTGCCAGCAGGATCGAACCTATGGGCATGATATTGTTGGACACCAGGAAATCCCAGAAGTCCAGCCAGGTCGTTCCCGCCGCAAAGGGCTGAAAATGGATCACGCTGAAGCCCAACGCCGTTGTCAATGCCAACAGAAACGTTCCCACACCGCAGACGATACATCCTACCGGTCTGGACCATCCGGTCAGTTCCCGGACCATGGCCAGAATATTTTCACACACGCCCAGCACTGTGGACATGGCTGCGAACACCATGAACAGGAAAAATAAGGTTCCCCACCATCTGCCACCTGCCATGTTGTTAAATACTGTCGCCATAGTATCGAACAGAAGGCTGGGACCCGCCGTCACTTCCACATCATAAGTAAAGCATGCCGGAAATATAATGATACCGGCAATCACTGCCACCAGTGTATCCAGGATAATAATATGAATAGACTCCCCCATGAGAGAACGGTCCTTGCCGATATAACTTCCGAAGATCGCCATACCGCCCATTCCCACGGACAAGGTGAAAAATGCCTGATTCATGGCGCCCACCACCACAGAACCGGTGATTTTGGAAAAATGAGGGATCAGATAGAAGCTCAATCCCTCTCCTGCTCCCGGAAGTGTAAAGCTGTGCACCGCCAGCACCAACATCAGTACGATCAATGCTGACATCATATATTTGGTAATACGCTCCAGCCCACCCTGCAGATGGAAACTTAAAATGACAAAAGCGATCAGTAAGGTGAACAACAGATATGTCACATTCACCGAGGGCGTCGTGATCATTTTTTCAAATCCGAAATCCTGATTCTGCCCTGTCAGAAATTTTACAAAATAATAGAGGATCCATCCGGACACCACCGCATAGAAAGCGATCAGCGCAATGTTTCCGATGAGACAGACGATGCCCCACAGATTCCATTTGCCCCTGCCGCCGGATAATTTCCGATACATATAAAGTGGACTCGTCTGCGCCGCACGCCCCACGGAGAATTCCATGATCATGGTGGGCAGGCCCAGCACGATCAGGCAGATCACGTAGATCAGCATGAAGCTTCCGCCACCGTTCTGCCCGCACATCCACGGGAATTTCCACACATTTCCGCAGCCGATGGCACACCCCGCCGACAGCATGATAAATCCCAAACGACTCCCCAGTCTTTCTCTGTTTTCCATACCCATGATCCTTCCCAAAACTACTTATTCTAAACATGGGATACGACATATATTTTTGCTGTTTTCCCATATTTCCGCCATCTTTTCACATTGACAGCCTTATTTTTTCATTATATAATTTTCATAAAT
>OLXS01000355.1_pt1 | contig 23588 bp, 30 predicted proteins | sample 1673921 | NCBI WGS metagenome assembly OLXS01 (sample SAMEA103958134, study PRJEB25191) | human gut metagenome
TTGCAGTATATTTCAATCGTGGATTAAAGGTGCAGCCCTACCGCTGAATAGTTACATTATAAAACGTTTTGCTATAGATATTTTTGACAGCGTCAGGGATTGCAACCTGCTCAAACTTGGCAAACATAAACGCACCTGCACCAATCTCCGTTACGTTGCCGGGGATTGTCAAGGATTTACATCCCAACCCATACTTGTCGCTGTAACTGCCTGAAAACGCTGAAGGCCAAATCGATTTTACCGATTCTGGAATAGTCACACTTTTTATGTAATTGGCATAATCTTCCACGTTCCCAAAAATACGTGTATATGGATCCATATCGCTAAAGTTTGTGCAGACCCCGTTGTCACTCTTATTATAGAATTGACCAATTGCAGTGACTTTAAATTCATAAGATCCATATTTATCATTGACTTTTACCACTGATGGGATTACAATCTCTGTGTCATAATTGTAAATGTCCAATTGCATCAAACGCGCTTCCTTATCATTAATTTTCTTAAAGTAAAGCGTATATTCAGTGTGATTTTCCGTGAAGTCGTAGTTTGCAACAACTCCTGCCAATAAAGTAGGGCTCGACATGGTCAAAGCCAGTACCATTAATGATAATCGATTCATTATTCCTATATTGTCATTATTGTTTAAGAAATTATTGCAAATTTAGCATAAAAAACTCGGCATTCTTCAATTGCGGCAATATTTTTTATCCCAAATCGCGATTTGGGATAAAAAAATCACAGCGGTCCTGAAAATTTTTTGACGGGGTTGCCACGTTCAAGGTTGTCGTGATTGCTCCATTGGCGTGCCTGAGAATCGGCGAGAGTTTTTTCGTTTATCTGACGGAGCTTTAACAACAATCGTTCTCTTGCAAGAGCCTTATTCTGCGATTGGGTGCGTTCATCAGAGCATTTTACCGATAGACCGGTAGGTGTATGGATTGCACGAACCGCAGTCTCGACTTTGTTGACATTCTGACCGCCCTTGCCTCCCGATCGACAGGTTTCATAAATAATGTCAGATTCATCAATCTGCGGAAGCGACACTTCATCGAAGAAGTTGACGCCTACAAACCAGTTGCTGCGTTTGTGTCCCGGACGATAGGGATTCTTGGTTGAACGCCAAAGTATCGTGCCTTGCCACTCGTCACTAACAGACTGGTGGATTGATTCTTCCGTGGCGAATGTCATTGACATGAAGCACCCATGCGCCTGATTGTGAGGCTCACAGTCGGCGAGTTGCAGCGAAGGGAAAGCCTTTAGCAATTCGCGGGCAACGAGCGTGACGGCTCGGGCACATTCCACCGGACCCCGTCCGGCTGTAATCTGTATATATTTTTTCATTCTCCGTTGTCTTTGATGTTAAGTTTAGGTTTTATCATAGCGATGACCTCGACTGTCGGCCGGATAAGTTCGAGTATCTCCCCGGTTGGTTTGTATGCCATCGGGGATTCATCAAGAGTATCTGGGCAGACCGATGATGAATAGATGCCTGTCATTGAATTTTCAAATTCGTTCAACGATATTTGCTTTTTGGCTTGGGCGCGGCTCATAATGCGTCCGGCGCCATGCGGAGCGGTGTTGAGCCACTGCTCATTACCTTTCCCTATACAGATAGCAATGCCGTCGCGCATATTGAACGGGATTGCCACTTTACGACCCTCGGAAGCATCAATCGCACCTTTGCGTAACATAGGCACGTCGTCCGTTACCGATATATAATTGTGAGTGGTAAAGATTGATTCGACACATTTTGCTTTGCACAACTTTTTGAGAATGGCGAAAATGCGGTCGCGAATTATCTGATGATTAAAAAGAGCGTATGCCTGGGCTATAATCATATCCGAGAGATAACCGCGCAAAGCATCGCCCCAAAGATAGCCGATGTATTTCGCTCGTTTGGGATTCTGTGCAATATTTCGCCAGTGATTGGCAACTTTGACTCCGAGATTTCGAGATCCACAGTGAATAGTCAGCCATCCGTCGCCTAATTCGGAGTCTTCTCCATATTCTATGAAATGATTGCCGCCACCGAGTGTTCCGAGACTTTTGTAGAAGATACCTTCCTGAAGTTTTATGCGACGGCAGAAGTCGGTGATGAAACGTCCATCAATGCGAGGAGCCTCATTGATAAGGTCAGGGGTAGCCGAACGGGCCTTCTGATACTGTGAGTTCAGAAAGCGGAACAATTCTTTTTCATTGAGTGAGTTCTTTTGGCAAATATCCGCGCCTGTCGGAATTACCTCGCGGATGCGATGGTCGAGCAACGGAAAGTCATTGGGGTTGATAGCAAACGAAAGTCGGTGCATGGAAATGGTACAACCAATGTCAACTCCTACATGGTCAGGATTGACATACATTCCGATTGGATAGGCTGTGCCTACATTGCATGAACTCCCGGCGTGAACGTCGGGCATTTGCACGATGGGCACACTCTCCATTGCTGGATGATCGCACAGTTCAGTTATCCAGTCAAGAGCTGATAGCTCTATATTATCGGTGAATATCTCAGCCGATGTTGTTTTTCCATTTATATTCATGCCGCAAAGTTGAGATGTGCGTGCGCAATGGATTTGCGCACTGCTGAGAAATTTGCTACTTTTGTAAAAAAATATCTGATTATGCCTATCAATCGCGCCACTCTCATACGAATTTCCACCATTGACAAGTGCCTCCAGAACCATTATCGCCGCTGGACTATCAACGACTTGATTGACGCCTGTACCGATGCGTTGGCGGAATTTGAAGGGCGAAGTAATCCAGTGAGTCGCCGCACGTTTCAGAACGACCTTGCACTGATGCGCAGCGACCGTTTGGGCTATAATGCCCCTATAGTGGTTCGAGAAAACAAATATTATGAGTACGAAGACCCCGATTTCAGCATCACGCATCTACCGCTGAATGATGAAGGTCTTGATGCTCTCAACTCAGCTCTTGACATATTGCGACAGTTGCAGGGTTTTCCGCAGCTGGCTTCTTCTATCGACACAATAAGCAAACTCAACGAGCAGATTTCGCGACATACTGGCACGTCGGTTCCGGCTATGGATATGGAGCATGTGGCAGGATACAGGGGGGCAAAATTTATAGGCGACATATATGACGCTGTGCGCAAACAGCAGACTATCATTATCGAATACCAGTCGTTCAAGGCTCGAAAATCCGAGGCTTTGGTGGTATATCCCTATTTATTGAAGGAGTATCGCAACCGATGGTTTCTAATCGGTGAGAAAGCGTCAAACTGCGTACCGCAGGTCAATATCTTTGCTCTCGACCGCATCCAGTCATTAGCAGTTGACAAAGAACATCCGTTTAAGAAATGTGTTGACTTCGACCCGGAACACTTCTTTGATGACACAATCGGAGTGACCAAAGGGATTCATGACAAGGCGCGGCGTGTGGTTATTAAAATCGACCGCCAACAGGCACCATACGTCGAGTCAAAGCCATTCCATAAATCGCAGAAAGTGGAGCAACGTTTCCGCGACGGCTCAATCCAACTCTCTCTAAAGGTCGTCATAAACAACGAACTGGAGCGTTTGATTCTCGGCTACGGAGGTCATGCCGAAGTCATTGCTCCACCGGAGTTCCGCGCCCGGATTGCAGAGAGCGTCAGCATAGCTGCACGACACTATAATGATGCTTCTAATGACTCGGCTTGTCCTACTTCAAAATAAGATAGTTTCACGGAATCATTCCCCTTGTATAGAACAAAAGCCATTTCCGTGTGGTCGAGTTCTACACTATCGTATATGGCGTCGGTATAGCCGTAAGGTGTCATTATGCCAATTTTTTCATTTTTATGTAGAATCCAAAAAGTGGTTGGATGGCATGAGTCCTGTAATTCACTTTCACTAATATCTTCATACTCACAAGGCACAAATGGCTCTATCGAGCTGAGGGTGAAAGGTCTCTCGTCTGTACTGGTCTCGTCATAGTAATCATTCTTTATACGGAACACTCCCCAAGGATAGTCCCATTCCTGTATGAAGAATAGTTGCTTTTCCCATCGTTCACTCAGGATATTCTGATAGGCAAAAGGTAATACACACACACCGGATTTTTACCAGTCGATATGATGCCCCAATCATCGTAAACTCTCACTGGGATGATCGGCAACACTCGTACCGATTAGATTATGATCTGATTAGGTGAGTTGGGAACGGTATAGTCAGCATTCATAATTGCACCATTGGAGAATATAACATCGTTTTGCGCCAAAATTCCGTGCTGGGCATGGATATGACCGAATAGATGTGCTTTAAGGTGAAGGTCAGATAGCTTCATTAGAATCTCTTCAGAGCCGTAGTTGATACCGTCATCATAATCAAGTATGCCGTAAGCCGGAGAATGGGTAATCAATATATCGGTATCGCCGGGAATTTTCTCATAGTTGCGGCTCTGTCGCTCGGTTATGCAATCTTCCAGAAACATCGGAACACCATAAAACTTAACACCATCAATTTCAACTCCTGAGTTGGAGAGTTGATGCACGTTGTCAGGGAGTCCGTCAATATTTGCTCCATAGAGGCAATCGTCATGGTTGCCACAGATAAAGATTTTGTGTTTGTATGGCAAGTCACAAAACCAGTTGAGGAAATCAAGGGCTTCCTGTTCGGTCCCGACCATACAGAAATCACCGGAATGTACTACCACATCAGCCTCGGGTAAATCCCGGAGCCGATGGTGGCAGTTGTGAGTATCAGAAAGATGGAGTATTTTCATTAAATAAGTCCTGATTCCATTGCGTTGAGTGCTTCCTTGTCGGAATATACAAAGGCATTTATGAATTTAATGTCCGGATAGCGTTCTGTAAGTTCTTCGTTATTTAGAACTTTAACCGACATATCAGAAAGTGATTTAAGTGCCTCGGTTGCTTTTGCCAATTTTCTTGACCCCTCGAATACGAAAGGAAGAGTTACGATTAACGCCACATTGCCAATACCATCTGATTTGGCTGACTTTGCTGCAATCTCTGCAAATCTACTGCCTGTCATGCCACCGAGACCGGCAAGGATGTAGAGCTTTTCTACTCCCCTCAGTTTCTCTGTCGGGAAGGAGTCGGACTCACGTTGAAGATGCAACGTTTCAAATCCTTTTTTACCCAGTTCTGAAAGGCGTTCCATATCGGAATCTGCGAAAAGATATGTAGCCTCTTTAACCCAATGCGCATTGGCAACGCGCATTATCGTTTCAGCCATATTGCAACCGGCGCCACCGATTGCAAGTATCATTGTCTTACTCATAGTCTTTATGTAGTTTTTTACTCCGGGCAAAGTTAGCGTTCAGATGTCTCAATTTTCGATACGGCATTCACAAACTACAATCCATAGAACGTCTTTACTCTTTCGTCTAACCAATCCGGATTCTCTTGTGTCAATTTCTGATAAGTTAGAGGACTTTGCTCAATGACTATCTTCTTTCCGTTTGATTTCTTAGCCCAGTTTTTAATGGCATCAAGAATAGCATTGCCGTGAGTTCCAATTACATCGGAGTAAAGAGAATGGTAGTTTGAATATTCATTGTCATGCTTACTGAGAATATGAGTAGGATCATAGAGTATCGGAGTATAGATCAGTCTCTCTGCATGATTGTAAGCGTTTATATATTCAGATTGGTCTTGGGTGTCCTGTGGTCCTTTTACCAACCCGATTAGATGACTGATAGATTGCTTTATCCCTTCAAGGTATTGAGGCTGCTCAGATTTAAGTATAAGATTTGTCGCTTCTTCTACAATGGCAATCCTTCTGTTGTTAAGGGCGCTCCTGATACCCGATTGCATATACAAGTCCTTGTAGCTCGAACCATATTCTTTCTCAGTCGTGGCATCTTCAAACATTTCGGTGAGTTTCGACTCCAAGAAAAGTATTGTATTTCCGTCACTACTTACAAGAGCGACATCAACGCACGAAGGACGGCCAATAACCTTGTTTCTTACCTCAAAGAAGGCTCTGGTAAACTTTTTTGTTTCACCTCCGACTTTAAGTATGATTGAGATTCCCTCTTTGGGTATATAAAGTTTGTAGAATACCAGCAATGGGAGAAGAGCCGAGGAAACTACTGAATTGATTTTAGTTATCTCTTGTCCTACACCTTCAGTCACAGCTTGAAAAGCGGCATTAAATGCTTCCTTATTTTCTGAAGAGACTCCAAAACGCTCTCGGAACAAGGCAGTGAATAAGTCGTTATCAAAAAGTAATTCTGCGCCACTTTTTGACAAGACTTTGGGGAATTTCAATGAATTCCTGAAATGCTCAGCAATTTTTTTAATTTTGTTTTTCTGAGTATTTGTCATACTTGATATCTTTTGTACGGGAAAATATATACATGGTTTACTATTTCGGGACCGCCCGTATCCTCCCAATCATTTTTGAGACGGACAAGTGGATGGACAATCACAAAGTTTCACCGGATTTTCAAATATACTTACTCCAATCTTTCACTCAATTTGAGTTTATTGCTTGATTATATTATGAGGCAGCAGGTCAATTCTTGGGATCTCGTAACCTTCTGAATCCAGATATTCGCCCCAATTACATTTTACTGTAACCAATGGCTTGACTTTGACACCATCCGATTCTATGTTAAGCCGATGTTTGTTCTGTACCATACTTTCAATTATTACCGGTATCAGGACATTAAGTTCCTCCTCCTCAAAGCAACAGCTGCCGGACATCCAGGCCATATCTCCAACATTGAAAGTATTTTCGTTTTCAAGCCTTGCACCTCCCGGATTATTGGCATCATAGAAATATGACGATATAAATTCGCGGTTGGCGTTGAATACCATTTGAAATTCCGGGGATTCATCGTAATCCTCTGTTTCAAATATCTCGTCCGGAATGCCATCTATTTCAGATTCTACGAATGTAGAATTCCCATGTCTGTGTTCCGGTCCGATAATCTGATAGACAATCACGTCTTTGTCAGTTTCCTTAGGAGTTTTAAGGGCTGCTTCTGCTTCTTCAAGAGAATAATATTTACCAATCGTATCAAGAGAAACATTATAGAAATGTTGTTTTTCGTCGCGACGTGTCACAATCAGCGATTCTTCTCCTTTTGAAAGCAATCTTAATTTATAAAGGCTTACTTCGGGATATTCCAATTTATTCATCTTCTGGAAAATATTTTTGGCAAATTTAGTGATTTTCAGAGGGTTTACAAAGTAGTTTGTTGTAATTCTCCATGCCGAGGATTGATTTTAATTCATCCTCGGTGATGAAGTCTCCTGTGTCTCTGGCACAGGTGTTCCATCTCGAAGTGATTGAAACGATTTTGTTTTCAGGACTGACTTCAACAGCAATGAGAGAATAACCAAAGCGGTCGCGAGGAAAACCTAATCCCGGAACGCAAGGCGTGTCCCACCACTCGCCGTTTCCACAGAAGTAGAAATGGTTGCCGTTGGCGGTATAGTCATTAAATGATTCTTCTGAAATAACGATACACCAAGATGTCATATCGAGATATTGACGAGCCTCCGAATAATCTCCGATAAAATCAACTGTATAGTCAAATTCAATCGTTGGTTCTTCAACTGGAACCATCGGAGACATACCTATGATTTCACAGACCGTTTCGGGGGAAGCCTCATTGAAAGTGTTGTCGAAAAAGTCAAAACCGGGTGTTTGGTCAAGGACCTTTAGAATAAGTCGCACACGGCTTACATCATCAGGATTGTTGATGTCTATAAGTCCTGCAATGTTCCATATCAAAAGACCAATAGCAAATTTTGACAGTCGGCTCTTCAGTTCAGGAAACAATGCAAGATAGTTGTCCACCTCGCTATCTAATCCAGGCTCAGCAAACCACTATATTATTTCTTCTTTGTGTCGTTCTTCAATAATCACGATGTAAAGTTAATAATGCGATGTCCCATTTTTCGAGACGCCACAATTTTTTAGTGATTCGATGATGCTGTATCGTAATATGCGTCACCTTGGATATAATTTTGCGCTCATAGAAGAATGTCGTGTTTCTTTTTTAATGCGCAAAATGGTTGCGCAGCGGCATTCTAACTTTGCATTCAAATAATAGAAAACATCAGAATATGAAGACGATAGAAGGACATGACGTAAAGATATTTACGGACAACATCGAAGAGAATGCCTTGGAGCAGATTAAGGAACTACTTTCGATTGATGTGTTTTCCGACAAGAAGATACGCATTATGCCTGACGTTCATGCCGGGGCAGGCTGCGTCATTGGTTTCACAGGCGACCTCGGTGACAAGGTAATTCCCAATATAGTGGGCGTTGACATCGGCTGCGGTATGCGAATCCTCAATCTCGGCAAACTCTCCGAAATTGACTTTCACGCATTTCATGAACATATCCGGGGCAATGTACCTTCCGGTAAGATAGTGCGCGAAGATATGTTCGGTTTCAAGCCGCTTGTCGGTAAGGAAATGGAAATATACCGTGCGGCAAAGCAACTTGTGACCGAACTTTACTGCTACCGTGAGATAAAAGACTCCGGACGTATCAACAAGGCAATCGGTTCGCTCGGCGGTGGCAACCATTTCATCGAGCTTGACAAGGACGATGAGGGGAATGTTTACCTTGTGATTCATACCGGTTCGCGCAACCTCGGCAAGCAGGTTGCCGACATCTATCAGGCAAAAGCCGTGAAACATCTTACCGACGGAGCCGACGAGTTTGAAGAGATAATCAAACGCACCATTGAGGAATACAAGGCAGCAGGTCGTCGATCTGAATTGCAGAGCGTCATAAAGAAGATGCGCAAGGAACATCAGAAAGCGGAACCACGCCTCCCTGCCGCTCTTTGCTATGTCGAGGGTGAAGGGCGTGAGCACTATCTCCACGATATGCGTCTATGCCAGCGTTGGTCTGTGCTCAACCGTAAGCTTATATCGCTGTTGCTTATGCGGTTTTTCCTCGGTGTGGAGGTAAAAGAGGAATTTGAATCCGTCCACAATTACATCAGCGATGAGAATATCATCCGCAAAGGCTCTATCTCTGCTGCCGAGGGTGAGCGTTGCATTATTCCTCTGAATATGCGCGATGGTTCTTTGCTCTGCACTGGGAAGGGCAATCCTGACTGGAACTGTTCAGCGCCCCACGGGGCCGGACGAGTATTGAGCCGTACTCAGGCATACGAGAAAATAACGATGGAGGACTTCGAGGCATCCATGCAAGGCATCTATTCGGAGTCAGTCAACGACTTCACTCGCGACGAGTCGCCGATGGTCTATAAACCGGCAGAAGAAATCATTGCCAACATAGGTGACACCGTCTGCATAGACACCATCATTCGTCCAATCTTTAATTTCAAAGCGTCATGAATTTCACAACAATCGGGAGTATTTTTGATGAAGCAGAAAACGAATTTGAACCTCAGGAAATGAAAGAGCCAGTCGAATTCATAGGTAATTTTGCCCATTCAAAAAGTCGCAAATGCGAAAACCTTATTACTGAAGCAGCAACTATTCTTGAAGAATATGGTTGGAAAAATGAATTTGCCATGTATTATCATAAGGATAAGACTCAAGTAAGGCTTTATCTCCGCATGGATTACGTCGCAAGTTGTTACCTCGACGGGACATGGGATAATATCAAGGAAAGAATCCCATATATAATTCCTTTACTATTAGCTACAATAGAACTCCGTCAAGAGAAAAATCTCGGCGTGATTTGGATTGATCGACAAGTAACAAAGTTGGACTGGTCAAAGCCTAGGGTTCTATGAATGTGTAAATATAAAAACTGTGATATTATGAAATCAATACAATCTCCCGATGGAGTCGCACTCCTGATGGAAAATCTTTGGCTCCGCCATAAAGCTGGGATGAAGCAGCGTCCATGCAATGTCTTTATGGTAGAACTGCCTCCACCGACAGAAGAAGAGTTGGCGGAAGCTCGTAGAACGACACAGGAGAATGACCGTCCGGATGATGACCCCGAGGAACTATATGGCGCATGGATTTAACAGACCGTGACAAATGAAGAAATTTTGACTTCGATTCATGATTATACCCAATCCTGTATCACAAAATGTGACAGGATTTGATTAAATTTGCAGCGTTAAACTCAAACAGATATGAACCAACTACAAAAATACACTTGGCTGATTGATACAATCCGCCGTGCCGGGAAGATTTCTCATAAGGATCTTTCCGACCGTTGGGAGCGTTGCAAGGATTTGAGCGACTGCAAGCCGCTTCATCGCGCCACGTTCAACCGCTGGCGCGATGCAATCTACGAGCAGTTCGGGATAATGATTGACTGTCAGAAAGTTGGCGGTTATCTATACTATATCTCAAATCCGGAGGATATTGACGAGGACAAACTCAAAAAGTGGATGCTCGATTCCTTTGCAGTCGGCAATATAATCGGAGAGAATCTCTCTTTGAAAGGCCGCATATTGGTTGACGAAATCCCTTCAGGCCGCGATCATCTGACCACAATCCTTGATGCGATGAAGGAGAACCGGGTCGTGAATATCACATATCGCCCTTTCAAGAAGGAACGTAACTATACATTCCCCATTGAGCCATATTGCGTGAAACTGTTTGATAACCGTTGGTATGTGCTCGGTCACAACAACCGTGACGAGATAAAGATTTACGCCCTTGACCGTCTGGAGAGCGTAGAACCGACATCAACGCTCTTCAAGTTGCCAAAGGATTTTGATGCCACAGAGTATTTCTCAACAAAATTCGGCGTGGTCATTGGATATGATGTCAAGCCGGAGAGAATTGTGATTCGTGCCAACGAAGACCACAAACACTATCTGAAAACCCTTCCGCTGCATCATAGTCAGCGACTTATCGAAGACTATGGCGAGTACGCCGACTTTGAACTCTATCTCTCGCCGACGTATGACTTCGTAATGAAGTTGCTCCATGTCGGCGCGATGATAGAGGTCGTTAGTCCGGCTTCTTTGCGCAGATCAATGAAGGGCTGGATTTCAGAGATGTATGAACTGTATAAGAATGACTGACAATGCAAGACTTTGTAGCAATAGACTTTGAAACAGCCAATGGCCGACGCTCCAGCGTGTGTAGTGTCGGCATCGTAATAGTTCGTGACGGTGTGATTGTTGACAGATTCTACAGTCTTATTCAGCCTGCCCCCAATTATTATACATATTGGACTACTGAGGTCCACGGACTCACCCGTCGGGATACTGACGGACAACCGACATTTCCGGAAGTGTGGGCGCAGGTGGCAGAGAAAATAAAAGGCCTGCCGCTTGTAGCACACAACCGTCCTTTTGATGAGAGTTGCTTGAAGGCAGTATTTGAGGAGTATGATATGGAATATCCCGGTTACGAATTTCATTGCACACTCGCTGCCTCCCGTCGCTGTCTTGACATTCCGAGCCATCAGCTCCATTTATCGGCAGCCGCCTGTGGTTATGACATGGAAAACCACCATCATGCGCTTTGTGATGCCGAGGCTTGTGCTGCTATAGCGTTGAAATTACTTTAATCATTCGTTTGAATAAATCAGATATAATATGAGACAAAACGAATCTTTTACAATTAGACTAAAAGCCTTGCTTTCACGTCTTGACGATATGCAGGGAAACTACTCATCAGATGAGGATAAAGCTTTATCCGATTTAGATGAGATTAAAGAGGAACTTGAAGAAATAAATGAGCAGTTGTTTCATTTTGAGGATCATTTATACACCGGCGATAAAGACCCGAATTATTTTGTCAAAAAAGCGGAAGAATGTCGTAAAGCACGGAAATTAAGTAATCGTATTGAGCAAAAAAATGTCAATTTACGTAGGGAAATCACCGGATATGATGAGCGTGAGATTATGCAGATGATGTATCCCAATGAAGATGTAGATTCTGAAGATTTTGAAGACGGATTTGACATAGAGGACTTTTACGACGAAGACTAAAAATCTTTTTGGTGTCACCAAATCTGATACGCCGCTGTTCTACCTTTGCAGAGTAACCATCAAAATATTAGATATGGCACTCTTCAAAGTAACCACAAAACGTCTCCTTCTTAGCGGAGGCAAGCGACTCGAAGCCGGCATGACTGCCGAAGTTTCTTTCAATGGAAGCACGCTTCCTTTTGCCAACTCAACCGTAAAGGCTGAGATTCAGCGCCAGTTCAAGATGAAATACAACGTGGATTTCCCCGTTGGCTACATGAACGGCAACGAACTCAAAGTAGAGAAACTCTAACTTTGCCAGCAAATCTATGCAGTGATAGCCAACCCTTAGCTATCACTGCATTCCATTATAATAAACTGTAATCACGATAAGATGAATGATTCGGAATTATTTGACCGATATGCCCGCATGAATTTAGGCGTATAGGTCAATTCGGGTGCTGAAACCTTTGCAATATGCTGGTGTACAGATGTATATATGTGTTTAGAAGTTTTTAGCCCTCATTTGATGCGAGCGCTTGCTCTCTATAGGTCAAAACGGGTGCTGAAAATAACACCCGTTTTTGGCTGTTTCACATAAATCCTTTTATTTTGCGTTGCGGCTTGAAGCGCAGCGGAGCTCTGCTGGGGAGCAACTCCGCGAGGAATAAAGCCGTCAAATACGCATAATGCAATTCGGGAGACGGCCTTACTGGTTGTCTCCCGTAATTTTGCATATGCCAAGAAAAACCCATTCACCATCCGCTTACGGTTATCTTCTATCATACCGGGATGATTTCGCAAGGTTTTCTTCATGTCTGTGAATGTACCCTCAATCATATTGTTCGTGTTGGGCTACCATCGACATCCTCATATGTGAACAGGAACGGCAGGTAAGTCGATATGCTAACCATGGCAGACCTGAGTAGCTGATGGGTGTAAACTGTACTGCCTGTGACCTCGTTGACAGTCTTTTCCTTCAGGAAGTCATGCCATTTCTCCTTCCACTTCTCGAACTCGCCGACGAATGTATCCTTGTCCATGCCTTTCAGGCGGTATGCCAGCTCCAGCAATTCCTTTCCTGCCTCAAGTTGCGGCTTCTTAGTCATTTTTCGCCTCATTATCGCCACCATGTGAAACTGGCACATCTGTATCCTGTATTCCGAAAGGACAACAAACAGCTTTTGCAGACCATCTATGACAATCCCCAGGATAAGGTATCCGCATCCGACGATATGCCTCACTGCTTCCTCGTAGTCGCTGATGTGCTCGTGTGCGATATGCTTCATATAAAGAAGCCTTCCGGTTCCGCTTTCTAAAGCCAGCAGCACACCTGTGTTGCGCCCGAAATAGGTCGCGTCGAGATGTACCACTCCGTAACCCCCGACTTTTGGCTGATCCCAATTTAAAGAGACGGAGGCAAGTCGGCGTGTGATCGTCGATGCGCTCAGCCCTGTGGTTTCACTAATTTGGGCTATGGTCTGCTTGCCGTGCAGATACATCTCCCAAATGTATTTTTTCGTTATATTGCGTCCGCCGCTAAAGCGGTGTCCGCACGCCATGCACCTGTAACGTTGCACGCTTTTTCGTTTGCCGTCCTTCTTTACAACGGGGGAGTTGCATAACGGACATTTTTTTGTTCATAATGCAATTTTGAGATTTTCAAATAACCAAAGATGCTGAATATCAACTAAAAAGACACACTTTCAGCACCCGTTTTGACTAATAAGCCACATTTTAGTGGGAGCGCGACAGATTTAGAGGTGGTCCAGTATGCGCAAAGAAAAATGAAAGATTTTGAGATTCTAAAATTTAGGATGAAGAACATCAGAAAAACTAAATAACCATTCAGCTAATGCAAATTAGGTTGTCGGATTCTGATAAATTATTAAAGGGCCTGCAGAATTTTAAAATCTGAAGGCCTCTAACATTTAACTGAGAAAGGTTAAGTGCTTGGAAATTAAAAGTTTTTGAAATGTGGTAGGGGAGAATCGGTGGAGCCAAAACTGGGAGAGAATAGGATAGGGGATAATTTGAGGCGATTTGATGTGTTGTTACATCTTGATGATTTCATTTTTCAAATTGAAATTTTAAAAAAACATAGCAGTGATACTCAAAAACCAATTGGGAGCAGATGGATAATGTGCATGATTTGGGAAGATGAAATGGATATACAATAGAGCGGAAACAAATTTTAGCTATTATCATAATATGTTAGAAATCAGAATGCGTATTGAGTAAAACCAAAAGTAAAGATTTAGCATACGAAAAGATTACCATCGAGTAGCCGTTATCGAGAATAGCGATGCGTAATAATTTGGTTTGCAACAAATAAATTGTATAAATATGAAGTGTTTGTTTATGTCGCACTGATTATGCTGTTGCGTCGATTTGTATATTGGAATAGTTAAATTTGTGATTCTAAATTCAAGGAACTAAATCCCGAATTTGGATTTTAAAACAGTTTTTTCTATCTTTGTATTTAGAAAATTGAACAATAATGAACGAATCAGACAACATAATAGACCGGATAAATTCATTTATAGAAGAAAGCAATTTGACTCGATCTCAATTTGCGGATGCCTGTGGCATACCACGTCCTACAATTTCACAAATGTTGAGTGGAAAAAACAAAAAAATTGGTGACGATGTGATTTCTGTTATTCATAAAACATATCCGGAAATTCCAATGATGTGGCTATTGTTTGGCGAAGGCGAAAAACCTAAGTTTTGCGCGTCTGATCAAGCGTGTGAGAATCTATTATTCCCGCATGACAGTCCAAATCCTGTGGAAAATGAGATTCTCAAGGGTGTAGAGTCAAGGTCAATTGCTCAGAATATGCCTATTGTCAACCAGTTGCCGCAAGAAAAGAAGATTTCAAAGATTGTCGTGTTTTTTACAGATAACAGTTTTGAGGAGTATTATCTGAAAAAATAGCTTAAAAACCGCTGGTGTTTAGAAGTGTCGCAATGGCTACATGCTGGCATGTTGAATATGTCTCATTTGTTCTAAAAAAGGTATATTTTCCCGGCTTTTCGTTTTTCCTATAATTTGTATTATGATAAATAGTGTGTGGGTGATAAATAGCATACGTCTTGCCGATACCGTCCACTTTGGTCACATAAGTACCCCAGCCGTAGGCCTGCGCACCTTCACCCTCGCCCATGTGCGAGTGGTCGAAAGCATCGAAGTCCGCTCCGCTCCGCTGCCGTGGTACACACGAAGCTCACGGACTGAACTGCCGTTAACCTCCTCGCGCTCGGCCAAGCCTGTCGTGTCTTTGATCTCTTCACCGGCCAATGCGTCAGATACCGAACGGATCATCTCTGCCAAAGGCTTGCCTTCTGCGTTTTCAAGCGCACGTTTTGGGTAGAAATATTCTATGATATGGGTGTTGCCGTCATTGTGCAAGCCTTTGTTTTTGTGGCTTGAAATAACATGAAATAACAATGCTTATTCCCTCGCTCTCATTATTCTCATAATTTGTTGCAAGTGTTCCAAGATTGTTCCGTCAGCACTTGAAATGACAGTGGCATTAATACTCGACCATCTTTGCCACTGCGTCACGCAGACGGGCAAGAATGCCTTTCTCTCCTCTCAGCGACTCGGCAAGACGCTTCAACGCATCCTTGTCGTTCAACGCCTCTCCAACGATGTCGTACGTCACCTCCTCGGCAAGTTTCCCCTCGGCATAAGCATTCAACTTGCGCTTCCTCTCGATGCGTTCATTCCATTCCTTCTCGCCGACGACCTCCATAGCCGCCTTCTGCAAAGCCTTGAACTTGCCACCGTCCATCCGCTTCACTCCGTGCGCCACCTCGTGCCCCAGCACCTGCACCAACGGGTTCTCGGCATCCTTTGCGATACGGATCACTTTCTTGTCCGCGTCTATCGTTCCGTTCTCCGCCATCGTGTCTACCCATTCCACACGATAGCCCAACGCACCTGCAACCTCCTCGGCGTCCTTGCGCTCCGCCTCAGTCAGCGACTGTTCTTTTGGCTTGTCATCCTCAGCCTCCGCCTTGCGTTTCTTCTCCTCCTTGTCGGCAATCTCCTTAGCCTTGTCAAAAACGCTCTGCTTCTCTTGCTTCTTCTCCGGCTTTTCGCTACCTTTGTCAGCGGAAACGTTTCTCTCCCGAGTGTCGGTATATTGGTCAGAATTGGGCTGACCCAGAAGTGACCGCTGCTCGGGAGTTATTTTTTCGTCCGTATACAACACTTCCTCTTTTTGTGTAATCTTTGCATCTCCTCGTCTGCCGAATATTGTAGATATAGAGTTTACCTCCAAATTCCGACCTGTGTTCTTCACATCAACGCCAACTACTATGGTCTCTCCCTTGTCGTTTTTCATCGTTGTATACAAGCGATAACCATTTTCCTTTTCTCCGAACCTTGTAATAGCGAAAGGCTTCTGAATCGCATCAGGCAATTCCTCCCACTGCTTTTCTGTCAGCAAATGAGAAGCGTCTTTTCCTGCGTGCCGCGACAGCACTCCATACTTGATTGTGAAGCGGTCGCCAGTCAAACCAAGTTTTTTCATAAAGTCCGGTGTCTTGGCAACATCAAAGAATGATCTTCCGAACAATTTAGAAGCGACAGCCTTGCCTTTCTCGTAAATCGTCTTGACCACATCCTTGATTTGCGGTTTTTTCTTATCCACTTTCAGTTCCGCGTCTTTCTCCACCGCTTCCTCCTCTGCTTTTCTTTCCGCTTCAAGGCGCGCCTCCTCGTCTGCTTTCTGTGCGTCGAGTTCCGCCTCTATTCTGTCACGTTCTTCCATCTCAGCACGTTCGCGCTCTTCCTGCGCTTTTCTCTCAGCTTCGGCTTTTTCCTCGGCAATACGCTTCTCCGCCTCGGCACGTTCACGCTCCTCAGCGGCTTTCCTTTCCGCTTCCGCCTTCTCGGTCGCTATGCGCTCTGCTTCCGCTTTGGCGGCTTCCTCTCTGCGTGACTTCTCTACTACGATGGCTTTCCAAGCATCGACCGTCCTCTGTGCCTCCGCCACTGCCGCCTCGTTTTCCTTGATTGACCGCAACAATCCTTCCGGCGTCTCGCCTTTCTCCTTCAGTGCCTTTGCCGCCTTCAACCTCTTCTCGGCGCCTCGAAAAAATACCAATGCGAAAGGGTCGACCTAACACTTTGTCAGATCGACCCTTTCGAAAGTCTTCGGTTAAGGCTTATTGCTATACGTAGCCTTTGATAATGCCTCGCTTCGAGTTGCGCACAAACAAGATGATTTCGTCACGCTCTTTCGTGGCAGGAAGTTCCGCCTCGATATGCTCAACAGCATCGCTATTGTTGTATCCAGAAAGATATAGATAACGATATATGTCCTGGATGTCACGAATCTGCTCATTTGTGAAACCGCGTCTACGCAAGCCTATTGAGTTCACGCCAGCATACGATATCGGTTCACGGGCAGCTTTTACATATGGGGGAATGTCTTTGTTGACCAAAGCCCCGCCTTGTATCATCACATGAGAACCTATATGGCAAAATTGATGAATCAATGTTCCTCCTCCAACTACCGCAAAATTGTCGATTTGTACCTCTCCAGCAATCTGCGAAGCGTTTGCAATAATGATATTGTCCCCAATCACGCAGTCATGGGCGATGTGAGAATAAGCCATAATAAGGCAATTGCTGCCAACAACAGTCTTGCCCTTCGACGCGGTGCCCCTGTTTATGGTCACGCATTCACGAATGGTTGTGTTGTCGCCAACGATAGCCAACGTGTTTTCTCCCATGAATTTAAGATCTTGAGGAATCGCACCAATAACAGCGCCCGGGTAAATCGTGCAGTTCTTGCCAATCCTTGTACCCTCCATGATTGTAACGTTGCTGGCAATGCGTGTTCCCGCTCCGATTTCCACGTTTCTGTCAATTGTCACAAACGGGTCGATGACCACGCTTGGGTCTATCTTGGCATCCGGATGTATGTATGCTAATGGTTGCTTCATATTATTTATTTTTGATTATTTGCGCTATGAATTCAGCCTCGGAAACGATTTTATCGCCAACAAAAGCATAGCCCTTCATATTGGCACAACCTCTTCTCAATTCAGTCAAGAATGACACGTGGAAAACTAAAGTGTCGCCAGGGACTACTTTCTGTCGGAATTTTACGTTGTCGATCTTCATAAAATAAGTAGAATAGCTTTCTGGATTATCAACAGAGCCTAAGACAAGCAATCCTGCAGTTTGAGCCATGGCTTCAACTTGAAGCACACCAGGCATCACTGGCTCTGTAGGGAAGTGGCCTTGGAAGAATGGTTCGTTGCCCGACACGTTCTTTACTCCAACAATATATCTTGTCAACCAACAAGAACGGATATCTGTGTGGAAGCAACTCTCTGATACGGTTTACGTCCATAATCGGGGTCTCGTTTGGATTGTAGACCGTGGCCTGAACCTCATGACGCTTTAATTCGCGTCTCACCTTTTTCGCAAATGTAGTGTTGATTGTATGACCTGGGCAAGTGGCGATAATACGGCCCTGCACACGTCTGCCAATCAAAGCCACGTCGCCAACCACATCAAGAAGTTTGTGGCGTGCCGGCTCGTTTTTAAACACCAGCTCGTCGTTGTTGATGAATCCGAACTCTGACACTTTCTTTCTTGGCACGTTCATCATATCGGCGATTCTGTCAAGCTCCGACTGCGCCACCGGAGTGTCGTAAATAACGATGGCATTGTCCAGGTCGCCGCCTTTTATCAAGTCGTGTTTGACCAACTCTTCAATTTCTCTTACGAAAACGAATGTACGGCTTGCAGCAATCTGTGTCTTGAAATCATCCAAAGAGTCAAGAGTGGCGAACTGATTGGAGAGTACAACCGAGTTGAACTCAATCATTACATCCACGCAAAAATCGCTGTCGGGAATAACGCAAATTGAGGCTTCGGTCTCGCTGTCCTTAACCGTTGTGCGGTTTCTTACAACATACACCGCTGCGTCTTCCGTCTGCTCAACAACTCCGACTTCCTCAATCTTGTCCATAAATATTTTTGCACTGCCGTCAAGGATTGGCACTTCAGGGCCATTCAGCTCCACGAGGCAGTTGTCGACATTGGAAGCATACAACGCAGCCATGGCGTGCTCAATAGTGGAGATTTTCAAGTCGCCAGAAGCAATAACCGTTCCGCGGCATGTCTCCACGACATTCTCAGCCACAGCTTCGATAGGCGCTGCGCCTTCAACATCAATGCGAAGGAATTTCCGCCCAAAATTGTCTGGAGCAGGCTTGAATGTCGCTTCAATTTCCCTGCCCGTATGCAAGCCCTTACCTTTTATGGTAAAAGCAGATTTCAACGTACATTGTTTCATATTATCTTTTTTATTTGTTGTCTTTTTTGTTTAAGTCTTTTTTTATAGTGTTCAAGTCGGCGATTATGTCGCCCAACCGGCGACGATATGCAGCTTCGCGCATAAAATCTCTTGCGTCAACCGCAGGATACCCCAGCAGCACCTTGTCGTCGCCTGTCCTTGTATGGATGCCAGACTGTGCTCCAATTTGGTTCCGGTCGCCGATTGTGATGTGACCGGCGATGCCAACTTGGCCTCCAATCATATTTTGTTTGCCAATCTTAGCCGAACCCGCAATGCCTGTCTGCGCGGCAATAACTGTGTTGTCGCCGATTTCAACATTATGCGCAACTTGTATAAGATTGTCCAACTTCACGCCTTTATGGATTTTTGTCGAGCCCATCGTAGCCCTGTCGACAGTGGTGTTGGCGCCTATTTCTACATTGTCTTCAATTACCACATTGCCGATCTGGGCAATCTTCAGATAACTGCCGTCCTTTTCAGGGGCAAATCCAAAGCCGTCGCTTCCCACAACAACTCCCGAATGGAGAATGCAATTCTCGCCGACAACGCACCCCTGGTATATTTTAACACCTGCGTAAAGAGTCGTGTTGTTTCCAATAACAACACCGTCACCAATATAGCACTGAGGGTATATTTTTACGTTCTCTCCTATTTTGGCATTCTTGCCGATGTAAGAGAATGCCCCAAGATAAATTGATTTTGGCAAATCAACGCCATCCGAAACATATACGGGCTGCTCCACTCCGGATTTCACAGGAGCCGATGCTTGCACCAAATTGAGCAACTCCGCCAAAGTGGCATACGGGTCGTCCACCTTTATCAGTGTCGCTTTTATAGGCTGCTCAGGTACAAAATCTTTGCGCACCAACAAAACAGATGCCTTTGTCGTATATACAAAATGCGTGTATTTAGGATTGGCCAAGAATGACAAAGAACCCTCTTGAGCCTCCTCGATTTTAGAATAAGAGGATATCTTCACAGAGCCGTCGCCCTCGATTTCACCTCTTATAATAGTCGCTAATTGCGTTGCTGTTATTTCCATTTAATAGATTTTTCGCTTTACAAATGTGCAAATTTAGTTATTTTTTTAGAATCCCGTCAAAACTTCATGCGGAAATCAGTGACATGTAGCTCAAAATCCATCAAAACGACCATTTATTGTTAAATTTTCATTTTTTTATTGCATCTTCACAAAAAGTGCTTGCGTAAACAGCGAAAAATTCATACCTTTGTGCCGCAAATTTTAAAAACTAATCAATTAATTATGAACAAGTACGAAACCGTTTTCATTTTAACTCCCGTTTTGTCTGATGCTCAGATGAAGGAAGCGGTAGAAAAATTCACTGCTGTTCTCACTAAAAATGGTGCAGAAATAGTAAATGAAGAGAACTGGGGCCTCCGCAAGTTGGCATACCCTATTCAGAAAAAAAGCACAGGCTTCTATTGCCTTGTTGAGTTCAATGCAGAACCGCAGGTTGTGAAGAAACTTGAGACAGCTTATCGTCGCGACGAGAAAGTTATCCGTTTCTTGACATTCCGTCTTGACAAGTATGCTGCAGAATACGCTGAAAAACGCAGAAGTCTTCGCGCAGCTAAGTCTAACAACAACGAAACAAAGGAGGATTAATCATGGCACAACCACAATCAGAAATCAGATACTTGACTCCGCTTTCAGTAGATGTCAAAAAGAAAAAATATTGCCGTTTCAAAAAGAGTGGCATTAAGCATATCGACTACAAAGATCCTGAATTCCTCAAGAAATTCTTGAACGAGCAAGGCAAAATCCTTCCTCGTCGCATCACGGGAACTTCACTCAAATTCCAGAGAAGAGTGGCACAGGCCGTAAAACGCGCCCGTCATCTTGCACTTCTTCCTTACGTGACTGACTTGATGAAATAACATTAAAAGAAGGATTACAATTATGAAGATCATATTAAAAGAAGATATCGCAAATCTTGGCTACAAGGACGATGTTGTAGAAGTTAAGAGCGGTTACGGTCGAAACTACCTTATCCCAATGTGCAAAGCTGTTATCGCTACCGAATCGGCACTTAAAGTTTTGGCAGAAAACCAGAAGCAAAGAGCCCACAAGCTGGCTAAAATCAAAGCCGACGCTGAGGCATTGGCAGAGTCTTTGAAGGACGTTGCTTTGACTATCGGAGCAAAGACAAGCTCTACCGGCACAATCTTTGGTTCAGTAAACAATATTCAAATTGCAGAGGCTCTCGAGAAGTTGGGTTTCAACGTAGACCGCAAACTTATCGTTCTCAAAGAGGCTGTGAAGGAAGTTGGAAGCTACAAGGCTCTCTTGAAACTCCACAAAGAAGTTTCTGTAGAAATTCCTTTCGAGGTGGTTTCTGAATAAGACACAACTTACATCAAAATAAAAATAAGCGCACGCTCAATTACGTGTGCTTATTTTTTTATAAAGTTTGGAAGTTAGAGGAAATATGGCTATTTTTGGGAAACGTATAAAACTATTGAAACTATGACTGATATTTCATCAATGATTCAGGAACTACTGGTCAGGTTTGGGAGTATAGACATTGCCGAGAGCGAGTTTAAACGTCTGATTTTTGAGGACGAGGCGCTTAAGGCTTATTTTAAGGAATGGTGTGACGATATGGGATACCGCGAACGCACAGCGTTTGTTGATTATTGTCACGAATACTTGGACAATCACGAATCTGCATTTGATTCCCTTACAGAATATGACGAATAACAATGAACGCGCAATCCTTCCCGCCGAATGGGCAGAACAAGACGCCATAATGCTTGCGTGGCCACATGCCGGAACAGATTGGTCTTATATGTTGGATGAAGTTGTTTCTTGCTTCAGAGAGATAGTCAGCACCATAGCGGACCAAGGCGAAAGAGTCATCGTCATAGCAGACCCTGACGACAGCAACGACATATCATTCAGCAACGAGTTGATATCCGTGGTCAAATGTCCGACAAATGATACTTGGGCACGCGACACTTGTTCCATAACCACGCTTCGCGGAAACCGCCCCGTGGTCAACGATTTCAAGTTCAACGGTTGGGGTCTGAAATTTGCCGCCGACAAAGACAATCTTATAACATCCCGTCTTTTCGATTCCGGAATGTTTAAGGGGGAATATTCAAACAGCTTGAATTTTGTCCTTGAGGGAGGCTCCATCGAGAGCGACGGCAAAGGAACGCTGCTCACCACAAGCGAATGCCTTCTTTCCAAGAATAGAAACGGCCAATCATCCAAAGAGGAAATACAAACGTACTTGGAAAAGGTCTTCGGCATAAGCAGAGTGTTGTGGCTTGACCATGGCTACCTTAGTGGCGACGACACCGACAGCCACATAGACACCTTGGCGCGATTGGCGCCAAACGACACCATTCTGTATGTTTCAACCGATGATGAACGTGACGAGCATTTCGCAGAGTTGAAAGCCATGGAATGTCAGCTCCAAAGTTTTACAACCGCAGACGGAGCAAAGTATAAGTTGCTTCCACTGCCGTTACCCGCCCCTATCTTTGCCGATGGGGAGCGGCTGCCAGCAACATATGCCAATTTCCTTATTGGAAATGGATTCGTTCTTGTTCCTATTTACGGCCAGGAAAGCAACGACAGCGAAGCCATGAGCATAATATCCTCTGCATTTCCAGACAGAAAGGTTCTCGGCGTTGACTGCCGAGCATTGATAAAACAGCACGGATCGCTCCATTGCGTTACCATGCAGTTCCCTAAAAATTCATTGAATATATGAGCAGAATCATCAAATTAGGATACATTCAGCAAGCCAACAGCGCCTGCATAAGCAAGAATAGAGAAAACCTTGTCGCAAAAATAAAACGCTTGGCAAACGACGGCGCGCAACTTGTGGTGCTGCAAGAATTGCACGACAGCTTGTATTTCTGCCAAACGGAGAGCGTCGACAATTTTGACTTGGCGATAGACATTAACGGCGAAGAAACAGGCGTTTATTCCAACGTGGCAAAAGAATGCGGCATAGTGCTTGTGACATCGCTGTTTGAGCGCAGAGCGCCGGGGTTATATCACAACACCGCCGTTGTTTTTGAAAAAGACGGATCCGTTGCCGGGAAATATCGCAAGATGCATATTCCTGACGATCCGGCATATTATGAGAAATTCTACTTTACGCCCGGGGATATAGGTTTTGAACCAATCCAGACATCTGTCGGAAAACTTGGTGTATTGGTTTGTTGGGACCAATGGTATCCGGAAGCGGCTCGGTTGATGGCATTGAAAGGCGCAGAATTATTGATATACCCCACCGCCATCGGATGGGAAAGCTCAGACGATGAAGCGGAAAAAATGCGTCAGCGACAAGCGTGGATGCTGTCTATGAGGGGGCATGCCGTAGCCAACGGGCTGCCCGTTGTCGCAGTAAACAGAGTTGGACACGAACCCGA